>Ga0302325_10017925_pt1 | contig 14936 bp, 8 predicted proteins | sample Palsa_T0_2_FD_201948 | JGI IMG/M metagenome (GOLD analysis project Ga0302325, IMG submission 201948) | Peat permafrost microbial communities from Stordalen Mire near Abisko, Sweden - Palsa_T0_2 | ecosystem: Environmental > Terrestrial > Soil > Palsa > Peat permafrost | place: Sweden: Abisko... | reverse complement strand
CGCGCCGGCGAAGCGTAGCGGCAGCGCGCCTCGGCCACCGCCAGGAAAACGCCGTCCTCGAATTCCAACTGCTTATACTCGAAGCCGCACGCCTTGCAGTACTCGACGCGGCCGACCTCCATCCATACCAGGTAATTGGCGTGGTAGACCACGCCCATCTGGTCGGTCTCTGCGTAGCGCACGCGGATGCGCGTTTCGCAAGGTGGCATTTGGAGCAATTATAACGGCTATGCCGCGCGGTGTGTGATCCTCAAGTGGATGTCCGCTTTCGATAACATCCGGCACGAATGGCGGCCCCTGCTGGCGCTGGCTTGGCCGCTGGTGCTTGCCGAGCTCGGCTGGATGGCTATGGGCATCGTCGATACCATCATGGTCGGCCGCCTGCCGCATAGTGCCACCGCTATCGGCGCGGTGAGCCTCGGCAGCATTTTGTTCTTCACGTGGGCCGTCTTTGGCGAATGTCTACTGCTGGGTCTGGACACCGTAGTTTCGCAAGCCTACGGCGCCGGGCGGATGGCGGATTGCCATCGCGCGCTGTGGAGCGGTCTTTACCTGTGCGCAGCGCTGGTACCGGCTTTGATGCTGGTGATATGGGCCATGGCCGCTGGTCTCTCGCGCTTCGGGGTCAACCCCAGGGTGCTGCCGCCGGCCTCCGCGTATATCCGCATCCTAAATTGGGGCATGTTGCCGCTGATGCTTTATTTCGCATTCCGACGCTACCTGCAAGGCATCGGCTTGGTCAAACCGGTGATGTTCGCGCAAGTTTCGGCGAACGCGATCAACCTGTTTGGAAACTGGGTGCTGATCTATGGCCATCTGGGTTTCCGAGCAATGGGTACGGATGGGTCGGCATGGGCCACGCTCGCCGCGCGCGTTTATATGGCCGGCGTCCTGATCTTCTGCGCGCTCTACTACGACCGGGCGCGGCGCTCGGGATTATGGCATGTCGCACCGGCGCCGGATTGGCCGCGGCTATCCCGGCTGCTCAAACTCGGCATTCCCGCCGCCGTGCAGGTGTTGCTGGAGGTCGGAGTCTTCGCATCGGCCACCGCCCTGATTGCCAGGCTGGACGCGGCCTCGCTGGCAGGCCACCAGATTGCCCTCAACATGGCGAGCCTGACGTTCATGGTGCCGTTGGGCATCAGTTCGGCCGCCGCCGTGCGCGTGGGACACCTGATCGGACAGCGGGACCCCGCCGCGGCCGGGCGCGCCGGATGGAGCGCGCTAGCCTGCGGCGTGGCGTTCATGGGGTTGGCGGCCATCGCGTTCCTGGCGATTCCCGAGCCCATCGCGCGTATCTACACCGCCGACCCCGCCGTCATCCGCATGAGCGTCAGGCTGCTCGCCATCGCCGCCGCGTTTCAGTTGTTCGACGGGTGCCAGGTGGTGGCGGCCGGGGCTCTGCGTGGCGCCGGCGACACCCGCACTCCGATGTGGTGCAACCTGCTGTTTTATTGGTTCGTCGGCCTGCCCCTGGGAATCTGGCTATGCTTCCGAGCCGGTTGGGGAGCGGCCGGCTTGTGGACAGGGCTCTGCTGCAGCCTCATTCTGATCGGCTCGGTGCTGCTGGCTGTGTGGCGCCGAACGGTGGCGGAACTACGCCGTAGCGCTGCTGCCATGCGACCTTCAATGCCTGGCCCGCCGTAAGCCATCGGCTCGATTCGACCGCGGCGCGGTGTGTCCGGATCTTGTCGCGCCGGAATACGGAGGGTGTTTAACCGAACTGGGGGGCGCAAGAAAACCGAATTGCTTTCCGGCCACGAAAAGCGGGGCCTGGAGGCCCCGCGCAGACCTGGAGGTCCGCCCCACTGCGGCCGGCATACGGACGCGCACGTCCGGCATAGGAAGCTACAGAGTACAATAAAGTTTCTCCGTGGAAAACTTTGCGCGTACAAACCCCGTTTACTTTACCGCCATCTTGGCGCTGTCGCTATCGCTGTCAGGCTGCGGAAAGCAGCAGGCGCAGGCCGTCGGCGGGATGCCTCCCGTGCCGGTCAGCGTGGCGGTGGCGGCCGAGGAAGCTATGCCGGTCCAGATCCGGGTCATTGGCACAGTGGAACCCTCCTCGACCGTGCAAATCAAATCGCAGGTCGCGGGCGAATTGCTTAGCGTGCATTTCACCGAAGGCCGCGACGTCAATAAAGACGATCTGCTGCTTGAAATCGATCCGCGGCCTTATCGCGACGCGCTGGCGCAGGCTGAAGCTTCCGTCGCCAAAGACCGCGCGCAACTGACCCAGGCGCAAGCCAACCTGGCGCGCGACACCGCGCAAGCCAAAAGCGCGGAGGGCGACGCTTTCCGCTATGAGCAACTCGCCAAGGAAGGCGTGGCTCCCGCCATGCAGGCCACCCAGCAACGCGCGGCCGCCGATGCCGCGCATGAGTCCGTCCACGCCGACCAGGCGGCCATCGAGAGCGCCCGCGCTTCGCTCGAAAGCGACGAGGCCGCCGTGGCGCGCGCCAAACTGGATCTGGGCTATTGCGAGATCCGCTCACCGGTCACGGGCCGCACCGGCAACCTGCTGGTGCACCCCGGCAACCTTATCAAAGTGAACGATGTAGCGTTGGTCGTCATCAACCAGATCGCGCCCATCTTCGTAAGTTTCGGCGTGCCGGAGGAGCAACTCGGCGCGGTCAGGCAGCGCGCACAGGCGAGCCTGGCGGTACAAGCATCCACCGACGCCGAGCCCAACCGCATCGCGCGCGGCGTCCTGAAGGTCATAGACAACACGGTGGACACCAACACCGGCACCATCCGGCTGAAGGCGGTCTTCGACAATACGGATCATATGCTGTGGCCTGGCCAGTTCGTCAACGTGCTGCTCACGCTGGGTACAGAGAGCAACGCGACCGTGGTGCCTTCCGAAGCAGTGCAGGACGGCCAGCGCGGCCAGTTCATCTTTGTGGTGAAGTCGGACCAGACCGTCGAATCCCGGCCTGTCACGGTAACCCGCACGATCGGCCGCAAGGCGGTCATCGCCAAGGGTGTCACGCCAGGGGAAACCGTGGTGACCGACGGCCAATTGCTGCTGTACCCCGGCGCGAAGATACACGCTGTCCCGGCCGGTAAGGTCGACAATTTGGCACTCTAAGAATGGCACTCTAAGAATGGCGCTCTGAGCATGCACATCTCCCGCATCTTTATTGAACGGCCAGTGATGACCGCATTGGTCACGCTCGCGATTCTGATGTTCGGAATCGTAGCCTTCCGGTCGCTGCCGGTAGCCGCCCTGCCGACGGTGGATTACCCGACGATTCAGGTGAACGCCGCGCTGCCTGGCGCCAGCCCGGAGACTATGGCTTCGTCCGTCGCCACGCCGCTGGAGCGCCAGTTCTCGACCATCGCCGGGGTGCAGAGCATGAGCTCGCAGAACACCCAGGGCAGCACGACCGTCAGCGTGCAGTTCACGCTGGCGCGCAACATCGACGCGGCCGCGCAGGATATCCAGGCCGCCATCGCCAAGGCGGAGGGGCTGCTGCCCTCCAACATGCCGCGTCCGCCTTCGTATCAAAAGACAAATCCGGCCGACCAGCCGGTGTTGTATCTGTCGCTGACCTCCGATACGCTGCCGCTCTACACCGTAGACGAATATGCGGAGACGCTGCTCGCGCAGCGTATTTCAATGGCCAGCGGCGTTTCGAGCGTGGAGGTTTATGGCGCGCAGAAGTACGCTGTGCGCGTGCAGGTGAATCCCGACGAACTGGCCGCGCGCGGCGTAGGTTTCGACGAAGTGATGCAGGCCGTCCAGCGCAGTAACGTGAATCTGCCCACCGGCAGGCTGTACGGAGAAAAGCAGGCCTTCACCGTGCAATCGAGCGGCGAATTGACCCGCGCCGCGGCCTACCGGCGCATAATTGTCTCTTACAAGAACGGCGTACCCATTCGCCTGGAGCAACTCGCCAATGTGATCGACGGCGTCGAAAACGATAAAACCGTAGCTTGGTTCAATGGCGTGCGCGGCATGATTCTGGGAATCAAACGCCAACCTGGAACCAACACGGTGGAAGTGGTCGATAACATCAAGGCGCTGTTGCCGCAATTCCGCGCCGAGATCCCGCCTTCGGTGAAGCTGGATATCGCCTTCGACGCCTCGGAGTCGATCCGGGGTTCGATCCACGATGTCGAGTTCACGCTGGTGCTGACCGTGTGCCTGGTGGTGATGGTGATTTTCGTATTCCTGCGCAACCTGAGCGCCACCTTGATTCCGGGCGCGGCGGTGCCGCTATCCATTGTCGGCACGTTCGCCGCCATGTACCTGCTCGGCTACAGCCTGAATAATCTCTCGCTGATGGCCTTGACGCTGTCGGTGGGGTTTGTGGTGGACGATGCCATTGTCATGCTGGAGAACATCGTCCGCTATATGGAAATGGGCAAAGGGCGCATGGAGGCTGCGCTGCTGGCGTCCAAGGAGATTGGCTTCACGATTATTTCCATGACCATCTCGCTGGTGGCCGTCTTTATTCCCGTGCTCTTCATGGGCGGCATCGTGGGACGGTTGTTGCATGAGTTTTCAGTCACCATCACCATCGCCATCCTGATTTCCGGCTTCGTATCGCTGAGTTTCACGCCGATGCTCGGCAGCCGCTTCCTGCGCTATAGCCACACCGGCCGCCACGGCCGCCTGTATGGCGCGTTCGAGAGTGGGTTCCGCGGCTTGGCCTCGGCCTACGAATATACGTTGAAAGGCGTGCTGCGCTATCGCTTCGCCACACTGATGGCCGGGTTCGCCCTGCTGATAGGCACCGTGTACCTGTTCCTGACCATGCCGACGGGGTTCATTCCGAGCCAGGACAGCGGCTCCTTCTTCGCCTTCGCCATGGCCGGCCAGGACATCTCGTTCGATTCCATGGCCAAGCACCTGAAAGCCGTTTCGGATATTGCCCGGCAGGACCCGAACGTGGCTGACACGGGAACTTTCGTTATGGGCGGCAATCAAGGCGGCTTCTTCGCGAACATGAAGCCGCGCTCCCAACGCAAGCTTTCCGTGGACCAGATCATCGCGGAACTGCGGCCTAAAGTCGGCGCGGTGCCGGGCATCATGGTGTTCATGCAGAACCCGCCACCGATCACCGTGAGCGGGCAGTTTTCCACCAGTGTTTACCAGATGACGATGCAGAGCGCCAATCTGAAGGAAATCTATGCCTGGGTGGACCCGCTCGTGCAAAAGATGCAGACGCTGCCAGGATTCCTCGACGTCAATTCCGACCTGCAGATCGCCAGCCCGCAGGTGATCGTGGATATCGACCGCGACCGCGCCGTGGCGCTGGGTCTGTCGCCGCAACAGATCGAAGACGCGCTCTACACGGCTTACGGCGATCGCCAGGTTTCGACCATCTACACGCCGGCCAATCAGTATGCCGTGATCCTGCAGGTTGCGCCGCAGTACCAGCGCACGCCGGAAGGACTGTCCAAAATCTATCTGCGCTCGTCCGAAGGCGCGCTCACGCCGTTAAGCACGGTGGTGAAGCTTTCACGCGCGGCCGGACCACTGAGCGTCAACCATTTCGGACAACTGCCGGCGGTCACCATTTCCTTTAACCTGAAGCCCGGCTTTTCGCTGGGCGATGCGGCTCAGCACGTAAAAGAAGCCCTGCAGGAACTGCGTATACCGCCCACCATCAGCGTCAACTTCCAGGGCACCGTGAAGGAATTCCAGGAATCGTTCGCGGGGTTGTCAATCCTGCTCATCGTGGCCATCCTGGTGATCTACATTGTGCTGGGCATTTTATACGAGAGTTTTATCCATCCCATCACCATTCTTTCGGGGTTGCCCTCGGCGGTTTTCGGCGCGCTGCTGACGTTGCGACTGTTCCACCGGGAACTGGATCTGTACGCCTTCGTCGGCCTGATCATGCTGTTCGGCGTGGTGAAGAAAAACGCCATCATGATGATCGACTTCGCGCTGGAGGCGCAGCGGGTGGAGGGCAAGGCGCCGCTCGAGGCCATTTACTCGGGCTGCATGCTGCGCTTCCGGCCCATCATGATGACTACCGTGGCCGCGCTGTTCGGCACGCTGCCCATCGCGCTGGGCTACGGCGAAGGCGCCGACGCGCGGCAGCCGTTGGGCTTGGCGGTGGTCGGCGGACTGGTGGTGTCGCAGTTCCTGACGCTGTACATTACGCCGGTGATTTATTTGTATATGGAGCGCTTCCAGGGATGGCTGCGCGGCAATAAGGGCGCCACGATGCCGGCGCCCGCAGCGGAATTGGCCGCACGATAGATAGCAAGAAACTGGTTCAGAGGGGCTTACTTTGGCCGACGAGATCGAGCGGGTTCGCAGGGCGGAGGCGGGAAGAGGCCGTCGGCCAGTAGACATTGCAACTCGTGAACAGAATTAGCAATACGCTCAAGACCTTTTAGGCGTGCTTCCCGTTCTTCCCTGCCCAATCCCTCGTCCTGCCGCGAAAAAATGACGTCGATCTTTTTCGTGGCATGCCCATTGGAACGTTGCGCCTTCATAACGCTTCAACTCTAACACGGGCTGATACTCGGGCCCCTATTGGTCCCGTCGCACGACCTCACCTGGGCCCGGGACGAGAGTACATTACGCCGGCGATCTATTTGTATATGGAGCGCTTCCAGGGATGGCTGCGGGGAAGCCGGATCGCTGGCGAGCCGCTGCGCCCCCAGGAACTGACAGCCCGGTAGGCAGGTGCGTAATATTCCGATGGAATTGCCGTCTCATTCAAGAGGAACTTTGTTATGCGCACCGGACCAAGTTTTCTGGCGGTTTTCCTGTTGTCGGCAGGGCTGCGGGCGCAAGACAGCGGCGGACCACGAGCGCCAGCGGGCGGTTCGCCCTCCCTCTCTGAAGACCAGATCCGCGGCTTATTCCGCCAGGCCGCGGATGCCGATCTCAAGAACGACAAAAAGCAGCGCGATTACACCTATACGCAACGTGAAGTAATGCGCACGCTGGATGGCAAGGGCCGCGTGAAGTCTACCGAATCGAAGACCTACGAAGTGATGGAACTCTACGGGTCGGAGGTGCGCCGCCTGGTGGCCAAAGACGACAAAGCTCTTTCCGGCGAAGCTGCCAGGAAGGAAGAAGACAGAATCCAAAAGGTGGTCGCCCGGCGCACGAACGAAGACGAGAAGGAGCGCGAAAAGAGGCAGGAGAGGGACGATAAACGGCGCGAAGAGGACCGTCAGTTTGTGCGCGAGGTGGCGGACGCCTACGACTTCCACCTGACGGGCATCGAATCGCTGGATGGGCGGGAGACCTACGTGATCGACGCCGAGCCCCGGCCCGGATATCAGCCGCGCCTGAAAGACGCCCGGATCCTGCCCAAGTTCCGCTTCCGCGCCTGGATCGACAAGAGCGAGGCGGAGTGGAAGAAGCTGGATGTCCAGTGTATCGATACGATTTCTTTCGGGCTGGTGGTGGCGCGCCTGCACAAAGGCTCGCGCCTCATCTTCGAGCAGACGCGGGTGAATGACGAGGTGTGGCTGCCGCAACACATGGCGGTGAAGCTGGATGCGCGCGTGGCGCTGCTGAAGGAGTTCAATATCGAGCAGGAAACCACCTATCGCGATTACAAGAAGTTCCGCGCCGATACGAAGGTGGTGCCGGTGGGCGAAGTGCCGGAGCAGCATTAGCGCTTCATTAGCGCTTCATTAGCGCTTCATTAGCGCGGGCGGGGCGGCCTGAGAGGCCGCTGCAGGCTGGGAGCCTGCCCCACAAGGCTGTCGAACAGCCCGAACGTGAAGACATCCGTGGCCGCCGCAATCGTCACATACTGCTTCCCATCGGCCATGAAGGTGATCGGCGAAGCAGTGATGGCCTGCCCCAAATAATAATGCCAAAGCTGTCGCCCGGTGGTGGCGTCGAGAGCCACGAGTTGGCCGTCGTCGTCGCCGAAAAACACCAGGCCGCTGGCGGTTGAAACCGTTCCCGCCCACATGTCGCCGTGCCCGGTCATCGGGTATTCCCAGCGCTTTTCGCCGGTACGTGGATCGAGCGCGCGCAGATAGAATTTGCCCGGCTCTTTGGAGATCGACTCACCGCCGGTGCCCGCGAAGTTCTTCATCGGTTCCGGCGTTTTAGCGGAGGAGCTGTACACATCGCATTGTTCCAGCGTGGGCACATAGAGCAGCCCCGTTTGCGGGTTATAGGAAGGCGACATCCAGTTGGTGGCGCCGCGCACCGACGGGCACACGCGCGTTCCGTTCGGCGAGGGCTCCATGCCGGGGTTTTCGATCGGCTTGCCTTTGGCGTCGATGCCCTTGGCCCAATTCAACCGCTCGACGAAGGGAGTAGCGCGCAGGAATTCGCCCGTGGTGCGGTCGAGCACATAGAAGTAACCGTTGCGATTGGCATGCAGCAGAAGCTTGCGCGGGCGGCCTTCGTACACCGTGTCGAGCAGCACGGGCCAGGCCTGCGCATCCCAATCGTGCGTGTCGTGCGGCGTGAATTGGAAGTACCATTTCAACTTGCCCGTATCGGCGTCCAGCGCCAGCAGCGAATCGGAATACAGGTTGTCGCCGCGGCGCGCGCCGCCGTAAAAGTCGGGCCACGGATTGCCGGTGGTCCAGTAGAGCAAGTTAAGCTCCGGATCGTAAGTGCCATTCAGCCAGGTCGCCGCGCCACCCCATTCGGGCCCCAGCTCGCCCCAGGTTTCCGCGCCCGGTTCGCCCTTGGCGGGGACCGTCCAGAAGCGCCACAGCTCTTCGCCGGTGGCAGCGGAGAGCGCCGCGACGAATCCGCGAACGCCGGTATCGCCGCCCGACACGCCCACAATCACGCGATCCTTGACGGCCATAGGCGCGAGCGTGGAGAACGCACCGCGGCTGGTGTCGGCAAATTCCCGATCCCATAATCCTCCGCCTGTCTTGCGATTCAGCGCGACCAGATGCGCGTCGCTGACCGCGAAGAAGACGCTGTCGCCCAGAATGGCCACGCCGCGGTTCACGTCGCTGCGCTTGGCCAGTTCGTCGCGATAGCTCCATATGGGGCGGCCGGTGCGCGCGTCGAGCGCGTGCACTTCGTTGCTGTTGGTGACGTACATCATGCCGTCGTAAACCAGCGGCGTGGATTCCAAGTGAGTGGCGCCGTCTACATGGTAGACCCAGGCCGAGACCAGCGCGGTCACATTGGCCGGGGTGATCTGCGTGAGCGGACTGTGGCGGTGCGCCGCGTAGTCTCCGGCATAGGTCAGCCAGTCCGCGCCGGCGCCTGCGCGGATCAGACTGTAGCTTGCGCCCGTCGGGACCGGGCGTGCAACCGTTTGAACTACCACGGCGCTGTCGCGTATCGACTGGCGGCCCAGGAACGCAAGCAGATCCTCGATCTCGGTGGAGCTGAGCCGCTGTTTGAAATCGCCCGGCATTAGAGAGGTCTTACGAAAGACCACTTCGCGCAAGCCGGACTTGAGCAAGCGGTGGACATCGCCGCGCGCGTCCAGAATCTGGATCGCGTAATTGGTATTGTCGCGGGCCACGCCGGAGATGGTCTGCCCGGACCTGGCCGTGACAGTGACTCCACCGTAACCCTCGGCGATTTGCGCATTCGGATCCAGCAGCGATTCACGCAGTTGCCGGAAGGAGCGCACCCGGCCGATATTGGAAAGATCGGGGCCGGGAAAGCCGCCCCGGCCGCGGATGGTGTGACAGCCTGCGCAGCCAGCCTTGCCGAAGAATAACGCTTTGCCTGCCTCGACGTCACCCGTGCCCACGCTATCGAACGCGACGGCGGTCAGGTTGCGCAGGTAAGCGACCACCTGCCAGACTTTGTCGTTGGGCAGCCCGGAAGGCGGCATATCCGACCCCTTCACGCCCTCGGTGATAACCGACAGCAGGTGCCTGTTCGTGGAGCCGCGGATCTGCTCGCCTTGTGCCAGGTTGGGACCGCGGCCGCCTTCCGCGGTGGGGCCATGGCAGCCGCTACAGCCTTCCAGATATAGCTTTTTACCGGCGGCGATGGCGTCAGCCTGCCCCGCTACGGGATTCTTGAGATCTTGCTTGTCATTGTCACTAGCAGACTGAGCATATAGGACGGCCGCACCAAGAAGGCAAAGCAGGAAGGAGCGCATGGGAGAGTCACTTTTGCAAGAAAAAGTTCCCCACAAACATCGCATCGATGCCAGAGGAATAGAAACTGCGCACCGCGTCGCGCGGTGTGCACACCAGCGGCTCGCTGAACAGGTTAAACGAAGTATTGTAGAGGACCGGCAGGCCGGTAGCTTTGCCCGCCGCGTGCAGCAGTTTCCAATACACGGGGTTGTCCTCCTGCGAAACCGTGTGCACGCGGACCAGGTCGCCGTTCAGGGCCGCGCTGGCGAAGCGGCCGCGGTGTGCCGGGCGGACGCGGCCCACGGTGGCCAGAAAGCGCGCGTTGGGGCCGCACTCGAAGTATTCGTGCGCAAGCTCCGCCGGTACCGAGGCGGCAAACTTGCGGAACGGCTCGCGATGCTTGATGAAGGCATTCAAATTCTCGGCGGCGTAGATATCCAGCGGCGATGCCAGAATGCTGCGGTTGCCCAGCGCGCGCGGTCCGAACTCCATGCGTCCGTGCATCCAGGCCACGATGCGGTTCTCGGAGAGCTGCGCAATGGCCGTTTCGATGGTCTCTTCCATGGTCAGGATGTAGCGGAAGCGCAGCTTGCAGTTTTCGAGCACGCGCTTGATCTCTTCGGCCGTGTAGCTGGGGCCCAGATAGAGATTATCGAGGCGGATGCGCTGGGGTTGGTTATAGACAGCGTGCCAGGTTTGCAGCACGGCGCCGATGGCGGTGCCCGCGTTTCCCGCCGCCGGCTGTACGAAGACACTTTCAAATGACGAGCGCTCGAGCGCGGAGACCAGCAGTGCGTTCAATCCCAACCCGCCTGCGAAACAAAGGTTACGCGCGCCGGAGCCCGCGATGCGGACCACCGTTTGTTCGACCGCGCGCTGGATGCCCGCCGCCAGCGCAGCGCGCAGCGATTCGGGCACCGCCGCTCCGTCGTCGAGTCCCAGCCGTTCATAAAAGCGGGCGCTGAAGCCGCCGGACGTCAGCCGCTCGGTATCGAAAAAAGACCGGTCCAGGCGTGGCCAGTCACTGTCGCGCATGGGCATGATTTCCTGGAACAAGTCGCGGAAGCGGTCGTCGCCCGCGTCACACGCAGCGGAAAGCCATTGCACCTTGTGCTCTTCCAGGTTGGCGCGGAATCCGAGCAACTCAGTCACGCGGCCATATAGATCGCCCAGCGAGTCGGGATAATACAACTCGTTTTCGAGCGACAGTTGCGTGCCGGCCGCGAGCCAACGCGTGCCGCAGCGGAAATCGCCGGCGCGATCCAGCGTGAGCACGGTGGCCTCTTCAAACGGCGACGGATAGTATGCCGAAGCCGCGTGCGCCGTGTGATGCTCCACCACCACGATGCGGCTGTTGGGAAATCGCGCGCGCAACTGCAGGTGCAGCGGCGCCTCCGGTCCAGCGGCGAACGGGCGCACGATGGCGACGGCGTCAACCTGTTCGGGCGCGACGCCAGCCATGGAGAGGCACGCGGCGATGGACTGTTCGGGCAGGTCCGTGGATCCGGTATGCGCGCCGGGTTTGAGCCCCTGCCGGCTCAGCTTGGATTCTTCGATGGCTGCCACCAGACAACCGCCGCTTAAGATGGCGGATGCGGCGTCGCCCAGAATGCCGCCGATTCCGAGAATGATCATTTTGGCTTCTGGCCGCCTTGCTGGGCTTTCTCGGCCTTCTCGATTTTGGCCCAGGTATCCCGCAGGGCCACCGTCCGGTTGAAGACTGGCCGTCCGGGAACGGAATCCGGATCGGCGCAGAAGTAACCCAGCCGCTCGAACTGATAGCGGCTGCCCTCGGCCGCGTCCCGGAGCGAAGGCTCCAGCCTGGCGCAGGCGAGGACCTCGAGCGAGCGCGGATTCAGATTCGCGACGAAGTTCTCGCCTTCGTCGGTCTCGTTGGGATCTTCGCGCGTGAACAGGTTATCGTACAAACGCACCTCCGCGTCGACGGCGTGCGCAGCAGACACCCAGTGAATGGTCGATTTGACTTTGCGCCCATCCGGCGCGTTGCCGCCGTGCGTAGCGGGATCATAAGTGCAGTGGATTTCTGTAACCTCACCAGTCTTCTGGTCTTTCACCACGCCAACACACTTGATAAAGTAGCCATAGCGCAGGCGGACTTCGCGCCCCGGCGAGAGGCGATAAAACTGCTTGGGCGGCACTTCCCGGAAGTCATCCTGCTCGATGTAAAGCACCCGCGAGAAGGGCACTTTGCGTGTGCCCATGCCGGCATCCTCGGGGTTGTTTACGGCCTCCATCTCCTCGGCTTGATCCGCGGGGTAGTTATCGATCACTACGCGCAGAGGCCGCAATACCGCCATCACGCGGGGCACGCGCTTGTTCAGGTCCTCGCGCAGGAAGTGTTCTAGCAGCGCCAGTTCGATGGAGCCGTTAGTCTTCGAGACTCCGATCGCATTGCAAAAGTTGCGCAGGGCCTCGGGTGTGTATCCCCGCCGCCGGATGCCCGAAATTGTCGGCATACGGGGATCGTCCCAGCCTTTCACATACCCATCCTGCACCAGGGTGAGCAGCTTGCGCTTACTCAACAGAGTATAAGTCAGGTTGAGCCGGTCGAACTCGATCTGTTGGGGATGATAAATGCCTAACTGCCCGACATACCAGTCATAGAGCGGGCGGTGATCCTCAAACTCCAGCGTGCAAATGGAGTGGGTGACGCGCTCGATAGAGTCGGACTGGCCATGCGTGAAATCGTACATCGGGTAGATGCACCACTTCTCGCCCGTGCGGTGATGTTCGGCGTGCAGAATGCGGTACATCACCGGATCGCGCATGTTCAGGTTCTTCGACGCCATGTCGATTTTGGCCCGGAGAGTCCGCGAGCCGTCCGGAAACTCGCCCGCCCGCATGCGCTCGAACAGGTCCAGATTCTCTTCAATCGACCGGTTGCGCCAGGGACTTTCCGTGCCGGGTTCGGTCAATGTTCCGCGGTACTCCCGGATCTGATCGGCGGTAAGGTCGCACACATAAGCATGTCCGGATTTAATCAGTTGAACCGCCCATTCGTACAACTGGCCAAAGTAATCCGAAGCATAGAATAGCCGGTCTTCCCAGTCGCCGCCGAGCCAGCGGACGTCCTTGACGATCGAATCGACATACTCGGTCTCTTCTTTTGAAGGATTCGTGTCGTCGAAGCGCAGGTTGCACTTACCGCCAAACTCGGCAGCCAGACCGAAGTTGAGGTTGATGGACTTGGCGTGGCCGATGTGAAGATAGCCGTTCGGCTCGGGCGGAAAACGCGTATGCACGCGCCCACCGTACTTGTTGGACTTTATATCCTCGATGACGATATCGCGGACGAAGTTCGAAGGGCCTGGGGTGGGATTCATAATCTATACGGAAACTCCTATTGCAACTTCTCAATTGCCTGGCCGATGCGCGTTAGCGAGGTGTCGCGGCCCAATACTTCGAGGGTCGCAAACAAGGGCGGTGCGTTCTTCCGGCCGCATACGGCGACGCGAATCGGCTGGAACATTTGGCCGGTCTTGATCCCCAGCGCGCCCGCGGCAGCTCGCAGCGTTTGCTCCAGTGCGTCGTGCGTGAACCCGGCTGTCGAGAGCGCCTCGCGGCCGCGTAGCAATGCCGCGAGCGCCATGGCGGCGTCGCCTTTCTGTGGAATCAACTCAGCGCTTTCATATGGCGGCAACCGATCGACAAAAAAGAAATCCGCGACAGTCAGTACATCCCGCAATAACTTGATGCGCTCCTGCACCAGGGGAGTGATTTGCAGCATCTTGGCGCGGTCTACGTCGAAGCCGGCGGCGTGTACAAATGGCAGCAGGCGATCGGTCAGTTCTTCCACGGGCAGCGCGCGGATGTGCTCCGCATTGAGCCACAGGGCTTTGGGATCGATGGGATCAGCCTCTGTGAAATTGATCACCGCGTTGCTGCGATTGATGCCTTCGAAGGAGAACGCGGCGGTCAACTCCTGCAGGCCCATCACTTCGCGGTCGTCCTTAGGCGACCAGCCCAGCAGGCACAAGAAATTCACGAAAGCTTGCGGCAGGAAGCCGTTGTCCCGATAGGTGGTCACGCTCACTACCGGGCCATGCCGGCGCTTAGAAAGTTTGGCGCCGTCGGGAGCGATCAGCAGGGGCAGGTGCGCGAATTGCGGCGGCGTGGCGCCCGCGGCCTCGAAGATCAGCACGTGCTTGAATGTGTTGGTGAGGTGGTCCTGTCCGCGGACGATGTGACTGATACGCAAGTCCGCGTCGTCCGCGCAGGATGCCAGGTGATAAGTCGGCATGCCATTGCTGCGTAACAGCGCGAAGTCCTCGATGTCCGCGGTGGATTTGACCTGCTCGCCATAGACCGCATCGCGAAAGCATACGTTGGCGATACGGTCGCGCGGCACGCGGAAGCGGAGCACAAACGGCTCTCCGGCCGCGGCGCGGCGGTCGCTCTCGGCGGCGGAAAGCTCGCGCATGTCCGGATTGAACAGCCAGCTTCCTTCGCCGCGAGCCGCTTCGCCAGCCTCGGCTTCGGCGGGCGTGAAGTCGCGGTACGCGGACCCCTGGCGGAAGATGGCCTGTGCTGTCTCCCGATGCACCGCCAGGCGCTCGGACTGGTGATACTGCTCGTCCCATCCAAGATCCAGCCAGCGCAGCCCGTCGAAGATGGAATCGAGCGAAGACTGCGTATTGCGCTCGATGTCGGTATCGTCGATGCGCAGGATCATCGTGCCGCCGTTGTGGCGGGCGTAGAGCCAGTTGAAGATGAACGTGCGCGCGCTGCCGATGTGAAGGAACCCGGTGGGAGACGGCGCGAAGCGAACTCGTAGCATGGAAGGCCTAGTATAACAAGGGCGTTACGTACGCTGTTTGTTATATCAGGCGGTCCGCGCGCAATAGAACGAGTCCTCCAAGTCTGTCCGTTGAAGAGGTCACCTTCCTGGAGGCCGCTGGACTTAA
>Ga0302325_10017924_pt1 | contig 14937 bp, 15 predicted proteins | sample Palsa_T0_2_FD_201948 | JGI IMG/M metagenome (GOLD analysis project Ga0302325, IMG submission 201948) | Peat permafrost microbial communities from Stordalen Mire near Abisko, Sweden - Palsa_T0_2 | ecosystem: Environmental > Terrestrial > Soil > Palsa > Peat permafrost | place: Sweden: Abisko... | reverse complement strand
TGGTCCGTGTCTTCTTTGCGTTCCAGCGTGTACACGACGTACGGTGGCGGCGGCCGATGCGAACGGAATTTCGCGCGGATCAATCCGAGCAGCCGTTGCGGCGTCGGCAACGGCGTTCCCGAAACTGCGGGCGACGTCGGATCGCGTGCCGGGGTGGCAGCGGGTGATGCGGCGGGCTGTGCCGGTGCGGCCGATGCGAGCGCCGCGACGAGGAGCAGAGCGAACATTCCGGTCGCTTCGCGCTTCGTGCGTACCGGCCCGTTTAACTTGGAGGGCGGCGCCAGTGCCCGGGCGCAAAAGCGGTCGCCGTCGAATGAGGCGTGTCGTGGAGTGGGTACGGTTCGGCGGCGTCGACCGGTATTATGGGGCGCGCGCGATCTTCAAAGGGCTGGGCGGCGTCATACGCGACGGGATGAAGATCGGGCTCGTCGGGCCGAACGGCGCCGGAAAATCGTCGCTCGTGAGAATTCTCGCGGGGCTCGACGAGCCGGACGCGGGCGAGGTCGTGCGGGCTCGCGACGCACGCCCCGGCTATCTCAGTCAGACGGGTGCGACCGACGACGCTTCGCTCACCTTGCGCGCGCTGCTCGAGCGTGCGTTCTCGTTCGCGCACGCGGAAGAGGCACGCGTCCGCGAGCTCGAGGCGCAACTGAGTGCGGCCGCGAGCGCGGGTGACGCCGCCGGCGAAGAGCGCGTGCTGCGCGCCTACGGCGTCGCGCGCGAAGCGTTCGACCGGCACGGCGGTGCCGGCCACGACCGGCGCATGCGCTCGATGCTTGCGGAGTTCGGATTTTCCGAGGCCGACTTGGACCGGCCGCTTGCCGGGTTCTCGGGCGGTCAGCGCACGCGCGCGGCCCTTGCGCGCATGCTGCTCGAAGAACCCGACTACCTGATCTTGGATGAGCCGACGAATCATCTGGATCTCGAGACGGTACGCTGGCTCGAGAACTTCTTGCTCGACGATCCGCGGGCCGCGCTGATCGTCTCGCACGATCGTTATCTCATCGACCGCGTGGCGAGCGAAATCTGGGAATTGGATGGCGGCGAGCTTGCGTACTATCCGGTTCCGCAAGGCCGCGCGTATTCGGCGTACGTAGAAGAGAAAGCGTTGCGGCGCGAGCAGGCCGAGCGCGACTACGAGAGCTTTCGCGATGAAGAGCGCCGCCGCAAAGAAATCGTGGCCGAACTGCGTACTCACGGATCGCACAACTACTCCCACGTGCGCAGCCGCGAGAAACAGCTCGCAAAGCTCGAGCGCGTCGAAGCACCAAAAAGCGCGCCGCGCGCGATCTCGATCAAACTCGAGGCGGCGCGCCGCGCGACGAGCGGCATCGCGCTGACCGTACGCGGTGCCGGCGCAGCGTACGCGCGACCGCTTTTTACCGGCCTCGATCTCGAGATCGCGCGCGGCGAGCGCCTCGCAGTCGTCGGGGCCAATGGCTCGGGAAAATCGACCTTGCTCGGGGTGCTCTCGGGGCGGCGTCCCCCCGACGGCGGCAGCGTCGCGCTTGCGAACGGAATGCAAACCGCGTACTACTCGCAAGACGCCGCAGACGAACTTCCGCCGGAATCGACCGCGGTCGAGGCCGTGCTCGAGGGCGCTCGCGTTGCGCCCGAGGAAGCGCGTTCACTGCTCGGGCGGCTCGGGCTCGGCGGCGATGCCGGTGACAAGCGCGTCGAGGAATTCTCGGGCGGCGAGCGCCGCCGGATCATGCTCGCCAAGTTGATGGCGCGTTCGGCCGACCTGCTGTTCTTGGACGAACCGACGAACGACCTCGACATCCCGAGCCGCGAAGCGCTCGAGTCGGTGCTCGCGGGGTACGGCGGCGCGATGGTCGTCGTTTCTCACGATCGCTACTTGCTGCGCCGGCTCGCACAACGCGTGTTGTGGCTGCACGACGGTGAGGCGACGCTCGTCGAGAACGGCTACGAGCGTTTCGAAGCGTTGCAACGCGGCGCGCCTGCCGCTCTGCCCGCGCCGAAACCCGTCGATCGTCCGCCGTCGCCCGCGGCGCTCGAGCGCGAAGAGCGCCTCGCGCGCGAACGGCGCATTCGCGAGCTTGCGGCCGCGGAGCGCGAAGTCGCCCGGCTCGACGAAGCGCGCGCGCGCCTCGAGCGCGAGTTCGCGGATCCCGCGATCTACGACGACCGCGCGCGCGTCGCAACGCTCGAGCGCGAGCTCGAGGCGGCGCGAGGTGCGGTCGATGCGGCATACGAACGCTGGGCGGCGCTGGAAGGAGCGATCTCGTGACGATCCCGGGCACATTTATCACCGTCAGAGCGAACGGCTTGGACTTCGAGGTTCTCGAGGCGGGCGAAGGCGATCGGCTCGCGCTCTGTTTGCACGGGTTTCCCGAACACGCGTTGTCCTGGCGCAATCAGATCCCGTTGCTCGTCTCGCTCGGGTACCGGGTGTGGGCACCGAATCAGCGCGGCTACGGCAACTCGCCGCGACCGCAGGACGTCGCGGCCTACGACATGTCGCACCTGCTCGACGACGTGACCGCACTGATCGACGCGTCGGGCGCGAAATCGGTCACCTTGATCGGCCACGATTGGGGCGCGGCGGTGTGCTGGTTCTACGCGATGCGTCAGCCGCGGCCGCTCGAGCGACTGATCATCATGAACGTGCCGCATCCCGCACCGTTCAGCAGGGCGCTGCGCACCTTCAAGCAGGCGCGCCGCTCGTGGTACATGGGCTTTTTTCAGCTTCCGCGCTTGCCCGAGTTTCTGCTGAGCCGGCGGCACGCCTACGCGATCGGCCAAGTGTTCTTGAAAAGCGCGAGCAACCCCGAGCGCTTCACGCCGGACGTGATCGCGGTCTACCGCGATCAGGCCGCGCGGCCCGGTGCACTTACCGGAATGCTCAACTGGTACCGCGCGGCCCCGAACTCGATGCGCAAACAGCTCAAGCTCGGCGTGCCGGTCATCCAGACGCCGACTTTGATGATCTGGGGCGAAGACGACACCGCGCTCGGCAAGGAGACGACGTACGGTACGGACAGATACGTTGCCGACCTTAAGCTGTGCTATCTGCCCGGCGTCTCGCATTGGGTGCAACAGGATGCACCGGAGCGCGTGAACGAGTTGATGGAAGCCTGGCTACGCGAACCCCGCGAAGCACCTACCCCTACGCTGTCGTCCTGAGCGAGCGAAGCGTCAGGCCAGGTAGCGAACGCGGGTCGCGCCGACCCGTTTGCTCGCGGTCATCTCGCCGGGGAACGGTGCCGTGAACACGCCCGACGTCGGAGCGACGTCGGCATAGTCGCGTCCGATCGCGACGACGATATAGCGCATGTCGACCCGGCAGCCGTGCGTCGGATCGTACGCGAGAACGAGCGAACCGCCGCCGTCGCCGACGACGATCTCAACCCACGCGTGCGTCCCGCCTTCCCCGATCAGGTGCCCCGACACATAGCGCGCCGCCAGGCCGCAGCGTCTGGCGATCGCGATCATGACGTGGGCGTGGTCTTGGCAGACGCCACGGCGTTGCTCGAACGCGCGCGCCGCCGGCGTTTCGACGTCGGTAACGCCGCCGAGGTAGCGCATCTCCGCGTGGACGAACTCGTTGATCGCATCCGCGAGCGCGCGATCGCTCGCGTGCGCCGCGCGCAGCGCGCGCGCGACCGAGCGTAACTCGGCGTCGGCTGCGGTAAGGGGAGTCGCCGCTTTGAGTGCGGGATTCTGCATGGCGGCGGCGTCGAGGCGGTGGTCGCTTCCGCGGACGCGTGAGACGATCGACCAATGCGCGAACTCGATCGAGCGTTCGACCCGCCGCGCAAATACGGTCGTTACCGGGTTGTCGAACTCGTCGAACCCGTTTTCGGTCACCGCGCGCGGCAAGATATCGAGGCGCGATGCGATCCTGCGCTGATCGCCGTGCTTGGGACGTGGGACGATCGTCAAGCGATGATGCAGATCGGCAATCGGCGCCGGATAATCGTAACGGAAGCGTTGATGCAGCAGGTACGTCGCTTCGGCCACGTCGGCCCATGCTACGGCAGCATCGTCGATCGATTCGATCTCGAGCGGGACTTCAGACGAGCGCGCGTGCATCGTTCTCCAATCGATCGGCCCGGACCGTCATCGAATCCAGGGTTGAGTTGCCAAATGTGGTGACCATCGCTACGTCGAGAGCGTCGCGCCCGCGCCCAACTGTGACGCGGCCACGCCGGGGCACGTTGTTGCGCGGATCGAAGACCCACCAGCGATCGCCGAGATACGCCTCGAACCACGCCGCGAAGTCCATCGGCGAGGTGACGCGCACGCTGTCGATGTCGGGCAGGTAGCCGTAGGCATAACGCGCCGGGATGTTGAGTGAGCGGCAGAAGCTGATCGCGAGGTGCGCGAAGTCCCGACACACGCCGTTGCCGCTGGCCAGCGTGTCGGCCGCCGTCGTCGCCGCGTTGCTCGAACCGTAGCCGAACGCGAGGCTGCGGTACACCCAATCGCAAATCGCCGCGACGCGTTCCCATCCGGGTTCCACGTTTCCGAAGAGTTCGGCCGCTCGCGGGAAGAGTATGTCGGAGTGGCAGTAGCGGCTGGGCAGCGTGTAGACCAGCGCTTCGTCGGGCACTTCGTCGATCGGAACCTCTTGCGCGCTTGGATCGACACGGTCGAGTTCGCTTCCGGTCTCGACGTAGGCGTCGTAGCAGATCGTCGCGCAGCCCGCCGGCAATACCGTGCGCCGGCACTTGTTGCCGTACAAGTCGGTGTAGTCGCGATACGGCAGGTGCGGTTCCGCGAGCCACGTCTCGTGCAATACGTGTTGCGGCGCAGTGCCTTCGGGCCGGATCAGGAAGACCGCCGGCGTATCCTGCTGCGACGTCATCCGGAAATCCGCCCCGACGCGCAGCTGCAGAACGTCCATTAGGATTGGAGATTGCGCTTGGCCGGCTCGGCCTGCCTTTGAGCGTTTGGCCAGCTTCGCAGGTTCGCCGCGGTCCGTATAGTGAAACCGGCCGTGTGAGCAGCAAGTCGTCGTCCGCCCGAGCCGCCATCCCGGGTACCGAACGCGTCGCGCCGGCCGGTGCCGCCGAACGCGGTGCTCCCAACCCAAACGAGCGCACGACGGTCACGATCGTCGTGCGGGCACGGACCTCGTCGAAGCACAAGGCCGCCGAACTCGCGAAGCTCGCACCCGCGCAACGTTCGTACGTTTCACGCGAGGATTTTGCGAAAACGTACGGCGCGGATCCGGACGATGTCGCCGCGGTCGAGCGTTTTGCCCTCGATGCGGGCTTGCTGATTCTCGAAGCAGATCTCGCGCGTCGCGCCGTCGTCGTCGAAGGCACGCTCGGCGCACTTTCGAAAGCGTTCGGCGCCGACGTGCGCATGTTTACGGCAGCCGGCAAGACCTTTCGCGGGCGCATCGGGTCGTTGTCGGTCCCGGCGGCGCTAGGTGGAGTGGTCAGCGGCGTATTCGGACTCGACGAGCGGCCTGCGGCGCGCGCTCATTTTCGGCGCTTGCTGCGGCCGGCGGCCGCCGCGCCGGACACGACGTTCGAGCCGCCGCAGGTCGCGCAGGCGTACGACTATCCGAGCAGCGATGGAACCGGTCAGACGATCGCGCTGCTCGAACTCGGCGGCGGGTACGCCGAGAGCGATATCACTTCATATTTTTCCGGTCTCGGCATTACGGCGCCGAGCGTTACGAGCGTTGCCGTTGACGGCGCGAGCAACGCGCCGACCGGCGATCCGGACGGCCCCGATGCCGAAGTGCTGCTCGATATCGAAGTTGCGGGCTCGATCGCTCCAGGCGCGAAGATCGTCGTCTATTTCGCACCCAACACCGATCAGGGGTTTCTCGACGGCATCACGACTGCGATCCACGACAACGACAACAAACCGCAGATCCTTTCGATTAGTTGGGGCGGTCCCGAAGCGAGCTGGACGCCCCAAGCGACGACGAACTTCGATGCAGCGTTCGCCGATGCGGTGACGCTTGGGGTCACCGTGCTCGTCGCCGCGGGCGACAGCGGTTCGAGCGACGGCGAAACCGACGGCCTCGCACACGTCGATTTTCCGGCTTCGAGTCCGCACGTGCTCGCGTGCGGCGGTACGACCCTGGCGGCGAGCGGCGCGACGATCGAGAGTGAAGTCGTATGGAACGACGGGAGCGAGGGCGGAGCCACGGGCGGCGGAATCAGCGACGTCTTCGCTCTGCCGGCGTGGCAGCAAAATGCGAAGGTCCCGCCGTCGGTGAATGCAGGCGGGCGCGTCGGGCGCGGCGTTCCCGACGTCGCGGGCGACGCCGATCCGGAAACCGGCTACGACATCTTGGTCGACGGTTCGAGCGGCGTCGTCGGCGGAACGAGTGCGGTCGCACCGCTGTGGGCCGCGCTCGTCGCGCGTCTCAATCAGACGGCGCCGCAACCGCTCGGATTCTTCAACGCGACGCTGTATGCGAATCCGGCTGCGCTCAACGATATCCTCTCGGGCAACAATGGAGCGTATAGCGCGGGCCCGGGGTGGGACGCGTGCACCGGACTCGGCAGTCCGAACGGCGCAAAGCTCGCCGCACTCCTCGTGCCGACGTTAGCGCCGCCGGCACCAACCCCGACACCGGCGCCGCCGGTAGCGCCGGCACCGCCCGCGCCAACTCCGCCCGCGCCGGCGCCCCCGCCGAAACATAAACGCAAAAAGAAAACGTGAGCGGGGTGCCGGCGTTCGACGAACGTTTTCGCGCGGAGCTGTTGGAACTCGTACGCTGGCGCCGCGACGTACGGCATTTTCGCACCGATCCGATTTCGCCCGCGATCGTACAGGAACTCGTGGATGGAGCGGCGCTCGCACCCTCGGTGGGTTACAGTCAGCCGTGGCGTTTCGTGAGCGTCGACGATGTCGCGCGCCGCGCCGCGATCATCGCAAACTTCGAACGCTGCAACGCGGACGCGCTGGACGAGTACGCGGGAGAACGCCGCGTGACGTATGCGTCGCTCAAGCTTGCGGGTCTGCGCGAAGCGCCCGTCCATCTCGCCGTGTTCGCCGAAACGGAAAGCCCGGCGGGGTATGGGCTCGGGCGCAAGACGATGCCGCAAACCCTGGAGTATTCCGTCGTCGGCGCGATCTCGACGCTGTGGCTGCTCGCCCGCGCGCGCGGCGTCGGGGTCGGATGGGTTTCGATCCTCGACTGCGACCTCGCGGCTCGCACCCTCGACGTGCCGGCCTCGTGGTCGCTGGTCGCGTATCTCTGCGTCGGCTATCCGGTCGCCGACGACCTCACGCCGGAACTCGCGCGTCTCGATTGGCAATCGCCGATCGAAGAAGCGCGAACCCTGTATTCGCGCTAGCACCTTGTCACCCTGAGTTTGTCGAAGGGCGGCGTCCTTCGACTGCGCGCCTTCGGCGCTCCGCTCAGGATGACAAAGAGGGGTTAGCCGCCGAAGCTGCGCCGGCGCTGTGATGTCGCGCGGTTGCGGGGCGGGTGCGCGTGCACGGCCGGCCGCGACACGACGCTCGAGCGCGGTGCGGGGGCATCGGCGCGCGGCGGAAGCTCCGGGTTCTTGGAACGGTCGAGCCGCCGCCCGAGAGCGCGCTCGATCTGCGCGAAGTATTTTTCTTCGTCGGGTGCGACGAAGGTGATCGCATCGCCGGTGGCTTGGGCGCGAGCCGTGCGGCCGACGCGGTGGACGTAGTCCTCGGGTACCATCGGCACGTCGAAGTTGACGACGTGACCCAGAAGTGAGATGTCGATGCCGCGCGCGGCGATGTCGGTCGCGACCAATACGCGGAACTTTCCGCGTTTGAAGTCCTCGAGGGCGCGCGTGCGTTGGCCTTGCGAGCGATCGCCGTGGATGCGGTCGACGGGGACGTCGTGCTTTTCGAGCATCGCCGCAAGCCGGTTCGCGCGGGCCTTCGTTCGCGTGAAGGCGATCGCACTGTAGATCGCATTGTCGCGCCGCAGCAGTTCGAGCAGCAGGTCGGACTTGCGCTGCTGGTCGATCGAGTACACCGTTTGGGTGATGCCGTGCGCCGGAGCCCCCACGACTGCGAGGTCGATGCGCACCGGATCCTTTAAGAGTTCTTTCGAGAGCGCGGCAATCGGCGGCGGGATCGTTGCAGAGAAGAAGAGCGTCTGACGTTTGGCGGGTATCTGGCGCAGCGCGCGACGCACGTCGGGCAGGAAGCCCATATCGAGCATGCGGTCCGCTTCGTCGATGACCAGCGTCGAGATGCCGTCGAGCTTTGCGGTTCCCTGCGTGAGGTGATCGAGAAGGCGGCCCGGGGTCGCGACGATGATGTCGGTGCCGCGCCGGAACGCCGTGACTTGCGGGCCGAAGCCGACCCCGCCGAAGATTGCGGCGACCGTGATTTTGGTGTGGCGCGCGAGTGCGCGGAGGTGCTCGGAGATTTGGGCCGCGAGCTCGCGCGTCGGAGCGAGGATCAGGACGCGGGTCTTGCCGCGCGGCAGATCGATGAGTCCGTTGAGAACGGGGAGGCCGAAGGCGGCGGATTTACCGCTGCCGGTCGCAGCGCTCGCAAGGACGTCGCGTCCGGCAAGGGTCGGAGGAATCGCGGCCGTTTGAACCGGCGTCGGATCGGTGAAACCGAGGTCGCGCACGGCGCGCAGCAGCTCAGGTCGCAGACCGAGCGTATCAAAGGACATAAAATTTTACCGTAACGTGCTTTCCAGAGTGCGCAATTCGATCGCACTCGAAAGATCGCGCCGGGTGGGGAACGCTCTATCTTGGCACGGAAACGTGACCGGCGTCAAATGCCTTTGTCGGCGAGGGCCTTTCCGCGGTCGACGAGCGCGGTGACCCAAGGACCCATGCCGCGGAAGCGCTGGTCCTGCGTTTGGCCGCGCACGAAGCGAGCGTAGATCTGTTGGGCAATGACCGCGTAGCGGAAGATATTGAACGCGTGATACCAGGTCGAACGCGAGCAATCGCGCCCGGTCACGCGCGCGTAGCGCGCGATCAATTCGGCGCGCGACGGAAAGCCGGGTGCGTCGGTCGGCATTTCGCTCTGACTGATGGGCGGCGGGTCGCCCGCCTCGCGCCACAGCGTCAGCACGTTGCCGATATCTGCCAGCGGATCGCCGATGGTGCACATATCCCAGTCCAAAAAAGCGACCAGCCGGGTCGGGTCGCCGGACCCCAGAATCGTGTTGTCGAGCTTCACGTCGTTGTGCACGATGGCGGGTGTGCCCGAAACCGGAACGTCTTGAAGAAGGCGGTCGACGAGCGAACTCGCGTCCGTCTGGTCCGGCGTGTTCGCATCGTGCCAGCGCTCGATCCATCCGCGCAGCTGACGCTCGAGGTACCCTTCGGGCTTGCCCAGGTCGGACAGACCGGCGGCCGCGTAATCCACGCTGTGCAGGGCCGCGACGGCGTCGATGAAGTTCTCGCCCAGGCGCCGGCAGGCGGCGGGATCGGTCGCGAGCGCGGGGGGCAGCTTGACGCCGCGGATCACGAGCCCTTCGCGTCGTTCCATGACCACGAAGTCGGCGCCGACGATCGCATGATCGGTGCAGAGAGCGAATGCGCGCGGTGCGAGGGGGAAGCTCTCCCAGAGCCGCGAGAGCACGCGGTACTCGCGCTTCATGTCGTGGCCGCCCTTGGGAAGTGGCCCGAGCGGCGGCCGGCGCAGAACGTACTCGGCGTCTTCGAACTTGATCAGATAGGTCAGGTTCGCGTGGCCGCCCCCGAACTGGCGGATCTCGAGCGGACCATCGGCCTTGGGCAAATGCTCGCGGAGAAACGGCTCGAGGCGCGCCGTCTCGAGCTCTTCCCCCGGCCGAATGTCGATTGTATCGTTCACTCGCCCGCAATTGACGCTCCGGGGAGAAAATTCTTTTAGCGGGGAGCAAGCGTTCGGCGCTGAAAACAACGTCGATGTTCCGCCGAGCCATGCGCGGTATAGCCCTGGCAGTCGTTGTCGTTAGCCTGGGACGTGCTACGGAAGCGGCGGCGCGTCCGCACGTCGCGCACGCCGGAGGCCCGCGGATACTGCCGCTAGGGGATGCCGTCGTGTCGTCCGAGCTCGCGCGCCAGCTCGACGCGCATGGGTATCAGGTCGTCGGCGACGGCGCGGTCGACGCGGGCCGCGTGATCCGATCGTTTCCTTCAGATCCTGCGCCGCAGCTCTATGGTGAGGCGACGAAACGGGCGCTGGAGATCTATCGGCCCAACATCGTACTGCTGATGGCGGGCTCGGGTGACCTGTTGCGGCTCGCGGCCGAGAAACCGGGCTACACGCTCGAAAACACCGTCGACGGCATGGACGCGCTGCTCGCCGAGATTTTCTACATCGCGCCGAAGGTACGTGTGGTCGTTGCCGGCGTCGTGGCGAGCCCGCTGCTGCGCGCGTGCGACGTCGTCGATTTCGACGGCATCGACGACGTCAACGGCTGCGGGCAGAACACCGGCCCAAATCTGACGCAGCTCGTCGCGAAATATTCGGCGCGTAATTTCAACATCGTTCTGGCGCCGGTGATGTCGACCGCCGTGCCGCGCGACAAGGCGCACTTTCCCGACGGCCTTCATCCGAGCGGTCCGGGCGTCCAAGACGCGATCGCGCGCGTGTGGATGAACGCGATCGCGCGTCAGACCGCCGACGCCCCCGTCGCAATCGCGCCGCTGCACTGACGGGCGCGGCGCGGGGAGCGTCGAAGCCCGTCACATGGATACGTTACGCAAGGCCCTCTGGCAGGGCGTTATGAACGGCGCCGCGACGCGCGATCACACCGCCGCACCCAAGCCGGAAAGCCTCGGCTTCACCGGGGCAATCTCGCAGGGGCTCTATAACCTCGGGCTCGAGTTCGCGAACGCCGTCGTCTACGGGACCCGTAAGTAGTCGAGTAACTGATCGGGCGTTCGGTACCGCGTGAGCAGGCCGTACAGAATGCGCGCGGTTGCGCCCCAAATGTGGATGCCGTCGTAATCGAACATCCAAGTGGGCACGTCGTAGTCGGCGCCCTCGTGCTGGACGTGTTCGATGCCTTGGTGTAACGCGCCCGGCCGGTAGACGGCGTCGAGCGGGATTTCGTGGATACTTTGCGTTTCGCTCGGGTCGAACGCGAACTCAACCGGCGGATCGAGAACCCCGAGGTACGGCGCGACGGTGACGGACAGCGCGAGGGTCACCACGTCCTCGAGCCGGTCGGCGATGCGAACGCGCTCGCGCGGGACGCCCATCTCCTCTTCGAATTCGCGTAGCGCCGCGGCCTTCGCGTCGAGGTCGGTCGGGTCGATCACGCCGCCGGGAAATCCGATTTGCCCGGGATTGCGCCGCAAGTGATCGGCTCGACGCACGAAGAGCAGATGCGGCTCGTCATAGCGTACGACGGGAATAACGACGGCCGCGTGGAGCATGCTCCGCGCTTTTCTGGAGGGAAGCAGCGGGTCCCCACAAAGCAACGTCTCCGTGCGTCGGCATTGGCTCGGGCCTAGTTTCGAGGCCGCGGCGATCGTCGTCGCCGTGGCGATCAAGGTCTTCACTCCATCGGCACAATGGATCGAAACGCACTATTCGAACGGCGCGTATCCCGTCATCGATCGCGTGGTACGCGCGGTAACCGGCCCGCTGCCGTTTTGTGTAGGCGACGTTTTGTTCGCAATCGCGGTCGTCTGGCTCGTGCGCTGGTGGATCGTCGCGTTCCGGCGCGCGTCCGGCCCGTGGTGGCAGACGGCGGGGCGCGTCGTCCTGCGAACCTTTGCGATCGCCTGCGCCATCTTCTCGTGGTTCGTCCTCTCGTGGGGCTACGGCTACTCGCGCGTTCCCCTCGCCGACAAGATCCCCGTTCACAACGAACGCACGGATGAGGACTCGGTCGACCGCTTTGCAGACCGCGTCAGCGACGAACTCTCGCGCGATGCCGACCCGGCGCACAACGACAAACTCGACGACGCGCAAGTCGCACGGCGACTCGTCCCTACGTTCGAGGCGACGATCCATCGCCTCGGAGACCACGCGACCTTCGCGCCGCCGCGCATCAAGCCCACCTTGTTCCAGCCGATGCTGCAAGCCTCGGCAACGACCGGGTTCACCGATCCTTGGACGCACGAGGTCAACGTCGACGCGTCACTCTTCTTTTTCGAACGTCCGGCGGTCTACGCCCACGAATGGTCGCACCTCTCGGGCTTCAACGACGAGTCCGAGGCGAATTTCATCTCGGTGATCGCCTGCACGACCTCGCACGAGCCGCTTCTGAAATATTCGGGCTGGCTGCTCGTCTGGGAGAACCTGCCGCAAAACGTCCACCTCACGCACCGGATGGAAAAAACGGCATATGACGACCTCATGGCGATTCGCGCTCGTTTCGAGCGCCAGGTGAACCGGCAGGTGGAGCACGCGAGCCAAAGCGCATACGATAGTTACCTGAAGTCCAACCACGTCAAGGCGGGCTACGCGAGCTATCAGCTCTTTATCCGTTGGATGACCGGCGCCGACTTCGACCCGGCCGGTCTGCCCGTCGTGCGCCCCGGCGTGGAGTGAGGCGGGTCACGCGCGTACGCCCCGGCCGAACGCCGATGCTATGAGCATGGCCGCTCATTTGAAGCGCGGGCTCGCGCGAATGGTCGCGGCGCGCGACGTGATGCTCAGAGCGCGCTCGGCGCGCAGCGAAGCGCTCCAGCGCTTCCGCACCTTCGCGAGCGCGCGGCTAAACGACTTCGTCGTCGCCGTCGATCCGATCACCGGCGCACGCATGGTCGAACTCCTTGCCGAAGGCAGCAAGGTAACCGGCGACTTGTCCGTGACTATTGCGTTTTTCGACGGGACGCGACTGCGCATCTCCATTAATCCGCGCGGCAAAATCGAGGCCGAGGCGACCCCGCCCGAGGTATTGCACGACGTCGGCGCCGTGATGGACATCCTGGTGGCGCCGGACCTCTCGCGCGCCGAGCTGATCTACGAACCGACGGTCGGTCCGCGCGGTACGCGCGCCCGGCTCGACCTCGACGACTTAATCGCACGCCTGGTCGACAGCTGCGCGCAGTCGATCGAAGAAGAGACCGCAGCCATCGCCCCGCCGTCCGAGCGGGTCGCTCCGCTGCAGCCGAGAACGGCCCCGGTCTTGGCCGCCGCACCCGCCCCGAAGGGCGGCCTCACCTACAGCGTGGGCTAACGCCGGCCGCCCGAACTCGCGCGGGCGCCGCCGCCGCCGCTGACGCTACGGCCGCCGACGCTGTGTCCCACGACGCCGTGGCCGCCGAAGCCACCGCCGTAGCCGTGCCCGGGAAAGCCGTGGCCGTAGTTGCCGTGGTTGTAATACACGTGGTTGTATCCGCCACCGAAGAAAAATCCGATCGACGCGCCGTAGTACGGACCGTAGTAGCCGGGATAATAGTACGGCCCATAACCGTAATATGGATACGGATACGCCGCGTCGGGATACGGATCGTAGGCATATCCGCCGGGATCACCGGCCGGGGCGGGAGCGTCGCTCTGCGAAGTTGCCGCGTCGATCTGCGACGCGATAAAAACGCTGCCGCCGTTGTGTCCCGAGATCGAGACCGGCTGACCCGAACTCAACTGCAGGTCGTTCGGATTGACGACGGTTGCGCTGCGCAAGCGGACGTGATCGACAAATCCGCGGTCGTCGCGAAGATAGAGGTCGCTTCCGGAAACCGACGAGATCGTGCCGTGGATCGTCTCTTCATCGGTAGCGTAGCTGGGCAGATCCGCCGCACGGGCTGCTTGCATCGTGAGGCCAGCAAAGGCGGCCAGGGCGGCGAACGTGCGCAGGGCGTGTACTCTCATTGTTGTGGACTCCTAACCCCCATTGTACCCATTTTCGCCCTCTTCCGGAAGGCATTCCATGTTTGCAATTGATACGACCGTCGACTGCTATTTGTTACCCGAAGACGGTCCGGCAGCCGAAGGGCTGTTCTTGAAGCACCTCGAGGATCCGTACGAAATGTGGATCATCGCATACAGTTTCACCTTGATTCCGATGATCGACGAAATCCTGGAGAACAATTCGAGCGGCGCGCCCTACCATATTTACCTGGATTTGAGCCAATCCACGGGCACCGCCGAAAAGCCCCAGATCGCGCGACTCGTCGAGGCGGGCATCGAGGTCACCGTCGGAACCTCGCCCGCCGGCACCTCGTACATCACGCACACCAAAGGCGTGACGTGCGCCGACTTGCCGACACCGTGGTGCTGGGAAGGCTCGGTGAACTTCTCGGCCAGCGGCTGGCTGCAAGTCAATACGGCGATGTTCTTTCATTCCCAGGAATGGCACGCTGCCTTCGTCGCGCAGTTCGATTCGTTGCGCGACTACGCGTGGACGAACTTGCGCAGCTCGCAGTTGATGAAAGAACCGCCCCCAGGCGTAACGATCGGGCCGAGCGCCGATGCGAGCCCGCCGAGCGTTCCCGCAAGCTGGGAAAACGCGCCCGCGAAATCGGCGGGGAGCGTCGCAAAGAAGGCTGCTAAAGTAGCGAAGAAATCTGCCAAGAAAGCGGCGAAAGCCGCCGCGAAAACGATTGTGAAGACCGCCGCAAAAAAGAAGAAGTAAGTCACAGCGTCCGCCCGCCCGCGTTGGAAGGACACGATGCGCGACGCACGCGGGGCTTGGAAACGAATCGCGATCGCATGTGCGATTTCTTTCGGCATCCACCTCCTCATCGCGGCGTTCGCGCACGGCATTCCCGCATCGGAAGCGAGCCCGCGCGAAACGCCGTTCGTCGTGACCGACGATTCACGCCAACCGGCGCCCGCGCCGGCGCCGGCCCGGACGCCGCCGCCGATCGCGCAGCAAACTCCGCCGCCGCGTCGCGCGCTCGCCGTGCCGGTCGACCGGTCGCGGCAAGCGAGCCGGCCGGTCGCGCATGCACGTCATGCCGTGTCCGCGCCGCACGTCGTTGCGATTGCGGGCGGCGGCCCGATCGCAAGCGGCATCGGGGCGACAAGCGGCCCCGCTGCGGGGAACGACGGCGATCAGGACGGTACGGGCAGCGCGGGGCCGCCGCTCGAGCCTACCGG
>Ga0302325_10017922_pt1 | contig 14938 bp, 16 predicted proteins | sample Palsa_T0_2_FD_201948 | JGI IMG/M metagenome (GOLD analysis project Ga0302325, IMG submission 201948) | Peat permafrost microbial communities from Stordalen Mire near Abisko, Sweden - Palsa_T0_2 | ecosystem: Environmental > Terrestrial > Soil > Palsa > Peat permafrost | place: Sweden: Abisko... | reverse complement strand
GGGGCCGCGCTTGCCACCACTGCCTTGCGGGAAGGGGTCATTGAAGCGGACGTATTGGAAGCGTTGTCGAGGGACCGGGGAAAGGTGAAGGTTTCGGCGAAGGGGTGCACGTGGGAAGGTGGTTGGGGGTTTGGGGGATGGGAGAAAGGGTTTCAAGGAGAGGAGGCGGGATGGAGGATGGGGGAGACGGGGGCGAAGGAGTCGAGGAAACATTCGTGGGGAGAAGGGTTGTCACGTCAAGTGTCAAAAGTGAAGGTCGCCCCCGGAGGGATCTGCTGTGGCGTCACTGTGATTTCTGAGTCAGCTGCCTTCCACTTTTCGAACCGATTTCGAGAGATAGCTGTTTTTGTAAATATGTAGTTGAGATCAAGGCTGGGACGGATAGAATGTGTAGAGACTAGGATGATGTTGCTTTGCTTGGGGAGGGTGATGTCGCTCCCCTAGTCGTGGCGAGCGGCGTTTGTAGCTATTCGAATTCAGATGGACGAGCGTAGGTCGATCGATCTCAGGGGCGACTACAGTCTGTTGCTCCATTGGCTTCCGGTCTTACGGAATCAAATTGCGCCGAATATTCCTACAGAAGGCACAAACTCCTTTTTTTATATGTAATTTCGAGAAGGACAAAGCGCAAGATCAAATTTACCCATATAATCACACTAATTTCGGAATGCGTCTGGTTGCGATCACGAAACTCACTATCCTTCTGGGCATCAACCCTCCTCTGAAGCCAAACGACCCAAATCTGCAAGTATGCAAACCATCTCATCGCTCCATAGAATATCCTCAGATCCTGAAAATCTCGTCCTCGATACGATTCCACGCGTGTCGAAGTGCACCAATAATGGTGGGCGCTCGAATATATGCCGCTCCGGCTGGCCTTGCCTTTATTAAGTCGTCGGCACCCTCTGATTGGTCCGCCATGGCACGGCACTCCCACAATTTTCTGGCTGCTGGCACACAAAAAGCCAGGCCCATCCACACATCACATACATAATTTCTCCATCCTGTCACACGTCCCTCCTGTTCAATTGCCTAGACACACTTCACATTCTCTCCACTAGCTGTCTAATCCCTTCACGTCTCCGTCAATTCTTCACACGATGATGAAGATCTTTGTTGCTGTGTTTGCAATGTTTGCCGCGATGGTTGCGTCGCAGGCTTCTGTGGGGAGTTTACCTTCCTGTGCGATTCCCTGTGTGCAGTCCGGCATTGGAGCCACTGGCTGTGCCGCAACCGATGTACCCCCCCATCCCCCTTTCTCCCCTCAGGGCAATCCTGTCCTCTTCCACAGCTTCGCGTTCCGTGATTAACGTCGATCGTCAGGTCCACTGCTTCTGCACGGCAAGCCAATTCCTCGCGACCGTCGCACCCTGCATCTTCGCCAACTGCTCCACAGCAGACCAAAACGCAACCGAGACGGCCGCACAAAAAATCTGCAATGCAGCTAATCCGCCCGTCCAGCTCCCGTCATTTGGGTCCCTCCTCAATGCCTCCTCGACCAGCACCGCCAGTCACGCCTCGAGCACCGCGTCCGCGGCATCCAGTGTCGGCGCTGGCGTTCCGACCGCCGCCGCCAGCAGCGCTACTTCCGCAAGCGGCAGGATCGAGGGCAATATGCGGGTTATGATGGCCATTGCAGCGATGGTGGGGATTATTGCGGTGGCATTTTTTGCTGTTTAATTAGGTGTGTGGACTTTCGTAGAATGGTAATTTGGTATGTTTGGGGATGGTATGATAAGGCGAGATGGTGATCAATCACGGTAGATAGGTGTTACATTATAATGAAACTCTGAATATGTCAATGTCATTCATGCATATTGCATAGGATGATTATTGTTGAAATGATTCTTTTCTATCTATGATATATCGGAAGTTGAATCCCGTCCGCTAAAAATGACATAAAACACAAATCTGACCCCACACTTCCCCAGTACGGATCTACTTTTGCACGCCTAAACAGGACACTCTTGTTTCGGGAACGGGTACCTAAAAGTCAACTCCGCAAGATAAAAAGGATCCATACGCAGGCCCATTACACCTCAAACACAGCCCAGCAAGCCACTGTCCCGCCCGAACACACTCCTCAATCCCGCCCCCCAGGATCAACTTGCCCATGAACCCCCCCGCAAAGGCATCCCCCGCGCCATTGGTATCGACGATCTCGTCCCCTGGGATCCCCGCGGTGGGATACTCCCTGATCTCTACGGCACCGTCTTTCTTGGCGATGGCGACGACCGTGGCGTCCGGGCCCTGGGTGATGACGACCACGCGCTCGCGCGCGGAATTCGCTTTCGGGAGCAGGGCGATGTGTTTTGCGATCTCGGGGATCGAGGTCGTGTTCAAGGAGTGCGACTCCGCGTAGGCGAGGGCCTCGGATTCGTTGCCGAAGAGGTAGTCCCAGTAGGGAGACGTGGAGTCCATTTGGTCTTTGAAGAATTGGCACAGGAACGGGGCCGAGAGGTTAATCGCAAATACCTGCAGTCAGAGACCTGCAGTGACACCATCCCAAGCAAACGTCGTTCAAAGAACAAGAACACAACCAACACATCACAGTATGATAGTCCGGCACGGGTTCTGGGTTCTGGGTACCTTATTATTCTCCGCAGCATGTTTCCCCAACTCCACGATCGCAGGCGGACAAACCGTCAAATGATACCCCCCCACATAATAATACTTTGCCCCCTCGACCAACTTCCATATCTCGGGACTCTTCAAATGGTCTAGCTTGTACTCGTTCGCAGCACCCAGATCCGTCACGAGACTCCGATGGTGGCCGGTGATCACGACGCCGCATTTGCCCGTCGAGGTGTCGACGGTCATGTACTCTGTGCGGACGCCCTCATTTTTGGTCGCGGCGCGGAGTTGGGCGGCGAAATCGTCTTTGCCTACGCAGCCGACGTAGACGGTTGAGTTCGCGGGGAGGAGGTACTGCTTGTTAGACCCTATAACAAAAGTGGGAAGTGAAAATCAGGAAGAGTGGAAGGCGATAGTGACAAGAGGGGGGGAGGGAGAGGGGGGAAGGAGAAAGGGACAGCGGGGGGTACCTGAGCTCCACGGATGGAGTTTTGAGCGGCACCGCCTGCGATGTAATGAACTTTGTATTTCTGCACCAATTCCTCGTATAAAGGCATATGTTTCTCTTCCGCGAGAATCGCATCATTAGCTTTGATGTTATATCTATTCTTAGTCACGCAATTGAACACGGGTACTTCTCGAGGATGGAAGTGTCACTTCACAGATTAGAGAAATTTGAAAAGGAGGTACGTGACGGCTTGGATATCCAAAAGGGGATTTCCTAGACCGAAGAGGATGTATTCTTGGGACATGTTGGTTTTAATGGGATGACTATGCCGTTAAGTCTTGCTTGGAGGGATCGTTGAGAGGACAGTGATTGAGAGATTGGAGAATGTGAATTTGAGGACTCAGGGATTGTCTGTGTTTGATGGTGTTTTCTCAGGACTCAGGAGCCTGGCGATGTCGATCCGAAGAAATCCCACATTTTGATCCCAACTGCTTTTCGGGTTTCGATAACAACCAGATAAATATATCCATCTTTGGTCATAAGCGTGGCCGCGGCGGTTGAGATGAAGCCCCCTTTTTGATGCCTTTCAATCATTTTTCATTATCCTTTTGATACGATGTGACTAAGTATTCTTCGGTCCATCCGGGGCACGGGGCAGCATCAGTGAGGTTTCTGTCTACGACATGTGCATGAAATATTATCTGACCCCACAAGGATCTGTGGGTATCCTCGGCCGAGGCGTCCCGAACAGACCAATCACAGCGCTTTCAAAGGTGACTCACGTCAGCAACGAAAAGCGCTGCCCATCGGCAGTTTCTCTCGATAAAAACGTCGAAATATCCTCCCACGCAACAACCCGTTCTCAATCCCGCTTCTTCTACCTACGTACTACTAGGCCACAATGCCAGCACCGGTGTCTCCGCCACAGACAATCTACGACAAAATCTGGGATGCCCATCTCGTTGACCAGCAAGACGATGGCGCTTGTCTGATCTACATCGACGCACACCTCGTCCACGAAGTCACCACTCCCCAAGCATTCGAGGGGCTCCGTGCTGCCAATCGGGCGGTCCGTCGTCCTGACTGTACCCTTGCTACCGTCGATCACAACATCCCCACTGTCTCCCGTCGGGGGTTCAAGAATGTCACCACCTTTATCAGTGAGCCTGATTCGCGGGTCCAGGTCGCGACACTCGAACAGAATGTCGTCGACTTCGGATTAACGTATTATGGCATGACCGACAAACGACAGGGGATTGTCCATGTCATTGGCCCTGAACAGGGATTTACTCTGCCTGGGAAGACGCTCTGTTGTGGAGATTCTCATACCAGTACACATGGTGCGTTCGGAGCGCTTGCATGGGGAATCGGAACCTCGGAAGTAGAACATGTGCTCGCTACACAGACTCTTCTTACTCGCAAGAGCAAGAACATGAGAGTCACTGTCAATGGCACTCTTGCCGAGGGCGTCACCTCGAAAGACGTCATGCTCCATATCATTGGAAAGATTGGCACAGCTGGTGGTACCGGATGCGTCATTGAGTTTGCCGGCTCCGCAATCGAGAGTCTGTCCATGGAGGCTAGAATGTCTCTCTGTAACATGTCCATTGAAGGTGGCGCAAGAGCAGGACTAATTGCCCCCGACGAGACGACGTTTGAGTACGTCAAGGACAGACCCCTTGCTCCCAAGGGCGAGGAATGGGACATGGCGCTCAAGTACTGGAAATCCCTCCGAACGGATCCCGACGCAAAGTTCGACAAGGAAGTCGTTATCAATGCTGCGGATATCGCTCCCACAGTCACATGGGGAACATCTCCCGAAGACACTGCCCCTGTAACTGGCAAAGTCCCCTCTCCCGAGGATTATTCCAACCCCGGAAAGAAAGCCGGTGTCATTCGCTCCCTTGAGTACATGGGTCTCGAAGCCGGCACACCGATCCAACAAATCAAGGTCGACAAAGTTTTCATCGGAAGTTGCACCAATTCACGTATCGAAGATTTACGATCCGCCGCAGCAATTGCAAAAGGCCGACACGTCGCTCCTCATATTTACGCCATGGTCGTCCCTGGATCCGGCCTCGTCAAACAACAAGCCGAAGTAGAGGGTCTTGACAAAGTTTTCACAGCTGCAGGATTCGATTGGAGAGAAGCTGGCTGCAGTATGTGTCTTGGAATGAACCCAGATATTCTTGCGCCTCAGGAACGTTGTGCATCTACTTCCAACAGAAACTTTGAAGGACGTCAGGGTGCTGGTGGACGGACTCATCTCATGTCCCCTGCCATGGCTGCTGCCGCCGCCATCAAGGGATATATCGCCGATGTAAGGGACTATACTGATAAGATCGATTTCAGTGGTCCCACCAAGGCGAAGGATTATGCTCTCAAGGCAGCGGTTGATCCTGTTCTCGATGTCTCTTCTCTGCCTGGGGATCGATCTTCTCAAGCTGCAACGCCTACCGAACCCAGCGATGATGATCTCGTTGATGAGCGCACCGATACCCCCGCTCAAGGCTCTCAGACTGGTGTTCACACAACCGTCGCAGCGGACTCGGGAGGAATGGTTGCATTCACCGTCCTCAAGGGTATTGCCGCGCCCCTCAAAATGTCCAACATTGATACCGATCGTATCATCCCCAAACAGTTCCTTAAATCGATTAAACGAACTGGTTTCGGCGACGCATTATTCTATCCCATCCGCTACGACCCCAAGACTAAACAACCCAACCCGGACTTTGTCCTGAACCAACCTCCCTTTGATAAAGCCAAGATCCTGGTCATTCAAGGCGAGAACTTTGGATGTGGATCTTCGCGCGAACACGCCCCATGGGCACTCCGCGATTTCGGCATCACCTCCATTCTAGCCGAATCCTTCGCCGATATCTTCTACAACAACTGTTTCAAGAACGGCATGTTACCCGTCATCCTCCCTCGCGCACAACTGGACCAATTAGCCGACGATGCCCGCGCGCACAAGGAAATCACCATCGATCTCGAGAAGGAACAAATCGTTCGACCTAGCGGCGAAACAATCCCCTTTGAAATAGACTCGTTCAGGAAGTATTGTCTTGTCAATGGATTAGATGATATTGGACTTACTATGAATAAGGAGGATAAGATTGTGGCTTTCGAGAAGTTTAGGAGTGCCAAGTTCCCTTGGCTTGATGGGGAGAGTTACAGGACTGGACAGAAGAAGGCGGTCAACATTGGTGGGGCGGGTGTGCGAAAGGGAACCGACTGGTGAGTCGTACAGTGAGAGTGAAATTATTGTAGCGTAAGAGTATGCTAAAAATATGAGAGTTTGTATGCCTGTAGTTGACACAAAAAATTATTTAGAGGTCGGAAAGACTTGCCTTTGTTATCGTTTTGGAGCTTCTGAGAGTCAAGTTTTGTCCCCATTTTCTAAGACAATCTATTGATCGTCCGGCCTGGCCTTTTTCCTGGGATTGTCCGCGAAGTTTGATACAAATTAAGATAGTGGTTGCGTCAGTTACTATTCTTGATGCCAAAAGATTTAAGACTTGTGGCAGTGAATGGCGAAATTACATGTTTGACAACGCACTGACAACGCACTGACAACGTCAGTGCATAGCGCTCTCAGATAGATTCGCATGTCAATTTGGGAAAGAGGCTGTGCTAATACGTGAACCAGGCGCCGGAGGAACTATACTGCGCTTCCTTGCCCCGTGCACTTTGAGTTATGAGCTAGGATCCCAACTTACACCCCTCCTTCGGCTATGCATACCCACGGTCGCCCGCTTAACTACTAGTTCAGCCCCTTAATCCAGAAAAGTGTCGCAGATATACCGGTATCGGACTTCCGAGTGGTTTGCGCCTCGATTATAACGTCGGTTCTGCGGGCCGCTACTTAGCCTAAATCCCCGCGGGAAAAAGGCCTTGGCGAACGGAGCCTCAGCCACAGCGGACGCACACATGACATGTCCGTGACGAACCTTGCGCGTGCCGCATACATTACCATGCAGGAACTCTGCGGGAATATGCAGGGGAACGCAAAAATTACCGCGTTGATCCGTCAAAACACAGGGATAGATTGATAGCTGAAGAAACTGCTGGTGTGCGCCGGTTTAGTCTGCATGGATACAGAACAGCACCGTTTCTATTTTTGATGTGGTTATTGCGAGAATCGCTGTACTCTGGCCGCCGTGATCGGCAGACCCGTGGGGGGGCATGCGATCGCGCCATTCGGACTCGAGTTTTCCACGTGTGACTCTGGAGAAAGTATACTGTTCAGTCGAGCAGTGGGTCTGAGTGTAACTGTTTTTGCTTTTGATACTAACAATGTTTCATAATCCGTCTGGATGTATTGTTGGGAAAGTTAGCAGAGCTGGGAGCGTCGATCTATGGGCTGATTTTTATTTTTTTTCATTGGTTGCCAAAGTCTGGTTCAAACTTCCTTTCGAGCGCGCCCCAAAAAGTTTCCCCCACCATTTCCACTTTATTTTCAAGCCCCCGAGAGATAGGGCAAAAAAAGAGTCCACGTTGCTCGCGATAGTCATCCTTGTAGATACATATTTCTGGGCACTGACTGCAGAAACAAGAATTAGTTCCTGGATAGGGAATAGTAACTGATCAACCATCCCGCTATGAAGCTAATTTCACGCGGAAATGAGATCGACGCTCGAGCATGAAGACGATGCAGTAATTGCGCGTGGTAATTAGTTTATCTCCGGCCCGCTGGTACGAAATCGAGTCACGCTGACCCACAGACCCCATTGAAGGATCCAGACAAAGGGAATTTCCAAACGTTGGTACTGGGTTCTTGCCGCGGGCTGATCGTTCAACCCCTTCCCTTGGCTTTCCCCAACTCTGCAAGATTACCTATCCGTGCATGCCGTTGCCCACACACACAAAGACTAAAGAGGCCATAAATAGGTAATTGTAGTCATCGGACAAGGCCAGACAAGGATATATTATTAAGAGCGGCTGCTAATATTATTTAGATGAGCGAGGCATATCTTGTGCTGCGCCTTGCCGCACCAATAAACTCTATTGCGATTAGAGTTGGATCGCCGTGCCAATCAGGCTGCGGGATAGACGCCATCATCCCGCTCTGCTGCAGGTGTATAGCCACCGTTAGACGAGAATTGGCCCAGCCGATTGCCGGCCGCTTAGGTCCGCTTGCCGCTTTAAGAGGCCATAGCCACAATGTGCGACGCCTCCTTCCCAACTCTAATCCCGTTATATGTGTGCAACAACGCTTCACACCGAAGACCGACATGACCGTTAAAGGCCGGTCAACCAAACTGACTTTCGCAATCTGAGCATAGGCCACCCAGCACCGACCCAGGCCCCTTCTCGCCCCCAACACCGAGACGATCAAAGCGCGCGACCCAAACTCGCCACTCCCGCCGCCAACCAAACTTACACAACTCGAACAATAAGACCACAATAAGGTACACGACGAGGGGGAACGCACGGTGGACAACCCTCTTCCCTTTAAGATTTCACGCCAAAACACAGTACACATAGGGGAAAAAGCACCTGCTGCCACGTCCGTCCCGTCAAAAACAACCCGCCCGCCCGCCTGCCCAGATTATAGAAGAAACGTCTTCCCGCTTGAAACACCTCGATTTCTGGACTCGTTTCATGCGTCTGTCTTAATCCTTCGACAGTCGATCTTCGCCATTCTGCATACTCCTGAAACGTGGCTAGCGGTCAAGGAATTGTAGGATCTGCGGCTGCTTCGAACACTTCGAGTGGACGACAGTCGACTCGGTTACAAAAACCGAAACGCTCCTCATCTTGGAGATTGTTTGGAGGAAAGTCGACAATGCGTCCCGAAACGACCATAACGCTCAACAAGCCTTCATTCCGGGCCGATGAACAGATCACGGGTATTTCTAAGACTATTCAAGTTAACAGTAGGATTTGTTGATATTGATATCGGTCAATCTGCCCCAGGAGAGTGGGACCCCAAATTATGGGTTGTCAAAGTCCGTTTAGTCGGTTATGCACAAATGGACACTCAGTGGCATGATCAAGCGCGTAATTCTTCAAATTGGCAAGAAAAGGCGAGATATGAGACATTGCCGGTATGCTTGGAAGTAATTGTTGCTGACGAGTAGATCGAGGATTGCGAAATCACAGTCAGATCAACTGACGTGCCAATGTACCTGAAACCAGGTGTCGCCAATCGAATTCGGTCGTTACCCTTCCAGTTGCAGCTCTCGCCATCGCAATTGATCGCGTCATATAATTCCAAGACGGGTTTATTCCTAGTCGATTACCTCTTAACCGCCACAACGCGACGGAAGTGTCCTACCACTGGGTGGAATCTTCTCAAGCTGGAAACTCGGACGTTCGTTACCATCACTCCGCCAGAGGGAGGAATTGAGCGCCCATTGCAAGTCACCCCATACTCGCCACCATTAGACGACATGGATCTCTTCCGATGTCCCTTCATGCAAACCATAAGAGTAATTACCCTCCTGAACAGCGCTCATTGTAGTTCAATTACTCAAATTATTTAACACCATCATCGATATCCCCCTCTCACCGCATGTCACTTTACTTCCCGCGACCACTGTACGAACCTGAAGAAGTCACCTTATCCTTAACCTCAACCTTGACCCTTCAATATAACCACGTTGTCAACCGCTCCACAGAAACAACCGAAATACCCTTCGAAACGTATTACCGGCCGGACACAGGAGGCGAAGAAGTCACCATCGAATTCGATATCCCAGTCAAAACCCCACAGACGATGGACTTCAAGTTCCCGAAAGGGACAATGACCATGACACACGCTATGCGGGTAACAATGAAAACCAGATTGTTCCCCGGGGACAAGAGCAAATGTTCGACAAAGATTGTAAGACCTTTTGCGATGAGTTTTTAACCGTAGTGGTCGGTCGATTTGCCTGTGACGATAAAAGGACGACACTATGTCAGTGATCCCTTATCGCCAGCACTGTCTACCTTGACAACAGTCAGTTCTCAGAAATCACCCACAAGCCAAGCTACGATAAGGTCATTGTCACATAAAGCATCAGATACATCTCAGGCCTCGAGATTTGCATCTGGTGAGGAGAGCGACGGCGAAGGAACCATGCCATTATCTGCTGTCTCCGCAACAAGTTCCTTTGCAACCACCACGAGCTACTACTCTTCTGCCGCTGAAACAACCTCCGAATCAGGCTCTCCTAGAAGAAGTACAGTCACTCCACCGGCGAAACGTCAAAAACAGAAGACTGTCCCACCGCAAAAACCAGCCCCAACGGGACCTTTACCCGCTCCGCCTCAGTCGGCGACGCCCTCCCCAGTCCCCTTATACCGTATCTCACCAGAACGACAAACACGGTCCGCGGCGGGAGACCGAACACAGAAAGAAAAACCCATAGAACTTCAACAACTGTATCCTCGAAAATCCTCGCGAGATCTTAATAACTCATATTCGGACCACAACAGGTCCATCTCAGTTCCACCCCCGAAATCACTACAGTCTGAATCTCCTTACACTAACTACGATCCATTCCTTCCGCCTAGCAACCGAGATCGAGAACCAGTGCACTACCATGAGCCCCAGAGCGCGAGTTCAGTTTCAACGAAATCGACGTATCCCCTGACACCAACAGATCTTCCATCTTATTACCATTCAAAACCAACTTATTATATCGACAGTACTCCAAAAGGAAGACCGCGAGCAAATACAACTGGCAGCGCCACCCCAACCAGTCCGGTCAGGATGCTGACAAGTCCTCTGGGAAGTCCTCAGATGACGAGGGTGAAATTCAATCCCGAAGTCAGTACCAGTCCTAGTCCGCCGTCAGTGTTCTCATCCCCCCGGAGTCCGACACAACTTAGTCCGCAAAGTCCTTCCTCTGTTCCTCGGGGGGAATATCCTTTCCCGAAGGTCGACACAACCAGAAAGGGTTCTGCTTCATCTGAACATGGTGCCAAGAAGGTTTCGTCGCCGACATCGCCACCAGCATCCATGGTAGGTAGATCCGGCAAGCGAATCTCACCAACCGAAACAGTGAGGTCAGATGAAACGGTTAAAGCACCAAGTCAGTATTCAGGAAAAGTCATCTCACCGCCCCCTATTAAACTTACACCTCCCGCACAAATGTCGTCGGCCTTGCCTACAACAGAATCACATCCGCACCCCCTCCCCACCTTGAATTCCAAACTCTCAGTATCGGCATTGGCACCCTTGAAACCCCCTTCCACAACAACATCAACACGTCGTGCACCGCCTCTTGCAATCAACCCCGTTGCCCGCCCTCCTTTACCCTCCTCAAACAAAACAAGAATCACTTCAATGGCAACGACAGACACAAATATCACTGGAAATACATCACGAGCAACGACTCGGGGAACGATGTCAACAACGGCAACTAGTGTCAGTGGTGGAGCTGCACCGAGAGTACAATTGAAGAGACGACCTACGAAGCCAAGTTTATTCCCACCACTACCGCCCGCGACGATGGCAGTGCAAAGACAGAGGTTGGGGGTAGGAGACATGAATAACGATCGACGGCAATGGATATAATAACTCTTCTTGAACTTTGAAATATTTGAATATTTTGGATGGAAAGGTTTGGCATTTGGTTTTGGAGTACGGTTATGGACTTGGACAGCTGGTTGGTATATTCCTATACTATCGTTGGATTACTTTACATATATTAGCTTGAAATTGAGCGAGATGAACGTCTTTAACACTTCAAATTTGACATCCCGTAACTTCAGTATCCTGCTCCGTATAGAGCTTGTTGCTCTAAGTGGTCGTTTGGCACTCGGGGATGTCCGAACAGGATCCCTTTAACAAGTGGCTGCTTATGGTACACGTCCAGTAGTCCGTCTCATCGATTGTGCGATCTGCCATTCCTCTGGTGTATTTGTGTTATACACCCATCTCCTGTCCTTCGGTTCAATTCCAGTTCCCAACGATCTGAGTGTATAAATCGGCCCCGTCTTCCCTTTCCTAACATTCTCTTTCAACATATCCAACGCTTCTGGACTCCAAATCGCGAACAAGGGCTCCACTTGTCCCTCCATAACGAAATATGTTGCCGGTGGTTTGTAAGCTTCATATAACTGCCGAACCGCCTCATCGGAAGCTAAAGGAAAGTCACAGGCCAGCACAAACCAAATATCTCTGTACTTTTCGTGCGCGGATAGCAATCCGGAGGCAGGGCCGATTTGAGTGAATGCCTCGTCGATTATTGTGGGGAGGCTGAAAACTTGATCTGATCGCGTGGAAAGGTAGACCGAAGAACACACCGTTGAGAGCAGCTCGTAGGCTCGGAGATACAATGCTTTGTTGTCGTATTCGAGATGAGCTTTGGATTCGCCCATTCGCTCCGATTGCCCGCCTACAAGGACTAGACCTCGCATTGTAATCGCAAGTGACGTCGGTTGGTGATTGATCGACACGAGAAACATCTCGGCAACATCAAATCTGTACAGCAAATTATAGGCCAGAATTGAATCTACTACAAAATCCTATAGATATACGAGTTTGGTGCTATATACATTGTCTGAAACTGAACTGTACTTTTATGTATTATCTGCCTGAACCTTTGGAACAATCAAGGATTGTGGCGCCCTTGCATTCATCATATACTTAGCCCAAGCCATCTGACGATCCAAATCTTTCTCACAGTGTGCCATCGCCTGGACAAACTCTTGATCCCACAAGGCACCAGCAACAGGAGCGAGAATTATCACATGAGACATAACCCGAGAAACATGTGTATAAATATACTGCATCGTTGATAAGACATCTTCTTCCGGTAATTCGAGCTCAGTATGTTCTTCCTCGATGGTTTTGGTTACGCCGTATCTCTCAAAGATAGGTTTCAAAGCGGCTTGCATCTCTCGAGTGATGTCGTCCAGCACATGCATGCCTTCACGAACCTCATAGTTCTTCTCCCTTATTCTAAGAGCGGCATACATTTTCCGAAGTGTGATGAGATCAACCCCGAGTTTCTTGATGAATTGTTCCAATTGGCGGACTTTGCGATGTGTTAGGGGTGTTTCCTTCACCGGTACTTCTGGAAGACGGACATGGATTTCTACGCCGTTCGCAGGCTCCACTTTAACTGCTCCTGACTTGAAAATAGGTTGTTTCGAAATGAAATCCCAGGTCACCGTTGTTAATTCATTCGCTGCCCTTGCCTTCTCCTTATTATCCCAATACCCGTAATGGAAAGGAATAAATATTTGGCCCGGTTCAATCTCTCCCACTCTTGCAGGTATTTGAATTTTACCTCGTCTTGACGAAACAATGACATCCTGACCATCGGTGATGCCGTATTTTTTAGCGTCCTCAATAGAGATCTGACAAACAGGATCTGGCCTTGCTTTCTGTAATTGAGGAATTCGACCGGTCTTAGTACGCGTGTGGAACTGATAGACGTTACGGCCCGTTGAGAGGGTCAAGGGATACTCTTCGCTGGGCATTTCTTCACTTTGTCGGTACTCGCAGGTTTTGATTATTGCTCGGCCCGCTGGATTCAGATCCCTGTACTGAGCTTTACTCAATGGAGCACCAGTCTCCATGTCATGGCCAAATGATTCGCAGACATCGATATCCGTGTAAAATTTCCCATCGGTATATAATCTCTCCTTTCCGTTGGGATTCTCCTTATTGCACGGCCATTGAATTCCCGATCCCTGCGACAGTTTCTCATACGACAAGCCCGTGTAATCGCACGGTCGTCCAGCGGAACATGCTTGCCACGCTTTGAATGCTTCTTCGGGTGTTCTCCACGGAATCAAATCCCCGCCATCCTTATCCTTGAATCCATACCGTTTGGCGAAATCGATGAAAATTTCGAAATCAGGTTTCGCTTCGCCAGGTGGGTCAATCGCTTTATGTGAGATATGAACGGTTCTGTCGACATTTGTGAAACAGCCGGTTTTCTCACCCCATGCTGCGGCAGGGAGGACCACGTCCGCAATCTCAGCCGTTTCCGTAAGGAATATATCTTGCACCACCACGAAGAGATCTTTCTTGGTGAGCAACTTGCGGATCCGATCGAGATCCGGAAGAGATACAAGAGGATTTGTCCCGCTGATCCAGAATACAGAGATACTTCCTTCTTCAATGTGAGATAACATACTCATGATATGCGTAGGTTGAGCCCAATGGGGTACTTTTGAATACTCAATATTCCAAAGCTCAGCAAGTTCTTTCATATGCTTTTTATTAGCACTGTAACAATGAGAGCTACCTGTTTATTGCTATTGTTTCTGAACGCAGGAAATTCGCCATCACAGCCTGTTTCACGATTATTCTGAGCAGTGGGTTGACCGTTCATTTGGAATATTCCGCAACCTGGACGACCAATTCGACCGAGAATGAGATTGATGTTGTTGATCTGACAGGCACTCGCAGTGCCTTGGTTGGATTGATAAACCCCTTGCAATGCCGTTGACAATAGGCCCTTGCTTTTACCGATTGCTTCGGCTACTTCTCTGAGAAGAGACGCGGGGACTCCAGAGATTTCTTCAACCCATTCCGGTGTGTATCTCTCCACTGTCTTTTTCAATTGTTCGAACCCGACGGTATGCTTTTCAACATATTCACGGTCCACGTACGGCATGAGTAATCGTTGTAAACCATTAAGGACCGCCAGATTTGTACCGATTCTCGGTGCAATGTGATATTTGGCTGCCTTGGCGGAGTCAGACAAACGCGGGTCAACGACAATAAGCGTGGGCGGTTTAGGACCCGCGAGACGATCGAGAATGCGACTCCAGAGAACGGTTTGCGTACTGGACATGTTATGACCGACCATGAAGATACAATCCGTGACATCAATGTCCGTGTAAGAACCTGGTTGTCCATCACTGCCGAACGACTCTCTCATCGCCGTCGCAGCAGTCGCCGTACACAATCGCGTATTCCCATCCATATGCAAGGTATTCAATCCCGCCTTCCCAATAATCGCC
>Ga0302325_10017920_pt1 | contig 14939 bp, 13 predicted proteins | sample Palsa_T0_2_FD_201948 | JGI IMG/M metagenome (GOLD analysis project Ga0302325, IMG submission 201948) | Peat permafrost microbial communities from Stordalen Mire near Abisko, Sweden - Palsa_T0_2 | ecosystem: Environmental > Terrestrial > Soil > Palsa > Peat permafrost | place: Sweden: Abisko... | reverse complement strand
ATCAAACTCGGAGGTGCCCAGCGTTTCGAAACAAGAACTGACTGGTCTGCCCTTCACATGCAATTGTCCGATGTGCTGTGCGTAGGCAGTGTCTAGTGCTTGCGGATGGCCGTGGCCGCTGCCAAGAAGTTGGACAGCGGCCACTCTTAACGGTCTGTCTCACAGGAAAAGTTCTCTGGTTGTTGGACTTCTTTCTGGAACAACCATTTCAAGTTGCAAAAGCGACATGGTCTGGGGGACTGGGAGAATCCCACATTCCCTGTTGCTTCTGCAGATTTTAGCCCCGAGCTGCCAATTGTGCTTGTACATAGTACATGGAAACGGTTCCTGGTTCTTGGTACACGCCGGCTTTTGTCGTTCCAGGTTGAGAGTGCGATGTTTCATCACTGCAGAATCTGATTCGCCACCAGTAATCAATCCGCACTTCTCAAAAAAAGGGGTTCGGGGAACCGAGAATCCCTGGAAAGTAACCTCGACTCCACGTGGAAAGTCTCCGGGCGATCCCCAGCACTACTGTAGCCGCCACTTCTCGAAGCGAAGAAGTGGATGTGTAATTCTCCTATTCTTCGATGGTCAATCCGAAACCGAGAAACAGACTGAAGGACACTGCGATGCGAAGAACTCAAGAGTTACCTTCAGCTGTTCTCACCCGTCGTGAGCTCCCCTCCTAGTCAAGGAAAGGTGATAAGGTAGAACTCAGTGGTGCTAAGTTCTCCCAAATAGTCTGCGTTCACGACGTTTCCTAGCTGTCCATAATTCGTCTTTAAAACTTTCCCTTGCCAGATTGGATAACAGTAAGATCTTATATTGACCGTCCAACCTGGCCATGATTGTGGCAACGTGCAAGTGACCCGGGCTACTTGGAGCGCTTTGAATATCTGACTACGAATCCTCGATGTGGTCTCTGATGTCGGTCTCAAAGCTATGTAGCATATGGCTCTCGCCAATATGATTGCGTTCACTCTCTTCATCCACCAAGGCCCGCTAACGCAAAGCCCCTTTTCGATTTTGCCGAGTCATCCCCTTATATCTTCGCTTCTTCCTTTCTACCAAGCACCCAAAGAAACCCTACCTCCCTTCCTCCGACCTCTTCCTCGGACACCACATTCCCCTCCAACACCTCCAAACCCGCCTCCCTGACCATCTCCAATGACTTCCCCTCGTCCCAACTACTCCAGAACATACCACTCCCCTCCACCAACCAATTCTCTTGCCACGACCCTTCACTCCCAGTCGCCGCAAAGTTCGCCAGGAAGTGTCCTCCTGGTTTTAACCACTTCCCAATCTTTGCCATCAACAAAACTTGTTCATCCCTCGGAAGATGAATAATAGAATAAAACCCCACTACAGCATCAAACTTCTCATCCGGGAAGGAGAGCGCATGCATATCACTTTTTACAAACTCAACCGTCTCCTTCCCTCCCTCTCCAACCTTAACATTCTCTCTAGCAAGCTCAAGCTGTGTGGAAGAAATATCAACCACAACGAGACTCCATGAATTTTGAGCCAGAATCTGGGTACAAGGTACACCAGCTCCGCAGCCGAGCTCGAGGATAGAGCAGCTAGTTGAGGGCGGAAGGAGAGGAAGGAGTTTATTGAGGTAGGCGAGGCGGGGAGAGGAGAACGAGGAGGTCCATTTCAGGTATGTGGGCGCGATCTTGTCGTAGCTTTCTTCGATGATTTTCTTGGAGGGGTGGGGAGGTGGAGTGGAGCTTTCGGAAGGAGGTTGAGAGGGTTGTGCCATTGGAATCCAGACGAGTGGCAAGGTTTTAGCGAGTTAGTTATTGAGAGAAATGGAAGTGAATTGACAAATATAAAATAGGAGTAAGCCTCCCCCACCCTTTTCTCATGCCTCAAGTGAGTCACGCCGAAGCAAGGAAATCACGTGTATCCCTCTTTTCCTTAAGATACCTAGGATAAGGTAGGTGGTTGTCTCCGCTTAATGTACATATTGGTCGAGTGGCATGTTCACTCGAATGAATTATGAATCAAATACTACAAATTAGTAGTATCACTAGTTCACGCGTGAGAGATCCTCCCCATCCCTCGAAAATTCGTGTATTCATTACTATTTCTTTTGGTCAACATGTCACAACTAGAGGGGCTATCAGCACCTATTTCATCCCAAATAAGCACCACCTGCGCCGGCATGCACCAATCTTTCCTGTTCCAGAATACCATGCACCCAACCATATCTACAGTTCGTCTGCCAATGCACGCCAAATTGCATAAGTCTTCATAAGTCGTCCCTATCTAAATCTGTATCTTGTTCTCATGGTGCGTGGTGAGGACCGAGCATAGAACTCCGGGTCATGCTCCAACTTCTCATTAACTCTCGCTCCCATTTTCGGCTCCGCATCATCGTCCTCAGCTCCATCGTTCCAAGAATGAGCTGTGCATGTGCCGGTAGACATACCATAGCCACTCCATGCTGATGCTACTATCATTGGCGCGCTGGGATGCCAGCTTGCATCTCTAACGCATGTTCTCCATTGTGTGGGAGTTGTGTTGTCCCAGCCCATGTCATAATTTGCAGCAGGAAATGGCCGAGAGTTCTTCGTTGCTGCAAAGACGTCGATTACTCCTGCGCGAGTGGCGTCCATATTCCAGATAAACACCTTCCCATCCTCACTTCCGGAGTAGACATATCTTGAATTTGTGCTTCCTGGTGGAGAAAAGTGACATCGGATCAGGGTTCGTAACACTTTATGGCCTCGGAATGTAACGAGAGAATTATCGTGGGGATCCTGGTACCAATCATCCTCATCGTACGTGCCCCAACGGTAATCGAAGTGATGTTCAGCTGTTGCTCTTCTGTGAGGTTTGATTCTTTCAAATTCACCGGATGGCATAACCATTCTGAGATCCCAAAGTTTCATGCTCTGATCCTTCCCATTACTTAGGATATATCCTGGTTGCAAAGTTAGGAAACACCATCTAAATAGGAACACTTATCACTCACGGCCGTCTCCCTTACTATCGATATAGGTGAGACCTTCGATATGTCCAATAAAAGCTCCTGCTGCACGACTATCTCCAAGACTTCGAGTATCCCATACTTTTAAGGTGGTATCATCCGAGCCGGAGTATAGGATATGCGGCGAAGAGGAATCTGCGAAGCAGACTGCATTTACGTCCTCGTCGTGACCAGGTATTCGGTGTAGGGATTGCCTGGCTTCGATATCGTACACCACAATTGACCCGCCTGTGGTACCTGCGACTAATCGCTCGCCATCACCCGAATATCGGATTGACCAGATACCAAAAGAACCTCCAAAGCGTAATCGCTGCGCAATATTAGGTCGGCCTGCCGGCATGTCTGCTAAATCCAAAATATAGGGATCTCCCATATCGTTCGGATCTGTCGGCGCCAAACATACTTGGCTTTTAATGGAAGTGTATGCTAGATATTTGTTGTCGGGGCTCAGCGAAGCGTCGGTGAGAGTCCATTGACCGAAGGGATATTCAACAGTCTTGTAATATCGCCACTTGTAAGGGTTCGACGTATCGTACATTCGGACACGATAATCCTTATTCGCTGAAAAGAAGAAGTTACCGTCATCGGAAAATTGTCCTACAGAGCCTGTTAGTAAGAACACAGTATTGCGAGATACTGCATACCTGAGTATACTGGCTCGTCATAATGAATGATCATATCGGCATTGGCGGAAGGTATCATCCCCTTCATTCAACGTTAGCTTCATTCAGACGGGAAAGGACGGCCGTCTAACCTGAGCCAAGCGTCTGTTGTTCAATTTTTCTGTTGCAGAATTGCCCACGGCCAATTCTCTTTCCATAATTCTCCATGCCAGCTTTTTCTTCTTCCCCAATGATACCTTATCCCTAGAAGTGACGGCTTGTGTTGGATTTGTACCGAAGAGGCCTGAGTTCATGAGCTCTGTGCCAGCATCACTAGGCACTTTGGGAAACCGATTCGGGTCTGGTCTCTGTCGCCTCCGCAGCCATCTATCATCTTCCTCCTCATCATCATCTGGAGCAAAGCGGAAGATGCGTCCTATCTCGGAATTCTGTAACAAACGCAAGACCCGTCGTCTCGTCCGGGCGACTGCAAATTGACTGATAAGCAGGAGGATCTGAAAGAAAGTAAACATGTCTGGCTCACTGCGTTCGGCGTTTTCTGCTTCGGTCTCATCTGTGTTGTTGCTGGGTTCCTCCTCGATCTCGATCTGGATATCACCAAATTGCATTTCGTCCTCTAGAGTGGGGCATTTAGCTTGTGGACTGGTATAGACAAAAGTATATCGCACCTCCAGCACCACCATCCTCCTGGTCGTCTTGATCGTCATCTGATTCACCAGCAAGCAAGCGTTCGAGATAGGCCTGCGCGAGCATCTCCCCTTCCGACTGCTCGTCTTCCTCTTCCGCTTCCTCGGCCGGCTGGTAATCGGAGTCGGAATCGCTGCTCATGCTCACGTCCGGCGGGTTCGAATTTGAAGCCATGCTTGTGGTGGAGACGTAGTGTTGTGGATGTTGTCTTTAATTGCGCACACCTAGCGTAGGCCGAAGAGATGGCTTGAGCTTGGGTGTTTGGCATCTCGCATGTTGAAGATAAAGTACGAAGTAAGGTAATCGATGATGCGACTCCGTCGGAACCCCACCTGCTCCACATGCTGCATCCCTGCAATGGGAGCAATGTGCTTGGCACCCGGATTTAAATACTCCTTACATCCGACAATTTCTTTTTTCCAACTTACCAAGTATATCTGCATTTCACTCTCAGCCACTTCACTTCATAGACTCTTCCTAAAGTTTGACTCCTAAAGATTATCTCCACATGTACTTTCCATTAGTGTGCCCCTCTCAAGTAGTCTTGTGAAGCACGTCGCACCGCCCGACCCTGTTGAACTCTGCTTCGATTCCCTAATATTCTCTTGACTATTTTGGTGTTTATGTTTCTGTATCCTAAGTAACCATCTCTTAGTCTGCTTCCAGCTGCCAGGACAAATTGCACGACCTCGGTTCGTTGCCGAGATGGCTATGAACAACATCTTCGGCTTCCGTCAGCCTCTGCGGAGTCAGCACTTCTTAGTCATCCCCGTTATTTGGGGCAAACAAGCATCTCCTAAAGCTAAGCTTGTGTTTAAGTTGGCATCTGGTTCCTGCTTGGGCATTCATATAGATGTCCTTTGTCCCTTCGGAACCCCAGTACCCGTTTTAATTGTACGGTCCTACTTCAACTGGCCCTTTGTATTGATGATTTCGGTCAACCCGACGAACCCGAAATGATGAGATGCAAACGAGGAGCTCTCGTTATTGCATGGACTTCATGTCAGCAAAGTTTGGAAACGGAGGTAGAACCTTGCATTGTCAGACCACCGGTGCAGGTTCGCCCTGTACGGACAAAATGCCCGACCATTAATTGTTATCGTTGACACTTTGCTTGGTGGCCACGGAGACCTGGAGAGATAGGGCTGACGTGAGGCTGATTTTGCCCTCTTCCTGCATTAAGTCGACCATCGTACAGCATGCGTATATAAAATTTGCAGGAACCCGCAGTTTTCCTGCCCAGCAACTAAATCTTGTCGATCCCTATTATCATACTATTCCTTCGAGATTCATTAGCGATGGGCGAGGTTTCTGATTTGACGATCTCCGCTCTGTCTCTCCGCGACGGCGTTGCAAATCCGACCACGCTCGAGACTTTCCTCACCATCAATCCATCCATTGAATTTATCCGCTTCCAATGGCTCGATTACTCTAATGTTTTGACTGTTCGCGTGACCACTAGAAAGTTCGCCCTCTCTCTCGCTTCAAGGCATGAGCCAATCACGACCCCTTCTCCAATCCTCACCGCTATGACCATTAATGGCGAGATGATGTTCGAGGACTTCCAGTAAGATACAATTTTGCTACTCTTTGTCATTTGGGAGCTAAGAGCCCATAAGCTGTACGAAACCCAGAAAAAGCCCATGCTAATCCGAAGACAGAATTGGCGAAGATGAAGTTTGGCCAGATTGGTCATCACTCAAAGTCTGCCACTACCATCCTGGGCATGCCCAAGTTATGTGCTTTTGGTATGAGGGCGGGGAGAAAGACGGAAAAGGCTTCCGGCGTTGCCCCCGTAGCCGTCTTCAGGAGATCACAAATACAGCAAAGAAGGACCATAATATCGATTTCTTAGTGGGAGTTGAGATCGAATTCTGCATCTTTGATGCCTCGAAAGGAACGCCTGAGCCATTGCCAGTGGCCCCAAATACTTGGTCTGCAGCAAGTTTGAATAACAAGTACACACCAATAATTGAGGAGATTGTTCACGCCATTAATAAGGTCGGAATCGACGTCAGGCAATTCCACTCAGAGGGTGGTCCAGGCATTTATGAGATCAGCCTCGAACCCCTTGCCCCACTACAAGCAGAGGATTCATTGGTCTACTGCGAGGAAGCAATCAAGAACATCGCTCGACAACACGGGTTGCGTGCAACATTGTACCCCAAGCCGTTTGAGAAGTTATCGGGCATCGGACTTCATCATCACTTGTCCATATCGCGGAAAGACAAGGAAGATCCATTTTTGGCGAGCTTGTTAGAGCATTGGAAATCTCTGGCTGCCTTTTTCATGCCAAACTATGACTCTAACACCAGAGTTCATCCTGGCGAATGGGTCAATTGGAGTGACCACAACAAGAGCGCCACAATTAGGAGGGTCAGGCCAGGCCACTGGGAGTTGAGAAGTATCGATGCTGCTGCAAACCCCCACTTAACCATGACAGCTATCTTGACGGCTGGACTGCTCGGCATTACGAAAGACAAGAAAATGACCATCAAGGATCACCAGAAGATGGCTTTTCTGGGGTTCGAAGATAAAGATGTTGAGGAGTTCGGGCTGAAGGATAAGATGCCGACGAGTTTGAAGGAAGCTCTCGGGAGCCTGAAGGGGGATGAAGAGTTGAAGGATGCGTTGGGACCGGAGATCATTGATAGATACTTGAAGATCAAGGGGAAGGAGGAGGAAATATTTGGCAAGTTGATTGCATCAGAGAGGAGAGAGTTATCAATGATTGTCCTTTGAGCGTGTTGAGCGGATACCAATTGCAATTGAACCTTCCCCTTTTGTGACAAGTCTTAGAGTAATTAATTTAGATAGAAATCATGCCTTATTCCGAGTTATCTGCCTTGACCTAACAAGACATATTGTTCGCACTTGGTCCGTTTAGGAGTTTATCATTGGAGGTAAAAAAAAGTTCACATTGATCTATCTAAGTGCGAGGACCTGCTCTATGTCTTATACCAGGCGGAGATGACGTACGTACTGGAACTCAGATACTCTCTTTTGGAGGCTCATAGTTTTGCCATGGGATGTTTCGTGGAAGTCTATCAACTTCCATCCAAACCCAAGGTTTCTCAAGCAACTTCCTGTGGTTCTCCGCTCTCGTCCAACGATAAAGCATATCCCCCCTTCTCTGCTCACCCCCTTCAAAGCTCAAAGCGCGCGCTGGATCAAGAGATCTGACCCATCTCAAGTCTACCGGATCCTCATCCTGTAACTTCTTGATCATCTGTTCAGCCATTGGGCATATTATTGCAGCCACGTACTGTGCGACCTTTATCTCATTGTTTCCTTTGGCAAGTTGCTTCGCTTCTCTCCGAAGTTGCTGAAGTTGCCAGATAGGTCCATGTTCCCGCTTGACATCTGGAGAGCACTCATCACTCAGCTTACGGATCTTATGGATGAAGTGCGCAAGGTCGTAATCCAGAGTCTTTGTATCGACTACGACTCTCCCATTCTTGTCAGCTGGTCCCTCGACTACGGTTGAGCACCCCCAGTCCCCCAAGAGAACAGTAGGCAGTAAGTCGTTTTCGTGTTCCCAGTGGAGGAAGATATTCCCTTCGTGTAGGTCATTGTGGATTATTGGATACCAATATTCTTCCGTCTCAACCACATCAGCGTCACATCTCCATCCATGTTGGACGTATGCCAGAATCTCACAGATTTTCTTGATCACTACCCAGAACATCACCTCTGGCATTTTTACTCCGACATCCGTGAACTTTTTCTTAAAGCAGAGCAAATCACCTCCGTTGCAGTATTGAAAGATTGCTGCATCGCCCTTCGGTTTCCGGAATGGTGCTATGCTGATTTTTTTTGGGACCATGGATGTAGGGGGAAGGCGGCAGCTGGGCAACTCGCGGAAATATTCTCCGATGTTGAGCTTCTTCCGAACGTAGGACTTACGGTCTTCGAGTGAGATGACGAGGTGGATTTGGCCTTGGCTTCCCTCACTTAATGACCTACTGAGAACATAGCCTGGGCCTTCCTCGAAGAGGATCACATATTTACCAGTTGAGTTGGACATTTCAAGCAGATAAGTATAGTTTGGTTCTCAAAACTCAAGCTAGGATCAATGATCTACGAAGATGTTTATTATATCTTTAAGTAGATGGTTAGGCAGTCTGACTTTGGAACAACCGGTGATTCACAAAGGTGGTAGAGGCTTTGTTCATGTAACCGCACGACAAACAATACTCATAGTTATGCTGCAAATCCCTTGCGAGAAGACAAAGAAGATAGACAATGCATCTGAAATATTTCAAAGAATGCAATCCATACATTTTGGAATGGATATAAAGTACCAGGCTGTGAGCGCGGCACATTATGGTTGAATATAGGTGGAGGCAGTCGCTCGAGGCTTGGGAAATAATCAATTAAGTAGTGGTTAGCTTTATGTGTTTTATTGAACGCATCCGCCGCAAATAAAATTCGGGGTTTGTATCTTAATGATAGAGCTCAATGAGTATGAGATGCCACCAACCATATGACCGGTTGCTAGACCTCGTTGGTTGTTGAAAAATGTGTGGTTTGCTCATTGAGATTACTGGTTCAAGTTCACCCAAATCCAGAATACATGTACCCTTCTGTGCTTCTGTTTAGACAAGATGATGAATTTGCAAATCTGTTAGACTGAATTGCGTAATGAATGATTAACAGTAGACTCTTACTTCCCGATTAGTATCTTTGCTTGAAATGCCTGTTGAGGAACGTCTGAATCTAGCGAGCAACCCCTATTTCCGTTCGGGGCGCAAGGCATCCCGTCCACCACTCCATTATTCTAGAACAACAATCAATGTGGAGAGTATCACGGCTAGTCACAAGTAGCTGAAAAGAACCCCCTGTTGAAATAACGAATCACACATCCTAAACCACCTCCACGGTCTCGCGAGCGCCGTTATCTCTCCTCAGCTGCTCTGAACGGCCCCCCATTTTCCGAAAGATCATATCTTCGTAGAATAAGGATTCACATTTCTTGTACCTGACTTAATCCCTGGATACCCAAGAAAGTAAAACCCACGATCTACCTGAATATGATACTCGCCGGCTCATCTCTTCATTTTGCCTCGAGATTGTCGACTGTTTGCTCCTGATTGGTCTCCGTTGAGCGTTAAGGTCAACACACAGCCTCTCTAATTTCAAGGACTTCCAAGACATCGAGGACCTAAATATAGGAGGAAGGATCATGGGATCGTCCGGTGAGTCCATTCTGAGTCACAAGTAGCTCCGAAACCTGAGTAGTAAATCGCAGTTGCAAGACATTCTGAAACGAGGGATTTGTTGTGGGGGCTGAAGGCAGGATCGCCAAGCTAAGCCAAGCTCGTATCTCGTATTTCTTGTTCTGTCTACCCACCGTGCACCAGCTGGGCGATAGGCTTACTAAGGGCTGAACCGGAGCTGGTCAAGTGCTTGTTATTGACTTAGGCTTTAGGCTGTGAGCAGTCATGGCTCGATGTTCTCACATAAAACGAACCTGTATGACAATTAGAGTGAAAAATTTGTTGCGGTTCAAAATATTGAAATTACAAGCAGGATATCATATGACCATTTAGGTATAACAGTTTTTGATGACTTCCGAGCTCCAGCCACTCATCATCATGTCGTGGATTTACAAAGAGAAACAGCAGTCACCAAGCCACCTACAACGCCACGAGAGGTATCCAAGAAAAATCGAATTAATCAGAAGGAAAAGAAAAAACTTATTTGAAACGTAGAGTCCTATACCTCAAGTCTCCTCAAAAGCTCTTGAAGTGTAGTCCTTAGTCTCGATCTCAGGAACGCCTCCGTCGCGGGTGAAATGCAGCCCATGTCCGTACCTGCCATGATGTCTCCGTACATGAGCAGAATCTTGCCGCACATGAGTCCGAGAGTATGTTCGAAATGTGAATTGTCATACCACGAACATGCTAGGGGAGTGTCTGTATCCTCGACGGCGGCATTCCTATTAATAGAATGCTGGTCGAGGGTGGTGTTCCTAGGTGTGAATGAACTTGGACCCGAAATGCGACCCAGGTCCGTGTTGTGTGTGTAATATATCGGATATAATTCTTTCGAACAAGGTGAGTTATTAGCTGACGGAGTTGGTGTTTGCGGCACTTGTTGGACTTCGAATATTGGTTCGTGGCTCTGGGATCGGCTTGAGGCAATGCTGCTGTCGTCATCGTTGAACATGAAATAAGTATCGTGTGGCAACTGGACTGCCGAGTCATCCATGAAGTCGAAAGAGAAATCGAAAACATCATCCGCTTTGAACTGTAGTTCTGCCGTGGATGAGAGACCGGATGAGGAAGCGTCAAAAAAGTCGTTTTGCCAGTTGACTGGCGTGAAGTTGTGGGTCTCCAGTGAAGGATCGAACAGACCCTGATTTGGCTTCAAAGTTGGTTGCATCTGAGTTTCTCCAATAAATGAAGGAGGGGAGGGTTGTCTTTCCTTCTTCGGGTGAGATTCTATCTGTTGTTCGTTCTCCCAAGATGCGATGAAGCGGGGTTTGAGCTTTCGAGCAGATGCTGGTGGCTTGCCTGTCCTCCTGGATGGGCTGTAGTTGCAATGAATCCCGAGATTAGAGCACCGTGAACATCGAGGTCGCTGTTGATCGCATTTAACCTTGGAGGTTGAGCAAGCATCGCATGATGATCTGAACTTGAGAGGCTTGAGCGGCTTGGCTATAATCTTTGGCGATCGTCGTTCGGACATATTGGTCTTTATCTTAATGATATGTTTCGACTACTTCCTGAAAATTTCTTATAGATGTCCCGAGCGAGAGCTTAAATTCATCAGAAGGGCTTATGGAGCAAGTTATGTATCCCCAAAGCTGAGTTGAGTACATCATCCAATTGAGAAACGAAAGGCTTCTCCCCTTGCCCCGTAAGTAGATATGGCATGCGTGACCATCCTTCGGAAGCCTTCGCCAGCACAGCCATCACCAAAGTGAAAAACAAGCTGGCATATTCTGCACATGCCAGCTTAACATCTACTCGTCAAAAGTCCTTTAGCGATTCCAAACACGAGAAAGCTGCGCCTCCGGAACCTTCCTTGAGAGTTGTTCCTGCCGAAATTAGTTGAGATTATGTGTGGCGTATCAGAGAGTCGATACAAAGTGCTGAAAGGCTGAGTGCTTTGATAGGATAGACTCACATTTCTCGGGCACGATTGGAATAATGGAAGCTTCTGAGTATATAGTCATACACAGCCTCGTGGTAGCTATGACAGGAAATTGATCTGTCTGCGCAAGTATCCCTCGTGCTTCTAGTGGCACAGACCTGGCCGAGCACATTGAGGTGGCTTCTCCCCAGTTATTCAGTGCTTCAATTACTGAGAACGGAAGCAAGCCTGATTGGCTCAGATGCGTTGTTTCCTTGGCGAGAGCAAGGGTCGCACGAGAAGTATGTACGGCTTCGGTGTCTCGGCTAGCAACCCGAGTCTCTCGATGCTTTAGTCTCAAGGCTTTGTAGAAACTAAACTAGATCCTTCTAAGGACTGTAGAGAACTTGTGGAGAGTACATCCTTATGCAAGTTAATCACTCTTCGGTAGTGGAAAGGCATCGACAATGAGAGCAACCAGGAGTTTTTGTTTAAGCGGCTCCATCCCATGTGGTTGGAAATCTGACTTGAATAAGATCTGGAATTCATACAGAGGTCACAACTTCTGTCAGCTTGTCTCGATTCTTAGGCTAAGCGCTCGGAAGTGTGTTGTTTTGTACAGTGGGCAACAAGTGCTGCCAAGTGTACAAGCTTCCACTTGTGACCATGACGCTGTGAGCACGGCCTGCATCGACAGCCACCGCTGACTCCCCAGCCAGCCTCGAGCTCCTGAGACAGCAGCTTTGCTGTTATGGGGTTTGCAGGCTCGGCAGCTTAGGAAGCGTACCTGCAGGGCTGGAATGGAAAAAGAGAAGCGGGCCACCGTCGCAATCTTGCAATCCCACTTGGTCGGCAAATCCCACCTGATAATGAGGGCACACCAGAGCTTCGGACGGCTCGATGATATTAGACAGCAAAAAAGCGCCAATGAAGCGTTGCAAGTGTGTATGGAAACTTCCACAGGGGTCCAAGGTGGTCAGATTAAAGTTGACGCTCTCGCAAATGATGGTCAGCTTGCTTTGGCAGGCAGATTTTGGTCGAGTTGGCGCGTTCGATAGACCTGCTGATGGCAATAACTTGACTGCGCATATGATACGTTCGGATTTAGGATGCAGATCTCGAGGAGATTGGTTGGTTGACGGAGGAGAGGTGTGGTGTTGTGAGGACGAAGGAAATCGGAGAAGCTGGAGAACGCCCAAAGCGCCCTGTGCCCAAAATAGATTTACGCTCCGCGCTAGGGTTTAAGGCCTCCTGTGCAACCGCAAGCTTTCCATTCCACAACGTCCTACCCAAGATTCAAATTTGCTACTGTCAAGCACTTACAGCTGTCATCAGGCATTTTGATTCTGATTTTCATCGTCTAGGGACGTTTCGTCGTCCAAGGGGGAAGAACGCTGAAGATCTCATTTCCCCTTACAAATACGGGTTCGTTAAGTAAGATCCATCGGGAATATCAAATCCAACCAATGGCTGTCTCGAATCTTGCAAATACTTTTGAGAGTACTGACATGATTGGGTCAATCAGGGGGTAAAAGTCAATTGACCGTTTTCAACTGTTCATCACAAGAACAACAGCATTGTTCTCCGGATTATTCAAAAATAGATAGACCGCTACTAACTCATGTCTTTCGTCTTCCTAACATCCATCAATCCTGCGGGAATTTTCTTTCCACCCAATACATTAAAGTAATACCAAGTAATACTACTCAATCAAACTCCCTACACTAAACCACACAATACCTGGACAGCTCGGACATGCCTGCCCGTGCGGTTCCGATATATTCCTGACGCACAGGGTTATACCTGTGCAGGTGGAGCTTATAAACTCAATAGGCAGGGTGAAGGTGAATACGAAGAAAGAGACCGCCGAGGCCGAGAGCACCAAAAGCAGAAAAAATAAAGAATATTGACGAGCTCGAGAAGAAGAGAAACAAAAACCTAAATTTTGAGAAACAGAGAAGCAAAGCTTTGACTCATGCTAGAAGAACATATGAAGCTCCACCTGCCACGGCTTCGACGCCCTCTGTAGTCAAAGAAGGTCTCGACTTGGGCCTCCGGCGCCACCTCCTGATTCCCCAGTTGATGGATTGGATGAAAACCCAACAGTGCTTCCTTGGTTGCAGACTTCTGGTCACACTGCAGGGTAGCGGAAATAGAGCTCGTACGAGTAAAGAATCCGATAAGGGACGATAGGTAGCACTAGCCCCGGTAATGCAGTAAAAAATAATAATCAGATGAGTCTCTATGGAGAGCTTTAGGTAGACTAAACTCACTCGATACTTGTTATATTCGTTTGCTAATTTCTTTTGCTACTTAAGATGGTACTGAGATTCTGTACAATAAAAATGAACTAGTCGCTCCTGTAAAAAATGACAGATCTATCTAATCATATATTAATCTATACTTGTAATGAAGCCCACGGAAATGAACCGACGGGACGCTGTAGTTCTCCAAAACAAAGAAAATCTAAGGCCTGCCAAATCAGCACTTTCTATCATTAATGGCTTCGATGGCAGTAGATGCACCCCTAAAGCCTCGCATCAACCGGCTTCAAACCGTCACCCATCCTCTGAATCTGCCCCGCATAATACACAGACGTATATCCACCTCCCATGATCTTCACTGGCATAAGCCAGTTCAAGTAGCTGTAAACCTTGGGCAAAACGACCGGCTTCAATTTCACACTCGCGTCCTCATCCTTGATGTTCTCATTCAAGATAATCTCTTTGGGCAGCCTGGGCAAAACAGCAGCTGGCCGAGCAAGTCCGATGAGATCGCAGTCACCGGATTCAAGAGCGGCTTCCATCCCGAGACGAGTTCTGAATCCACCGGAAACAATGAGTACGACTTTGGGAAAGTTGGCGCGTATCGTTTGAGCAAATGAGAGAAAGAAGGCCTCGCGTTGAACGGTACTTTGTTTTACCTCCTTGGTGGGGTCGCTGGTATTTGCATCTGGTTGCGCGGCCATTTTTGGGTCTTCATAACTGCCTCCAGAGATTTCAAGGAAATCGATTCCAGCTTCGACGATGAGACCGATTTGCTGTATTGTGTCGGCCATGGAATCGCTGGATGAAGCGTCTACGCTGTTGAGTTTCATGCCGATGCAGAAGTCTTTACTGGTGGCCTGCCTGACTCGACGGATGATCCTAAGCACGATCTCAGCTCTCTTGGCTGGAGTCCCACCGAATTCGTCAGTTCTGAGATTCGTCTTGGGTGATAAGAACTGCGCGAGCAGATAACCGTGAGCGCCGTGAAGTTCGACGCCCTTGAAGCCCGCTTCGAAACTCTGCCTGGCACCAGCGACAAACTGATCAATGACAAGGGAAATATCATCTTCAGTCATTGCTTTTGGAGCTCCGAAAATGAGAGAAGATACCACCCCAGCAAGTAAACTCGAACCAAAATTCAACTTGACGGCTGAAGGAGCAAGATTTTTAGTAAAAAAACCGCGTTTTCCAGCTCCAAGAGGGCTTTGTCTTCCAGGGTGATTGAGTTGGACCACTGTTGGCGTTCCATTTTCTTGGCACGCAGATGCCCACTCTTTCCAAAGTTTCTGAACATCGCTAGAAGAT
>Ga0302325_10017919_pt1 | contig 14940 bp, 5 predicted proteins | sample Palsa_T0_2_FD_201948 | JGI IMG/M metagenome (GOLD analysis project Ga0302325, IMG submission 201948) | Peat permafrost microbial communities from Stordalen Mire near Abisko, Sweden - Palsa_T0_2 | ecosystem: Environmental > Terrestrial > Soil > Palsa > Peat permafrost | place: Sweden: Abisko... | reverse complement strand
TTGTAGCGATTTTGAGGCCTAGTGATTCGGCGAGGCTGACAAGTTCTTTGTGATAAACAACGTTCTCTTGGACGCGATTATCATAGCCACCTAGATTCCATTAATTCACCGAATAGGAGCATCCGGGCACAACAAACCAGCAAGAACTAATCTCACGCCCTTTCTTCCAGTATTCCCGAGACCAGCATAGGCTTTGATGGCAAGACCAATATCCTTTTTCCTCTCAAAACGGTTGATGCTCAATATGATTTTTCTGTCCTTCCAAGCGGCAACCGGTCCATCTCCATCCTCAGCTTTTTTCTCCCTTACATCCACACAAGGGTAAACGACCTGCAGATCCTTTTTCTTAGGCAGCTCCGGCCAAACCTTCCCCACAACACTCCTTGTAAAGCCAGAATTCACGGCCACCGAGTCTGCAAAGCTCATACTCCATTCTTCCAGAAAGTCGAAGGGCAATCGATAAGCTCGTTTCCACCAAGCAGATCTCCCTTGCGCGAGTAGCAGATCAGGGAAGTGACAATAGAATAGGATTCGATTGTTCGGGTATAGGTAGGCCAGCCAGGGCAATCCCGCGCTTAACTGGTCAACCACAAATGCGTCGGGCTCCAGTAAGCTTATTTCGGATGTGAAGTATGTCCAGAGGATGAGGTGGAGTTGGCGTAGGATTGCGCAGATGATGGAAAATCGAGAGAGGATAGAGGCAGGGAATATCGAGTTGCCGCGGACTCGGACATCAAGCGTACCTATTATTACAATTAGATTCTGGAAGTGTATAGTGAGGAGCGTGCCGTGCCATCTCGAGCTTCGTCAAAGCAATGTTTTGGATCGCAGTGGCTGGTGAAGATGGTCACTTTATGACCACGATTTTGCAATCCCACAGCAGCATCGATGATGAGCCTTTCGGCACCTCCTATCCCTAAGTCGGGGTGAAAGAACAATACTGTCTTCTTCAACTTCCTGTCTGACATTTTGCGATGTTGGGCTTGGAAGAGGATAATCCTGTCATCTTCATGACAGATTTCACGTACAAAGTCCCCAAGCCAAACAGCAGTCGAAGCCTCGCGCTAAAAGCTCCCTCGCATGTGACAGGGTCCTCCTTGGAAGGCTGAGTTGCAGCCTCGTGTGGATAACGATGGAGTAATCCTCAGAAACTTTGAGCAGGGATGAATTAAGTCTCTTGAACATGCCATGGACTTCTTACAATTTAAAGGATAATTTGTCGATGCAAAAGTGAAACTGGAGGAATTCAGCCTCCTCTTCACTTCAAGGAGCCGAGGTCCGACGTGATTAACCTTTTCGGGTAAGATCTTACTATGGCTACCATCCTTCCTCCATCCTCCTTCTTCACAAATTTCCATACTTTCATCACAATATCAACTCAAGATGGCAAGTCAAGCATTATTTACGTTGCCCATTCTCATATCCCCAACCTCAGATAAGGCTGCTGGAACTCTTGTCTGCACTTCCCCTGCTACTGGGGTCTATGTCTTAACCTTTACTTCACCACCAGACAACCGTCTCTTAACGCCCTTCTGCCAAGCTCTCCTTCTCGCTCTGGACATTTTAGAATTCAACCATCCACACGGCGTGGTTATAACCACATCAGGGATCCAGAAATTCTTCAGCAATGGACTTGACCTTGAGCATGCTTCATCCACCAAAGGATTCTTTCCTAATAGCTTATTTGCTCTGTTCAAAAGACTCTTGACGTATGTTAAGTCCATGTTTCATGTCCCAATAATTATCTCGTCAAGTTGCTAGACTAATACTGAAATTTAGATACCCAATGCCAACCATTGCATTAGTAAATGGGCACGCTTTTGCCGGAGGCTTCATGCTGGCTATGTATCATGATTATAGAGTATTCAACCCCAGCCGCGGCTTTCTCTGCCTGAATGAGCTCGATCTCGGTGTCCCCTTGAAGCCAGCCATGTCAAGTATTTTCCGTCAAAAGCTCTCTCCACAAGTATACAAAGTGATGGTTTTGGAAGCCAAGAGATTTAGCGCGAAAGAGGCCTTGGAAGGAGGTATTGTTGATATCCTGGGTGGCATGGAAGAGTGCTTGGCATTGGTAAGAGATAGGAAATTGAACGAGAAGGCGAAAACCGGTGTGTATGGGGCATTGAAGGCAGAGATGTTTCGAGAAACCTTGGAATATGTTACGCCTGAGGGATATGAGAGAGAAGAGACAAGATTCAATAAGGCCTTGGAATTGGATGATCAGAGAAGGGACGAGGGGAAGCGGAAGGTTGTGGAGTGGGAAAGGAATGCCTCGAAAGCTAAGTTGTAGACCATCTCCCTTTAGTAAAGAAAAGAATCGGCCTTGAGAACCATTTTCGAACATTGGCCGTGGAAAACATGGATGTTTCAATTGGTTACCTTCAGTCATTATCGATACGACTATAATTTACAATGCAACTCCTTCCAATGCCCAGACACCACCAACACCATCGCTAATATACAGTCACAATCTGCTCATGAAACGCTTCCACTCATGCAAAGCTGTCTTCTCCTGGCCATAGCGCTTCTTCAATTGGCTCACCGGGTGTAACGGATTCGGATACCACATTTTCATGCTGGTCAGCACCGACATGTGGATTGTGGAAGTCACCGGACTCCGAAACGGCTTCTTCCTGCTCATCAATCTCGTGACTCGGATGTTCAGTAGCACCAAGTTTGGAAAATCCCTTTACATCTTGAGCCTCGTTCGGATGCTTCGAATGCGTCCGAACAAGAACTCCGCTTGCAAGCAAGGCTTTCTCGACATCGTCCTCGAGTTTAGTTATCGAGCGATCGACAGTCAAACCATCCAATACTTTGAGGCGCGGACCACCGAGAATTATGAGCATTTCGTACACCCTCCTCAACATCTTCGTATCCATGTCTAGTCGTTCTACATATTTTTGGTCCTTGACCCTATCTGCGCTTCCTTGTGTGAATGGATCTGGAGCATCGGACTGACCGTCTTCTGAGCCATCACCAAAGATCACACGCATCTCGACAAGAGGAGGATAGAAGCCAAGAGTAAGAGGATTTCCTCGCATATCGACCACCGTCAGGTGTGGGAAGTGCGTTAGAACAAAGGTTGTCGATCTTAACCTTGTGATACGGTTCCCAGCCAGGTGTAATTTCTTTAGACGGACAATACCAACAAGAGGACTGAGATCTTGGAGGGCATTGAGGTTGAGATTCAGTATTCGGGTATTCGATATCATCCGTCCCAATCCGGGAGTGAGTAGCTGCAGTCCACAGTTTGCAAGCTCTAGGAACTGCAAATTGAGGAAGTTTGTCCGTGGTGTGAAACTGTCGAGGAGATTTCCAGAGAGGAATAGCTTGCGGACTTCAAAAGCTTCGTTAAGGAATGACATGTCGATCCTGGCGCCTGTTTTCTGTTCTCGTAAAGACAAGCTATCCAAGTGCTTTGTCTTCAGGAGGCCTTTTACCAAGCCAAGACGATTTCGATCAATGTAGAGGAGGCGGAGATTCGGATATCTGCTAACGTCTATAGACTCTAAATTGTTGCCGCTGAGGCGCAGATATTTCAGAGACCAAAGTATGTTTTTAGGATCGTTCAAGGAGAAGTGACACAGTTTGTTGTCCTCCAAATTGAAAGTCGAAAGTGATGGCAGCTCTTCAAGGTTGTGGACCTCGATGATCTTGTTTCTCTGTAGGTCCAGGTCTGTTAAGCGTTGAAGTTTTGTTCCACTGAAATCAAGGGTTTCGACCAGATTTCCACGAAGTCGAAGGGTCAGCAGTCCATCAAGTTGACTTATTCCCTCCAGCGACTTGATTTGGTTATTGTCTGCACGCAATCCTCTTAGGTGGACGAGATATTTGAATGCTGACAGAGATTCAATCTCGTTGTTAGAGACATCTATGTATTGTAAATTACTTAGATGGCCCCACGCTGCTAGGTCGGTGAGGCAGTTGTGTGAGATTCGCAGGTGCCGAACTGTCTTTGGAACGCCGTCCAGCTGGCTGATTTTGTTGCGCGAAACATCAAGTTCTTCGAGCAGCTCGCAGAATTCGTCAAGCTTGTGCAGATTCGTTAGCTGCTTCGCTTTCAGATTGATCTGTTTCATGTGTTCCCAGAAAGGCTCATAGGGCTCAACTTCTGTCAACTTTTCAACCAGCTCTTTGATGGAAAGTGACAAAGTTTTTTGAGTATTGCTCCCTTGCACGTAGCGTTGACGTTGAGCAACATAACTTACATCGAGACCAAATGAACCATCAGCGTGATGCATAGTGAATTCAGAAAGTGGTGTAAGGGTAAGAGTCCCAACCTCGGGGGTTGGCCGAGGCGTGGCCAACACAACGCTTGCTTCCCGCTTTGGGGGTGCCGGGGTAGATACGATAACGCTGATGCTTCTTCGATCTCGGTCCTCGTCGTCTTTGCTGATCGAATCCTCGTCTTGCTCATCAATTCTAGATACAGGTCGAAGTGAAAACTTATGACCGCCGAGACTAAGCCGTCGAGATGCACTTCGATAGAAGGAACGACCTTTTGTCGAGCTAGCGTCCTGATTGGTACCTTCCTTGGTAATTACCAGACTCCCGTTGCTAAAATCGTTGTCTGCATCGTTGTCAGGTGGGCTGCTTTCATCCGCCTCGCGATCTAAGCTACTTTCATCCTCATACTTCGCAGCCTGAATGATTGATGCCAGAGGCGATGAGAAAGAAATAGTAACATTGCGGCGTTGTGGGCTCGCCGGCGTGACCCTATCCTCATGAATGGATATTTCCCTCTCAACCTCTTCGACAAACTCTTCCACGATGTCTGTATGGATGGATTTATGGCGACTGTTTACGTTGTGAGTCATTCGAGCCGTCAATTTGGCGATAGGAGCCTGGTCGTCCTCCCCGGAAGTCGCTCTGGTATTGCTCTCTGGGACTGTTCCTCCGCTTGATGTGAGTTGCGTGAGTTTTGAAGGCTCCGACGAGGATGGATCGTTATGACCAAGTTTAGTTCTATCCTTCAATGGGAAATCTCTGGCGATCTGAGCTGCGTCTGTAGTTCTGCCATGTTCACGGTCGTCCTGCTCCTGCGCAACTCGCGCAGCTTCCCGTCTTTTCGCAGCAACAGCCTTGATCCTTTGCAATTCTTGAGTCTCATCAACAGATAGATCTGGAATATCTCCAAAGGGGTCATCATCCGTCTCATCTGATGGTAGGAAATTCTTTCCTGCATCTTCACCAGTGATAGTTTTTCGCTTGACCCAGATACTCCGCTCACGGTCAAAAACCATGCCAGCAACTTGCTCAGGAATAAGGTGGGAGATGTGGTGAGGGGCGATAACTCGGCGAGAGTCAGAACCTCTGGATGATCCTGTTGGAATTGAGCGAGAGGTCGATTGGCCGGATGAAGCATTTGATCCCTGTGAAAGGTATTCAGCTTGATGATGTTCCTCATCGCTAGCCGGCGCAGATGATGTTGAATGTTTCCGCTTCCGATGAAGGTCGGGATTCTCTGAGATGCGAATATTTGGCGGGTCGCTCTCAGTTTCATCATTTGTGCTTAGGATTCTGCCAGATCTCCTCGAAATTGTCTCATCTGTTATGCGGTCAATAGCCTTCGCGGCACCTGCTGCATCTCTAGCCATCGCAATCGACTTCATTGACTCGGCAATCACCTCATCCATGTCACTCATTTCCTGGTACTTCCGAAGATGATCGAGCAAAGCAGGATCTTCCTGTGTCTTGGGTAATCTTGTCACTGGAGCTCCTTCTCGACTTGGCGGCCTCGAAAATGCTTCCTTGGTAGATTCCTGGTACGAGTCCTCCTGTGAAGCCTCTCCACTCCCGACTTCAGGAGATTGATTTCGATCGTTCTCAGACTCGGACTCTTCCAAGCTTGTCAGGCCACTATGTGGTCTTGCTTTCCCTCGGATGCCTGCCATAATCTTCTTTGCTTCGTCAAGAAAGTCTTGCGTGGTGACAGAGCCTTTGCGACTATCAGCTTGCATATGCTGACTCACACCCAAAGCTGTAGACGCCTTGAGAGACTCATTTGAATCAAGTTCTGCTTGTATTTTGGCAATCTTCTTCTCCTGCAATATTCGGACCCGTTCTGAGGATGTGGGGTCTGTCTCTTGTAGGTGTGTCCGAGCCTGTTGTTGACTGCTTCGTTGATTCGGAGTTGGCGTGCGTGGGCGTAGTATCTGGCGCATTGCAAGAACTGTTGGGTTAGCCGCTTGCTGGTCATCATCGTGTCTAGCATCTTTTCGCTTCCTTCCAATGACGGATTGCATTTGTTGATGTGTCTCGACCAAGGAATCGAGATCCTCAACACCATATTTCCCATTCTGGTACGCTATCTCGGACTTGTGCAGGGTTCGTCGGCGTTTGGGCGTAGGATCTTTCAATGGAGATTTCGGAAGCCTTTTGCCTGCTGCATTTCCATTTACAGTTCGCTTTCTTGGTGTTTGAAGATCCTCTCTGATTTGAGAATGAGGCAACGCAGAAGACTGGGCTGAGCTACTCGTACCCGGTCGTACAGTCTTACGAACCGTGATAGTATGCTTCGTTGTGCTAGTGGTATTCGTATGTCTAGCCCGGCGCTCAATAACCACATCATCGTCCTGTACGGGTGAAGGCTCAAGTTGAAATCTGAATGTTGCTTGAGTGTCAGGGTTGAGAACCGGCAATGTCATGTTCTCTCTATCATCATCCTGGGCATTGAACCGACTTGAACTGTATGAAATCTCTTCACTAAATTGGAAAGTGTCCAGATCTCCTTCGCCGAAGCTATTCACCTTCGTTGATGACTGCCGATGAGCATGACTGCGTTGTGAAACCTTTTCCGGGCTTGACCCAGCTACAAAAGCTTCATTCATCTCAGGGCGAGTCGATTCATGTGGTGTAGATGAGGGGATTTCAATGTCGCCCTCACTATCGCTTTTGCCCTCAAATTGGCTGAGCCTTCGTAGCAATGTTTTGTTCGTGAAAGTATCATATGTCCCAAACAGCTTTAACGGGCTCCCAGATGGATTCTTCTGCTCTTTTGCGGCTGGCTTGGCGGGGCCAGGATGAGGTGCACGCGGGGGTTGAGGTGATTGAGGTGGTGGTTGGGGTTGATGGTACTCATTTGAGGCTCTAGTCTTCCTGACATTGGGAAGTTGTTTTGGGGTGCTCGCCTGCATGGACTCTTCTGGTAACATGGCTGATTCATCGATTGCCGGGAGCGAAGAAGGGCTTAACATACGCTTTTGGAAAGAGCCTTCCTGCGAGTGTCCGCCCCTCCGAAGGTTGACAAAATGACCATTGTGCGCATAATCATCCGTATCAGCAGTCATATCCGGTAGAAGATCCTTGGAATCATCGTCTTCATTTCGCACAGATTGAATGGAGGCTTCTTCTCGAACGTTTTTTAGCTGGCGCTGGAGCTCATCTTCTGGAAGATTTAGTGCTGCATAGTCGATGTTTCCGTCAATGTTGTTGCGTCTTCCAATATATATGGGACTGAGTTCCTCATTCCGCATATCACTTTGCCCACTCACAGTTCGTCCGGCTTCATCAATACGCTCTTCGTTGCGCACGACAGAGGAAGCAGCATCGGGATTATCGTCTGGGTTGGTGACCTGGCTTTGCTCGTTTTGGAACTTCAGTTTGGTTGGCTGAAAGCAACTGCTTTGACTCAAATTACTTGCCGAAAAGTCGCTCTGTCCTTCGTCCGCCAATTTGTACTTCATGACCCGTGGTTGCTGGCGGTTTTGGGTGCCTCCACCTACTTGCCCCTTGGAAGCAACATCATCCTTGCCTAGATTTATCTGATCGAGATTGTATGGAGGTGGACTTGAGGGCATGACGATACTACTCTCATTTAAGTCTGCTAGGGCTGGTTTAGTGGGTGATTGTGCTGGGGGTGGGCGGAAAATATTCTCCAGGCCAGCCGGACTGAAGAGGTCGCGTTGTTCGCCGTAGGCAACGTCTCCATGTATGAGACGTCTCTTCCACTCCGGCGTCTCATTTTTACCCTTCTGAGGAGACAAGCTCACAGATTTATGTTGAATGGTATGATATTGTACGGAATGGGTCGTGGAAGCCGAAAGCGTTCGCGAGAGACGTCGGCCGCGAGTCCCAGTCGTTACCTCGCGGAGTTTTGAGGGATGCCGTAGACTGCGCTGTGACAATGGAACATTATTCTCGTTCAGACTTCGTTCGCTCAATGGACTATTCGCGCTATCCGCGGCTGTCCACGATTGCTTTTGGGGGCTATATTTTGGTATGCGACTCGAGGCGACGCGAGCTTGAGAGGTGTCCGATGTGCTATTCGATAGAGAGGGCAATGATTGTGCTGGAGATCCTGATCGAGGCTGAGAGACCCAGTCCTCAGAGAGCGAGTCTAGCCACGCTTGATCCATCGTGATGGAAGTATAGAAAGAGTTTGATTTATTGTTATGTGTAAGCCATCAGACGTAAGTGTTACTTCATTGTTCGCGTTATGTTCGAATTCCGGATTGTATGGATGATTTCGAGGTGGGATTGACTAGTGGAAAATGCGTATAGCTGCTGTTAATGTCTTTCGATATGAAAGTCGCGTCGGAGTTGTCGACCTTCACCAAGATCTTGTGAACCCGCGTCGCGCTTTGCCAAAGAACAAGATTCGTCTGTTCTGTTGCTGGGGCAACTACTGTTTTAGATGATCCTTGCCCTGCCCCGCATTTGCTTATCAGCAGATCGGCGGCACTTTTCAAAAACCTCTTGCACAGCAAGTACAAATACCTCACATGAGATTAATGAATGGGCACAATTTTGTCAACTTGGACACTCACTCGTTTTTTTCAACAGGGTCTAGGTAGTTGTCATGCATGATCCATATATGAAATCTGTCTTTTTTTTGAAGACGACTGGCAGATTAAGTTCAATAAAGCTCCATGACAAATGATTGATTGGCACTGGCATTTTCTCCTTTACTCAAATAATACATGTGCAGCTCCCCTAGCTCGGAGACTGCGATCTTCTCAAAGAATCTATGTACCTATGCTCTGTTAGCACGCTGTCAAAATGTGAATATAAGCCGCGCGCACGTGACCCTGCAGGCACTTAAACGGCCCCAGTCGCGCTTTCGCGTAGTCTCCGCGTCAACCACAGAACCACAGAATCCAGCAAGACCTCACCGCCCGCCTTGTTCCATGGCCCCGCCGTTCAACTTCATGACCTGGAATACTAATCATTATGGATCGCTACGGCAATGCGACTACACTAAGCACCGAAGAGGAAGAAGATGAACCCTTTTACGGCTCGCCAGCCTGTGCTGACAGGGACGTTATTTGGCCTGGATCAGACTCAGAGCAGACACTGGAAGAGATTGAACAGAAACGCTCGCGATACGAATACCACGCTCGACGATACCTGCGAGGCTATCAGCCAGTTTTACAGTCCGCGACCCTCAGAGGACCATTATCGGGATGGATAAATCCATGGCGCTGGGTCCCACCACCCGCCAAAGAGGACGATTGGTGGCAGCCCGGTTCGGAAGATATGCTCTTCACAAGAGAAAAGGTCATGAAAAGAGCAGCAGACCACGGGCTTGGTTATCTAGGTCCTAGTGAGGCACTTGCGTGGTGCAAGGCTTCAGCTCAGGCAGAGGCTGGACGCAACAACAAAGAGGAGTCCATGGAGCGGGGTACTCAAGCTGAAATAGGTCACACCTTGCTGGGATCAGATGCCGATGAGTCGCCAGTGAATTCTCCTACGAAAGGCGAACTTCTGAAATCAGAGCCAGTAGACGCTTATGGAGAGCAATCAATGGTCAATCACCATAGCGAGACTCCTCATACCACTGAACCAGCAAACGAGGAAGTCAGAAGCAAAAAGAGACCTATCGATTCCCAATGGTTGAAAGGATCTTATGTTTCTAAACGTGCTCGGTGGGATGGCCCGGCGATTGCTACACCAACGCCACATCCTGACATGGGCGAAAGGCATCGCCGGCGGGTTCAGAGTTTCCCAAAGCGAAGTGGGTCAAACACTAAGACATCTGTTGAACCTTCGCGGAGGTCCGTCAGCTTTGCAGACATGCCATCAGCACAGCAACAAATAAACGTGACCTTAAACCCAGCAACGCCAGATATTGCTCTGCTGGATGATGACCAAGCTCCGGGAACTTCTCCACTGAGAACGACATTTAGGAGCTCGGCTCTGCTGCAAAATAACGGTATTCTCCAACCGCAAAAGGATGAAATGGACGAGCTCCATATTGAATCACAAGAATCGGTCCTTACGAGTTCATCGCAAAAGAAATCTCACAGAAAATACCATGGAAGGTCACGGGACTTTCCGGATACTTCTGTTCTGGATGTGGAACCAGATGATCTGAATGCAATAGCACCCCGTCAGCCTTCTTTGCCCTCTCAATTACCCTCTGGGCGTACTAAGCACAATGGAACCTCGAGATCAAGGTCGAACAGGCTTGCAAAGTTTCAAAGCAAGACTCCGCTAACGCACGATACTGGAAATTTGCATGAGGCTGCTGACGCGGATGAATACAGCTTCGTCACAGAAGTAGCACTATCTTCACGAGATCTTGAGATGTTTCAATACAGGAAGAAGCGGAAGAGAATCAGTTCAGAAGCGTTGAATCCAAACCCAAACGATTCGGGTTTTAAGAAAGACCTCCACGAGTCTCCACGAATGGCATCAGAATCAGGGCCAGATGATAAAGCCGAGCATATTTCAGATGGTCAAGGCTCGATGGCGCCCGATAATGTAGAAAGAAGGGTGGTCTCACTACATGTCGATCTAACACCCGTGCCCGAAGATGGGGCCAAAGATAGGAGCAACCTTTTTGATGAAAGCTGGGACTTAATGGAAGATGCCATACAACAACCGCCAGATTCATCAGCATTAAGTGAACCTCCAGTTCAAGCAATATCCCCCAAGCAATCACCGCATACGCACATTTCTCCTATTCCAACTATGATTTCTCAACCCCTTAAATCCTGGCCAAAAACGGGCAGTTCTCGCTCAGAGCAACGCTCCAAATCCAGCCAGTCTCACCCGTCACAGTCACTGCCAAATCTACGAAAGAATTCGAGAGGGCCGTCGGCGGTGGGCATGAGGGTCAATATTTCTCAAGATCCGAACGACGTGAGCACGCAATCATACAACACGTCGCCACCGAGACCGATATTGAATCCTCCACCGGAGCTATCATCGCAAATCAACCCAGATAACATTCTATGTGGAGCAACTTCAAGCTCTTTTAAAGAGCTTCAAGATATGGGGGATGTTCAGAAACGTTATTCCCAACCTTGTACTACATTCACTTCTCCAATTATTACGAAAAGTAATAATCATCGTGACTCCAAGATTTGCGACCAGATGGAGATGGGAGACGGGTCTGCTCACGATCTTCCGCTTCATCGAAGTCGTGGTATTCGTTCCAGTGGCTCAAATGGCTGCTCTCAAAAGCCGGGGCAAGGAGACAATGTTACCTTGAGATGTGAGGTAGACGAAGTTACCGGGGCGGCAGCCTTCAGTCGGCCGCAGCGAACTCAACATACTCCAGAAGTCCACAGCATTCTCCAAGAAAACCTCGCCCATGCTGAGCATATGGGAGTGGAGGCCAAACCAGAAGCGAGTGCAAAGCTTTTTACAACAAGACCTATATCCCCTGCTCAGGATAGCTGCCCCACAGATGTCAATGTTCAACAAGTACAAAAGAGTGCGGATTCAGACAATGCATACAGAGGAGTCGAAAGAAACGAAACATCCATATCGAGGGATCTGGAACACTTTCCTGGACCAAAGGATGCCGGATCTAGCGTTGCAAACATCAGATCGGAGACAAGCTGGGAAGGATGCGGAGACCAAAGCCCTTGGGCAGCCGAGAATCTTGAATCACTACACATGACTTGGCAGATCAGTCACAGCGGACTCCTGAGCAGCAGCCCTCCTCCGATAAATGGTGCTGGTAGAGGAGTTGTTCCTCCTGAAAACAGGATTTTCTCCGAGGAACGGGACTGGGACCATTTCGAAAGGCCCCAAACACCCCAAAATGATGTTATAAAGCCTTTCAAAGACTTGATGAGTCCAACACCTGCACGGGAGACTACGGATGCTCACTTGAAAGGTGATGGATTGCCCAACACTCAGCTACTCGTGACTGCCGCAACAATCAATCCATGGGCCAGCAACTTACGGAACCCATCTTCAAAGAAGTCTCAGAAACGGGTGTCATTTGGTATTTTACCGTCAGAAGAGAAGGAGAATTCGCAATCAAATACTTTCGACAATTGTGATCATTCGAAACAAAATCCTGGCTCGCCTCCACCACCATATCATCTCGGCGCCGACGAGGATATCTTTGATGATGGTATTGGCAGAAATGTGCCCAAATTTAGGCGTCATTTCGTCGCTGCTAGGCAGTTTAGACATATTCTTCCTCAGAATCAAAATTCTCCACAGAACAGTAGCCCTCGGCTTAGTGCCCAGGCCGAAGCCTTTATTACAGCAGACCGGGAGGCCTCTGGAGAACAGCGACGTTCAAAGTTATCTCCTAGATCCCCTTCTCGAAACTTTCAACCAGGGAGAGGCCGTATAGAGGAGGACCCCTGGCTAAGGGAAAGGTCGTCGGAATCTCTCAAAAGCAGTCCTAAACTACCGGAGAACAAATTGGAAAATCTCGTGGCTAGCTTTGACATGGAGGAGGCTCTTGGTGACATGTCGGATTTTCTGGAGGACTGGTCAGTTGACGCTGAGTTAAAGAAAGCAAAAGGATCGAAGGAATTGGAATCTAGTGGTTGTCGTGAGAGTAATGGGTACAAGGGACGGAGGTTGTTCGGACTCGCGTAAGAGCACGAGTAGGTTCCTGCATGGCATATCGGAGTTTGCGCCGTTTTGGTGGGATCATAGGTCTACAGGTTGGAGCGTAATGCTATGGAGTCGGTCGTTTTCGATACCCTCAAGATAACTATCTTCATCAACTTTTATCCTGTGAAGTGCCATGTTTGGGCCACGTGATATGCTGAAGAGCCTAGTGCCATCCCTACCTAGATATCCCCAATGTCTATGTTTCAAGTCACCCTACGTTCTCTCTATTTTCCACACGTGTCAAAATAAAGAGTAACGGGGCTCCTAGTTTGGTCCACAAGTTATTTATGGGGCCTCACACCCTTCATATCACTCTCAGGTCCCGAAACATGTGGGATCGAGACACGGCCGGTGCGTGGCTCTCCACCTCCCCAACGCTTTAAGAACTGGTGGTCAACGCAAGAATGGTGACATACATCTCAGTGACCCAAACAGACAATTATATTGGTGTGCACTTGCAGTGATTTGTAACGCAGGCAGGACCTCTATTCTAGAGATGGTGAAGTCATGATGCGAGGGGCGGTCAGCCATCCCTTGCCAGACACGTTGCCGGTTGATAGGTTGTAATTGAAAGCTCGGCCAGGCCTGTGCAGAGACAAGACTCCGCAAAAACGGCGTACTGGGGCATGATGAAAGTCCCGTTAGGCGTGCGGGACATTAATTGTAGCAGGCCGTTGTGTAGTCATAGGGAGGAAGTAAACGGCAGAGTGGCCGAGTTACGGTTCTCAAGGGAGCCAGCGGGCAGCTTGCAACAAAGAGGTGAGACTCATGACAGTTGAGTGCAAACGAGGCACGGCCAGCTCTTAGCCATGTGGTGCAGTGGTCCGTGACAGGGGAGTGGCGCTCGATGACGGCGTCCGCACTTTCGAAAATCAACAACTCAAAAAAGACTCTCAGGCCTACAACGTGCATACTCTCCGCACATTGTCCACCCTTACAACCCGCGCGAAAAGAACGTGCAGCTAGCTTCCAACAAACACAAGGAACAGGCCGCCTAGCCAAGCCGTTCTCCCCCGTGGCGGCACTGCATTCAAATCCGGCCCTGGCAATCCTGGTCTCACAGCAATTCCCCATTACCTACCCACTGCCATTGCGGCCCAATAACTGCGAATCAAACTCCCACATTGCATAAGGACTCGATAGATGTCCGCCTCATGTCAAGCTCCCTTCCTGAGCCCGAAAATGCCGCATCCACCGGATCGGTGAGAGGAGAGCAGTGCCCCAAAAGCTCGCGGCATGGCGAACAGCACAAAAGTCGGCCATGGAGCCAGACTCAACCTCCCAGATCAAGCTCCGCCTCTTTGTTGACACAGGCTCTAGCTACAGCCCACGAAGCAGACGAGTATTCGTCTGGAGACACAAGCACGATCCCCCACCCTCGAGACCCATTTGGAACACAGACAGACTTATCGTCCGGCGAAGAACAACGAGACAATGGCATGAGCGCAACGGACAGCAGTCAGGCACTTGAAAGCAAAATGGCAACAATTATCACAGTGTCTGCTGGTGAGCTGCCAACAGATGATATAATAGGCATCGCATCTACCTCACCCTTATCTCAATTCACTCTCCACGACATGAACACGGTCAGTGAGCATCTCGCAAATCACCGCATGTTCTTGACGAAAGCCGGAGGCAGGGGGACATCTTTAGAGCGGACTGAGAAAGAGAAGAGAGTACAAGAACATCCGAAAAGTCTATATTCTATCAACGCTGGCGACACTGGCATGACTCAACCATCAGGGGCCCCCACTTCTTCAAGCTCAATTTCCAATAATCCCCCAACAGAGGGTGTGCGAGCTGAATACAGATCCTGGAGAGAACCTCGTCCGAGCATCACTGCTGAGAAGACATGGTCAATTGGCACACAACGCGGGGACCGCCGTCATGAGGGACAAGTTGAACAATCTATTACTGATGCCCTGGCTGGAGTTGAACCAAGCAATCGAAGCAGAAAGTCCAGTCACAGTCTGCGATTCTTTAAGGAGGGTCTGCCAGAAGATCGGACGAGAAAGCGGGACGGTATTGTTCGGGGCCGTACCAATGATCACTTCCCCGTTCACAATCAGACCAAGCAGGATAGTGGAAGAACGCAGACTGCGCCAGGGTCATACTCCCAAATTTCTA
>Ga0302325_10017918_pt1 | contig 14941 bp, 8 predicted proteins | sample Palsa_T0_2_FD_201948 | JGI IMG/M metagenome (GOLD analysis project Ga0302325, IMG submission 201948) | Peat permafrost microbial communities from Stordalen Mire near Abisko, Sweden - Palsa_T0_2 | ecosystem: Environmental > Terrestrial > Soil > Palsa > Peat permafrost | place: Sweden: Abisko... | reverse complement strand
CTGAAATACGGGGAAGGCCAGACCTATCTGCCCGAGGCGGACTTCGGCGGCGGATTCATGTGGGACTTCAAGCGCCAGGGCTTCCCACTGTTAAACGTCAGCAACGACCTGGCGAACGCTATGAAGACCAATCCGAAGTTGAAGGTCCTCGTCAACGGCGGATACTACGACCTGGCCACGCCCTTCTACGCTGCGCAGTATGAAGACAAGCACCTGCCCATCTCAGAGAAGATCGCCGCCAACATCGAATATTCCTGGTATGAGTCCGGACACATGGTCTACGTCAAAAACGATTGCCTGAAACAGCTCCACGACCGCGTCGCCACCTTCATCAAGAGCACGGAGGCGGGCAACCAGTAAGTCACAATCGGCGGCGACGACGTTAGACTGAGAGGCAATGTCGGAGTTCCTCCTCTTTCACGGCGTCGCCATCGTCATCCTGATTCTGGCGAACGGCTTCTTTGTTGCCGCGGAGTTTGCCCTGGTCAGCGTCCGTGAGACGCGGATCGAGCAGCTCATCGCGGAACGCAAGCCCGGAGCCCGCATTGTCCGCCGTCTCCAGGAGAACCTCGGCGACTTTCTTCCCGCCGTCCAGCTTGGTGTCACGCTCTGCAGTCTGGCGCTGGGCTGGATTGGCGAGCCCGCCTTTGCGGGCGTCTTCGAGCAGGCCATGGGTCCGCTGCCTCATGCGCGCGTCTACGCGCACCTCGCGGCGGTGCCGTTGGCCTTCGCCCTTATCACCTACCTGCATGTGCTGCTGGGCGAGTTAGTCCCGAAAGCGCTGGCCCTGCGCCGTGCGGATCAAATTGCCGTCGCCATTGCCGGGCCGATGGAAGTCTTCATCCACCTTGCCCGGCCGATCGTTCGGCTGATGAACCGTTCCGCGGCGCTGGTGCTGCGTCTGTTTCGGGCGCCGCTCACGAATGAGGGCGCGGTCCACTCGCCGGAGGAGCTGAAACTGATGGCCACAGCCGCGCGGCGCATGGGCATGCTGCCCGTGTATCAGGAATCGCTCATCCATCGCGCCGTCGAGATCAATGAAGTCGTCACACGCGAAATCATGACCCCGCGCCAAAGAATTTTCTCGTTGCCGTCAGATATGCTCATCGAGGACGCAAGCGCACGCATTGTCGAGGAGCAGCACTCCCGCGTGCCTGTCTACGATCCTGCGCGCGGCTCGGAATACATCGTCGGCGTCGTCTACTCAAAGGACGTCAGCCGCCTCATGCATTTTCGGGCTACGGCCTCCACGCGTTTTTCCACCGCGCCGCTGAGCGATATGCGCCTGAAGCAGGTGATGCGGGAGGTGTTGGTGGTTCCGGAGACCAAGCCCGTCCTCGATCTGCTGCATGAATTTCAGGAGCGCAGGCGACACATCGCCATCGTGGTCGACGAGTTCGGGTCCACAGTCGGTCTGGCTACGGTGGAAGATGCTATCGAACAGCTAATCGGAGAAGTGGAAGACGAATTCGACGTCGGGCCGCGCGCAACGCTGGCGAACACGACGGGCTCCATGATCCTCGACGGCAGCGTCAGCCTCCGTGACCTCGAAACACAAATGAATTGGCATTTGCCGCGCGAAGGCGGCGTCGAAACTTTGGCGGGATTTATTCTGACCCGGCTGGGAAGAGTTCCTCAGGGTGGCGAGTGCATTGAATACGAGGGCCGCCGTCTCACCGTGCTCGAGATGAGCGGGCGCCGCATCAGCAAGGTGCGTATCGAGCAATTACAGCCAGTAGTCGCAGAGAAAGCAAAAGGATGAGACGGCTCCTGCGATCGCTGCTCATGCGCCTCACCTACACGTTGCCTGTGTTGTGGCTGGTCGTATCCGTCGTCTTCCTGCTCATCCACATCGTGCCCGGCGATCCCGTCGAGCAGATGTTGGGGGAGGGCGCGCGGCCGGCCGACATTGTTGCGCTGCGCCACACGTACGCCCTCGATCTACCGTTGGGAACGCAGTACGCGCACTACTGGCGAGGAGTGTTGCATGGCGACCTGGGCCGATCCATCCGGCTCAATGACTCCGTAACGCATCTGGTCCTGACCCGATATCCATTTACTGCCGAACTCACCGCGGCGGCATTATTCCTGGCGTTGTTACTCGCCATCCCAGCCGGTATTGGTGCGGCATTGCATCGAGGTCAGCCGCGAGACCACATTCTGAGCGTCGTAAGCTTGTTCGGATTGTCGTTTCCCGCATTTGCCCTCGGACCGCTCCTGATGCTGCTCATCTCGATCAAGCTGGGATGGCTGCCCGTCTCGGGCGCCGGCGATCTCGCCCACCTCGTTCTGCCGGCCGTCACCATGGGAGCCGCGTTGGCTGCGATCCTCACACGCATGGTACGCACGTCGATGCTCGAGGAACTCGGCCAGGATTATATCCGCACCGCGCGCGCCAAAGGACTGTCGGAGCGAGCCGTTGTCTACAAACACGCGCTGCGCAACGCCATGATTCCAGTGCTTACGCTCATAGGCCTGCAATTCGGCGCCCTGTTGGCCGGCGCCATCGTGACCGAGACAATTTTTAGCTGGCCCGGAATCGGCCGCCTGACGGTCTCAGCAATCTCGAATCGCGATTACCCGCTGCTCCAGGGTTGCATCTTAGCCGTGGGACTCACATACGTCCTGGTGAATCTAGCCACCGATGTCCTGTACATGGTCGTCAATCCCAGAATCAGGTCGTAGTTATCGTGAGATGCACAAAGTTAATTGCCGGGCTCTTGCTAACTTCAACTACCGCGCTCACGCAATCGACTTATATCGGTTTCGATAAGAACGCCTACCCGGGCGACGATCTCCTGCCAGCGTTGCATCGAACCTTCGCCTACACCGGTTACTGGCTCAACATTCCGCCGGGGATGACGGCCGATCCATGGGTGGGGAAGCGCACCGTGGTCCGCGCGGTGGGCTTCGGTTTCCTTGTCCTGTTCAACGGAAAGCTCGACGTTCAACTCAAAAACCGGAACGCAGCCGAACTAGGCCGCGAAGATGCTGCGAGCGCGATCAAAGCCGCAAAGCAAGAAGGTTTCCCGATTGGCGCGATCATCTTTCTCGATCAAGAAGAAGGCGGCAGCCTCTTACCTGAGCAGGCCGACTACATTGGTGCATGGATCGCCGCAGTGGCTCACTCCGCTTACAAGCCCGGTATCTATTGTTCAGGCATTGCTGTGCGTTCGGGAACAACAATGGTGTCGACAGCGCAGGGCATCGCGAAGCGCTTTCCCCGCGCGAAGCTCTGGATATGGAACGATCAGTGCCCGCCCGCTCCGGGATGTCTCGCCCCCTCCCACGGATTAGACCCCGCAAAGATCGGGTTTCCCGAGGCCCTGGTGTGGCAATATGCCCAGTCGCCGCGCCGGCCAGAAAACACCGCTGCCTGCCAACAAACGTATGCGGCCGACGGCCGCTGCTATGCGCCAGGCCTGCCGCATTCCGAGCAAACCCAAATCGACCTGAATGTCAGTCGATCTCCAGACCCTTCGCATGGTCGCTGACCGGCGACCGGAGCTATTCGCTAGTGACTTGATGATGTTACCTGACGATAACTCTCCGGGGGGCCAAGATAGCTGTCAGGTATCAGGTTCTGATTCGTATTGGAAATTCCAGAAAATCTAGCCGTGGGATCCGCAAAACCAACCACCAGTTTTTCCAGGACAACGCCCGGATCAATCATCCGAATCTTCAGCGTGTGGTAACCGGGAGCATCGACGGTCAAAGTCGAAGTAACTTTGCGCACTCCATTGCTGACAGCTTCCTCCCAGGCCTTCTGCGAGTTATCCGCCAAAGCATCGACGACCAGTGGCGGCTGATCGTCGAAGGAAATAGCGTAACGAAGTCCGCGCCCCGGAACAAAATTGTTGGTAGGCGCCAGAATCGCCTCTACATCGCACTTCCCGCTGTCGAACAGATACATCCGGTATTCGAGCGTGGGCGCAGGCTGCGGTGGCTCAAGACTCGCAGCCGTAACTGGAAAGATGGTCACGCCGCTGAGAGTCTCGCCAAAGCCGGGAATCTTATCCCAGTGCACGGAATCCACTGACGATTGACGGGTGAAATGCTCGGCCTCCACCGAAACGAGGTGGTTCGCCTCCACAAATCCCTCCAGCGAATCACGCGCAGGAGTTGCCGGATTGAGCGCCTGAACGCGAACGGAAACGGCCGGCCCATCTTTCTGCTGAATCGCAATTGTGCCGGAGTCCTCACCCCGCGGGACGGCGGCCCAGTCGATGTTGATGAGCAGTCGCTGATCCGGACCGACCTCGCCAGAAGACTGGCTGAGTTGAATCCAGGGCTGATCCGTTGTCGCCGTGTACGAGAATGGCTGGTTGCCTCGGTTAAAGACGTCCACGGTGCGAGTCTGCCGGTTGAAGTTATCGAAGGCAGGCAGCGCCAGCGGCGGAAACGGGCCCGATGCGGCGAATGCCGATCCCTCGACGGCGACGGCCATATGCGGCCCGGTTAATGGCTGGACCTGAGTGACCGCCGGCATCGCATTTACCGGCGGCTCGTTCCAGAACGTGTAGCCGATATGCGTCTGGTCCATCATGTGGTCCCACTTACCGTTCAGCAGTGTGTGGTTGTACTCATCGGAAAGTTGCGCGTCCTCAGCGAACAGGGCCCGCGCCTGCTCCGCTATATCGTTCGTGCTCGCCCTGCCCTGCTCCGCATAAAAATGGTTCTTCCCCGCAGTGATGTACAGTTCATTCACAACGGCGGAAGCCTTCAGCGGATACATCACTAACTCGAAAAACGCCGCGCGCCGGTCTTCAGGCAGCTCCTGGTAAATCCGCTCGGCCTGCTCGGTCAGCGCTTTCCACTGATCAAAGACGCGGTCAGCCTCGTCAAAATGAACAAGGCTGAAAGTATCCGGTTCGAGCTGTTCCGGCTTGCGGCGGCCGTTGAACCTCGTATATTGCGACATCAAGTCGGCGATCTCGGAGGCATGTTTAGGACCAAATTCCCGCGCCGCCCACAGTTGCGTGAAACCCTGGAGGCTGTCCTTGCCCCAACGCTCGGGATTGCGTGCCATCGACAGGAAAAACTCGATGGGAAACTCCATCGGCTTTAGGTCGCCAACATTCACAACCCAGATCCGATTCGCACCATAGTTTAGAGCCAGATTCATCTGTTCCCATATCTTTGGCAGATAATTCGTGTTCAGCCACTTATACGATCGCGGACCGCCAACATAGTCGAAGTGATAATAAATACCCGCTCCTCCGCTGCGCTTTCGCTCCTCGGCAGTCGGCACCCGTCGCAGATTTCCCCAGTTATCGTCGCTCCACAGCAGCGTTACATCGTCGGGAACGCGCATGCCTTTTTCGTAGTAGCCCTGAACCTCTTTGTAAAGCGCCAACACCTGCGGCACCTTTGTGAGATCCGGATTCACCGTCTCCTTCAGAATTTGTCGCTGGTTCGCGACGATCTTCTCCAGCAGATCGGTATTAGCGGAGGCCGACATCGGCGTATCGTTGACGCCGCGCATGCCCAGCGTGACAATCTGCTCGTAATTCTTGTCGCGCTCCATGCAGCCGCGCCAGTGGTCGTCAATCTTCTGCTGATTGGTGACATAATTCCACGGCCCGTCGCTGTGCTTCCATTCCTTCTCCGCGCACATCATCGGCTCCTCATGCGAGGTGCTCATGACGATGCCGTATTCGTCGGCGAGTTTCGCGTTCAGCGGATCGTCAGCGGCAAAGGAGCTGTTCCACATTGCGGGCCACAGGAAGTTGGCACGTAGCCTCAGCAGTAACTCGAACACCTTCACATAGAATTGGTGGTTGTACCCGCCGTACTTCTCATTGACCCAGCCAGTGAGTGCCGGCGCCTCGTCATTCAGGAAAATACCGCGGTACTTGACTGCCGGTTCACCCTGAACCCGGCGGCCCGGCTCGACATAAAGCGCATCCTTGTACTCAACCGGCACATCGGCCCACCAATACCATGGTGAGACACCGATCTGTTCCGACAGATCGTAGATGCCATAGATAGTTCCGCGCTTGTCACTGCCCGCGATGACCAGCGCGCGTGCAATTCCCGGCAGTGGATGCTCGACTACCTGGATTAGCGTCGATTCCCACTTACCCCGTATCTCGCTGACGTCGATTTTGTGTTCACGAATGAGCCGGTCGATCGCCTGGCTCTTACCTATGGTCCCGATCAGAAGCACATCGCCAGAGGGCGGCCTCGCACCGTCGCCGAACGGCGCAGCGATCCCGGTCACGCGCTGCAAGTCCATCTGGAGATCGTGCGCAGCGCGGATCACGCCAGGCCAGTCGTTGGGATCCACCCACAGCTTCGCAGTCGCCTTGTCGCGAGCAAGAGGGAAGCTCCCGGAAGAGGGGGTCGTCTTCACATAGACCCGCTCTCCCAGTCCAAAGCAGTTTAAAGAAACGCCGACAAGAGCTGCGGCGAGCACCCCACGCGTGATCCACCTTCGAGCCCGGCGAGTGAAAGCGGCGCGCAACGAAAAATCCAAACTCAGCTTCGAGCGAATCGACGAAAGGAACATCGGCACCACGTCCGTTCAAATTCGGGTCCCGAACAATATAGCGCAACCGCGCAGCCGTGGACGTGCTCTTCAGCGGGCCGTCAGGATTTCGGCTTGCTTTGCCCCGAGCAGAACCGTCAGCTCCGATCCACTTGAGTGCAGCACCGCAGACGATCCTACCTCCCCAGTGAAATCCCTACAGCCTTCCAGAGCAGTGCGCTTGAGGTCAAGCTTCATCTCGCGAGGCTGCTCGGAGGAGTTGACGGCAATCACATAATGTTCGCCGCTGTCTGCACCGCATCCCTTCCGCAAATCGGCAGTGCGCACAAAGATCAGCGCCGATTCGTCGTAGAAAATTTCCTGCTGCTCGCCCGTAGCCAAAATCGGGTGATGCCCGCGAAACCCGAACAGTGATGCAACCCAGTCATGAACTCCGGCCTGTTCCGGCGTTCTCCCGGAAGCGGTGAAAGCATTCTGCGCATCGCCGGGAAATCCGCCAGGAAAATCGTGCCGGTTGTCAGGGTCCGCGCCGCCGCTCATTGCAAGCTCATCGCCGGAGTAAATCTGCGGCACGCCGCGCAAAGTAGCCAGCAGCGCAAACGCAAGCTTAAGGTCCGCCACCGTGACCCCCGGCTGGCTCATGAAGCGGCCCGTATCGTGATTTCCGATGAAAGTCACAAGCCGATCCGGATGCGGATAAAGCCAATCCTGACCAAGGATCCCCACAATGGCGAACATGCCGTCTCCGCGAGCCTGGCCGGCAGAATCAGGATGAGAGAGCGCATTGCGCAGCGCGAAGTAGATGGGAAAGTCGAACGGAGTCGAAAGTCCAGTGTCGATGCCCTCATGGCTGATTCCGCCGGCGAAATACGAAGTGACGACCGGACTGCCGTTGAAGACCTCGCCGACCGTCGTCAAGTGCGGATACAGCCCATGCAGCTCCTGATCCAAAGCTTGCCAGAACGAACGCCCGACGTAGGGGAAAGTATCGTAACGAAGCCCGTCCGCGCCCGTATTCTCGATCCACCAAATCACATTCTGGATGAGGTATTGCCGGACCAGCGGATTTTCCTGATTGAGGTCGGGCAGCACGTTCGCGAACCAGCCTTCGGTCACGTCACGCCACTGTTCCCAGGTCGCGTGCGGATCGATGACCGCCTGAAACCGATCGCTGGCGATACGGTGGTCGGCGCGAGTGCCGTGAAACCAGTCCGGCATAGGAGGATCGGCAGCCCACGGATGCATGGCGCCAACGTGATTCGGTACTGTGTCCAGAACCAGCTTCATGCCGCGGCGATGCAGTGCGTCCGACAGCTGCCGCAGATCGGCCATCGACCCGAAGTGTGGATCGGTTTTGTACAGGTCCGTAGCGCTGTAACCGTGATAAGCCTGTGTTCCGCCGTCGTTGTCATAGACCGGAGTCGTCCAGAGCGTGGTAACGCCGAGCTGTTGCAGATAATCCAGGTGTTGCTCGATCCCCCGGAAATCGCCGCCATGCCATCCTCGCGCCAGAGCCCGCTCCGAAGGCTGCGGATCATTGGACACATCGCCATCGGCGAAGCGGTCCGTCATGGCGAGATACAAGGTGTCTGCCGAAGAGAAACCAGCGTGGGGAGCCGGTGTGCGGCGATCGAAGCGAAACCGCACCCCAATGGAGCCCGCCGAGGTACTTATGCGAATCACAACCGACTGCGGAGCGGCAACTTTAGTCGAGAGCCAAAGAAATGCGTAATGCCCATTAGCCATGATCTCGGATTGAGTGATCGAAGCTCCCGTACCCGAAACCGAAAACTTTGCGCCTTTGAGGCGTGCTCCGTGCACAAGCAGCATGGGGGAGGGCAAACCAATCCACCAGTTCGGCGGATCGACCTTGTCGACGCATGGCGCGCCTGCCGCCTGCGTCGGGTCGCAGGCGGGCAGTGCGTTATCAAGTGCTGGCGCGGCTGCAGCCAATGCGGATCCGCCGCAAGCGAGCGACAGCGCAACCAGAGCAAGCAGCCTCCCGGAGCCCTTCATGGCATCACCTTTCAATCTTCAGGCTATCCGTCTCGCGATTGCGCCGAAAATCTGCGCCACGGCGGGAGGCCACACCGTGGCGCATTATAGCGTTAACGGTTAGAAGGTCACACGCAACGCCATTTCGAGCTCGCGCTCGCTGGCCTGACGCAGACTCGTGCCCACCAGTCCAAAGCCCGATGGTGTCCCACTCACCAGATAGTCACTGATGTTGGTATCCTTCGCGCCCTGGAACTGCGGATGGTTGAAGAGGTTGTAAGCCTGAACCCGGAAGTCCGGCTTCACGCGCTCGCCGATGGAAAAGACTTTGTGGAGCGCCAGGTCGACCGAATCATAGCCAGGCCCGTAGAACTCGTTGCGAGATACGGTTCCGGGGCGATAGTAGATACCGGCCGTGTTGGTTGGAGGCAACGCAAATGCTGAGGCGTCGAACAACGTGACCACACCGTCGGCCTTCTTGGTCGTGCCGAAATGCGGATCACCCACCAGGTCCGGCCGGCTGAAAACGCCTCCCGACGAGTTGTTGACAGTAAGGTCAACCGGAGTGCCCGTGCCCAGATAGATGAACGGATCGAGTTCCCATCCGCCCACTGCTTCGTCCAGCGCCCGGTTCATGTTGCTGCCGAACTGGCGTCCACGCCCGACGGGAAGATCCCAGATTCCGGCGAATGTGAAGGCATGGCGCTGGTCGTCGCCCGTGTTGCCGCGGTTGAGGTTGAAGTCCGGGCCATTTGCGGTCGTGTAGATATCGCCGGTACCCCCAGTGGGCGAGAACGGTCCAGTCGAGTTATCGGTTGCATGCGACCAGGTATAGGTGCCGATGAGCTGCAGGCCATTGGACATCCGGCGCTCGACCTTGCTCTGCAGACCATAGTAATGTCCGGTGCCATTGTCCTCGTTCAATGTAACGCCCAGCCCACGGTTCGCGGTGACACCCGGACCGCTGTCGAAGAACTGATATCCGGTTCCGAGTTGCGGCGCCGTATAAGTGACGCTGTTAAACAGATGATCCTGTTTCGTGCCCATCCCGGCCACGGTCAGCACCGTCTGTTTGTCCAACTGCCGCTGCACGCTCACCGAGTACTCCTGCAGCATCGAGTTCTTGTTGTCTTTGGGATACGCGATCGCCGACACGTTCGTCGGGTCCGCTTCGTTCACGGTGAAGTTCGCCGAAGGCAGCAAAGCCGTCGCGTCGGTATTCAGATTGTCGGGCGGAGTCTTGATTGGAAAATTCTGTCCCGTGAACGTAACACGATAACCCTGGTTAGAGGGATACGACGATGCGCCGTTGAAATCCGGATTGTTAGACAACTGGTTGCCGACTCCGCCGCGATCCCGGAAATAGTAGATCCCGTAACCCCCGCGCAGCGATGTCTTGCCGTCGCCGAAGATGTCATAAGCGAATCCAATACGCGGGCCAACATCGCCCCAGTTGGTGTTGATCAGGCTGCGCGAGTCGCCGCCGACGCCGGCCACGAGCAGCGTGCCGCTCGGGATGTCGAAATTCGACTGCCGATTGTCTTCTTCGTAAGGCCAGGTGAGAATGTCGTAGCGTAGTCCAAGATTGAGAGTGAGCTTGTGGTTCACTTTCCAGTCATCCTGCCCAAAGAGTCCATTCTCGAAGTTTCGAGTGTGATAGTAGCCCAGCGGATTGGCGATCGAATAAGTATCCACGAACGCCGCCATCAGCTCGGAAACCTCGTAGCCGGTATAGTCGGCGCCATTGCCCGCGATGTTGAAGAATCCCTTGGAGCGATAGTCGCCCTGGAAAAAGTCCACTTCGCGGAAGATGATGTTGGCGCCGAACTTGAAGCTGTGCTTGCCATGGATCCAGCTGGTGGTGTCCAGCCACTGGAATGCGTGCTGCGGCACTTCGTACGGTCCGCCATCCCCGGTGTAGCCGATCTCGGTATCGTTGCCGCCGATCAGCGCGCCGCCGCCGAGCAGGGAATTGCGATTCGCGTTCAGGATTCCCAGATCGGCCGAGAATGGCTCGCCCTCGAACGGATTGATGTAGCTGAAGAACGGCCGCTGGTAGCCGAAGCGGAAATCGTTCACCGCGTTTGTGCCGAAGATATGCGTCCAGCCGCCGGCCACGCCGCGCGGATGGGTGTTGTTGTCTCCGGAACCGAACCCGGAAGGCAGGCCAAGATACCGCGTATCCTTGGTGTCGTTGTCCATCTGATAGCTGTAGCGGGCGAAGAGCATATCCTTCGAACTCGCGTTGTAATCCATACGCGCGTCGAAGTCGTTGTACCGCTTGGTGTCGAATTGCTCGCGGCCATAATTGTTCAGAACGTTCGTGCTGGTGTGATTGGCTGCGGGAAAGATGTTGAGATACTTGACCGCGGCTGCATTGAGTCGTCCAGCCGGAATCACGTTCGCAGCGCCAATGACCGCGCCGCTCGCGCTCAGACCAAACTGCGCGCACGTGGTTGGATCGAAGATCGCCCCATTATCGAGACTGGCGTTCAGCTGCGCAGTCGTCGTGTACATTCCATGGAAACCGCGGAAGGCGGCGCAGCCTGTGGGACTGTAGGCAGTTCCGCCGCTGACCGTCGGAACGACGGTCAGGCCTTCGCCCAGCAGATCGGAGAAGTCCCCGGTGCGCATCTTTGCCGTCGGTACCGTCGATACGTAGAAGTCCAGCGGCAGTGCCTGACGCAGGCCCTGATAATCCGCGAAGAGGAACAGCTTGTCCTTCAGAATGGGGCCGCCGAGGGTGCCCCCGAATTGGTCGCGGTGCGAGTTAGTCGGTGTACCTCCGAAGTAGTTAGGATTCGCGCCCCACACGCTGTCTCGATAGAAGGCGAATGCGGAACCGTGAATCTGGTTCGTACCCGACTTGGTCGACACTTCCACGATCGTGCCGCCGGCGCGCCCGAACTCGGCGGGAGCCAGACCGACAATGGCTCGGAACTCCGACGTGGCCTCGATGGCGGGCCACACATTGATGCCGTTGGCCAGCGCTTCGTTGTCATCCACACCGTCCATCAGGTAGTTATTCGCCTGCGGACGAATACCGTTCGCCGACAACGCAATGCCGCCCGTATCGCCGTAGCGCAGCTGCTCGGCGTTGCCGCCCGTCCCCTGAAGGATTCCGCCGTACGCGCCGCGAGTGACGCCCGGAGCCAGAAGCGCAAGCTGGCTGAAATTTCGGCCGTTCAGCGGCAGATCGACAAGATTGCGATCGTTGATCACCGTCGAGAGCGACGAATCCGCGGTTTCCACCAGCGGAGCTGCGCCCGTCACGGTAACCGTCGTGCTGGCCGAGCCAGCTTTCAGTTGAAAATTGAGTTGCTGCACCTGCGAGACGTCCAGGGTGAGATTCTGTACCTCAGATTCAAACCCCTGCGCAACGACCTTGGCGCTGTATTGCCCTCGCTGGAGCGCGTTAAAGGAGAAGTCGCCGGCGGCGTCGCTCGTCGCGGTATAAGTTGCCGCGGTTCCCAGGTTGGTCACTGTTATCTTCGCTCCGGAGATCACTGCTCCGGAGGCGTCAGCCACCGTGCCCTGAATTTGGGCGGTGTCGGTTTGCGCATGGACGCGCGCCGTCACGAATACCGGAAGTACCAGCAGCATGCCAAGTGTCAGCCACCGGCCGAGGAAATTCCGGCTACTCTTCGTTGTAAAGATCATTGTGTTGCCTCCAAAAACGTCCCCATCCGCTCCAGATTCGGAAGTGTCTTTTCGAAACTCTCCAGAGCCAGCGTGACTAGACTCGCTTGCCTCAACCACTCGCAATGCACAGCAAGCCTTTTTTCCATCAAATCTCGATCAACAGCCAAGTCACGGCATTTGAAAAGGATGCGCCTGTATTTCACCAGATACCGGACGACCGGGGTGCATTGACCGCGGTGCATCGATAGGGGTACAAAGTAATGTCCCGAGGACCGAACCCATATGCCGGCCCCAGTCGAGCATCAGGAAAAAACGGCGTCCAGGTTCTGCTTCGGTCTTTATGAGGCTGACTCCGAGTCTGGAGAACTGCGCAAGTCCGGTATCCGCATCCGGCTTCAGGCGCAGCCTTTTCGCGTTCTGATCTCCCTGCTGGAGCGTCCCGGCGAAGTCGTGACCCGCGAGGAAATTCAGCAGCTCCTCTGGGGTACCGACACTATCGTCGATTTCGACCACAGTCTTGGCACAGCTATTAATAAGCTGCGCGAAGCGCTGGGCGACTCTGCCGAGAATCCCCGCTTCATCGAAACTCTGGCGCGCCGCGGCTACCGCTTCATTGCCCCCGTCACCGCGACCGGTCCCCGGCATGACGAAAGACTGGGCCACGCGACCGACCTGATAACAGGCCCAAACGAAAGTCCTGGGCCACACCTGGCGCAGCCCGCCGCCGCAGCCGTTGCAGCGGCCCCGCCCATCACACGTTTCCACCAGGCCGCCATCGCCATCGCCGCAATCCTGCTGGTCGCGGCCGGTTTTCTCGCCGGTTCGCGTTCGCGGACTTCGTGGAACGCGCCCCCTCTCATTAGCCAGGTAACCTTCTCCGGCCGCGTTTCCCCAGGCGATCCCCTCTTTGAGAGTTTTCCCGGAACGGCCACCGATGGCTCGCGCATCTATTTTCCGCAAATTGAAAACGGCCGTGGCGTGCTCGCCCAGGCGTTGATCGCCGACGGCGAGACGGGCACTCTGCCGCTCCCCGACGAACTCGCCGCCCCGTCCCTCGGCGATATCTCGCCCGACGGATCCCGGCTGTTGCTCCGCAATCATCTCGCGACAGCGGCCGAGCAGTCGCTCTGGATTGTTTCGACCATCGGTGGTACCGCCCGCCGCATCCCCGGCATCCTTGCCCACGACGCAGCCTGGATGCCCGACGGGCAGCACATCCTCTTTGCCACCGGCAACGATCTTTATCTGGCCCGCGATAACGGATCGGAGAGCCGCAAGCTCGCGACCCTGCCCGGCCGCGCCTTCTGGCTGCGCTGGTCGCCGGACGGTGGCCGCCTGCGCGTGACGCTGCTCAACAGCGAGACCCACACCTCGACGCTGTGGGAGGCCGCGAGCGACGGCACTGGTGCGCACGTGCTGCTGGATAAATGGAACAGCTCGCCGGCTGCGGAATGCTGTGGCAGCTGGACCGACGACGGCCGCTACTACGTTTTCCAGTCGGCACGCGATGGCAACAGCAATATCTGGGCCATCCCTGAACATGGCGGCTTCCTCGGACGCCCCGCGCAGCCGATTCGGATCACCAATGGCCCGCTCGATTATCGTGCGCCAATCATCGAACGCGGCGGCCGTCGCACCTTCTTCATTGGCCTCAACACAGAGTCGGAATTGCTCCGTTACGACCGCACCGCCAGCATCTTTGTTTCGTACGGCGCCGGGCTCAACATCGCCCGGCGCGTTGAGTTCTCGCACAACGCCGACTGGGTCGGGTGGATTCGCCAGGATGATGACTCCCTCTGGCGCAGTCGCGGCGACGGATCGGGGCGCCTGCAACTCACCAGCCGTCCCATGCAGGTCTTCATGATGCACTGGTCGCCCGATGGCCGCCAGCTTGTCCTGATGGGTCGCCAGCCCGGCAAGCCCTGGAAGGTTTACACCATGGACGCGGATGGCGGCCATCTGCAGGAGGTGCTCGACGAAGCGCGCAGCGAGGCCGATCCCGACTGGTCGCCGGATGGCAAGAGTCTGGTCTTCGGGCGTCTACCCGACCTGATGGCCGAAGCCTCGCAGCCCAAGGCCATTTATATGGTGGATCTCGCCACCAAAGCGATGGCGAAGCTCCCCGGCTCCGACGGCCTCTTCAGCCCGCGCTGGTCCGCCGACGGCAAATACATCGCCGCGCTTTCCATCGACCAGAAAAAACTCATGCTCTTCGACATTTCGGCGAAAACCTGGCGCGTCGTGGCCGACGGAAACATCGCCGATCCGAATTGGTCCCACGACGACAGCGCGATTTTTTTCCACGACTTCGCGCAGGCCGATCAGCCTATCTATAAGGTTGTGATTAGAACAGGGAAGATCGAGCGCGTCGCCGATCTGCACGATCTCCGTTCCGCCAACGTCGTCGACTACCGTTTCGCAGGCCTCGCTCCCGGCGATATTCCTCTGGTCAGCGCGCGCCTTTCCGCCGCCAACATTTACGCAGCCGAACTACCGCACTAATCCTCATCGCCGCCTCGCAAAATCACCAGCCATTCTTAGCGGATAAAATGAAGTTACGATGCCCCCCGCCCGCACCGCTGCTCCCGAGACTCACCCTGTAGACGAACTGCTCAGCAGGGGCGAGCTCGCGTCCGCGCCCCATTCTCCTGGAAGCGCACGGCGTCGGGAGTCAGGTCCGCCTCCCCCAGAAATTCGCCCGCAAACCCCAAAGCGCGTGTCTAAATCGAGGATCGAGATCATTCGCGCTCCCGACTGGAACGCCTGGCCCTGGCTGCTGCATGGTTTCAGCACCCGCACCGGCGGCGTCACCAC
>Ga0302325_10017915_pt1 | contig 14943 bp, 13 predicted proteins | sample Palsa_T0_2_FD_201948 | JGI IMG/M metagenome (GOLD analysis project Ga0302325, IMG submission 201948) | Peat permafrost microbial communities from Stordalen Mire near Abisko, Sweden - Palsa_T0_2 | ecosystem: Environmental > Terrestrial > Soil > Palsa > Peat permafrost | place: Sweden: Abisko... | reverse complement strand
CTCGAGCCGGCCCAGTGGTGTCAGGTCGAGGAATGTCCAGATGTTCAACCCCTCGACGCCGCGGCCGTCGGTATGGTAGGTGCGATAGATATTATTGTCGTCGTCGTGGATGAAGACGCTCAGGCCATAGTTTTCGCCCTTATCGGTTGTGAGGCCGAAGTCCACGTTGAAGTCGGTGCCATCGGAGGAGTACCAGGGGTACCTCCATTCCATTCGTTTCTTGAATTTCTCGATATTCTTCAGAGGCGCGCGGGAGACCAGGCAGAAGGAAGTATCGCGGGCGTGGAAATGGGCCAGGTGGCCGAATTGGTCGGTCACCATCGAGCACCCCACGCACCCCGCATCCGGCCAACCCGGCACCGGCGGGGCAAACATGAAATGATACAGAATCAGCTGCCGGCGGCCTTCAAATAGATCCAGCAGACTCACCTTGCCCTTGGGTCCGGCGAAGACATATTTCTTCTCGATTCGGACCATCGGCAACCGCCGGCGCTCCGCGGCCAGCGCATCGCGCGCCCGCGTCGCCGCCTTTTCCTTGACCAGAAGCGCGTCGCGCGCCTTCTGCCATTCGGCCCGATCCACGATTTTCGGAAAGCTGATCTTGGTATCGTTTTTTGCTGTCATGATCGACTCCGTCGTTGAATTATCCGTCGTCTCGGCACACGCCACCATTATATTCCCATAGCGGAATATATCAAGCGGAGTGACAGGACGCCAGTCAAATTTTTGCATTGCCGAGTTTCCTGATTCGGTCCGGAAGACAACTTTCCCATGCGGCTGGGCCATGCCGATATGCGTCGGGCAGCGGGAGGAAGTTACAATGACAACGGTTGTTCAACATCCAACAAGAGCACAGCATGGAACCGCTTATTCCCGACTCGACGACTGACGCACGGATGGAGCGGCTGGAACAGTTTCTTGAGCGTTACCTCGGGCCGCGCCGACCGGATTTCGGTGCGTCGGAGGATCAGGAGGGGTCGATTGAGATGCCCGCTCCGCTGCAACGCTTCTTCCGGTTTGCGGGACGCTGGCCGGGGCACAACCCTCGAACGCCCCACGCGAACCGGTTTTGCATGCAGGACACGCTGTGCTCAATACGAAAAAATGGTCACGCCCCGGCCCTTCAGCTTATGGACAGTCGTTTAGTGTTCGTTTGGAAAAATCAGGGCGTGTGGGTCGCCGCGACGGAGCGTTCCGGTGACGACCCGCCAGTCTGGATAACTGAGAAGTGTTCACACCGGGAGCATGAACAGGTATGGAGACAACTCGAAAAGCCGCTTTCGCACTTCCTTGTAAGCTTCGTCCTGCAGGCGGTGATGTTCGGCTCAGAGATTCTCGCGGTGGCGCCGGGGGCGCTGGCGAAGTTCGAGGACGCCGGGCTCCCCGTCGAGCCGGTCTGGATCAGAGGTGAGTACGCGTGGGACATCGATCGTCCGTCGTACTTTCTGATTGACGAGCGGTTCCTCATTCGCCGAGCGCCAGAGGAGGCGGACGGCGATGATTGGTACGGCTCAAGGGACGGAACCGGCGCAGCTTTGTTGGCATCGTTGGGATTGCCCACAGAGATAGGCTGAGGCGCGGTATCGGTGCGTCGCCCCCCCGATAACAGCAAGAGAGCCCTCCGCTTGCCATTAACGCACTTCGTCGACCGCTTTTTCCAGCAAGTGCGCCGCCATTTGCATCGGGCTGACCTTCCGTTTGGGAGTGCTTGCTCGCTGGGCGAGTGTTCTGAGTTTTGCTTCCGTAGCCTCGCTCATCGGAACTTTTGGCCGGCGGGCCCAGTTGGATTCCGTCGGGCGCCCGGGCCGTTCGCCCGAACTGGGCTGCAGGCGCGAGCGCAAGTCGGCCACGAGGTGTTGTAGTCGGGCCGCGCCGAATGCACCCGGACCGATAGAGGGAACTTTCGCGATCAGCTTGGCCCCCAAGGCAGTGGCAAGTTTTGCATGTTTTGTGGGCATTGACGGCTCCGGTATTTAAGTCAGGGCATTGCCTTCGGGATCGAATTGAATTTCCATGTAGTCGCGATCGATCACAAATCCAACCGCCGCCTGTTTGGCCCCAGATCCAAGGCGAACAAGGAACGCCCTGAGCGCATCCTTCTCCGCAAGGATGACCTTTGTGGAGGTATATGACTGAATCACCACCGGCTCATCGAAAAGCAGTTTCCCGCCGTGTTCCGTGTCCTGTCCCTTGTCCAGCCAAACGCCTTCGCCCTTCGGGTATGCGGTCGCCCCGCCAAAGAGACGACCTAACACAGACAGGGCTTCTCGAACCCAGAACTTCTGGTCGATCGGCTTATCCAAGCGCGTACGACTGGGAACGAAGAGGACAAACAGAGCCGACGAACGTCTGGACGCGCCAATCGCCGTTGAGAGAGACGCTACTGAAGCCACGGAATTATTATGGTACTTATTGCCCCATAAGTCAAAGCCGAACAGCTCTGAGTGAGGTAAGGCGCGACTCTTGCTTCAGACTGAGCCCGGAGCCGAAACCTGAGCTCTTCGGAGGCACGGGGATCAATGATTTAGGGTCGTCGTTTCCATTTCAATCAGCGATTACCGCGTGGTTTGATCATGACCACCCTGATTTACAAGTTTGACAAGGCACTACTGGTGCTGGCCAGAAGTCCTGCAACAAATTCAGGCTCGATCTTTTGAGTGCCGGTGAGGCATTTGAGGCTCAATTTGTCGCAGAATTTACGGCCAGAACCACTAGCCCTGCGATCGCAGCGTCAGTTGGATGATTTCCGCCGGCGCGTTGATGCGGAGGGGGAACCAGGAGCCGACTCCGTTGGAGACCACCAGGGCTGAGCCGGGCTTTCTATAGAGGCCGGACCAATATCGGAAGCTCGCCGGGCCGCCGCCGATGCGGTCGGTGAACATGATCTGTCCGCCATGCGTATGGCCGGAGAGCGTGAGCGGAATTCCGGCTTCCGCGGCGGGGTCAAACGCGTGGGGGTGATGGGCGAGCAAAATCGGAAATGCGTCGGGGCTGATCTGCGGCCGAAGGGTCGCGATATTTTCCGCGAATTGGCTCTCCGGACCCTCCTCCCATTTAAGCCCGAGAAATTGCACCGGCGATCCGCGAAAATCAATCAGGCACGACTCATCCACCAGCAGCGGAACCCCCGCGGCCCGCGTGCGGTTTTCAAACCGATGCCGGCTCTCAAACAGATCGTGATTTCCCTCGCAGACAATGATGCCGTTGCGCGGATCCAGACGATTGACCATGTCGAGCGTGGCAGGCAGGTCCGAGAGGGACATATCGATCAGGTCGCCGGTGACGACAACAAAGTCACAGCGTAGCGAGTTGACCTGGTCGGCCAGCGCCAAAAGCATCCCCGGCTCGGTGAATTTGCCGACATGCGTGTCGGTGACGTGGGCGATGGTCATGCCGTCCATCTGCGGTGGAAGCTGGGCGAGGGAAATTTCCATCCGCCGCACCCGCGGCGGAGATTTAATCTGCCGCATCGCACGGCTGACCAGAGCGCCCGTCGCCAGCGCCGGCATGGCCATCGCGACTCCGCCCAGCAGCTGACGGCGGGTCGGTTGAACTCCGGCAGAGGCCATCGGCACGGCAACTGGTTTTCGCGTCAGCATTTTCTCCAGAGTGCGGGTCGTGCAGGCGAAGAGTTCGACGACGATCAGCACCGGCAGAACGAACAAATGCCACAAAAAAACGGCAGCGTGGAAGGCGGTGGGAACGGGCGTGTCGACTCGGCGAACCGCGGAGGGTACGGCGCAGAGGAGCAGCAGATAGACGACCATCAGGCCGACCCAGACCCCCAGCAAGCTCCGCCACAGCGCCGCCCGCGGCAATGCACGCAGACGCCGATCAGCGCAGCGCCACCAGATGCCATCGGCGCAGAGCATCACCAGAAAGATGAGGCAGTAGGAGATGATTCGCGCTGGAGTCATCGGTTGTATTGGTCCTGGCAGCCCGATTTACAGATAGCCCAGCCGCGCTCGGCGGTGATTTCCCGATCCACATTCGGAGGCGGCGGTGCCACATGTGGTTGATTCCTGGGTCCACAGTCCCGGCTTCGGGACTCGGCCACGACTCAACAGGCGTTTATCACGGGCTGTTACGAGCGCTCGGCTCCAAAGGATCGGAAGATAGCGGTGAACGCTGAACCAGTTATACTCGATTTATCAAGAGAATGGATGGAAATGAAGCTGGCTTGGTTAACTTTCGGCCTCATGTCAATCTGTGCGGGTTGTGAGGTTCAACGCAGCCTCACGGTGCAGAGCAATCCTCCCGGCGCACTTGTTTTTTTGAACGATCAGGAAATAGGGCGCACGCCTGTCACGCGAAATTTCAAATGGTATGGCACCTACGACGTCGAGGTGCGTGCCGAGGGATACGAGACACTTCGCACCAAGGCGAAAGTTTGGGCGCCCTGGTGGCAAGTCCCGCCGATCGATCTGGTTGCCGTGTTCATCCCCGATTTGGAAGACCATCACGACCTGGCGTTTACGCTCCAGCAGCCGAGCCCGCGATTGCTCGATCCCAACCGCATGATGCTCCGGGGCGAGCAGTTGAAAAGCCAGTTGGAATCTGGCGATAAGACCGGGATGCCCACGACGAAGCGGGCGCGAAAACCAGAATGACGTGCCATTCGTCATCTGGGCTTGATTCTGGTTTCGTCATTCGGGTTTCGAAGCGCAGCGCCATCATACCGCCAGCACCACGCCCAGCGCCGATTTGTTGTTGCTCATCACGACGGTTTCCCACAGGTCGATGCTCTCGAGTTTGTAGCGGTAGTCGACTTCGACGCCGGTTCGGCGAACCAGGTCCTGCAGCGCAAGATCGCTGCGCCAGCCCAATTTGGTGCAGAGCGGGCAGAGCCATTTTTCAACCATCGCCAGCAGGCGGTTGGTCGACTGGAAGTGATTGACAATCACGATCCGCGATCCGGGCTTGGCGACGCGCTGCGCTTCGCGCACCAGGCGGTAGGGGTCGCTCACCACGCTGATCACATGGCTGATGAACACATGATCGAAGCTGTTGTCGGCAAATGGAAGCTGCATCGCGTCGGCCTGGAAGACCGTTGTATTGTCCAGACCGAGGTTGGCGATCTTCTCCCTCGCCTTGCTGAGCATGCCTTCGGAAAGATCGATGCCAATGATTCGGCCGCGATTAGGCTGATAGAAGCTCAGCGAGCAGCCGGTGCCCACACCCAGGTCCAGCACGCGGTCGTCCGGCCCGATGTCCATATGTGAGATCGCGTTGGCGATCCGCCGGCGAACGAGCCGGCCAAACGTGGCGTCGTAAAAGACGGAATGAACGTCGTAAATCTTCTTCGTGCTCGATTCCTGCATGGCGGTTCCAGCTTCCTGTCCCTTGGAGATTGCGCAAATGTAGTGGATTGGGGGATTATTGCCAACGGATTGCGATCGTCTTAATAATCGGCAGGCTCTGGTGGGTACTGCAAGTCACGCGGAAATGCCAACGGATGGCCATCCGTTGGCTTTCGGGGAGTTCACACCCAGTTCATCGACCGTTCGACCGCCTTGCGCCACTCTGTGAGATACCGCTCTCGGGTAGCATCTGACATTTCTGGTCGCCAGGACTTATCTTCGCGCCAGGCCTGTCGCAGGTGGTCTAACCCGCTCCAGAATCCTACTGCCAATCCCGCTGCGTACGCGGCGCCCAAGGCGGTCGTTTCGGTCACCGCGGGCCGAATGACGGGAATTTCCAGCACATCGGACTGAAACTGCATCAGCAAATCGTTCACGGCCATTCCCCCGTCGACGCGCAACGCCTTGGGGACCACGCCGGAATCCTTGCGCATGGCATCCAGCACGTCGCGCGTCTGGAATGCCGTCGCTTCGAGGACCGCCCGGGCGAGATGTGCCTTGTTTGCGTATGCCGTGAGCCCCGCGACGATTCCGCGCGCATCCGATCGCCAATAGGGTGCAAACAGACCGGAAAACGCCGGGACGATATAGACGCCGCCGTTATCGGCAACCGACCGCGCCAGCGGCTCGATGTCGCTGGACGAGCTGATCAAATTCAGATTGTCACGCAGCCATTGCACCAGCGCCCCGGCGATGGCGACCGAGCCTTCCAGTGCGTAAACGGCAGGCTGCCCGGCGATCTGGTACCCGACTGTCGTCAATAATCCGCTGCGCGAGACGACGGGCTCGGTACCGGTGTTGAGCAGCATGAAGCACCCGGTGCCGTAAGTATTTTTCGATTCGCCGGGCGCAAAGCAGGTCTGGCCGACCAAGGCCGCCTGCTGATCGCCAAGGCATCCGCAGACCGGAACCGCATCCTCAAACGGACCGTTGTCTTGTGTACGCCCCCATGACGCGGGATCGATCGAGCAGACGATCCGCGGCAGAATTTTTTCGGGGATTCCCATCACCTCCAGCATTTCTTCATCCCAGGCGAGCGTCTTGAGATTCATCAGCATCGTTCGGCTCGCGTTGGTGACGTCGGTGACGTGCGCGCCGCCGACGGGCCCGCCGGTGAGGTTCCAGATGAGCCAGGAGTCGATGGTGCCAAAGAGCGCATCGCCCGCCTCGGCGGCGTCGCGCGCACCGGGTGTGTGGTCCAGCAGCCAGCGCAGTTTAGGGCCGGAGAAATACGTCGCCAGCGGCAGCCCGACTTTGGCGCGGAATCGATCCTGTCCGCCGTCTGCCGCGAGTGCGTCGCAGAAATCCTTGGTGCGCGTGTCCTGCCAGACGATCGCGTTTGCCAGCGGCTTGCCGGTTCGGCGGTTCCAGAGCACGCAGGTCTCCCGCTGATTGGTGATCCCCAGCGCCGCCACTTCGCCCGGCCTGGCGCCCGCGCGCAACAGCGCCCCGGAGACAACTTCCTGCGTGCGCTGCCAGATTTCCATCGGATCGTGCTCGACCCAGCCGGGGCGCGGAAAATGCTGCTTGTGCTCCTTCTGAGCCTGCGCAACCGGCCCCTGTTCATCGAACAATATACAGCGCGAGCTGGTGGTTCCCTGATCGATGGCGGCGATATAGCGACCCATTTTGCAGAGTCTACCGTTCACCGCCCGGTTCCGTGACGCGATCTGTTGATTTTGCCCCAGAACCGCCAATTACAACCCCTTCTGAAAAATTTGGCGCATTTCCCCAGAATTTGCTTAGGGAATTACCCTACTTTGATTAGCATATGCCGGGGTCTATAGGGGTTTGAGGATCGCTGAGCGTGCTTCGAACTCGCTGTCAACTGCCGGATTGCAGCAAAAGCCCGACCGTGTTCCATGTGACTCATTGGAAAGCCGGCTCGCAGTGGGTGCGCGCGGTGCTGAATGCGGCAGATCCCGAGCGCGTGGTTCAGGGGAAGGATTCTCCCTCTTGGTTTTTTGAGGATCCGATCATTCCGGGCGGGATTTATACACCCGTGTACGCGACCTGGCAGCAGTTTCGAAAGATCGTCCCCGAACAATCTCCAGAGCGTACGTTCGTGATAGTCCGCGACCCGCGCGACGCGGCTGTCTCCTGGTACTTCAGCCTGCGCTATTCCCATCCGGCCGGGTACGAAACGGTCAGCCGGACCCGCCAAATGCTCCGAGGGCTCGGCAAACGGGAAGGGATGGCGCTGGTCTTCAACGACTATGTGCGCGATCTGGTCGAGATTCAGCGGAGTTGGCTGGAATCCGGCTCAAAAGTTTTCCGCTACGAAGACTTGCTGGCGGATCAGTACGGTGTTTTTCGACAGATTTTTGCCCATTGCGGGATTGATATTTCTGACGATCGGCTGCGCAAGATTGTAAGCCGATTTAGTTTCCGCCGGTGTACCTGGTGGCGACTGGGCAGGGAGAATGCGAGATCCCACTTGCGCAAGGGGGTGGTGGGCGATTGGAAAAACCATTTTGATTCTGAGTTGAAGAGGTATTTCAAAACTTTGTACGGTGATGCGCTGATTCGCGCAGGGTATGAAAAGAATCTTGAGTGGTAACGCTTTCCCACAGCCGCGCCCAGTTGTTTTGGGCACGCGGGAAGCTGTGACGCCGCTGTGCGTTCGTTATTCGGATTTGAACGCGCATCAGCGCCCGGCATTCGCGACCGTGCGGGCATAAGCGTCCGTTTCGATCGCGATCCGCTCGCGCAGTGCTTCGTGCAGTGCCCGTGTCGCGTCGCCACAGCACCCGCCGCCGACGCGGAGGCTGTTCCACGTTCCAACCCAGCTGACTTCCCGCGTCGTGCTGGTGATGAACAGTTCATCCGCGCCGATTGCCTCTTTTTCCCCCAGCGGCCGCTCTTCTGTGGCGATTCCCAGCTCTTTGGCGCAATCGAGCAGCACCGCCCGGGTGATCCCCGGCAACACGCGCGGCCCCACCGGGTGGGTTACCAGCCGGCCGTCAATTACCGCGAACAGGTTGCTTGCCGCGCACTCGCTGACGATGCCGCGATCGACGAAGACCGCCTCATCTGCGCCCGCGGCAACCGCCTGATTTTTCGCCAGGACGTTGGGGAGCAGCGCGATGGACTTGATCCAGCACCGATGCCACCGCTCGTCGGCGACGGCCCAGAGCCGTACTCCCTCGCCGGTTCCAGGGGCCGAGAGCGGCGGCAACGGCCGGGCGTAAAACAGCAGAGTTTGCTCAATACCGTCCGGGAAAACGTGGTTCCGCGGCGCTTGGCCGCGGGTGAGCTGCAAGTAGACCATTCCGTCTTGCACCCCGCTGGCGGCGATCAATTTCTCAATCTCTTGAGCCAGCGCGACTGGCGCGATGGGCAGAGTGAGTTGAATTCCCCCGGCGGATCGCTCAAGCCGGGCAAGATGCTCCGCCTGCCCAAAGGCTTTGCCGTTGTACAACCGCAGGACTTCATAGACTCCGTCGGCAAACTGAAACCCGCGATCTTCGATGCCCAGCCGGGCTTCGGACATCGGGATAATCTCGCCATTGAGCCAGATGCAGTCGTTCACGGTATCTCCAGCATATGATTCCCTTATAATCGGCCGACGCAGATGAATTCCACCGAAACAATTCCGCAGCCTCCGGCTTGGGACGACGCGTTGCTCCGCGATCCGCATGGCGCTCCCGATAAACGCGGCCGCGTGCAGCGGATGTTCGCGGCCATCGCCCCCAGTTACGACCTCAACAATCGCCTGCACAGCCTCGGCGTCGATCAGGTCTGGCGGCGCAAAGCCGTGAAACTGGCGCGAGTCCGCCCGGGCGATGTGATCGTCGACGTTGCCTGCGGGACCGGCGATCTCACGCTCAAGTTCGAAGCCGCCCGCCAGCGCCTCGGGGATGAGGGGCGCGTTGTCGGGATCGACTTCACGTTCGAAATGCTCCCGCCCGCCCGGCGAAAGGCACTTCGCGCGGCGGGAGCGCTTGATACCGCCGGCACCGTGGCATTTGCCGTCGGCGATGCCCAGGCGCTTCCGCTGCCCGACGCCTGCGCCGATATCGTCTCCATCGCCTTTGGAATCCGCAACGTCGCCAACATCGCGACCGCTTTGGCGGAGTTTCGCCGCGTTCTGCGCCCGGGCGGCCGGCTCATCATTCTCGAATTTTCCCTGCCAACCAACCCGATCCTGCGCGGGCTGTACAACTTCTACTTCCGCAAGATTCTCCCCTGCACCGCCACGCTCATCAGCGGCGACAAGACCGGCGCCTACAAATATCTTCCCGAATCGGTCAACACGTTTATCGGCCGCGACCAGATGCTGAGCATGATGAAGTCCGCCGGCTTCGAAACGGCAGAGCAACATGCCATGACGTTCGGCGTCTGCATCTGCTACCGCGGCGTGGTTGCCGGCTTTCCTGCGGTTTAGAAGCGGTTTCACAACCCTACCCGCACCGGGGTAAGGGTTCAGGGTGTCAGGGTTCAGGGTACAGGCGGTCAATTTCTTCGCTGAACCCTGAACCCTGACACCCTGAACCCTGTTCGGGCCGCGGGAGGGAATTAAGGATTAAGGGGATCTGAAACCGCTTCTTGGCGGCCGGGCATGCCCGGGACGTCGCGCAAGCGAAACGAATCCACCGCCCCGCCCCGCGAGCAAGCTCGGCGGCTACACCGGGCGGAGATACTCGTCTATCTCAAGTCGCTTCACTTTGGGGTCTCGTCAAACTGCCCGACCACGGTCTGCGACCCATCCGTGTCGTCATATCCACCGGCGACCGTAAGGGCGGGATTTGCGTAGACCTCCTCTGCCATGGCCGAAAAGGAGGATCGTGTCGTGCTCAGCGAATGCCGGTCCGACTCGGTATCCACCGTCGAATCAACGAACGCAATGGCCAGGCGCGGCTCTAAATGGAATCGAAACGAGATCGGCTCGTCGTTACCGTCGCAGACCACCCGCATTTGCGTTGCCGCGAGCTGCGAGTGGGTAAAAAAAATCGGATGCGTCAGCTCGCCGGCCGCAAACGTCGTTTCCAGCGCGACGGGAGAAGAGATCCAAGTCCAGCGGTCGTGCTGTGTGAGTGAGCCGACTTGGCTCACCACCTGAGCCGCGAGCGTGCTCAGCGGCGGCTGCCGGCCTTGCCAGGCGATCCAGAGCAACGAGGTGGCGATTGCGACAGAGCCGACCGCGAGTACTCCGTTTCGCGAAGCGGTAAGTGACACGTCGGATGAAGCCGCTCTTGCGGAAATTTGCGCCTCCCCAGCAGTACCCGGGGAGAGGGAAAAAGGTCCGCTGGAAATGCCACGGATTCGGCGTAACGGCGGGAATGCCGCTCCGATTAGGAGCACACAGACGATCAATCCCCCGAGCAGCGCCCGCCGACGGGTCGGCCAGGGCAAACCACGCACCCAGCCATATGTCGGCCCATACGCGGCCGGCTCGATCAGTGACTCTGGTCCCGCTCGCAAGTGCGCCACCACCCAATAGGCGCCCGCCCGTTTCCATGGCCACGTTCCGCCCGGGCGACGATCGGAGCGAATCGCGACCGTAGTCCCAGCTGCAAGAAGAGTTCGCAGTTGATGGTTGGTCACCCGCGCGGCGGCGTTCTCGTCAAGCATCAATCCATCCAGCGCCTCCCAGGCGGCAGGGGAGCCCGGAAGAGGATCCGTCACGTCCAGATGCACCGGTACGATCTCGGCGTCGGAGAAGATCGCGCGCGCCTCCGCGGCTTCGATCCCCGCCAGCGCAACCAGCCGCTGGTTGTCCGTCAACGGCTCAAACCCGGTCGCCAGCGGATGCTCGCCGTTCTCGATCCAGACCGCATTTTGCAGCGATGAGGAAGTCGTGAGCCAGGGGGCGGTCACATCGACCGAGCCGGAGGCAGTGGAAATTGACAGTGGGAGCGAGCCGTCGGACTGGAGCGTGAACTCTTTGCCCGTGGCGCTGCCGAGAACGTGCACCGGCATGTAGCGTCCCGGACGATAATGACCTTCCAAGGGGAAGGTGACCGTGATTTGGGCGAGCGCGCTAAGGGGATGCAGAGTGCAGATCAGACAAAACAGCAAGACGCCGATGAAGTGCGGGACAGATAGAGCATTTCCAGTTGGAGTGTAGCGGGCGATATGCGCGGAGCCGCGGATGTACATCCGCGGCTTCGAGCGACCAACGGTATACGTCGAGTGGCAACGCTGCAGGTGACCTGTCCCGCCCCCTCTCCCGGTACACCGGGAGAGGGTTGGGGGGGCTGGGGTGAGGGTGATTTCGAGTGCCAACGGCGCGCGACAGTCGAAATCACCCTCACCCCTTCCCTCTCCCGGAGTACCGGGAGAGGGGGTAATGCCAAGGCCTCGTCCCGTCACGTTCCAATCACCAATCACCAGACTCACATCCCAATCTGCACCGCCAGCCGCAGTACCTCCGCCACGCTCCACGCCTGAGCGGGACACCCCTTGGGTACGTGCGGCGGACTCCCTTCGCAGATCTCCGGAATCTGCCCGATGCTGAATTGCTGCATCTGAGTGACCAGCGGCCGCAGCCATCGCTTTGCCTGCTCGATCGCCTTCGGAGAGTTGTTGTTGACCCGCAGATACGCCGACAAAAACGGCCCGATAAGCCAAGGCCAGACGGTGCCGTTGTGGTACGCCGAGTCGCGGTCCCACGGCGAGCCGCCGTAGCGGCCACGGAAGCCGGGATCGCTTGCGGAGAGCGTCCGCAATCCCATCGGCGTCAGCAGCTCGCGCCGCACCACCTCAACGACCGCAGCCTGCTGCGCGTCCGTCAGCGGGCTATTGGGCAAACTGGCGGCGAAGATCTGATTTGGCCGAATGGCATTGTCGCGATAGTCGCCATTCACAACGTCGCACAATCCACGAAATGGGCTGATCCAATACGCCTTGCGGAAGCTGTCGCGCACCCGGCCGGCCAGATCCATCTGCTGCATCAGCATCAGCGCGTGATACCAAAGGGCGTTGATCTCGACGGCTTTCCCCTGCCGCGGCGTGAAGGCGGTGCCGTCGCATTTGGCGTCCATCCAGGTGAGCTGTGTTTGCGCATCCCCCTGCGTGATCAGGCCGTCTGATTCATCCATGGCGATGTGGTAGCGCGTGCCGTGGCGATAGCCATCGAGAATCGCCTGACAGGCCGGACGCAATTTCTGTTCGAACGTTGCGATGTCCTTTGAGAGACGCAGGTATTCAAACACGGCATGAATGAACCACAGGCTTGCGTCGACGGTGTTATAACTCGGCTCATTCGTATAGTCATCGAACCGATTGGGAATCATTCCCTCGCTGACATACTCGGCAAAGACGCCGAGCACCTGCCGGGCCTGTTGGAATCGGCCGGTGGTAAGCAAAAGCCCCGGCAGCGAGATCATCGTGTCGCGCCCCCAGTCAGAAAACCAGGGATATCCGGCGACCACCGTGGATCCGTCGGACCCGTTGGGCGCTTTGCGATAGACAACAAAATCATTGGCCGCCCGCGCCAGTCGCCGCTGATCGACCGATCCGTCGGGCGCCCTCTCCGCTGCCGCGATCGTCTCCCGCCGGCGCTTCAATTCTCCGTCCCAATTCATCGGCTCGATCGCCTCCAGCGACAGCCAGAGCGTGATCGAGAACGGTCCGTCTCCCTCTGCGATAAACCTTCCGGGCGTATAAAGATCTTCAAAGCAATCGAGCCCGCGATCCGCTTCGACCTGATAGAAGTTGTCGTACCACCAGTCGCCGCCCTGAACGAACTTCCCCGCGTCGGCGGTGACGAACGCGCTGTGGGGATTTCCAGGATTGCGGACGATCCCCCGCCGTTCGCTGCTTTCAATGTTGAACTGCGTTCCACCCGCTTTGCGCTCGGAATGGAAATCGCGCAGACTCACAAACGGCAGCAGCGCCAGCCGAACGTGCCGCTTGCGGCCCGGATCGACCTGATACCGCACGCCGGCGATATTCTTCATCCAGACGAGTTGCAATTCCTTGATGACCTTCACGCCCTGCACGTCAAATTCCCATTTCGCGGTCTCATCCAGCTCAAAGCGGCGCAGCAACTGGTCGCCCCGCGGATGAAAACAGTCGCGGCATTGGGTGATCGACAGCTCGTGCATCTGTTTCTCATCGCCATCGAGATAGACGATCTCACCAATGCGGTTGACGACCATGATTCGTCCAACCGGCGGCAACGTGGCCGCGCACAGCACCCCGTGATATCGGCGCGAATTGCACCCCACCACGCTCGACGCCGCGAACCCCCCCAGCCCGTTGGTCAGCAGCCATTCCTGTGAGCGATAGGGATCGAGCGAGCCGTGGGTATCGATGGAGAAGAGAGGCATGGACGAAAGTGTAGTCGTTCGCCTGGCAAACCGAAAATGGGGGTGCACGACCGTCTCTGTGCGCCCCTGGGCGCGGAGACGCTCGTGCTCCCGGCGACCTTGAGACGAAAGTCCGCGTCTCCCGTTAGCCGCCTCGCTTGCGAGGCGTGTCCAGCGGCGCTGGACCTGATATAAGCGGGAAAACTCCGAATGGCCTGGTCATTTCTTGCGCCGCTTTCGGGAATGGTGCCGTGGGACACGCCCCGCAAGCGAGGCGGCTAACGGGGGCGCGCTTCTTGCCTTATTGCCAAAATCCCTGGCCACGCCCGCCCGGCTCCCCCCGCTCTTTTTTCTTCAGCAGTTTTGTGTCATTCTTAGTGCATGATTCGAACGGCTGCGCGGTTTGACCCGCTGCACAGTCCGCAGCAAATGGCGGAGCTGATTGCCCAGATCAGCGGGGAATCGGCAGAGACCGTCAGGCGCCGGCTGCGCTTCGAGTGCGCGCATCCCGGCCGATCGGTCGCGCAAGATTTCGCGCGGCACGGCGGGCCGGCCTATCAGTGGGGGCCGCATCTCCAATCCTTCTACAGCCAGACCAACGCGTTTCTCTATGAGCTGGCTGTCTGGAACCGCAACAGCGTGAAGGCGAGGATGCGCCGCTGGACCTGCCGCCTGTTTCGCCGACAGGGAGCTTCCCTGGACGTGCTGAGCATCGGCGACGGACTTGGTTTTGACTGCCTCTACTTCAAGCGCAAGGGACACCGCGTTACCTATTTCGAGCTGCCCGGGCTCTGCGAGCGTTTTGCGCGCGAGCTGTTTTCGCGCAATGGCGCGGATATCCCGATCCTGACCGATCCGTCGGCGATCGAGCCCGCGGGGTATGATGCGATCACCTGCTTCGACGTGCTCGAACACGTCCCGGATCCGGCGGGGATGGTGAAGACGCTTGCCTCCTACCTCCGTCCGGGCGGACGCCTGTTCGTCAGCGCGCCGTTCTACATGGTCTTGCCATGGTATCCCACGCACCTGCGCGCCAGCCGGCGGTTCAGCGGGAGTGTGAAATTGTATGAACAGGCAGGGCTGCGGCTGGTGGACGGGCGCTTCGACTGGTGCCCGATCGTGCTCGCCAAGCCTGACCGCGACGATCTCCCGCGCCCCAAACGCGGCGCGCTGGCGGTACGGCTCACGTCCCCCGTGCTGATGCTCGGCCGGCTCGGCGCATGGCCGTTTTGCCCGGTGCATCTGATCCGGCGAATGTGCAACCGGCCGTTTTAATTTCCCCGTGAAGCCGCCGGACTTGCTCGCGGTTTCTGCGCGCAAGTGCGCAC
>Ga0302325_10017914_pt1 | contig 14943 bp, 13 predicted proteins | sample Palsa_T0_2_FD_201948 | JGI IMG/M metagenome (GOLD analysis project Ga0302325, IMG submission 201948) | Peat permafrost microbial communities from Stordalen Mire near Abisko, Sweden - Palsa_T0_2 | ecosystem: Environmental > Terrestrial > Soil > Palsa > Peat permafrost | place: Sweden: Abisko... | reverse complement strand
ATCGCCCTCTCGCCGCGGCCCGATCGCCCTCTCGCCGCGGCCCGAGATCGCCCCCGAAGCCGCCGATCTTCCGCCCGTTCGCCGACGGCGCAACTACCTTGTTCACCTAACTACGGGGCTAGCAGGCTATCTTCCATCAGGATGCCCACTTTTGCTGACCTCGGACTGGCCCCGGATATTCTCGCGGCGATCCAGGATGTGGGCTACGAAGCGCCCAGCCCGATCCAGGAGCAGGCGATCCCGCCGCTGCTCGAAGGATCCGACGTGATCGGCCAGGCGCAGACCGGAAGCGGGAAGACGGCAGCGTTCGGGCTGCCGATGCTCCAGTACGTCGATCCCAGCGAGCAGGAGGTGCAGGGCCTGGTCCTGACTCCGACGCGGGAGCTCTGTATCCAGGTCACCCAGGCGCTCCGCGCCTACGGCAGCCGCAAAGGCGTCGATGTCGTCGCCGTGTTCGGCGGCGCGCCGATTCGCACCCAGCAGGCGCAGCTGCGCGCGGGGGGCCACATCGTGGTGGGAACCGTCGGGCGCGTCAAGGACCTGATCTCGCGCCATTCGCTGATGCTGCACTCGACCCGCTTCGTCGTGCTCGACGAGGCGGACGAGATGCTCGACCTCGGCTTTCTCGAGGACGTCGAGCGGATTCTCTCGCTGACCCCGTCGAGTCGCCAGACGGCGCTGTTCTCGGCGACGATGCCCCCGGAGATCCGCCGGCTCGCCGATCAGTATCTCTACAACCCGATCACCATCAAGGTGAAGACCGCGACGCTGACCGTCGACACGGTCGAGCAGTTCGCGCTCGAGGTCCCGGCCAGGGAGAAGCCCGAGGCGCTGGTTCGGGTGCTCGAGGCCGAGCGACCGGATCAGGCGCTGGTGTTCGTGCGAACCAAGATCCGCTGCGACCAGCTCTTCCGCACCCTCCGCGATCGTGGCATGAACGTGAAGGCGATCCACGGCGACATGACTCAGGGGGCCCGAGACGGCGTGATGATCGCGTTCAAGGAAGGTCGGCTACCGCTCCTGGTAGCGACCGACGTCGCTTCCCGCGGCCTCGACATCACGGGCATATCCCATGTAGTCAACTTCGACGTCCCGGTCTCGCCCGACGTCTACGTGCACCGGATCGGACGGACCGGCCGGGTGGGTCGGAGCGGGCGCGCGATCACCTTCTACGAGCCGCGCCAGCAGCGCGAGGTGGCCGCGATCGAGAATCACGCGGGCGTCAAGCTCTCGCCCTGGGTCAAGGATGCGCGGGTCGCGCCGACGGCGGTGAAAGCGCCGCCAAAGCGTCATTCCAAGCCGCATGATCCGGCCAACGGGGATGCACCCTTGCGTAAGCTGATCGTCTCGGGTGGGCGCGCCGAGGGTCTCGAGCCCTCGGACATCATCCACGCCATCACCTCGGCCACGGGGCTCGAGGGCAAATCGGTACGCAATATCCGCGTGCTCGAGCGGTTCGCCTTCGTCGAGGTCCCGGAGCATGAGGCCGATCGCGTGGTCGAGCGGGTGAGCGGCACCGAGGTCCGCGGCCAGCCGCTGCGGCTCGAGCTGGCACGGACCTGAACACGCGCATCAAGTCTCTGTAAGCGCTCCGAGGCGGGAGCGCGACTTCCGGCGAGAACCCGTGTTCCAAACGGGCAATAGGGGTCGGATTCCAACTACGGGAGGCTCTCTAATGCATCTTCGTTGTCTGCGCCGGCGACCCTCGGCCTCGATGGTCGTGGCGCTCCTGGCACTGTTCGCGTCGCTCGGCGGCGTCGGCTATGCCGCGATCCAGCTACCGTCAGGAAGCGTCGGTTCCGCTCAGCTCCGGAACGCGTCGGTGACCAAGAACAAGATCGCCAACGGCTCCGTCAGCAACTTCAAGCTCGCGTTCAGCTCGGTCGGGGCGAGGAAGCTCCAGGACGCCGCGGTCGGCAAGAGCCAGATCAACGCCAACCAGGTCCAGGCCCGGGTCGCCGGCACGTGCACGTCCGGCGCCATCGGCTCGGTCAGCAGCACCGGCACGGTTACATGCAATCCGACCACGCCGCTGGAGTACGACGGCAGCTCACCCTCGCCCGTGAGCGTGCCCGCGACGACCCTGCCGGCGACCTCGGCGACCCCGATCGCCAGCGAGCCGCTTCCCGGTGGCTCCTCCTACCTGGTCATGGCTGATCCGTACGTCCACATCACCAACACGACGGCCGGCCAGGAGGTTGCCGTTGCGTGCACGCTCGTCGCCGGGCCGACCACCGCGGCCACGGAAACCAGGACCGCGACCGTGACCGTCGGTGCCACCGCAGCCGATCAGTCGACCTCGATCCCGCTGGTCGTGACGGCGCCCACGAGTACGAGCAGCATCACCGCCAGCGTCGTCTGCTCGCAGGCGACCACGCCCTCGAGCCCGTCGCCGGCGGTCACGATCACGAGCAACCTCAACGCGCTCCAGACGGCATCGAACACCACGGCGACTGCCGCTCGATAGAACGCGTCGCCTACGAGTTCGGAACTGAGCCGTTCCGCTCGGGGGAGCGGCTCGGGCGTCCGGCTCGCGCCAGCTGCATGCCGTTACGCGACCGAGGTCATTATCACCTCGAACGGCATGCACCTGGCGCGAGACGTGACGTCGAGCAGGCCGTGTGGGTAGCCTGCCGCGCATGACTACAGCCAATATGAACACCACTCATGGCACGATCGCGCTCGAGTTCTTCGATGAGGACGCGCCGAAGACGGTCGCCAACTTCCGCAAGCTCGCTGGCGATGGCTTCTACGACGGGATCATCTTCCACCGTGTGATTCCCGACTTCATGATCCAGAGCGGGTGCCCGAAGGGAACCGGTACCGGCGGCCCGGGCTACACGTTCGAGGACGAGTTCAATGAGCATCGGATCGTGCGGGGAGCGCTCGCGATGGCCAATGCCGGTCCGAACACCAACGGCTCGCAGTTCTTCATCGTCACGACCGACGCCGCGCCGTGGCTCGACGGCAAGCACACCGTGTTCGGACACGTAACCGGCGGCATGGACGTGGTCGACGAGATCGAGGGGGCGCCGACCGGGGCGCAGGACCGCCCGATCGATCCCCCGAAGATCGAGTCGATCGAGCTCGATCCAGCGTAAGGCCGTGGCGCTGGGGGACGGCGCCGACCCTGCAGTAGCCTAGGGAGACCATGGGCAACAGCGCGTAAGGAGACCGATGACCAACGTTGAGCAGCGTGTGCCGGTGGAGACCAATGGTGACGGAGAGGGCGGCATTCCGGTCGAGAATCCGGCCACCGGCGAGCTGATCACCTACGTCCCGAACCTCGCGGCGAATGAGATCGCGGAGATGGTTGCGCGGGCGCGCGCGGCGCAGCCCGGCTGGGAGGCGCTCGGTTTCGAGGGGCGCGGGCGGGTGTTCCGGCGCGCGCAGAAGTGGATGCTCGACAACGCCGACCGCGTAATCGACGTCGTCACCTCCGAGACCGGCAAGACGGTGGAAGACGTACAGGTCGCCGATCTCGGGCTCACTGTCTCGGCGCTCGGGTTCTGGCCCAAGCAGGGGCCGAAGTATCTGGCCGACGAGCGCGTGCCGTCGTGGAGCAACCCGACCACGATCGGCAAGAAGCTCGTGGTCCGCTACGCACCGCTCGGCGTGGTCGGCGTCATCGGCCCCTGGAACTTCCCGATCACCAACTCGTTCGGCGACTGCATCCCGGCGCTCATGGCCGGCAACAGCGTGGTGCTGAAGCCGAGCGAGGTGACGCCCCTCAGCTCGCTGCTGATGGACGAGATGATGCGCCAGTGCGGCACCCCCGACGGCGTCTTCCAGGTCGCCACCGGAGACGGCGCCACCGGCGCGGCCCTGATCGGCGAGGTGGACTGCCTGATGTTCACCGGCTCGACCGCGACCGGCCGCAAGGTGGCCAAGGCTGCGGCCGAGGCGCTGATTCCCTGTTATCTCGAGCTCGGCGGCAAGGACCCGATGATCGTTTGCGCTGACGCCGACATCGAGCGCGCGGCCAACGCCGCCTCCTACTACTCGATGAACAACGCCGGTCAGGTGTGCATCTCGGTCGAGCGCGTGTACGTCGAAGCGCCCGTCTACGACGAATTCGTGGAGCGCGTCACCGACAATATCCGGGTCCTCCGCCAGGGCGGCCCGGCCGGGGGCCCCGGCACCGTCGACGTCGGCGCGGTGATCTTCCCGCCGCAGATCGAGATCGTCGACGACCACGTCCGCGACGCGGTCGAGAAGGGCGCCACGGTGCTGACCGGCGGTCACATCCGGCCTGGGGCCGGGCGCTTCTACGAGCCGACCGTGCTCGTCGACGTCGATCACTCGATGAAGTGCATGACCGAGGAGACCTTCGGCCCCACGCTCCCGATCATGAAGGTGCCGGACACCGAAGCGGCGGTCAAGCTGGCCAACGACTCGCCCTACGGGCTCCAGGCGAGCGTGTGGACGCGCGACATCGCCCGCGGCGAGGCGCTCGCCCGCCGGATGGAGGCAGGCGTCGTCTGCGTCAATGACGCCCAGATCAACTACACCGCGCTCAACCTCCCGATGGGCGGCTGGAAGACCTCAGGTATCGGTACCCGCCACGGGGCGAACGGGATCCGCAAGTACTGCAAGGTCCAGTCGCTGCTGGTGACCCGCCGCGCACTCAAGCGCGAGGTCTTCATGTTCCCCTACAAGGCCGGGCGCACCCGGCTGCTGCGGCGGGGGTTCGGGCTGCTGTACGGACGCGGGGCCCGCGACTAAAACGGTCCCGGACGTCGGCGCCGGCCGAGGTCACCGCCCCGACACGGCGGATAGGCCGTGCCGGGGCTGGGCGCCAGGCGGTGCCGGACTAGCTCAGTCCGGCGAGCGTCGTCTTGGCGGCGTTGAGGACGACCTTCGGGATCGGCGCGAAGTCGAGCTTGGCGCCGAACGCCTGCCCGGTGGTCAGCGCGTAGGTGATCCACTGGGTCAGCAGGGTCGCCTTGGGGGTGTTCTTGTGGACGATCACGTAGGTGAAGGTCGAGATCGGATAGGCGGTCTTGTCGCTCTTCGGCGGATCGACGATCGGGAGCGCGTTGCTCGCGGGCACCGAATGAACCGACTTGGTCGCATCTGAGATCTCCGGGATGTTCGGATACTCGTACTTACCGGCGGCATTCTGGATCTCGGCGGCGCCGAGCCCGCCCTGCTCGATCAGATACGAGGCGGCGACGTAACCGATCGAGCCGTTGGTGTTGGCCAGGATCGCGGTGACGCCGCTGTTGCCCTTGCCGCCGATGCCACCCGGGAAGCCGACGGTGGTCGCGGCGGGGCCGACCTTGCTCCTCCACGCGCTGCTGACGTGGTAGAGGTAGTTCGTGAACGCGTACGTATCGCCGGAGCCGTCGGTGCGGTGGATGGGGGTGATCTTCTTGTTGGGCAGCCTGACGCCTTTGTTCAGCTTCTTGATCGCCGAGTTGTCCCAGTTCGTGATCTGGCCGAGGTAGATCTCGGAAAGCACCTTGCCTGTGAGCTTGAGGGTGCTGACGCCCTTGAGGTGGAATCCGACGGCGGTGGCCGACAGCGCCCAGGGAATCTGCACGCAGGTCGGGCACCCAGACTGCTGGGCCGGGGTGAGTGGCGCGTCTGATGCCCCGAAGTCGACGAGATTATCGGTGATATCCGTGATCCCGGTGCCGGATCCGACCGCGGAGTAGTTGACCGAGTTACCCGTCGAGGCGAAGCCGGCGGCCCATTTTGCCTCCAACGGCGCAACCAGGGTCGAGCCGGCCCCGGACAGCGAAGCGGCCATGGCCGAAGCCGTGACGCCGGTGGCCATGCTCGCGAGCACGGCCGCGGCGCTGACACAAACCAACCTCTTGCAATGCAAAGTAAAGCCCCTTTCGCAACTAAGTAAAAGCCGCGCGTCTCGATCCGGCCGTAGCATCGATTGCGGCATGACAATGAGCCCCTCGCAGAGCTCGTGTCCTAGCATGGCGGCTACGCTGGGGGCAACTTGTTACTGACCTGTGACTCGGAGTGCATTATTTGTGTGAAGAGAGGTTTCGCCTGCGCGCGTGCGGTTGAGTTGGTTTAGGCTGGCGCGCAGTGTCGGTCACGGTTCGACCTGCGGCTGGTCCGCGCTCGCGCAGGCCCGCGAAGCGCGCGAGCCGGATCGGGGACGGCGTGCTCTACGGACTGTGTGCCGTGGCGGGCATGATCACCGTAGTCATCATCGCCGCGGTCGCCTACCAGGTGATCAGCGGAGCGAGTCCGGCGATCTCGCGCTTCGGCCTGGGGTTCCTGTGGCATACCACCTGGGAGCCCAACCTCTATCGCTTCGGCGCCGGCGAGATGCTGTTCGCGACCCTGGTCACGTCGTTCATGGCGCTGCTGCTGGCGACACCGCTGGGGATCGCCATCGGGCTCTTCCTGAGCATGCTCGCTCCGCGGGGAGTGCGGACGGTGATCGGGCCGCTGGTCGAGATGCTGGCGGCGATCCCGAGCGTGATCCTCGGCCTGTGGGGGGTGATCGTGCTCGCCCCTCTCGTGCAACGGGTAGAGCCCGCGCTCAACAGCGCCCTCGGCTTCATCCCGCTCTTCGGCTCTCCCCAGACCACAGGTCTGTCGGTCTTCACTGCGGGCCTGATCCTGACCATCATGGTGGTGCCGATCGTCGCCTCGCTCAGCCGCGACCTCTTTCTGGCCGTCCCCCGGGAGCTGCAGGAGGGCGCCGCGGCGCTGGGCGCGACGCGCTGGGAGGTGATCCGAGGCGTCGTCCTACCAACCACGTCCTCTGGGGTCGTGGCGGCGGCTCTGCTGGGACTGGGGCGGGCCCTCGGCGAGGCGGTCGCCGTGGCCTCGGTGATCGGCGGCGGGGGCACGATCCAGGCGTCCATGTTTCAACCGGGCACGACCTTCGCCGCCCGCATCATCGACGAGTTTGGGAGCCTCGACAACAAGCTGCATCTGGCCGCGCTCTTCTACTGCGCCCTGATCCTGCTCGTGATCGGGGTGCTGACGAACCTGGCCGCGCAGTTCATCGGCGGCCGGCTGGGCGGCGATCAGGCGATGCTCGTCCGATGATCGGACCGGGTGATCAGACCGCGCCGGACACCGATGATCGGCCGCTGGGCGCCCTATACGATCCGACCGCGCCGCTGACCGCGTCTGGCAACCTGCGCCGGCGGGCGGCGATCAGCCGCGTCTTCGAGACGGGCGCGATCGGGTCGGCGCTGCTTGCGGTCGGTGTCTTCTGCGTCATCGTCGAGGCGGTCGTCGCCCGGGGTGGGAGCGTCTTGAGCTTCGGCTTCCTGACCAAAGATCTGAATCAGGTCGACCCTGCGATGGGCGGGATCGCTCCCGCGATCGTGGGAACCGCCGTGATCGTCGCGGTCGCGACGGCGATCGCCATGCCCTTGGGGGTTCTGGTCGCGATCTTTCTGGCCGAGTTCGCCGGGCGCCGCTCCGCCCGCGCGGTCAGGATGGCCCTCGATCTGATGAACGGGCTGCCCACGGTGGTCGTGGCGATCATGGTCTTCGGCCTGCTCGTCGATCATCACGGCGACTCGGCCTTTGCCGCCTCGCTCGCCCTGGCGATCATCATGCTGCCGCTGATCGCCCGCTCGAGCCATCAGGTGCTCATGCTCGTTCCGAGCACCCTGCGCGAAGCGGCCGATGCGCTCGGCGTGAGCCGGTGGCGCGGCGTCGTCGGCGTCGTGCTGCCCTCCGCCCTGGGCGGGATCGTGACGGCCACGATCCTCGCTGCCGCGAGAGCAGCCGGCGAGACGGTACCGCTCATCCTCCTCACCAGCCTGGTCATCGGCGGCAATGTGCAGGTCAACCCAGCGCACGCGCTCAACGGCATGCCGCTGACCATCTTCAACGATCTCGAGTCGGGAGTTCCCGCCGGGATCGCTCAGGCCTGGGGAACCGCCCTCGTGCTGATGGCGATCATCCTCGCCGCCAACATCGGCGCGCGGGTGTTCCTGGCCCGCAACCGCCGTAGACTGGGGCTATGACCACGGGGGACATCGGCCTCAGGGGGGACGCCGGCCTGGGCGTCGACCCCGGGGTCGTGAATCCCCGGGTGCGGATTCAGACGCCCGACAGACCGCAGCGGGCGCCCGCCCCCGCTCGCAACGGCGCGCCGGCGATGATCGAGCGCGCGGCCGTGTTCGACGTTCGCGACCTCTCGGTCTTCTACGGGGCCAAGCGAGCGCTCGCTCCGTTCACCATGAAGATCTACCGGAACCTGATCACCGCGCTGATCGGCCCGTCCGGCTGCGGCAAGACGACGTTTCTGCGCAGCCTCAACCGGATGAACGACTCCGTCCCGGGCTACAAGCTCGACGGCCAGATCCTCTATCACGGACACGACGTCTACGGCGACGGGGTGAACCGGGTCGAGGTACGCCGTCGGATCGGGATGGTGTTCCAGCGGCCGAACCCGTTCCCGAAGTCGATCTACGACAACGTCGCCTGGGCGCCGCGCAACCTCGGCATGAAGCAGGATCTCGACGAGCGCGTCGAGCGCGCGCTGCGCGATGCGGCGCTGTGGGACGAGGTCAAGGATCGCTTGCGCGACCCCGCGCTCGGCCTTTCGGGAGGGCAGCAGCAGCGGCTCTGCATCGCACGCGCGATCGCGATCGAACCGGACGTGCTTCTGCTCGACGAGCCCGCGTCGGCCCTCGACCCGATCTCGACGCTCTCGATCGAAGAGCTGATGCAGGCGCTGAAGCCCCGCTACACGATCGTCATCGTCACCCACAACATGCAGCAGGCGGCCCGGGTCGCCGACCGAACCGCGTTCTTCACCCTCAACGAGGACCGCGTGGGGACGCTGATCGAGTACGACGACACCGAGGCGATGTTCATGCGTCCCGCCGACCCGCGGACCAGGGACTACGTCACCGGCCGCTTCGGCTGACCTTCGCTCAGCCGAAGATCGAGTCGCTGGAGACCTGCTCGAGGATCGGCTGGCCGCACTGCCAGCAGTACGCCGCGCCGCTCGAATGCGGGGCTGCGCACGAAGCGCACGTGCCCGCGGTCCCGGTCTGCTCCAGCCGCAGGATCCGCTCGACCTCCCCCAGCTCGGCATCGGTGTCCTGGAGGGCGGCGGCCCGCTGCACGAGGATGTCAACGCGGATGCGATTGCGGATCGCCATCTCGTATACCAGGCCGCCGAGATCCCATTGCAGCTCGACGAAGCGCTCGGTGAGCTTGTCACGCCGCCGCTCGAGGTCGACCAACCCCGGTTCGCCGCTGCTGGCGACCGAACCCGGCGCCGTCGACGGGCCCCCGGCCGCCGAGACGCCAACGGAGGCCCCGTTGGTCGCCGGCAGCGCGGAGCCTCCCGGCGGCACGGCCCGGTTCCCGCGGGCACGACGGGGCGCGTCGGCCCGAACGGCGCTGGCGAATCCCTCGCGCATGGCTTCTCGGGTGCGCTGGATGATCGAGGCTCGGCTCATCACCCTCCGCCGAAGAAATTGCCGGTGAACTTGCCGTTGCTACATCCGGGGCCGCCACTGCACGCTCCCCCGACTTTCTGCGCCTGAGACTGCAGCTTCTTGGGGATGGTCTTGGGTACCGACTTCGCGGCCTTGGCGATCTTCTTCGCGATCGCAGTCTTCGGTGCGGACTTCGAGGACTTGGAAGACTTCTTGGTGCCGGTGGTGGCCGCTCCGGTGCTCGCGGGGGTGCTCGCTGCTCCGCCGGTGCCCGTTGCGGCGGTACCGCCCCCCAGCCCGACGACCTTGACCTCCGGAGCGCGGCCCGGGGATCTGACGGTCAGACCGATTTGAAGGCCGACCGCCATCGCCAGCAGCAGCACTCCCACACCCGCGATCAGCGCGCCGTTCCCGGATAGACGGGGCAGCCGCTGCGGGCGAGCGCGAGCCGGTGAGGATGCAGAACGCGATGTGCCCCCCGCCAGCGAGTACCTGGGCTTGCCGCGCCGCTCTCCGCACTCCACGCAGTAGCGTTGGTCGGGAGCGAGGCGCGTACCGCAGTTCGCGCACTGGTCACCCACCGCCGCCTGCTGCAGCTGAGGCTGCGCGGTGATAGGCCCAGGCTCGCCTAGTTCGTCAGTTGGGTTCGGTGGGGTCCCGGCCATCCGTGGCCGCTAGTGTAACCGCAGTCGGCGCATCGAACTTGTGAACAACTTGTAACTCTCCCCCCGTGTTCATGTGACTCTCCTACCGCCCGCTCTGCACCCCCCGGCCTGGTGTCAAATCTCGGGAGCACGAAACCGTCACGACCCGCGCCTTTACATCTTGAACGGTAAGTGGTGTAAGACTGCTCAGTCGCGATGACGGACTACTCCGACGAGCGCCCCGACGCGCTTTACGCTTCGCGCTGCGCGGAGTGCGGGGCGCGGCTTGCACCCGATCAACGCTATTGCCTTGACTGCGGAACGCGGCGCGGTGCGCTCTCGTACCTGATCGCTGACCGGATCGCAGCGATGCTCGCGCGAGCGCACGGCGCGGTCGCGCCGGCGGCGGGGGTGGCGCTCGCGGAGGGGGTCGCGCCGGCGGAGGGGGTGGCGCTCGCGGAGGGGGTCGCGCGCGCGGGGGTCGCGCCGGCGGTCAAACGCGCGCGCCCGCTCCCCTCCCCCCGCGCCTCGGCGATCGCGATCATGGGGATGCTGGCCTTTGGCGTCGCGGTCGGCGCGCTGGCGGGCTCGCACGCCGCCGATCTGGCCGCCCAGCCTCTGTTGCTCGCGGTGGCGCCGCCGCAGAAGGCGGCCAGCCCACCGCCCGTCGTCACTGCGCCTTCGCCGGCGCCGTCGGGGGGCGGATCGGGCTCGTCGCAGTCGGGTAGCGGTTCGTCCTCGAGCGCTGCGTCTTCCGGCGGCGGCTCGTCTTCCTCGGGTTCGGGGAGTGGCGGCGGCAGCGGTAGCTCGTCGTCGTCCAGCCCGTCGGTCCTTCCTCCGATCAAGCACGTGTTCGTGATCATGCTCTCCGACCAGCGTTACGACCAGACGTTCGGGGCGCCCTCGCATGACGCCTACCTCGCGAGGGCGTTACGCCGGCAGGGCGAGCTGCTGCCGAACTACTACGCCGTCGCCCAGGGCGAGCTGGCGAACGAGATCGCCCTGGTCAGCGGCCAGGGACCGACTCAGCAGACGGCGGTGAACTGCCCGCGGTTCACTAATATCAGCCCGGCCAAGGTGGGAGCCGAGGGCGAGGTGCTCGGAAACGGCTGCGTATATCCGTCGCGGGCGCTCACGCTCGCCAACCAGCTCACCAAGGCCGGAGATACCTGGAGAGCGTATGTACAGGGGGTCGGTAAGGGCGCGGGCACGCCCCATCCGGCGGCGAGCTGCCAGCACCCGGCGCTCGGCAGCGTCGACCACGACCAGACGGCGAGCCGGCGGCGACCCTACGTCACCTGGAGCAATCCCTTCGTCTATTTCCACGCGATCGGCAAGTCCGAGTGCCGCACCGACGACGTCGGGCTGAACCAGCTCTCCACCGACCTGAAGACGGCGAAGACGACGCCGGCGCTCTCCTACATCGTCCCCGACCCGTGCGACGACGGCAACGATCAGCCGTGCTACCCCGGGGCGAAGTCGGGCCTCGCGGCGGCCGACGCCTTCCTGCGCTCGGTGGTCCCCGAGATCGAGCGCTCGCCGGGCTACAAGGCCAACGGGATGATCGCGATCACCTTCGACCAGGCACCGCAGACCGGGCCCTATGCCGACGCGAGCTCGTGCTGCGACAACCCGACCAAGTATCCGAATCTCCCGACCACGACCACGACCACCACGCCGACGACCACCACCACGACGCCGACGACGACCACGACAACCGCCACGACCACGCCCACAACGACCACTCCGACCACCGCCACCGAGCCCGCGACGGTCACCACGACAGGGATGACATCGGTCCCGTACCCGATCGCGACCACGAGCACGCCCACGACGACGACCACCCCCACGACGACGACCACCCTCACCTCGACGACCACCACCTCGACGACGCCGAGCACCACCACGACCGCCACCCCCCCCGCCTCGGAGCTAACCGGGCAGACCACCTCGACGGGCGGCGGCGGCGAGGTCGGCCTGCTACTGATCTCGCGCTACGTCAAGCCGAACAGCATCGACAGCCTCGACTACTTCAACCACTACTCGCTGCTGAGCAGCATCGAGACGCTGTTCGGAGTCGGGCACCTCGGCTACGCCCGCGATCCGGCGCTCCCCGCCTTCGGCACCCCTCAGTACAACAATTACACGTCTTAGTGGCCCCACTTAGTGGTTCGTTTCGTAAGTACGGCGACACCGAGAGTGGTCACCGGTGGATGCTGGGCAAGGACGCAGGAGCCGACGTGTGCCTCTGGCACACGAGGCGACGAGGACGCCGCCCAGCGCCGCCGGGGGCCCCTCGAATGTCGTCGTATTTGCGAAACGGGCCACTTAGCGGACCACTCAGTTCATCTGCTCTCGCGAGATCGCCAGGCACGCCTCGCACTTCGGCCACGGCGGATTCCACGGATAGCCGGTGACGTCCTTGCCACACAGAGCCGTATCGGGATCTCGCTCGGTGACCAGATGGCACAGCTCCTCGAAGCCGTCGTCGTTGGTACGCGGCACGTTGAAGCACCGCGGGTGCACGTTGGGCGACCTGACCGGCGTCGCGGCGCAAAGCATGGATGCGAGCATAACCGTCGCGGTTAGTTTGCGCGCGAGCGTGGGTACAGCACCGGCATGGAGAACCGAAGGATCGGACAGTCGCGGATTACGCCGGCGGGCCTCGTGATGTTCGCGGTCTTCGCGTTGGGCCCGAGCGCGCCGCGACCTATTCGCCGGCCCCCGCGAGCGAGACGAAGTAGTCGAGCGCCTCGGGGTTCGCCAGCGACTCGCGGCTGGCCGCCTGGTCGGGTGCCGCTCCCATCAGGATCCGCTTGACCGGGACCTCCAGCACCTTTCCCGACAGCGTCCGCGGCACGGCAACGATCTGGCGGATCTCGTCCGGCACGTGACGGGGCGAGCAGTCCTCGCGGATCCGCCGCCTGATCTGGGCTACCAGCTCATCGGTCAACTCCTCCCCCTCGCGCAGGACGACGAACATCGGCATCCAGCCGTCCGTCCCCTCCCTGGGTACGTCGACGACGAGCGCGTCGAGCACCTCCGGGAGCGCGAGCACCGCCCGGTAGATCTCGCTCGTCCCCATCCGGACCCCGCCTCGGTTGATGGTGGAGTCAGAGCGCCCGTAGATCACCGCGGTTCCCCGGTCGGTGATCATGACCCAGTCGCCGTGCCGCCAGACCCCGGGGTAAGTGTCGAAGTAGCTCTCGCGGTAGCGCGATCCGTCGTCGTCGCCCCAGAAGCCGACCGGCATCGAAGGCATCGGCTCGGTGATCACGAGCTCGCCGACCTCGTCCTCGAGCGGCTCGCCGTCGGCGTCCCAGGCCTCGACAGCGGCCCCGAGCGCGCGTCCCTGAAGCTCGCCGAGATACACCGGCAGGGTGGGCACGCCGCCGACGAAGGCAGTACAGACATCGGTTCCGCCGGAGGTCGAGAACAGCCAAGTCTCGGACCCCAGCTGCTCATAGACCCAGTGGAAGCCCTCGGGCGACAGCGGCGAGCCGGTCGAGCCGACGCTGCGTAGTGCGCTCAGATCCCGCCCGCGCGCCGGTTCGACTCCCTGCTTCATGCAGCCGGCGATGAACGCCGCGCTGGTCCCGAAGCAGGTCATGCGCGTCTGTTCGGCGAGGTTCCACAGCGTGCTCATGTCCGGGTACCCCGGGTTGCCGTCGAACAGCACCACCGACGCCTCGGTGAGCAGCACGCCGACGAGGAAGTTCCACATCATCCACCCGGTGGTCGAGAACCAGAACACGCGGTCGCCCGGTTGCGCGTCCAGGTGCAGGTTGAGCTTCTTGAGATGCTCGATCAGGATCCCTCCCTGGCTGTGCACGATCGGTTTCGGCAGGCCCGTGGTACCCGAGCTGTAGAGGACCCAGAGGGGGTGATCGAAGGGGAGCGCGGCGCAGCTCAGCTCGCCGTCCTCCAGGAAGCCCGCTTCCCAACCTGACCCATCCAGGTATCCGAAGGTGATAACCCGCTCCAGCGAGGGGATCTCCGCCGCGATGTCGCGCACCACCCTGCCCCGGTCGTAGTCCTTGCCGCCGTAGCGGTAACCATCGATCGCGAGCAGGACCTTGGGCTCGACCTGGGCGAAGCGGTCGATCACGCTGCGGGTGCCAAACTCGGGCGCGGCCGAGGACCAGGTCGCGCCGATGCTCGCGCAGGCCAGCAACGCCGCCACCGTCTCGGGGATGTTCGGCATATAGGCGACCACGCGGTCGCCGCGGCTAACCCCGTGCGCCCTCAGGCCGGCCGCGATCCGAGCGGTCTCGAGCCTCAGCCTCCCCCAGCTCCACTCGCCCAGCTCGCGCAGCTCGGACGCATGCCTGATCGCGATTTCCCCGTCGTTCTTGCCCCGGAATACGTGCTCGGCGAAGCTGACCTCGGCGCCCGGAAACCATTCCGCGCCCGGCATCCCGCGGCGGCCCAGCACCCGCGCGGCCGGCACCTCGAAGCGCACATCGAAGAACTCGCAGATCGAGGACCAGAACCCCTCGAGATCCTCGACCGACCAACGCCAAAGCTCCGCATAGGAGCCGAACCGCAGCCCATGCCTCTCGCCGAGCCAAGCCTGATACCGAGTCAGCGTCGCCCGTTCGATCTGCTCACGCGAAGGAGTCCACAAGACCTCAGGCGTCTCCATGCCCGCCAGTATGGCCCCCCCGGGGCGGCGCGCTGGTCTTGGACAGCAGTTGGCCGGAGGCGGATGCCGTGCGCCCGCCCGCCGAGGGCGCTAGGCTGCGCCTCATGTCAGGCTTCACGATCACCAACCTCAAGCAGGTCGAGAACTCGGCCGCGGCTCGCGGCCCCGGGCTCGAAGCGCGCTTCGGACGCAAGCACCTCGACTCCGAGCACCTCGGCGTCAGCTACTTCCGCTACGCGCCAGGCTTCAGGCCACCGTTCGG
>Ga0302325_10017913_pt1 | contig 14944 bp, 9 predicted proteins | sample Palsa_T0_2_FD_201948 | JGI IMG/M metagenome (GOLD analysis project Ga0302325, IMG submission 201948) | Peat permafrost microbial communities from Stordalen Mire near Abisko, Sweden - Palsa_T0_2 | ecosystem: Environmental > Terrestrial > Soil > Palsa > Peat permafrost | place: Sweden: Abisko... | reverse complement strand
TCCCCGGCAGTTTGCGCGTGCATGAAAGAAGGAATTCCGACAAGCAGGACGAGGGCAGATACGAAAAGTATCAGGCCGGCTGTGTCAGACAGACTGAAACGGTAAATGCTTTTAATGAAGCCCATGATGACCTCGCTCGAAAGGAGAACCGTGGCACGCACCAGTTGGAACGGTCAAAACTGTGCCGTCAGGCTCGATAGCTTTGTTGCTCTAAGTCGATTGGTCTAGGAATTCCATATTGGAAAAGTTCCAATGGGAAACACAAATACTATAGCCGAAATACACTTGTCAAACGGGCTGTCCCGCTATCCGGGACTAATGGCGGTCGCCGTAGGGAGCGTCGCCGGCAGGAGGATCCGGTGTGTTGGTGAAACTCACTTTGCTTCCGTCGGCGGTCTTGATTTTGTTGTCTGACAATCTCCAGTTTTTTGCATTGGCGATGAAGCCTGCCGTTTTTGCTTCAATGTCCAGGTGGTCAAGGCGGAAGTTGTCGAGGGTTGCATTCGGATAAGCGCTGACGTGAAAACCCTGGGTCGCGCCGGTCGCCTTGATGTTCCAGATGTGAATATCGCGAAAATGCGGCAGCCCCTGCTCTTCGGGAACTTTTGTCGTGAGCGTAATCCAATACGGTGGGACATCCTGCATCCCGGCCGGCAGCGTTGCGTAACTATAGCTCGGGTTCCAATTCATGACCATGTGAATGGGAATGGCGACGCCCTCGAGCGTTAGATCGTGGATGCGGATATCGCTGGCGGTGCCACCGCGCGTGTGGGCCGATTTAAAGAGCACTCCCGAGGGCACGCCTGAGAGCGCGGTCAGGTGGTAGGCTTCGATGTTGCGGAAACCTCCTGAGGTCTCACTCCCGATGGTAATTGCCGCCGCGCCCCGGCGAATGATTGAGTCGCGAATGACGATATCTTCCGTGGGGCGGTTCACCCGTAGTCCGTCGGAGTCGCGTCCCGCCTTAAGGCAAAGGGCATCGTCGTTCACATCGATATCGGCGTGTTCCACCAGCACCTGGCGCGAAGAGTCAATGTCGATGCCGTCCGTCGATGGGCCTTTGCCACCTTCGTTGTTGCGAATGAAGACGCCGTCGATCTTCACATGATCCGAGTAGAGCACATGAACTGTCCAGAAGCCGGAGCGTTTCAACACGATCCCGCCGCCCAATTGAATGTCTGATGAATTCTGCAGGAGAATCAAACGCGGCCGCCGGGCATCGTAGTCGCTGGCCCAGCGAAGCCCCCGCGGTTCGTAAGTGGCACGGAGATCCCAATAAGACTTCCACCAGGTAGGCCCGTCGCCGTCGATGGCTCCTTTCCCGCGAATCGTCACATGCCGTTGATCGCGGACGTTGATCAAGGCCGCCGGCCAGGTCATTTCGATTCCCGCGACCCGGGTTGGCAACATGGGGTAATCGTCCAGCTTCTGCGAACCGATCAGCGTAACCCCTTCACCGACGTCCAACGTGGTGCCCGATTTCACGAAGAGAGAGCCGGTCAAGTACTTGCCCGGTTTGAACCGTACCGTCCCGCCCGATTGCGAGGCTGCATCCATCGTTTTCTGGATGGATAGGGTGTCCAGTGTTGAACCATCCCCTCTCGCGCCATAGTCATTTGCGAGAAACGTCTTTGAGCTTGCATGTGCGGCGCACGCAGTCAGGGCAAGAGCAGTTGCATAGACGAGAAGCTGGGTCACTCTTGCATCTTAAACGGGGTCCAGTACGCTCTTTCTAGGGAAGCGTTGAATGGCGCCAGAGCTGTTGTTCGTATTGAGATTGCTTTTGGAAAAATACATTGGCCAGGCTGTAGTTGTCGGAAACGAATCGACGCAACGGCGCGGCATGGTCTCCGCCGGTTGCGGGCCCCAGAGCCACTGGAAGTAAGGATATGTACGCCGGGGGATCGCGCTCCAATGCCTCCAGAACGGCGGCGATTTGCTCGGGGCGTGTGGTCTCATCGTAAGTGACGAACTCTGTTTGTGTAGGGTTGTGCAGGGACAAATACAGGGTGAGAGCGGAGTCGTTGAAGAATCCATCCGATGGATGTGTGCGTTCTGCCACCCATTGAAACTTTTCAAACAGTGCCCTGTCGGTGAAAGCGGTTCGCCCGATCGGCAAAGCCAGCGTATCGTGCCACTGAACCTGCCGATAGACCGGCAAGAGGATGAGGTAGCAACCTGCCAGGACCCACGACAGCTTCCGAATGTATCTAAGGGCAGGAATCGGAAGGGTTAAAAGCCACACGAAGATGAGGATGGCAGGGGGAGCCACCGTGCACAATCTAAAATGCCGCGGGCCGTTCGCGATAGCCAGGAACAATCCGATACCGGCCACGTGCAAGAGAATCAGCTTCCGCTGGAGTGTGCCCGGCAATACCGCGCGTCTGCGCCGGAGTTGAGACAGTCCTACAAAATATACGTACGGAACCAGAGCATAAATGAAAAAGGCAGGCATCAGGAACGCAATTTCGGATGGCCTGCGGAAACTAAAAAACTGCGCTAACTGGCGAATATAAGTGCGCGGAGTATTGACTTCCGACAGCGGCATAAATCGCGAAGGGAAGATGACGAGGTCGAAGAGTACAGCTTGGAATCCTGACTTGTAGACGTAATATCCGAGAACGCACCCTACCGCCAAAACAACCGGAAGAATGAAGAGCGCAAGCCGCCTGGAGAGATTGGTATCCCGGGGCTTTGTGACTCCAACAAGATAGAGGGCAACGCCTACAAAAACCAGCGTACCTTTCGTTTGAGTGAAAAGAATCGCCACGGCACATAGCAAGCCGGCAGAGAGGATTCGCCGCCCGCTGAGGCCGCCCAAAAGTACAGCCACCGTGGCCAATGCAGCGAAGGTGCTGAACCACTGGTGAGTCAGATCGAGAGCGCTGTTGAAGTCAAATACAAGGAAGAGCAGGGCTGGGAGCCACACACTCGGACCATCGACGATCTGGGCGGCGATGTACGTGATGAGGAGAGAGAACGCAAGTCCCGTCGCGATGGTCCACAACGGCATGACCCAGGCATGAACGCCAAGGAGGCGAAACCCAACGGCGTAGATGAGATCAGTACCGGGTGTAACGATCTCGAAGAAGTCACGATACGGAACCTGCCCCTGAAGGATGCGCACAGCGCGCGCAAAGAACAAACTCTGGTCGTCGGTCGCGGCAAACGGAATTGCCGGCAAGAGAAAGGTCCTCAGGTAAAGGAACACACCGGCTCCCGCAAGAAAGAGCAACAGGTGCATGCGCGAAAGGGGTGGCTCCGTCTGTAGTGCGCTGAAATCTGTCACGAATGCCTCACCGCGTTCAGGGCTCCATCATCGCTGACTGCAACCGTGAGTGGCGCCATTGCCGAACCAAGTCATCGGTTTCCATCGTGTCACACTGAACTCGGAGAGATGTCAGCAAAGAGTAATTATTTGTGAGCACATCATGTCCCCGAAACCTGGCGCTAAATCGAAGTCTTGACCCGATGGAGTGGTGGGTGTTTGAATCGCACGAGTTCGACAACCCATATTGAAATTCGACAGGATCGCACGTGCTGACATCGATCGAAGGACGCTCGGTCATCGTGACCGGGGCAAGCAAGGGAATTGGAAAAGGCATCGCTCGCGTCTTTGCCAGCCGGGGAGCTCGCGTGCTCATAGCGGCGAGGAACCTTTCCCAGGCCGAAGCAGCAGCTGCCGAAATCCAGAGCAGCGGGGGCCTTGTGAGTGCGGTAGCCGTGGACGTTTCCAAAATGGAAGACAACGTTCGCATGGCTCAAACTGCGATCGATCGGCACGGCGGTATCGACATCCTCTGTTGCAACGCAGGCATTTTCCCGGCCGCGAAACTCTTCGATATGAGCGAGGCCGATTGGGATCAGGTTCTCGATGTCAATCTGAAGGGAACCTTTCTCTCCGTGAAGGCTTGTCTGCCGGCGCTGAAAGCTCGAGGAAAGGGACGTATCGTGGTTACGTCTTCGATCACCGGCCCGATCACCGGTTACCCGGGCTGGAGCCACTACGGAGCCAGCAAGGCTGGGCAACTGGGCTTTATCCGCACCGCGGCGATTGAGCTTGCTCCCCTCAACATCACGGTCAATGCAGTGCTTCCGGGGAACATTCTTACCGAAGGTGTTGAGGCTTTGGGACCTGATTACATGGCGAAGATGACGTCAGCGATTCCCGCACGCAGGCTTGGGTCGGTGGAAGATGTCGCCTATGCGGCTCTCTTTCTAGCCAGCGATGAGGCCGGATTTATCTCTGGGCAGACGATCGTGGTCGATGGGGGGCAGGTGTTGCCTGAGTCCCATATGGCGCTTGAGCAGGTTAGAGATACCACGGGATATTGACTACCACGATGCGCTGATTACCTTTTACCAGGAGCAATATCTTGAGTAGCTGGACTCGTTGATTGTGAAGCAGATTTTCCCACCAGTGGCGCACCACCAGTTCGGGCAGCACCACCGCGACTTTTCTGCCCGGGTTTTCCGTCTCGAGATGCAGGATGTAATCCATGAGCGGCGAGATGATGAAGCGAAATGTCGAAGGGATGGTCACTAGCTCGGGATCGGGAAGACCTGCTTCGCGGATGGGCGCGAGGATCTTGTCTTCCCAATCCTTATCAAGTCCGTGTGCTTCGTCTTCGGAGTGAACATGGACGACTTTGATTTCCCGGGAAAGCAGCAGGCCAAAGCGTAAGGCCTTCTCCGAAATCCGGTTCCACCCAGCCATCGGGATCACGACGATAGGCTGTTCCAGGTTGGATACTTTGAGCCGTTCGCAGTCTCTGGTTTCGAAGCCCACGCGGGTGTAGTGCTTCTTCACGGAGTACATCAGCAGAATCAAGGTCGGGACCAATAGCGCGGTGACCCATGCTCCGGATCTGAATTTCGAAGCCAGGACCACAATGGTGGTGGCTCCAGTGGCGACCGCGCCGGTCCCGTTCACCAGCATGTGCCACACCCGGCCCTTATGATCGCCTTCCTCCTTCTTCCAGTGCATGACCATGCCCGCCTGGGAGAGGGTGAAAGCCAGAAATGCTCCGATCGCATACAGCGGAATCAGCCTGTCGGTCACCCCCTTGAACAGGATCAAAATCACAGCGGTGAAGCCGGTGAGAGCGTAGATGCCATGGGAGAAGAGCAGACGCCGTCCTCTCAGGACAAAGACGTGCGGCAGGTAGTCGTGCAATGCGATGGCCCGGGTCAGGCGGGGGAAGTCTGCAAACGCAGTGTTGGCGCTCAAAGCCAGGGCCAGCAGCACGCTTCCCATGGTTAAGAAGTAGAACCAGCCCCGGCCAAAAACAGCGGTCACCAGCAGGCTCAAAAGACTCTGGTATCCGCTTGCATCCGGGTCCATGGCCGTAATTTGGTAGTGCTTGGTCAGCCACGCCGTGCCGTAGAGGAGGACGATCAAGATGGCAATGATCACCGTGAGGGCACGTTGTGCGTTTTTGGCTCGCGGCTCGCGAAAAGCCATCACACCGTTGGAAACGGCCTCAACGCCCGTCATGGCGGCACAGCCGCTGGAGAACGCCTTCATCAACATCCACAGACCCAGAAACTGCACTGTTTGCGGCAACGGTGGCGGCATTGGGTCCACAGGGTGGGGATGACCGCCGGCTGCGAGCGTCTTGAATACACCTACCACAATCAGGGTCAATAAGGTACCGATGAAGAGAAATGTCGGCACGATGAACGCGGTGCCGGTATCCTTTACCCCGCGCATATTTACCACGGCCAGGAGGGCCAGAATCAGCAGACATAGCGCCAGGGTGTGAGGTTGAAATTTGGGCAGTGCGGAGGTCATCGCCGTCACGCCGGCGGAGATACCTACGGCCGCGGTCAGGATATAGTCGATCATCAGCGCTGCAGCGGCCAGGAGCCCTGCTTTCTCACCCAGGTTCTCCGTGGCGACGGTATAACTGCCGCCGCCGCTCGGATAGGCAGCAATGGTCTGCCGATAGCTGAAATAGACGATCACCAGCAGGATGAGAATGGCGGTGATGATGGGCAGAAGGTACTGGGTGCCGATGATCCCTAGTGGGATCAACAGGGCAAGTGCCGCCTCCGGACCATATGCCGCGCTGGTCAGGGCATCGAGCCCAAAGATGGGGATGCCGGCTCCTACTCCAATTTGTTCGGCGCGCTCTTCACTCGTCGCCAGCGGTTTGCCAAAAATCTTGTCCTGAATCGCCATTCCGATGTAGATACTACACCTGTCAAGCGTTGTTTCTGGCGATGTGGATCCGGTGGTTGCATCAATTTGGGAGGTTTCGTGCGGCGTCGTGAATTTTTAGGGGTTGCGGCAGCAGCGCTCGCGGGTAGTGGCCGCGGCGAGGCTCTTAGCCATGAGCAGGTGGTCATCGAGCGATCCAACCCACAACAGCCTCATCGCGGGAAGGTTTTGGCGCTGATCACGCCGCATCTGGATGACGGCCCCATCTTCGCTGGTGGCACCTTAGCCAAGCTGCTGAGCGAGGGCTACACCGGTTACTTTATTCGGACCAGCAACGACGAAAAGGATTCTTACCACCTGACCCTGGGGGAGACGGTGCTGGCCAATGAGCGGGACACGGCGCGGCTGGTCAAAACCCTCGGATTCAAGAAGGCCTACGATCTGGCTTATCGCAATCATCGCCTCGACGAGGTATCGAGAACCGAGCTTCGTGGCCGGCTGATCTTCCTGTTTCGCTTGCTCAAGGTGGATACAGTATTTAGTTACGATCCGTGGGGTCACTACGAGGAAAATCCTGATCACTATGTGACCGCACAAGCGGTCGAGGCGGCGTGCTGGATGTCGAGTGGGTTGCTGGATTTTCCGGAGCAGTTCGACGCTGGATTGAAACCGCATGCCGTTTCAGAGAAGTACTATTTTGCGCGCGGACCCCAGCTGGTGAATCGGGTGGTGGATATCGGACCGTGGGTGCCGCAGAAAATCGCTGCGATTGAGTCCTGCGAGACGATGATCGCCCACATGGTCAAGGATCTGAATGACAGCCTGGCGGAGCGGGGACTGCGCGTCCCGGCACTGAGTGGAGATATGGAGAAGGCGAAGCAGGAATTTATCCAGGCTGCGTTTGTGAGCCGCGATCGCACGACCGGCGGGAAGTACGGGTTGACCTCTGCCGAGGAGTTTCACTACATCGGCCCGGATGCGTCGTTGGACGAATACATCAGCCGGAATGCGCAACGGATCTGAGTCTTCTGGCGGGAACAAGCTGAGGCAGGCTCTGCGGGACTGAGTTCGTAAATGGCCTGCGCGCTTGACGGCTTTACAGGATGCTGAAAAGTAGGTTTTTGTATCAGGGCACGACTTTAGTCGGGCCGTAACAATTGAGAATACGCTGGGCTTTAGCCCCTGACGTACCTGTGTCCTGAGCAATCACCCTAAACGAAGGGCACGGCTTCAGCCGTGCCGTAAAAGCCCGCGCGCTTGACGGCTTTAGCCGCTGAGGTACGCTTTTCGAGACATATAGGGCGAAGTCAGCCCTCGCAATCTGCTAGGCAGCGCGGCTACAAACGCCTAAGAACATCGGCTTCGATCACGTTGTAACGTTCGAGGCGGATTGTATCCTTGATGATTCCAGAGACTGGGATCTGATTGACTCGCGTCAATGCAAAGCATTGGTGGGGCAGGTGCACGGGGTAGGCTCGATCAGTGGCATTCATCATCCGCAGTCGATATCGGCGGCCTGGTTGGAAGGATAGGTGTTGTGGTTGGCCATCGACGATCCAGTGCGGAACACGATCGCCTGATCCTGGCCTTTTCTCAAGCAGCATTTCAATCGTCTGATCGGCCGGCCGTACCGAGCGGCTGGCCGCGCTGAATCGGGCGTAGGACCAGTCGACAGCTGCAGGTGGATGCCATTGCGCTGGACCGTTCTGATCTGCGTAGGCAACGCGGACACCGAGCCCGCCCGCCCGCTCGGAGTCGTTGAGCGAGCCAAGCGTCCAATTCGCCGGGTTGTTCATCTCCACGATCGCTTCGATGCGTTCCCCCCTGGCGAACGAAAGCACATCGACCGCGGCGGGGGTTGGCACTGGGTTTCCATCGAGCGCGACTACGTGAAAGGAGTGCCCCGGCAGATGGAGGTGAACGTCTCCCAGCGCTCCGGCATGAACAAAATGAAACCGTACGCGCTCGCCGGCTTGCACGCGGACTGGGTCGCCGATCCCGAGCGATTGATCACGGATTGCGAGGAAGACTTCCTGATCGTGATTCAGGGACGCGAAGGCCGTGGTGCGCACCGCCGCGGCAGCAGCGGTGCTTGCGGCTAATTGAAGGAAGCGTCTGCGTTTCATCGTTTACCCCTCGCCGGTGGCAACACTTAGTAACGAAACGTTCTATAGTACAGTGGTCGAAGTGTAGCACCACATCCCGTGAGGAGAAACCGAGTGGGTCAGCCGCCGCAAAAACCACAGGGCTCAGCAGCAGATCGCACGCTTGGCATGGACGCCGAGATGGCCCGGGCCGATTTCCTCGATGGACGTCCGTTCCCTGCGCCAATGATGGCGCAAGAGGACTGGGATGGCTACGGCGGGGTCGGGGACTACGCCACCGCAAACGGGAATACTCATGCGGTCATGACCGCCGGTCACGGCATCCGGGATGCACTTTATACCGGCCAGCTCAAGAGTGCGCAAGCGACCGGAGAAACGTTCGACTGCGTGGTTGTGGGCGGAGGGATTAGCGGATTGGCAGCCGCTCATCTTTTTTCGGAGAAGACGGCGCGGGCCAAACGATGCCTGGTGCTGGAAGACCACGCGATATTCGGTGGGGAAGCACGTCGCAATGAATTCATGGTGGATGGGCACCGGCTGATGGCTGGTCAGGGCTCGGCCACGTACTTTCCTTCCCTCCCCCTTTCTCTTACGCAAAGGTTTTACGATTCGATCGGCTTTGACGGTAAACCGTTGGAGTACCAGAAGTGGGGCGGGGGCCAGCCTGAGCTGGATGTCAACACTCTTCCTTATGCCAGGGGCAGTAAGAATTCCGGAATGTTTTTTGGCGCGCGCCACGGCCATCCCGAGGGGTTTTGGCTGATCGATCCATGGGGCAAACGGCTTGCGGGGGCGCCTTTACCTGAGGCGACCAAGCAGCAACTGCTGAAAGAGCGCGAAGGTAACTCGGCATTTGTTCCACCCAAGGTCGACGGCGATGAGATTTCGCGGTCTCTCGACCGCATTAGTTTTGAAGAGCACCTGATGCAGCGGGACGGTCTTACGCGGGAGTTCATCCGCACGTATATGCCGGTGGCGGCGGATTGGGCGGGTTCCTCCGCGGACGAGAACTCCGCCTATGCGAATTACGCCCCGGAGGTTCTTTTTCCGTGGAAGAACGAGGTCGGCCCGCAGATATTCCCTGGGGCGAACACCGGCATCGCGCGCTTTATCGTGAAGGCCATGATCCCGGAAGCGATGCCCGGGCCAAATACATTGGCGGGCATGTGCAACGGGCCTGTGGACTTCACCAAGCTTGATCGTGAGGGTCAGCCGGTTAGGATACGGCTGGGTGCAACAGTGGCGGATGTGCGGCATGAGGGTGACGGCGTCCGGGTTAGCTATGCGGTACAGGGCCGGCTGCACACCGTACACGCACGATCGGTGGTGATGTCTGCCGGTTGGACCACGGCAAGAACTATTTCCGACCTGCCGGAGAATTATCGTGCTGCGTACCAGCAGTTCTATCGCATGCCTTGCGCCGTGATTAATGTTGCTGTGCGCAACTGGCGGTTTATGGCGAAGATGGGGATTACGGAATGCCAGTGTTTCGAGGGTCTGTACAGCTGGCTTGCGGTTCGCAAAGTGGCCACGTTTGCTGAGGTTCCGCCTACCATCAGTCCTGACGATCCGACGGTACTCCGTTTGAAAATCACATTTACGGAACCGGGGGTTCCTTTGCCGCAGCAGTGCACGCGAGGACGGATGCGCTTGCTGAGCACGCCATACTCGGAATATGAGCGGTTGATTCGCGAACAGATGACGCTGATGTTTGCGCGCAGCGGCTTTGACGCGCGGCGGGATCTTGCCGGCATTATTGTCAATCGCTGGGGCCATGCTTATCTTTGTGGCCAGCCCGGGTTCTTCTTTGGGACCGAAGGCAAGATTGCTCCGCGCGAGGTGATGCGGCGCGCTCCGTTTGGGAAGATCGCGTTTGCTAATTCTGATCTTTCGGGGATTATGGATCATCGCGCTTCTATTGCCGAGTCGGATCGGGCAGTCAATCAGCTGCTGGCGTGATACGCGACGTGCATGGCGTTTGACCGCTATATCGGGATTGACTACTCCGGCGCTCAGACGCCGTCGTCAAGCCTCCTCGGTTTGCGGATGTACATTGCGGATCGAGTCTCGCTGCCGGTCGAGGTTCCGCCGCCGGCGGGGCCAAAGAAATATTGGACTCGTCGTGGAATCGCAGAGCGCCTGGTAGAGCTGCTTTCGGAAGACACGCCGACACTGGTTGGTATCGACCATGGGTTCTCCTTTCCTCTTCGATATTTTGAGAAGTACAATCTGCCCCTCCATTGGGATGCTTTCCTGGACGACTTCCAACTCTATTGGCCTACAGACAATGAGTACACGTATGTAGAGTCTGTCCGTGAGGGTACGTGCGGCAAGGGAGCCGCGCGGATGGGGAGATCGACGTGGCGGCGGATCGCAGAGTTACGTGCCCGAGCTAAGTCTGTATTTCACTTTAACGTGCAGGGCTCGGTGGCGAAGTCGACTCATAGCGGACTGCCGTGGTTGCGTTATATCCGATCGCGCACGGATGTACATTTTTGGCCGTTTGATGGTTGGCAAATTCTGGCCGGGCGATCGGCGGTGGCGGAAGTGTATCCGGCCCTGTGGAGCAAGTTGTTCCCGCAGGAGGGCCGCAATGCACACCAGCAGGACGCATACTCCATAGCCGCGTGGCTGCGTCGCGCGGATATGAATGGATCTCTTGCCGGGTTTGTTGACCTGGATTTAGAGGACAAGGAACGGAAGGTTGCCGAGATTGAGGGTTGGATTCTTGGTGTTGTTTGAGCTGGACAGTTCTCCTGATTGAGGGGTTGGGAGGGATTTGTGTTTAAGCACGAAACCAAATGCCCAGCCCCGAACCAATCTGTTTCTGCCAACGAAACCAATCTGAACGGAGTAACCGCCCTCTCCTTTGTTAACCGCCCTCTCCTTTGTCAACCACCGTCTCCTTTGTTAACCACTCTCTCCTTTGTCATCCCGAGCGAAGCCGAGGGATCTGCAGTTCTCTTCACCGGCAACCAAGGCTTTGGGCCCTCGCGCAACCGATCCTCAATGGGCCGCACCCGACTCTAGGGTTTAGGTGGCGGTTGCGTCATTTCCATTGCCCAAACACCTGCTGGACGCATGTACATGCCGGCTCGAAAGTTTCCTGTGACGTCCCAGGCTTCGGGGGTTCGGAACCAGTAGCCTTTGGTTTCATAGATGACGTGATAAAGACCCCATGCGGATTTGTAAGCTTCATCCTTCATGTTTTCGCTCAGCAGCAGGGCGGCGAAACCTAATGTGGTACCTGCCCATACCTCTTTCGCCTGAACATTGTCGATAGGCGAACCATCCGCGTTCATGCCGTTAGCGGCGCCCATCCGCCCCCCGGCAAACTTCATGACGTTTACTTCGAATATTTTCTTTGCCGCAGAGATCTGCATTTCGTGCGGTACCAGGTCTCCTAGACCAAGCATGTTGGCGTACCACTGCCCGGCAAGTTGGTCGGCCTGGATCGCGTTCTGGTTTTCGCTCTCCGTGTCGTAGCGAAAGTACTCACCGTTCCAGAGCTTGCTGATGTATGTTTGCTGAGCTTTGTGGAACAGTTGATGATACGTGTCCTCTGTTGGCTTGTCTCCCAGCGTTCTCGCCGTCTCCTCGCCCGCGCGTAGAGCTGCGAGCCACAGGCCGCCGGAGTAGGCGCTGACGCCTCGCACAACCCATGAATCGTACGTCTGGTCGGGATAGCCGCTGTTTTCGGGCACTCCTCCACCGTGATCAAACTGGCGCAGGTAAGCGATCGCTTCTTTGACCGCCGGCCAGGTCTCGCGCAGGAATGCTGTGTCTTTTCGCCCGGTGAGCACGTAGTCACGATAGACCATGAGCACGAACTTGGAGTTTAGGTCTTTCCAGTCATTGGTGTCCTGCCAGCCTGGCTGATTGACGGCAACAAAGGGATCGCCCTCGGGCACGCCGAGGTCGTGTGGGACGGCTCCTTTCTTCTTCCGCTTATGCAGAACCGGCTCGCCGGTCTGCTGGGTTTTCCAAACCCAAAGGCCCTTCTCCGGCCACTCGCGCGGAACTGTATCGGCGAATTCACGCAGCACCTGCTTGTCGATCACCGGCCAGAATTTCAGCAGCGGCAGCGAGGCGTAAAAGCGTACATCCAAGGTTGCGTAATAGGCGTAGTCGAAACATTCCAGCAACGCGAACGATGCAGGAAGCTTCTTGTCCGTGCCCACCTGGCGGCCCCAAAAAGTGCCTCCATCCGCGAGGACGTAGAGCTCGTTAAAGAGCATGCCTCGGTACCAGAGCGGCTTGCTGTCATCGTTGATGTAGGGCGCCTGCCATTTGTCGATCGCATCGCTCCACGCCGCGGCGTTCAGCAGTCCGTCGCGGGCGATCTTCCAGGCGTTGTTGCCGGTAGCGCCATAGAAGTCCGTATAGCGCCGGTTCCACTTACGGCCCTGACCGAATTGAACGACAGGAAGATCCCAAGAAATCACCATGGGAATGATCTTCTTCTCCCCGGGCTGCAGGGTGAAACGCAGCGCGATGGCGCCTGCCAGTTTTTCGCTGTCGCTCACCCAGGATGTGCTGCTGTTCGCAAGCCGTCCGTCCCTGGCAAACGGTGCCCACACTGCCTTTCCGTCGCCCTGGGCGAGAAAAGTCGTCTGGTAGGTGACCTCCACGCCGGGGCTTTCAAGAGCGGCGATGGCAAACTGGCCATCCCATTCGTTCAGCGCACCTCCATCCCGGCCGCGATCGAAGACAATGCCTTTCATAGTGCCGGCGGAGCCAGCAGCTTCGCTGACAAACTGGTTGTAGTTGCCTTGGTTGGGCGTGCCGTTGAAGTCATGGGTGAAGGTGCGAAACCAGCCGGCCATATTGGCCCAGGAGAGAAGCACCGATACCGTCACCGGATGGTCAGTCGGATTCTCTGCATGCCAGCGGTAAACTGCGACCGGATAGCTGGATTCGCGGTAGTTGTCGGGGAGCACGGGCGAATATTGTTCCAGCACCACGTGCGCGGGGAATTTGTCCCACTTGTAGTCGTACCAGGATTTTGGATAAAGGGCGGAGTACTCGCCGGCGCCCACGGGATAATCCCATGTCCAACTGGCCAGCTCACCGTTTCGGGGATGATCGGTCATCAGGACCCGCGCTGTTCCGGTGGAATCTCCTTCGGACTTCTGGAACATGGCGAACTCGTTCACATAAACGGTTTCATATTTGTGAACGCCGGCTTTGATATGCCAGCGGGAGAAGTCTCCGCGATAGGAGCGGGAGAAGGTGCCCGCCCCCATTCCGCCGACGGGCGCTCCTTGCCAATAGCCATCGTCGATCAGGCCCGGAACTTTGGTCACACCCGGGTTCTCGAGCGGGAGCCCAATGGGCCGGGACCAGGCGGCTTTCGGGATTTCGCTTGCCGCCAGGGCCATCGATGTCCACGAGAGCAAAAGAAAACATACCACGGCCTGCAGTAATGCTTGCTTCTTCAAGAATCCCCCGTTTTGATGCTCTAAGATTGTTTGACAGTCAAAGCGCCCGTATGGTCCACTCAAGAACGCAACTTATAGAACAAACATTAGAAACTATAGAAGGCAGAATGAACAGTGTCTAGTCGTCGCATCGGCATCATCATGCATGGCATCACGGGCAGAATGGGCTACAACCAGCACCTGGTCCGTTCGATTCTGGCCATCCGGGAGCAGGGCGGGGTCACCCTCGCCAACGGAGACCGGGCGATGCCGGACCCTATCCTGGTGGGACGCAACCTGGAAAAGGTGTCTGCCCTGGCGGCGCGCCATGGCATTAAGAGAGTCGCAAAAGACATGGAGTCTGCGCTGGCCGATCCCGAGGACACCATCTTCTTCGACGCGGGCTCAACCCAGATGCGCGTGCCGCTGCTGAAGCGCGCCATCGAGGCGGGGAAACACGTTTACTGCGAGAAGCCGCTTTCAGAAACGCTGGAGGAATCGCTTTCGCTGGCGCGCCTGGCTGACGCCCGCGGGGTGAAGAGTGGGGTGGTGCAAGACAAGCTCTATCTTCCTGGGCTGCGCAAGCTGCGCATGCTGAAGGACGCGGGGTTCTTCGGGCGCATGCTCGCGGTCCGGGGCGAGTTCGGCTACTGGGTGTTTGAGGGCGATCTGCAGCCGACGCAACGGCCGTCATGGAATTACCGCAAGGCAGAGGGCGGGGGCATCATTCTCGACATGCTGCCTCATTGGCGCTACGTGCTGGACAACTTGTTTGGCGCGGTGAAGGCGGTGAGCTGCATCGGCGCCACCCATATCACCGAGCGCGTCGATGAGAGCGGTGCAGTCTACAAAGCCGATGCCGACGATGCGGCGTATGCGACCTTCCAGTTGGAGGGCGGTGTGATCGCGCATATCAATTCATCTTGGGCGGTGCGGGTGCGGCGAGATGACCTGGTGACTTTCCAGGTGGATGGAACCCATGGTTCGGCGGTTGCTGGTTTGACCCGGTGCTACTCCCAACATCGGGTAAATACTCCGCGGCCAGTGTGGAACCCTGACCTTCCCCAGACCATGGTGTTCGCAGACCAATGGGAAGAGGTGCCTGATACCCAAACCTACGAAAACGGCTTCAAACTACAGTGGGAAGACTTTATCCGTCACGTGGTGGAGAACAAGCCCTGGCGCTTTGACTTGCTTGAAGGGGCGAAGGGCGTGCAGTTGGCCGAACTGGGCATGAAGAGCTGGGTGGAACGTCG
>Ga0302325_10017910_pt1 | contig 14945 bp, 17 predicted proteins | sample Palsa_T0_2_FD_201948 | JGI IMG/M metagenome (GOLD analysis project Ga0302325, IMG submission 201948) | Peat permafrost microbial communities from Stordalen Mire near Abisko, Sweden - Palsa_T0_2 | ecosystem: Environmental > Terrestrial > Soil > Palsa > Peat permafrost | place: Sweden: Abisko... | reverse complement strand
GCGCTGGCTTTTGCTGATTGCTGAAGGCTGATAGCTGACGGCTTCTTTTTCGTATGCCTAGAACTCTTTCCACGGCTGTGGCGGCGGCGATTGCTGCTGCGCAGGTTTCGCCGATCCTGTTTGCTGTCGTCGCCTTTGCAGACAACACTTACTATCTGTTCGGCGGCCTGGGCACGCTCACGCCCGCGGGACCGGCTTCGAACCCGCTTTCGACGTTTCCTTACGGACAGACGTTCACCGGGCTGGGATGGCTGGCCAAGCTGTCGTCGATTCCGCAGACCCAGAAGATTAAGGCGCAGAACATCACGCTGGCGCTGAGCGGGATCCCGTCGACGCTGGTGAGCGAAGCCGTGGGCCAGGTGCGCATCACCGGCACGGCGACGATCTATCTCGGCTTTTTTAATTCCAGCGGAGCGCTGCTCGAAGACCCGGTACAGATTTTTTATGGCGGGCTCGATGTGCCCACGCTTTCCGATGGCGGCGATACCTGCACGCTCAGCATTACTTGCGAGAACCCGCTGCTCAGCCTGAACCTGGCGCCCAACCGGCGCTTCAGCGATGCCGACCAGCAGATTTATTTTCCCGGCGATCTCGGCTTCAGCTTCGTCGACGCGCTGGCCAACAAGCTCATCATCTGGCCCTGCCCGGCGTCGAACAGCTCTCCGTATCCGGAAAAATTTGTCGTCACGCCCAACAATGCGGCGATTGCGGTGGGCGGAACGCAGACCATGACGTTGACCGGCTACTACTCCGATGGCTCGACCAACAATCCCAACGCGGTTTGGAGTTCGCTGAACCCGGCGATCGCCACCGCCAACGGCGCCACCGGCGTAGTGACCGGAGTCTCGCCGGGCATCTGCACCATCGTGGCGCACGGCAACAACGTGAACGACTGGCGCGCCTCGGCCAGCATCATCGTTCACAGCTAGAGAGAGAGCAAGGTTTCAACGTTGCAGGGTTTCAGGGTTTCAAGGTGAACCCCTGCGCGTCGGTCGTCTTTTGAAACGTCTTTTGAAACCTTGAAACCTTCGAAACTTTGAAACATGCGTCTTGTTCGCCACTATGACTGGCCGGAACGGCTGAACCGCGTGCTGGAAGCGGCGCGCTCGGCGGAGTTTGGCTGGGGCACGTTTGATTGCGCGTTGCACGTGGCCAACTGCATTCGCGGCATCGTGACCAGCGGTGTGGATGTGGGTGCGAGCTACCGCGGCAAATATTCGGACGAGGCCAGCGCGATCGCAATTTTCGGAACAGATCTTGGAGCGTTTGCGGCGACCATCGCGGCCACCTTTGGCATGGAAGAAGTGATGCCCACGCTGGCGCGCCGCGGCGACGTGGTGTTTGTCGACAATAGTACTCCGCAATTCCCTTCCCCGTACGGCGCTCTGGGCATCGTTTCGATGGATGGCCGCTTCGCCGCCTGCGCCAGCACCAAGGGCTTGGTGCACGTGCACATGCAGCGGTGGAAGCGCGCCTGGAGAGTGGGCTAGAACGGGCCGCTCGTTCTCATGAAGTGTCCCTTGTCGGTTTCCTGATACGCGATGCGATTGCGCGATTGTATTCCGGCGTCGGCCCGGCTAACGCAATCTACGGCCCGCCGTTGATTCTATCTTGCTGGCGCTCCGCAGCTGAGCAGACTGAGATCCTTCCGCGCGCGAAGCAAAACGCGCGCTGTCAGGATGACAGCCGCAGGAGTGTTTTTAGCTGATCGTTTTTTAGCTGATCGCTGAGATCTGAGTGCTGAAAGCTTTATGTCAAAAACTGTAGAAGAAATCGGGCTGATCGTTGGCGGGACTGCGCTCGCCATAGGCGCCGCTTACATTGGCCAGCCGGAGCTCTCGGTCAAGGTCATGACCTTGATGATCGGCATCGGGACTTCCACCGCCCTGGCCGGAGTGGGCCTTGCCCTACGTCCCACACCGAAGCCGGTGGGCACCAACGGCCTGCTCACGCTGAACAACGGCATCAACTACCGCCGCGTGATCTATGGCCAGGTGCAGACCGCGGGCGTGACCACCTTCGTCGACTTCCCTCCGGACAACAACACCAGCACCGACACGCAGGAACTGGAACTGGTCTACACGCTGTGCGGCCACGAGATTACCAGCTTCGACTGCGTCGTCATCGACGGCACGCCTTTCAACTTTGGCACCGACCTGGTCTTCCAGTTCGATGGCGCGCACTACGCCTGGTTTTGTGTGGAGAATTACGATCTCTACTACGAGCATCTGCTCTTCGAGTTCGACTTTGGCCGCAACGAATCGGTGCCACCGTTCCCCGTTCTCAACCTGACTGACGAGTCCTGGACCTCGGCCTGCATCCAGCAGAACTGCGCCAAGGTGCATGTGCAACTGCGCGCCGACGCCTCGAATCCCGGGCTGTTTCAGAACGGCCGCATCCCCAACATTCAATTTCTGGTGACGGGCAAAAAGCTGATCGACCCGCGCATCGTCACCGCCTGGGTCGCGAGCACGGCTTATGTCGAATACAACTACGTCATCGACAACAACGGAGTTTTCTGGATCCAGACCAACACGTCCGGCACCAGCGGATCGACGCGGCCGGCATTTGAAACTTACACCAGCGGATGGCCGCACACGCTCACCGATGGCGGTTGCAGTTGGACCAGCCACGGCTCCAACGTGGGCTATGCGGAAGCCGGAGGCAGCAGCAGCCCGCAAGGCAACCTGGTCAATGGCCGCCTGATGAACGATGCCTGGGGCGCGGGCACGGGCTATCCGGAATACATCGTCATCGAATCGCCGTTCGGCTACTACCAGATGCAAACTGCCGCGAGCGGCACCGCGGGCACGACTTATCCCACGTGGGCGACGACTCTGGGCGGGACAACTTCCGATGGCACCGGAAGCTGGGTGTGCCTGGGAAGATCGCGCCACGCGCTGAATCCCTCGAACAACGCGCTGGCGGTGAACGATTATTTGCAAAACAGCGATTGGGGCATGGGAGCGACGGCGGCATCGATCGACACGTCATCGGTGCAGGCAGCGGCGAATGTGTGCGAAGAGCAAGTCGCGATCATCGTGGCAGCGGGCGGCGGCGGAGGAAACGGCTTCACTTTTCCTCAGTCTTCGGGATTTCACAAATTCGTTAGGACGGTCAATTCGGCGGGCGTGATCAACAGCCTGACCTCGCTTACCAGCTCCGACTCGGTCTACAACGCCAATTTCGGCTTCGGGTCGACCATTAGCGGCATGACTGTCGACAGCGCCGGCAACCTTTACATGTGCGACCCTAGCTCCGGTTGCTATTGCGTGTGGAAGGTGAACACCTCCGGCGTGGTCACGCGAATCGCGGGAACGGGGAGCATTGGATCGAGCGGGAACGGCGGACCGGCTCTCAGCGCCAAGCTCACCTCGCCCCAGGGCATCGCGGTGGACTCGGCTGGCAATGTTTACATTTGCGACCTCGCGACGCAAACGGTGCGCGCGGTGAATACGCAATCGACGACGCAGACGATTTTGGGAGTTTCCATCGCCGCCGGCGATATTCAAACCGTGGCAGGAACGCTGAACACCTCTGGCTACTCAGGCGACGGCGGACCGGCAACCAGCGCGACGTTGAACTCTCCGCGCGGCATCGCGCTCGACGCCAGCGGCAACCTCTATGTCTGCGACGGGAATTACGCCATCCGCAAGGTGCTCGCCTCGACGGGCTATATCAGCACCTTCGCGGGCACTGGCACTAGCGGATATACGGGGGAAGGCGGAGCGGCCACCTCGGCCGAGATAGGCACCCCCCTCGCGTGTTGCTTCGATCCCTCGGGCAACTTCTATTTTTCCGTCGACAACGGGCCGATTCTTTTTGCCCTGAGCGCAGCGGGCAACGCCTCCGGCGGTTCCACCACCTACACCGGGACGATCTCGCTACCGGGCAGTTCGATCACCGGTGCCTCAAACGCGCTGGTTGGCGCGACGATGTCGATTTCAGGCTTTAGCAGCAGCGGAAACAATTTTGGAGGGGTAGTCTCGGCCTCGACGGCGACGACCTTCACCGTCCCCAACGCATCTGGAGTGGCGGAATCCCACAGCGCCACCGGCCAGATCAATCTGCCGAGCAACATCCGCAAAGTGAATACCTCCGGCAACATCAGCACTTATTGCGGAACCGGGGTCAACGGCTACGCCGGAGACGGCGGGCCAGCGACCAGCGCCAACATCAAACAGGTCTACAGCCTGTTCTGCGACAGCAGCGGGAACCTCTACCTCAACGATTATCAAAACAACCGGATCCGCCAGATCAACGTGAGCACGGGCAACATCAGCACCGTGGCCGGCACGGGAACCTCCGGCGACACGGGCGACACCGGCGCGGCCACCTCGGCAAACATCAGCAGCGGCCTCGGGCTTGCGCCTTACTTCGGGCTGGGAGCCTACGTCTATGAAAATCTTTATGCCTGCGATGGCATGTTCGATCAGTCGTCGGCGCGGGGCAACGTGCTGGCGGCGCTGTGCGGATCCATGGCCGGCTGGGTGATTCCCCCGGGCGGTATGTGGCACGTCTTTGCCGGCGCGTATGTGGGGCCCAGCGTCTCGCTGGGCGATGGGGACCTGCGCGGCGCGATCAAAGGCGACTTCCGGCTCTCGAAGCGCGAAGTGGCCAACAGCATTCAGGGCAGCTACAACCCTGGCTTTTTGCCGATTAACGGCGCCATCGGCATCAGCACGGTGCCGCCGGCGTGGCAATCGACCAGCTTTCCCGCCTACCAGGCGAATGGCAGCGTAGCCGGCAAGCCGAATTACCTGAACACGGAAGACGGCGGCCAGGTCATCTGGCAGGATCTTAATCTCGACTTCACCAAAAGCCTGTGGATGGCGCAACGCCTGGCCAAGATCGCGGTGATGCGCCTGCGCTTCCAGCAGACGCTCACGCTGCCCTGCAAACTCACCGCGCTGGCGGTGGGCGCCGGCGATACGTTTGCATTCACGCATCCGCGCTGGGGCATCAGCGACGGAGTCTTCCAGGCGGAAAACTCCAACCTGGTGTTCGACGGCGGCGGAGGGAAAGACAGCGTGCCGGCGATCGGCGTGGATCTGGTGGGGCGCCAGGTCGATCCCTCGATCTACACCTTCATCCCGCCCTCGAGCCCGACGAATTATGGAGAGTATTCGCCGTTTGGGATCACGGGAGTGATGACGGGGGTGGAGTAGAGAAGCAGCTTCTAGCTCCTAGCTTCTAGCTAAACCTTTGCCCTACACGATATCGGCGCTCGAGGAGCTGACCTCGGCGCCGAGCTGGGGCAGGCCTGAGGCCTCCGCGTAGGCTAAGAATCCCGCTTGCGGCCGAGATAGAAGTTGCGAATGCGTCCACCGTCGCGCCAGACGAGATACACGTATTTGCCAGATTTTATGCGGAGGCTGGCATGGGCGTAGCTGGCTCGGTACCCCTCGCCGGTGCGGACGAAGATTTCCGGCGCTTCCACTTTTACCCTACGCGGCTTGGCGATCGCACGTTTCGATTTTTTCATAAAGTTTCCGGCCGATTCGAGATTGTAGGGCAAAAGCATACCACGGAAGTCGCGAGCCCTGAGCCGCGAGCAAAACCTTTTTTCACCACAGAGACACGGAGGCACAGAGAACACCATGAACGATCTTTCCACGCCCGCGGCGCGGCTCGCGCTGGTTACACCCATCGCTTTGAAGTTTGGCTTGCAGCCTTCGCTCGTGGCGGCGGTGTGCGAGCAGGAGAGTGGATGGGAGCCGGGCGCGGTGCGCTTTGAGCCGGCTTTCCTGCGCCACTACATTGCCCCGCTGAACTTGCCGTTTCTCGAATCTCTCGATCGCGCGACGAGCTGGGGCTTGATGCAGATCATGGGGCAGACGGCGCGGGAGTTCGGCTTCGACGGCGATCTCCCCACACTGCGTTCGCTCGATCTCGGCGTCATCTACGGCTGCCGCAAGCTGCAGAAATGCTTCGACGTGCATCGCGACAACGAGACTTCCCTGCTCGCGTATAACGGCGGCGGCAATCCCCATTATCCCGGCCAGGTGCTGGCGCGGGTAAAGAGCTACCAATAGCCGCGAGCTGTGAGTCCTGAGTCGCGAGCAAAAAACCTTTCACCACAGAGACACAGAGACACGGAGGAAAACATGAAGGACTGGAAAACAACTCTTGCTGGCGTGCTCACGATCGTTGTCACGCTGGCCACCGCGGGCCTGGCTTATCTGCATGGCCAGCCCATCAACACCGCAGCAACTCTCGCCGGCGTCACCACGGGCGTGGGCCTAATCAAAGCAGCCGACTCGAAGTAGCCGCTGCACACGAACAAGCAGGTTCCTCCACTCGCCGTCGCTGCCGCTCCGGACTTCGGTCGGAATGACACGCACTTGTTTTGGCTGAGAGCTGATAGCTGACGGCTGACGGCTTTCCTATGAACCCCTTCGACGCGATCGCAACGTTTGTCCTGGGCAGGATCAAGGACGGGATCTGGGCGCAGTGGCTCAAGTTTTTATTTGAGCTGGCGTTCTCGGCCGTCGTCTCGTTTCTGTTTACGTGCGGTTCTCTGCTCGCGGCCACGCATCCGGCGACGACGGCAATCGGCGCCGGCATGGTGATGGCCGCGATCTGCATGACGACGCTGTTTCGCCGCGAACAATCGAAGCTCACACGGGGCATGCTGGTGGTGTTGCCCTCAGCTGAAGCCACGCAGGAGATCGCCACCGACCTGCAAACCATTCAGAAGGAGACGAAGTCATGAAAACATTTTTCCATCGCATTGCCGCGTTTTTTGGCCGCTTCAAAGATGTGAAGTGGACGCAGGTGGCCAGCTCCACGCTGCGCATCGCCGGTCCGCTGGCGGAAACTCTGGTCGCACTGGTGGCCGGCGAACCCGCCGCGGCTGTGCTCACCGATGTCATCAACGAAATTCAAACCGACCTGGGCGCCGCCGCGGGCTTGCTCGCATCGGACCAGGCTGCAACGGCTGCGGGCGCGAGCCAGGTGCAAGCGCTGCTGGGCGCGGTGAAGTCGAACCTGGCGCAGTTGCTCAGCGCCGCTCAAATCAAAGACGCGGGCACGCAGGCGAAGGTGACGGCTGTGGTCAGCTCGCTGACGGATGAAGTGGATGCGATCCTGGGATCGATCCCGAAGGCGGCAACGTCAGCATCCGCGGGCAGCACCGTCGTCGTCAACCCAACGGCCGCTTCGTCGGCGCCGGCGAAGTAAAAGCAGGTTCCTCACCCGCGCTTCCAGCGCGCGTTCGGAATGACAACATGCAGAAGTGTGGTGATTGCGGATCGTGGGGACACCGGGCGAAGTCGCCGCGGTGTCCTTACGCCGTCACGATCAAGCGGCAGAATCCGTTTGACCTGGAGTTGAAGCGGCCGGACTTGAAGGAGATCGCGCCCTTCGATCCCGCACTCAGAGAAGCGACGTTGCGGACGATCTTTCTGCACGTTGCGCGCGTGTGACAGCAGCGGGGCGCAATCCCGCCTGCGCGTAATCGAGCAGCGCGGTGATGGTGGGCTCGCAGCCGTCGCGCCAAAACAGTTCGAGCACGTAATCGCCGATCTTGACCACGGGCGCGCTGGCCGATCCCGCGGACTCGAAGAGCTCGCGCTTCCAGGCGGCGAATGGGAGTGGGATCACAGCCTACGTTGTACAGAGTCCGCCGGCGCGAAATCTGTTCAAAATTGCTCACTCAGCTCGCGTGCGACATTGCTCACTGTGATACAAAAGCTCAATGGACAGGCGCGCTTTTTTGCGAGGGTTGGTGGGCGGCGTGGCGACGGACGCGGCGGTGCGCACGTTCCCGTTTCGCGTCTTCAGCTTCCCCTCGAAGCCGAGCAGCGCCTTCAGCGTAGTCACTCACAAATCGCCATGGGATAAGTCGCTTTGGGAAACCATCACTGCGCGAGATCTCGAATTTATCGAAGCGCGGCCCATCGCGCCACTCGACGTAGGCCTTTTCTTCCGCGGCTCGCCGTTCGCGTCGGACGTCCGCACGTTCGATGAGATCGCGAGATTCTGTCGATCATCTCAAGGCGGCTAGCCGACAAGCGACATTCGCGGCTCTTTGGGGTTGAGAGTTTCATCCGGCTTTGATCCCGGCATGAGGCGAGGGCGCACAGGCGGGTGGAACGTCTGCTCGTGAGCCACGTCTTTCACCGAAGGATTTTTCTCCAGAATCTCTCGCAGCTCTTCCCAGACATCGTGATTGAAGCCACCCTCCGGAGCGGGGCCGTAGCCGCTCGATACAGCGCAGGGACTACAGAAGTGGCGGCGATGCGCCGCAGCGCGGGTGAGCGGCCGAAACCCTCGCGTCTGCGCGATGGTGTAGATGACGACGCAAGGGTCGCCGCTTTCGTTGATGTTCTCTGCGGTTTTTAGAGCACGTCCGCAGCGCACGCAGGGTTCGATTTTCATGTCCGCATTCTAGCCTGTACAGGCTGGAAACACGCGCTTCGTTTGAACCGAGTCAGTAAACAGCGGTGTGACCTCGGTGCAGTTTTGAGTACCGCCGTCACTTGGCTGCGCGTGATGGTTGGCCGCTAGAGTGAACTCATGAACGCAGCACTCGCAAAAATTTCGGCGCCGGCGAAGTCGCCGCTTCCTCCGGAGGTGGACACCGCCGCGGAGGAATTCGGGCACCTCCATAAAGATCTCGCTGATGCGCGGGAAAAACTTAAGACGGCCACGAACAACGCCGTTGATCGCGAACTCGCGTTGATCGAGTGGGTGCGATCGCACGGAGGACCGCACGCGACGAAATCGAAAATCCTCCACGGGATCCTGTGGGAGATGGTCGCGACGTTCAGCCAGTACACCACGCAGGACTCCGCCGCGGTCGAGCGCTTGCGCCTGGCGCTGGTGAAGGCGAAACAGACCAGGCTGCTGAAAAAGATTTTTACCAGCGACACGCGCTGGACGATGAAGTCGGCCGCGGCCGAGATCGTGAAGACGGAAAAACTCGCGCCCAAGTTGATGGCGCTGCTGCTGATGTGCACCGTGACCGCCGACAAAAAGCCATCGCTCGATGTGCGGCTGAAGAAGAAGCCGGCACAACCGGCGAGCTGAGCGCGTTTCACCCACAGAGACACGAGGTACCCCGAGAATGCCGTTGACTTTACATCGCCGCGCTGAGGAACTCTCTCATCTACGCGCCGGCGAGACGGAGCGAATCACGGCGCAAGTCGGGGCGTTCATCACATTCCACCTGCGCCGAGAATCCGCCGTCTACAGCGATTTCGCAAACCAGGTCCACGGCAACCACTGGAAACAAGAGCGAGCTGATCGAGCCAAGGCATTAGCCGCGGCGGCGCGTTAGGGCCGTCCTCTGTGGCTCTGTGGCTCTGTGGTGAAACCGCCCTTGCGCTGCTGGCTGCGGCAATTCGGCTGTTTCAGATCACCTGAATTGAAAAAAGCCTTTTTTGCCGCCCTATTTTACTAATCAGTTAACAGGGAAATGAACTCCGTCGCCCTCTACGCGCGCGTTTCGAAGGATCTTTGCCGGAGCTGTGGAAAAGCGGAGGCGGCGCACGATCCGGACGCCGCGGACGGCCATGACTTCCGCGGGCAGGATCCTGAGGCTCAGCTGCAACCCTTGCGCGAGTTCTGCCGTATGCGCGGCTGGACGATTGTGGACGAGTACATCGACCAGGGTTGGAGCGGCGCCAAAGAATCGCGGCCGGCTCTCGACGAGTTGATGCAGGCCGTCGACGCGAAGGTGTGCGCATTCCAGGGCGTGGTGGTATGGAAGTTCGATCGCTTCTTCCGCTCCACGCAGCACATGCTGCGGGTGTTGGAAAATTTCCAGCGTAAAAATCTTGAGTTCATCTCACTGACCGAGCAGATCGACACGTCGACGCCAGTCGGCAGGTTGGTCTTCACACTGCTGGCGGCGATCGCGGAATTTGAACGCAGCCTGATCGCCGAGCGCATCCGCAACGGGATGAAAAAACAGGGCGCGAAAAAACCCGGGCCGAAGGTTGGCGCTGTGCCATCGCGTTCGACGGTGTGGCGGCGCAAGCAAACAGCAGGTTCCTCACCCGCGCTTCGCGCGCATTCGGAATGACAGCCGTTTTTTCATGCGCCGTTTTTTCAGCTGCGCGGTTTTGATGTGGCTGTTGGGGTGGCCCTTGGTTTGCTTTGCCGCTTCGACAGGCAAGCTTTTGATGTTGGGGTTGGGGTTGCACGTCCTGAAAATGCTTTTTTAGTTCTTAGAATGCGCGCCTCGGCGCTGCCGGCGGCTCTGCGGATCTGGATGCGCGCCACCTCTTGCCTTTGACTTTCATCGCAGCTCGCTCGACCTGCGAATTAGGGGACTAGGGGTAGTTTCTATCTAAGTACTCAGTTCTAAAGGCAACTTCGGGGGTCAATGTGTGCCCCGCATGGGGCGATTCTTGCTGTTCAGCAAAATTTGCCCCCCTGTTTTCCTCCCGCTGCCGGGGTCTTTTGGCTCCCCGGCGTTTTCTCTCCGCGCTTCTCTCCCGCTGACCGCCCGCTCGACGAAGTTCCCGCCTCGTAAGTTTCTTTCCGCTCAGACAGTTAACCGATCCCCTGCGGCCCTTCCCTGCGTGAAACTTCAGCGTTTCTTTTTCGGGGCGTAGGGGGCGACTTGCGAGCCTGGCTCGAACTCTCCGCGGAGCCAGCGGACAAAACAGTTGGCGTGGTCGAAGTAGATCGCCTGCGAGGTGGGCGAGAGCTCGCTCATCGCCAAGGTATTGTTGTAGCGGCCGAGGGCGGATTCCAGCTCAGCGAGAGCGGCGGCGGAGATTTTGGTTTGTGGCTCCATGGGGCATCAGCATAGCGCACCAGAGCCATTGACGGGGCATTGGGAGCGTGGCATCATGCCTGCGCTATGAAGATCTCCCTTTGCCTGCTCGTCTTCGCCGCTCTTTCATGCGCCGCCCAGGAGACGCCGGCAATTCAGGGCCACCACATGGGCGAAACAGTTCTCGAATATCTCAAGGTGGAAAACGCCGGCGAGACCCTGACCAGATGCCACGATTTCTTGTTGGACCCGGCGACGGAAAAACTAGCGCAGAAGGACATCGCTGTGAAGATGAGGATCGAAAGCTGCCTGAACCTCGCGCATGTCATCGAGACCGGCGCTGGGACCCTCGGGGCGGCAGATGTCAAACGGATAACGCCGGGGCACGCTGCCTTTGACCAAGGCAAACTGGTTCTCATGGAACTTGATTTCTGGAATCTGCCGACGCTTAAACCCCTCTACAGTTTTGATTCCACGCTTCACGACTTTTCTCTGAAGTTCGGGGCTCCGGCGCAGACGTGGAGCGATGACTTCCAGAATGGTTACGGGGCGCGTCTTTCCTTCCGGAGGGCTGCCTGGGGCACGAAGGACACGCTCGTCCTCCTCAGCGAGATGCAAATGGATAGCAGCACTGCGGTGATTGAAGACAAGGCCTTTGCGCACAAAAGTGCCCAAGCCGCCGAAACGGGGCATAAGAATGCCCTTGACCGCTAGAGTTTCCCCCCCGTTCCCATTTTGGACGCTCCCTCCTGGCCCAGAACCTCGCTATACAACAATTTTGCTTGACAGTGTAATCGCATTACCGTAAGGTTGCGCCCATGGAATCACGCACCTGCGCCGCCGACGATTGCCACAAGTCCTTCACTCCGAGCGTCGACTGGGAGAAGTTTTGCTCCCGCCGATGTGCCAATCGCATTCGTGTTCGCAACCTGCGGGAGCGGGAACGTCAACGCCATCGCCGTCCCGATCCGCCGCCTCCCGGTGGCCCGCCAAACGGCAACGGAGGCGGTTTGTATGCTACAGTGGGCGGCGCGGTTGAATACGGGGGAGACGGCTCAGCGTCCGATAAGAACGTGTATTATGTTAACCCGAATGAGCAGGAAAGATAGAAAGGAAGTTTGAGGTTAATCGGCGATCTCAGCGCGCTGGGTGTTGAACGGGCGTTCCACCTCACATCTTGTACTTGCCCATGTCGTCGTCGTTCAAGCCTTCCAGCCACTTGCGCAACTCCTCGCTGTTCACGCGGTCCGACATGTTGGCCGCCAGTTTCGAATTTTTCAACACCGCGTCATCCACAAAGATCGGACAATCCATGCGCAACGCCAGCGCCAGCGCATCGGACGGACGCGAATCCACGCTAATCACGTCCCCCCCGTGGTCCAACCAGATCACCGCATAAAATGTATCCTCACGCAGTTCCGTCACCACAACTTTATAAACCTGCGTCTCCAACCCGGTCAGCACATTCTTGATCAAGTCGTGCGTCATCGGCCGCGGCGTACTGACCTTTTCCATCTCCAACGCAATCGCATTCGCCTCAAACACCCCCACCCAGATCGGCAGCACCGCGTCCCCCGAAACATCCTTCAATATCACAATCGGCGTATTCGTGACCGGGTCGACCATCAAACCTCGGATTGTCATTTCTACTTCCATTTGGGGCCTCCTGTGCTGCGAGTTCTTGTGTGCTGGGGGAACCCGTGGTCCCTGGAGTTGCTGACTTTTCTTATACCACCAATTCGCCTAGCAGGCTGTTGGGGAATGCTGTGGTTACGCGGACTCTTGCGTAGGTGCCGGGTCCGGGGTTTGCATTTTCGGGGGCGGTGAAGTTGATGGTTTTGTTTTGGGTGCTGCGGCCTATGTACTGGGCGCGAGTTTGATTTTTTCCTTCAACCATTACTTCGTAGATTTGCCCTATGAAGCTGTTGCTACGAAGCATTTGGGTTTGTTTCTGGTGTGTCATTAATACTTCCAGGCGGTGGGCTTTTTCTTCGTCGGGGATGGCGTCTTCCAGTTTTAGCGATGGAGTGTTTGGCCTGGGCGAGTATTTGAAGGTGAAGATGCTGTCGTAGCCAACTTCGTCGATCAGGCTCAGGGTGTCGGCGAAGTCGGATTCGGTTTCCCCCGGGAAGCCTACGATCATGTCGGTCGTCATGCTGATGTCGCGCTTGGCGGACTTGATCCAGGAGATGCGTTCGAGATATTGCTCGCGGCTGTAGAGGCGCTGCATGGCGTCGAGAATTTTGTTGGATCCACTTTGCACGGGCAAGTGCACGTGATCGCAAAGCGTCGGGACGGCATCGATGGCGTCAACGATGTCGCGGCCGAAGTCGCGAGGGTGCGAGGTGGTGAAGCGGACGCGCCTGATGCCGGGGACTTCGCCGACGGCGGATAATAATTCCGCGAAGCTTTTTCCGACACCCAGCTTCCCTGCTGGATCTTTGTAGGAATTTACGTTCTGGCCGAGCAGTTGAATTTCGGTGTAGCCGAGATCGGCCATCTGGCGGGCTTCGGCGAGGACCGAGTCGACGGTGCGGCTGCGCTCTTTGCCGCGGGTAAACGGGACGACGCAGTAGGCGCAGAATTTATCGCAGCCTTCGATGATGGTGATGTATCCGCGATGGGGGTTGGTGCGGGCGGTGAATTCGGTTTCGAAGCATTCGTCGGTTTCGCGGTCGTCGAGGCCGGTGATGCGGACGAGTTGCTGCGAGTCGCGGGTCGCGAGTTGCGAGCCGCGAGAATTCTGAGGAGCCTCGCGCGAGATTCCTCGCCCCGCTGGTGAAAACGCGGGGCTTCGGAATGACGCGTCTTCCAAGGGTGCCGAGTGCGAGATCCCAGACTCCAGTTGAGCCAGCATCTCCGGTAGCTTGCGATAGCTGGCTGAGCCGCAGACTAGAGAGACGTGGGGGGCGCGTTCGAAGATCTTTTCGCCTTCCTGCTGGGCTACGCAGCCGAGGACTCCGAATTTCTTGCCTTGCTTTTGCAACTTCTTATAGTCGTTGAGCCGGTGGAAGACCTTTTGCTCGGCTTTGTCGCGGATGGAGCAGGTATTGTAGAGAACGAGGTCGGCGTCCTCGACCGTCTGGACTTGGCGGTAGCCCTCGTGGACCAGCGTGCCGATGACCTTTTCCGAGTCATGGACGTTCATCTGGCAGCCGAAGGTTTCGAGGTAGAAAGTCTTTTGCGCGGCGGCGGACATAGGTTAGGTCAGTATAACGCGGGGAGGGCTTCCGGATTCTCGCTAGCTTGTAGGTTGTCCGGAGATCGTCAGGTTTTTCCCGGGCGTTGGTTTGGATGACGAGGTAGGGATCTTTCGACTGCGCGATGGGATTCGTTCCGAATCCCATCGCTTCGCTCAAGATGACAAGGCTCTGGGGGACAGTTTGGTGATGGTGGCGCAGGGTCTCCTAGACCTGGAACTGCACCGTTGCTTTTCCTGTGTTCACGATGCTGAGTTGTTTGGCGCTGATTTCGGCGGTGTAATTGCCGCGCGGGAGTTGGATTTCTCCCAGGAACTGGCTGTTGAAGTCGAAGGTTAGCTTGATTGGCGGCTGGGGCGTGGGTTTTACGATTTGTGCGATGACCTCAAAATCGGTGGGAATCCAGGGGCTGGGATTCGTAGGAGTGCCGACGTTGATTTCACAGCCACACATCATGGTGACCTTGGTCTTTAGGCTGACCGTGTTGCCGGACACAACCAGTTCGGGTTGCACCCAGAGACCGGGGATTTGGATCACGACTCCGGGACCTTGCGGCTGGGGGCCGGGATTGACCTGTACGCTTTGTGTAACGAATTGATCGCCCTGCGCCGGCGGGAGCGGGACGCGGACATCGACGGTGAGCAGCGTTTGCCTGGACAAGTTTAGATTTGCGGTGTACATGACGGTCGTTGCCGGGTTAGCCACGACCCAGTACGTCGTTATCGGGTTGGTCGGTGTGACGATTGGGTAATCGGTGGAGTAGACGGAGCGTTGTGAGGCGCGAGTGCCGGAGTCTCCCTGGTTGGTGAAGCCGGGGCCGGACAGGATTGTAGAGCCGTCACGAACGGTGATGATCGCTCCGTTGAAACTATCGGGGCCGAGGAACATTCCGCCCTGTGCCTGGGCGCGGATGATTAGTTGGGTGGTTGTCATAGATTGCTTTCGTCGTTCTGCTAAGTAGGGTGAGTATAACTCTGGGTGGCTGTCAGCTGTGAGCTTCGAGCCAAATCTTAATT
>Ga0302325_10017908_pt1 | contig 14946 bp, 8 predicted proteins | sample Palsa_T0_2_FD_201948 | JGI IMG/M metagenome (GOLD analysis project Ga0302325, IMG submission 201948) | Peat permafrost microbial communities from Stordalen Mire near Abisko, Sweden - Palsa_T0_2 | ecosystem: Environmental > Terrestrial > Soil > Palsa > Peat permafrost | place: Sweden: Abisko... | reverse complement strand
TGTGCCATGGCATTCAGCAGCGTCGCTCTTTCGCTGACCGAACCCGGTGTCATGTTGGGCGCGACGATGACAAACTCATCTCCACCCATACGCGCCGGGTAGTCGTACTCGCGGCACGCCTTCCGCATCAAGCCGGCGAAGATCTTAAGCACCTTGTCTCCAGCCAGGTGGCCATAGCGATCATTGATCTCCTTGAATCCATTCAGATCGCATACCATGATGGCGGCGGTCGAATGTTCCCGCTTACAGCGCGCAAGCTCCTGGTCCAAATGCATGGACAGGGCCCGCGCATTCGGCATCCCGGTCAGGAAATCGCTGATGGCCGAACTCTCGGCCTGGCGATACTTCAAGGCATTCTCAATGAAAAGTGCGAGCTTGGAGGTAATCACCTGCAGCACGCGCAGGTGGTCGCTGGTGAACGCATTCGCCTCGGCCTGGTAAAGCGCTAATACCCCTACCGGCCCGTTCAGACCCTGCAGTGGCACAGCCAGAGCGGAGCGGAGTTCCGAGGTCCTCGCGTCCTGTACGAAACCGGTTTCCACCGACGGGTTCCCATTCACGATGGGTCTGGCGTTCTGCGCGACCCAGCCGCAGAGACCTGTCCCCACCGTGATTTCCAGCGATGACAGAAGCCTGAAGTTTTCTCCACTTACAAACTCCGGCACCAGCAGATCGCCCTTGCGGATGAAGGCGACAATGGAGTCGTAAGGCACCAGCCTGCGCAGCCTCATCGCAAAAAGGGAAAGAGTCTCGTCCAGACTCAGTGAGTTTCCCAGATCCTGGCTTAGTTCGAAAAGAGTGTGTGCCTCTTGCCGGGCGGATGCAATGGAAGAGAGGAAATCTGAATGGCTGCCGGGGCGACGGTTGAGGTTAAGTTCAAACCCTGCATCCGGTTGTTCGCCCCGTTCCACGCTGTAGTTGAAGCTGTGTGCATCTGTTTGCGACTCTTCCAGCCTGCGCACCGCCAGGCTTTCCAGTTCAAGGTAACGACGCTGAAGAATCTCGACCACCTTGGGGTCGAAGGAGGTGCCCGCCGCGGCTGCGACCTTCTTCATCGCCTCATCCAGCGGCAGGGCTTTACGATATTGGCGATCCGAGGACAGTGCATCCAGACAATCCACGGCCGCCAGAATACGCGCGCCAATGGGGATTTCTTCTCCTTTGAGCCCGTACGGATAGCCCTGACCGTTCCATTTCTCATGATGCGCCCTGACAATCGAAGCCACAGGATAGTTGAAGGCGATTTTGTCCAGGATATCCGCGCCGACCGTGGGATGAATCTTCATCTTCTCAAACTCCTCCGGAGTCAGACGGCCGGGTTTGTTAATGATGTGATCGGGCACAGCCAGCTTGCCGATGTCGTGCAGCAGAGTCGCGGCGCGAATCGCTGCCAGGTCCTGCTCGCCGAGCCCCAGTTCCAGGGCGATCTCTACTGCGTACGTGCGCACGCGATGCAGATGCTGGTGGGTGGTGTGATCCTTGGCGTCGATGGCCAGGGCCAGGCCCTCGATGGTGCGCTGCAGGACCCCGGAGACCTCTTGCACATGGCGTCTCTCGGCGTGCGCTTGCTGCTCTTCGATCTCTGCGCGGCGCTTTTCATCCTCCAGCCGGCCTAAATACATCTGATAAGTCCGGTAAATCCAGTACATGACGGGCAAGATAAAAAGCGCGCTCTGCCAACCGACATAGCGCGTGGAGAAGTTAACGAAGCCCACCATGGCAGCGCCAACCAGGTAGTACGGAAACGACCAGAAGAACGTTTCTGTCCAGATCTTGCGCGCTGAGCGGTTTTCACTGAGCGCGATGACGATGGCGACCGTGACCGTGTTGCTGAGGAAATACGTGCAGGCAGCGACCAGCAGCAACGGGGTGGTGCTGTCTTTGATAAGCTGCGCGGATATCTGATAGGCGAAGTAAGTGAGGCCAACAGCGAGGGGGGTCATGCCCAGGACATTGAAGGCCACCTTGACCGCTTGCGGCCGATGCTTTGTTTTCCATAAGCTCTGCACCAACGCCGCGGCGCTCCCAATGACCAGGGTCTCGCCCAGTGACAGTTGCAAAACGCCCAAAAGGATTACCAGGAAGTGCACCGACATGGTGCTCTCCATGCCAGGCAACCTCACCTTCATGGTCGAGGCGAGCATGGCAATCAGAAGGAAACATGCGAACTGCAGCAGGCTGTTGTCGTGCCAGTGCAGGAAAGCTGTTGCCATGAGCGCGGCGCCGGCCGCGGTAATTATAGCGATAAATATCTTTGCTGGTATCGGCATGGAAAGCTTTCTCCGTGTAACCGGTAAGCAGTTGAATGTCACCCGGTTCAGTTTCGACCGTAAGCGTAGGCCGTGGTCAGGTCCCCGTCAGTTGTGACCGAGCCCCAGAGTACGCTGGAGCCCCAGAGCACGCTTGAACCCCAAAGCACGCTCGTGCCCTGTACCGAGCCCTGGTTGCTGCCCCAGGGAGCAGAAGCGCCCCAAAGCACGGATTCTCCGCTGGCATCCGTGCCCTGGAGAACCGGCCCCCATACCAGGGAGTCGCCCCACAGGACAGATTGATTCCAAATCGCGGGGGAGGCGTTGACCAGCACGGTGTTTCCACTCGCATCTTGTGTGGCCGTCGGAGACAAGGCGCTGCCGGTTGTCCAGGGAGCCAGGCTGTTGCTTCCCAACGCGGCCTGGATGTCGAGCAAACCGGCGCCGACCGTAAAAATGTCTGCCTGTTCGTTGTAGACGACGCCGGTCGCCGAATCCGTAACGGTACTGTAGGGAATGAGGTTCTTGTAAGCCGTCTTCATCAGCCGCGCTTTGACTTGGTCGGGCGTCATATAGGGGCTTTGTTGAAGCAGGAGCGCGGCGGCTCCACTTACCATGGGTGCGGCCATGCTTGTCCCGCTGAGCATGAAGTAGGTGTTAGAACCGGCGCTATCGCCATTTACCTGGTACAGGTAATCGGGAATCTCATTGCTGCTGTAAAGCTGATTCAAAGTCTCCCTTGGACTATACAGAGAGATGATTAAGTTGCCCGGAGCCACGAGATCGGGTTTCACCACGTGGTCGATGAGCGTCGGCCCCTTGGAGGTGTAACTGGTAATCACATCGTTGGCGCGATTCGGGGAGCCGAGCGTGTTCATCGCGCCCACGGTGATCGCATAGGGGTCGTTGCCCGGAGCGTTGATAGTGCCATAACCCTGAGTATTCTCGGAGTTGTCGCGGCCGCCGTTGCCGGCTGCAACCACCACAACAATGCCGGCCTTCCAGGCCTGTTCTACTGCCTGGCACAGCGGATCGAGCTGGTAGCTTTCATACACCGGTCTTCCCAGGGAAAGATTGATGACGCGGATGTTGAGTACGTTCTTCCACTGAATGGCCGTATCAATGGCAGCAATCACCTGACTATCGGTGCCTTCGCCATTCTGGTCGAGCGCCCGGAGGTTGATAAGGTTCACGTTGTCGGCAACGCCGAGGAACGTATAAGAGTAGTTCCATCCGGTGGACCTGAAGCCGTTACCGGCGATGATGCCGGCGACATGAGTGCCGTGACCGTACTGGTCTGCGGCGCTACCCCAAGGAGCCCCGGTGAAGTCTTGGCTAAATTCGGCCAGGTTGACCGCGTTGTTATACAGGTCGGGGAGCCTGTTGATTCCGCTGTCGATCACAGCCACGCCGATGCCGGCGCCATTCAGACCCTGCGCCCAGGCTGCAGGTGCGTTGACCGTTTCGTTGTGGTAATCGAGGACCGCTGTGGGCGAACCGTTACCTGTGGCGCTAACCGGGCGATCGGGCGTAACGTAGACGACGTCCGGATCGGCAGCCAGACCTGACAGCGCCGAAGTGGGCATTGAATACGCGGCGCCGTTCACCAGTCCGAGTTCCTGCAGGAGCTTTCCGCCCAGGTTCAGGACCTTCTGGTGGTACTGCGCGGTCGGCGCATGGTTGAACTGCACGATCACGTCGACCTGGTCAGAGGCGTTCTTCCCGTTCAGATCTTTGGATAGTTTGGCGGAGTCACCGAAGGCCATGCCGGCGCTCAGGATCGCCGCGCACACCGTCAGCAATGTTCGTTTTTTCCACTTCGCGCCAGGGATTGCTGTTCCCCAAATAGCGCCTTTGTTTTGTGCAGGTTTGATCACTCTTGCCCCCGGCAAACTTATTCCGTCGCGATAGAAGAAGAAAATCTCTCGGATCGCAACTCAAATTGGGGGGAGAGTCGAGGGGGAGGGTTGCTGTGTGTCAGAACCACACACATGCATTCTCAAGGTAAGGTGGCGCTCACTCCATCACACGAAGGTGTGAGGTTCGTTCAGCCGGCTAAAAGCGAGATTACTTTCGTTCACTGGCAAGGAAGTTCCGGAATGTGGCAGTTGTTGCCTGGGATGAAGATCTCGATCGCAATGAGACAGCAGAACGCGCACCGGGACAGCGGCGGCGGCTAGGAGCCTGACTCGATCATTAATGTTGATGCCGGGCTTGGAGTAAATCCTGTCGCCATGCAAGTAGCTGCTGCTAATTCTGGGCTGACCAAGAGGAAATGGCGGTCAGGTCCTCGCAAGTTGCCAAAGTCATACTTCCCACACACCTTCCACTCAGACAATTCGATTACCTGGGCAATAGCGTAGGCCTGACCAGCGGTGACAAAGGCGAAGGACGGCCTTAGCCTGGCGCAAGCCTCCAGGCGTTGGTCATTGTTCATGGACGCCGCAATGCGACCATTCACGAGGCCGGCCAGATCGCAAATTCTACCTTGTGTGAAGTAGGAAATGTACCCAACGTCCCGTGCTACGCCGAGAGAACCTTGAAGAGGCAGCTGCAAATTCTCGCTCATAAAGGTCTTCATAGTATTAGAGCGAGTTCTAAGAACGCGATACATCACATGGCTCTCAAACGGCATAACAGCGATGCAGATGACGAGAAGGATTGCTGAAGCCCTTGAAACACGTGGTGTATGAGGTGAACGGGCCGAGTGCCCAAGCTCGAAGATGTTCCAGCAGATAGAGAAGAAAAAGCACCAAACCAGGTGGCGTGCGCCCTGGATCTCCTGCCCACGCAACACCGCGACACCTAAGACAACTGGGAATAGGGCATTCGCTGCGATACTGGCCATCCGGAGGCAACCATCGCGCCAAACCATGACTGCAGATACAAGCCAAAGCGACATCATTCCAAGGCCGAAGAGTAGCGCTCCGCCTAACACGATTGCCGCGGATCGCAAGGGAAATATGAGGCCTTCATAACCATGAGACTTCGCCACTGCCGTATCTGGTACGAACGAATGCGTCAGGAGTCGTATAGCGCAAGCTGCTGCGATCGCACCTAGTACAAAGTGAAGGCAGGAGATCCATGAACTTAGATTCCTCCAGCCGGGTTCGTTCTTCCTCGCAAGAACCAGAATGAGACTCGCGAAGACTGCTGCGACGGCCAACTCTATTCGTAGAAACACGAGGAGGAAACCCAGCAGAACTGAGAAGCAATAATTCAACGCAGTAACCCGCGTCCGGAGGGACAGCCGATGTGCTTGCCACACTAGTACAGCAATCATCGAAAGCACAAGCCCGGTTTCCATCCCATCATCAAGCCAGCGAATTGCAGAAGGAGCGACGAGGACCACCACAAGTGCAAGAAGTAAAAAGTGGACTCGGGAAGACGAGCGTCTGTCCGCACGGAGAAACGTCAACGAACACATGGCGAAGAGCACAAGATGGAAGAACGATGATACCGCGTGCGGGAGCAGGGGGCTCACGGTGACAGAACGCAGCAAGGCGAGTATGGCAACGTATAAAAGGCTGGATTCACCATAGCTCGACCGCACTCCGTCAAACGTGATGAAGTGAAGGGAATGGAGAAAGTTCGCGTATCTTAAGTGGATAAGGGCATCATCTTGAACCGCGTACCGAGAAAGGTACATCCACGCTATAAGCCAAATTGAGAGTAGGGGGATGACAGCCTTTCTTGCGCAGCTCAGAACGTGCACCTCCGCAGAGATATGAATCTGCCCATCGAGTGCATCGATCGAGGACAATCCAGTTTACGGCATTCTGGTCTTGAAGGCATGCTACCCGACCGACTTCGCGCCTTTATCACTAAGCTTTGATAGACATTTCCTATCGGTCTGCACTTTGCCGATGCTGAATAGGCGCTTGCGAAGCTGGGTTGACGGGGACGAAAGGTGGATGTCACCTTGTTTATCGATCATCGATCAACAGGCGTAAAGTCGTCAGGGGGCTCTCGGGCCTCAGCATCTTCAAAGTCAGGAAGGCTTTTGAGAACTGAAGGAAGATCAGACGTTGGGAGATGTGCTGACTTCACCACATAGCGGTAGTCGGGAAGGTCACCAGTCTTGCCCAAGAATCCAAGCTTACGTTTGCGGCCAGCTTCAGGATCAAAGCTAAAGTTATGAGCCTCGACGCATACCTGATGACTCATCTCAGAGGAGACCAACTCCCGGTCGATCAACTCGCCGTCGTCGCCAAATCCGCCAAGGTAGGAATGGACCCAGAATACGTCTATACCATTGCACGAGTTGGGATGGAAGGGCGGTTTGAGCAATGCGAGCGTCGTCCCTGACGGAGCGAGTAGCAGCAGATTTGGAATGTCGCTTTCCTCCGCATCCAGGGTGAGAAGTGGGTCGTAGGTGACAAGAACAGGACAATTGGCAATGACACTGGTTGTAGCCGTGTTCCGTATGAAGGCAACGACCTCTTCGGGACGATCATTCATGTTTGATTTGGCGAGACCATGACGTCGGACAAGATGCTCGGTACCTATGCCTTCCCACAACAGGAGAAAGCCTATCAGCGCGGATTGCAGGACGTGAGAGCGAAGCCCTCCGATGATGAGCGCGAAGAGCGGTGCAAGTGTCGGAATGAGAATGAGCGCACTCCGCGGCTTCACGCCCAGACCGGACACGCCTATTAGCACGCTAAAACAAACCGCGAACAGTACTATGCTCGCAAGACCTCGGTTGCTTGTAAGAAGCGCGTCAGTAATCGAAGAAGCTCGGGCCGCCCGCACAGCTCGAATGATGCCGACCACTAACAGCGCGACGAAGCAAAGGAAAGCCACAATCGCGACCGGGTGCCATGGAAGGTAAGCTTCTGAGGTAAAAACGCTCTCGGCAAGATGCGCGAGTGATACGACGACACTTGACCTCTGCCGATCTCTACCCGCCACATGGACTCTAAAGAAAGCCGACAGTTGCGGGAAGATGAGCAGTGCGAAGAGAAACAACGTGACAGCGTACTGCTTCCAAGACTTGCGAGAGTAGCGGTAAAGGAGAGATACGCTTAAAGCCAGTAGGAAGATCAGCGTGACGTAGTTGATGTAGAACAGGGCCGCCAGTTGAACTCCGATTCTAATTGCGCGGGTGTAGGAGAATTGCGGCGGGTGTTGAGCTGACTGCGGCTGCAAAGTGTCAATGAGCACGATGAGGGCTAAAGGAGTCCACCAGCCATACCATCTTATGGTTAATCCCCACATCAAGAGCTGCGGCTGTAACGTCGCGAGTATCAAGAAGCAAATTTGCTCCTTTTGAGTACCGAACAGGGGAGTGAGATTAAAAGCACAAACGGCCAGCCCTATGTACAGCAGCGCGAGAACAACCAGAGTCATCCAGCGTGGTGACGGGATTGCCCGAAATGCGAAGTGCGCTAGCAAGTACATGCCAGGCGGATGCACGTTGCCACTGTTTGCAGTCTGGATGATCTCCGAAACAGAACGATTTACATAGCCGAGGCTGGTGTGTTCGTCGTCGTATATATTTCGTGTGGAAACGCAGAGTATAGCCAGGATACAAGACAACAAAAGGAAGAAAAACGTCAATCCCTTGGCGCCTGCCGTTCCGACCGAATGGCCCGAAGCCATGAATACATCTGCTTTCATACGAGTACCGTGCTAGGCGGCTTCAAAATACAGAGGCCACCCCATGAACTTATCAGGAATACGTTCTACCTGTCCCCAGGCTTCCCAGGCTTCCACGACGTAAATTGAAATTCGGGAAGAAAAAGGCACGGGCGGAGTAACCACCGTACTTTGGAGGGGGTCTGGCCCTTTTTCTCTTGTCCCTTTTTCTCTGGACACGGTCATCCGGGACCGATGCTTCATGTTCGCGAATCACTCACGGGTGGGTCGCCCTCTCCGCGGTCGTGCGCAGCCGGTTGAGCCTAACATCCCCCCGGTTTGGCTCTTTCATTTGCTTTTCCCAGACATAAATTCCCCCTGCTGCGTAGTTGGGAATGAGTGAAGCATGATTGATCGAAGGTTCGCGGGTCGGTGTGTGACGAAATATCGGCTTGCTGCATGTAAGAGCGCTTAAAGGCAGAATCAACGTAACGGAGTGTCAATTGCAGACACAAGGTAAACCTCGATCACATTGGATACTTTAGTAATTGATGAATGTAGCTAGTTTTGTTCTTTGCATCTTCTTAGCTGCCCGTAATACAACGCAGCACCCATACTTATCTAAGTAGTTAGAGGTCCATGTAAACACGCGGGGCTGCCGGCGCGATATTTATAGTTGTTGAGCCGGCTAACGACCACCCGACTATTCGAAATTACAGTTGATCTATTACACGAAGGCGGGAGGGGCTTTCCCATCCGCTCGCGGGAAAGGAAGCCGCGAGTGGCGGCCGGGCCGGGGGTTGATTCGCTGCATGCCAGTGAGACAACATAACGCCAACCGGGACAGGAAGAGCATGGAGCAGGGAAAGAGTCGCGGGATGTCGCGCCTGCTCAACCTGCGCAACCGGCAAGCACTCGGCGATGGCGCCCGAGTGCAGCACGGCGAGCCGGTCGCACAACTGCAAGACGGACACCAGGTCGTGGGAGATGTAGAGCAGAGCGGTCCGGTTGCGGCGGTTCAACTGCCGCAACAGCCGGATGATCTCGGCCTGGATTACGGGGTCCAGGGCGCTGGTCGGCTCATCCGCGATAAGGATCGAGGGACGATGCAGGAGTGCCAGCGCGATCAGCACCCTCTGCGCCTGGCCAACACTGATTTGCCCGGGCTTGCTGCGCAGGAAGTCATTATCACCGGCCGGCAGTTGCACCTCGTGCATCAGCTCCCGCAGGCGCGACTCCAGCGCCGTCCGTCCGCTGGTCTGGTGGGCACGCCATGCCTCCTCAAAATGAGCGCGCAAGGAAACCGCTGCGTTGAGCGCGGTCATAGGACTCTGGGGAACCATAGCAATTTTTTTACCGCGCACGCGCCGCGCTTGACAGGCTGGCATGGTCAGCAGATTGCAACCATCGATGAGAACTTCTCCGGATGCCTTACCGCCGCGCCACGGAAGCAGGCCCAGCAGCGCCATTACGAGCGTCGTCTTGCCCGCGCCGCTGGTACCGACCATCCCCAACGCCTCCCCGGCGCAAAGGTCGAACTGCACATCTGTCAGGACACACCGCTTCCCATAATCCGCCCGCAAGCGAACCTGCATCACGGGTGTGCTCATCGCGCGCCTTCCTGGCGGATGGAATCGATGTGCCACACCGGGCCGGGCGAGAGGGTCGACGACTGCACGCCTTGCAATTGCGGCGAGATGGCTTGAAGAGCATTGGGGTAAACCAGGTAAATAAATGGCTGCTGGTCGGCCACGATCTGTTGCACCCGGTCCACGGCCAGCTTGCGCTCGTGCTGCGAAGAGCTGGATGCCTGTAGCTGCATTTGCCCGTCAATCTCCGCTTCCCATTCGGTTGCGGGAGTCTTTTCCGAGGGATTCCACTGGTGGTTGGGCGAAGAACTAAGCCACGTATTCATCATCGAGTTTGGATCTGCTTCAACATCGGATAGCCCAAGTAAACATGCTTCATAGTCCTGCTTGTGCATGAGCCGCTCAATTAACGCGGGGAAATCCAGGGGAACGATGGTCACCTGCATTCCAATTGCGGCCAGGTCCTGCTGGATCATCGCGGCCATCTTCTGCCGCGCTGCATTCCCAGAGTTGGTCACGATGGAAAACTTGACCGGGTTGCCGGCCGGGTCATACAGCTGATTTCCGCTGCGATGAAATCCCGAGGCGGCAAGCATCCGATTGGCCTCGGCGATGCTTTCACGGGGATATTGCAACTCGTCGTTATGCCATAGCTTGTTGGCCGGCGAGATGAAGCTGTACGCCGGCGTGGCGTGGCCGTCGTAAGCGATACGCGCCAGATCAGCACGATGGATCGCCTCGGAGACCGCAACGCGGAAGCCCTGGTTCTGGAACCACGCTGTCTCGAAGGCGGGCAGGGGAGAGCTCGAAGATTGGTTGAACCAGAGCTGCTCGGTATTGAGCGAGGCGCCAAGATCGTGGACGGATTTCGCCGACTTTTGCGCCAGCACGGCGAAGTAGGCCGGAGACAGGCCATCGATCAGGTCGTACTCCCCGCGCAGGAATAGAGAAATCTCCTGCTCGCGATTGTTAAGAATATCCAGCCGCACTCCTGTCGCGTAAGGGAGTGGCGCCCCGGTGGCGTCGCGGCGCCAGTAGTTCGGATTGCGGCGCAGGCGCACATATTGACCCCGCTGATATTCTGCCACCGTGAATGGTCCAGAAGTCACACGGCCTTCACTGGGACGATCGGCCGGCTCGATGGCAATCTCATCGAAGATCTGGCCAATGCCGATGACCCGTTTCGGCAGGTGGATCCTCACCGTGAGCTTGTCCGGCGTATCGACGGTGACTTCGCTGGGCGAAAGAAACTCGTCGGCGACCACAGCTTGCGTGGAAGGCGCCAGCACGCGACGCAGCGACCACGCGACATCCGCTGAGGTCAACGGGCTACCGTCGGAAAAGCGAAGCCCATCGCGCAGCTTGAACACAATCAATGTGCCTTGAGCCGAGACGTGAAAGCTCTCAGCGAGCTGGGGCTCGGGCTCCTGGGTTTGACGGTTGAACCTTAAAAGCACACCGCCCGTCAGGTAACGCACTAGTTCGGATGCCTGTTCATCCACCTTCGCCGGGTCGAAGGTCTTTGGGTCATAGTGAATCGCCCAGGCGAGTTCGCCGGGCTGCCTGGGAGCCGCCTGGCCTGAGGCAGAGATTGCCAGCAGCGCCATGAGACCAGCAGACACCAACGACGAACGCACTACGCTACGCATGCGTTTCGGCCTCGGTGGTGAAGGACTCAAGCATCAGCAGGACTACGACGAGAAGGGCAATCGGCAGGTAGACCCAATGGGACCGGGCCAGCAGGGTGGAGTTGTCGAGTTCCTGCAGCATCGCACCCCAGGAGGGCATCGGCTCCGCCACCCCGAGTCCGAGCGCGCCCAGGTTTGCCTCTGCCATGATGAACGCCGGGATGCATATCAGAAACTGTGGCAGGAACAGTGGACGGAGATGGGGGACGAGGTGCAGACGTATAAGTTGCCGGGGCTTTAGACCGCACGCGTGGCCCTGAATCATCCAATCGGCCGAACGAAGCACCAGCGCGCCACGATAGATGGCTCGGGCACAAGCCGGCCAGCCGAGGGCGGCGAGAACCAGGAAGGTGGTTACGGCCGTCTGCAGCGGCGAGGCGGTCAGCGGTAGGACGGAGCGAACCATCATCAAAAGGAAGAGCCAGGGCAGAGACAGAAAGGCGTCGCTCAGGAACATAAGGATGGCAGCAACCCATCGGGGACTAAAGGCCGCAAGCAAGCCGAAAGCCGCAGCCATGGCGGTGGTGAGGGCTGCAGCGACGGTGGCGCCGGTCAAATCAATGAGGAGCGCTGCGGCGACGCGAACCGTGCGGTCGCGGCCGAGTTCGTCGGTCCCCGTCCAGTGGCGGACGGTCGACGGAGCCATAGTCGCATCGCGGTCCTGGAAGGCGTAGTCATATCGCGATAGCCGGAGTGCAACCACGCCACCAAGCACAAGCAGCAAAAGAATGGCAGCAGGTAGCCGCTTCTTCATGCCGCCTCCAACGTCACCGTGCGGGTCGAGAGCATCCCGGCGAATCCTACGACGCAGGCCATCAGCAAACTGACCGCAACCAGCACCGGAAGGTCGCGATTCATCACCGCGGACCAAGCCAGCTGGCCCAGGCCGGGAACGGTGAAGATCACTTCAATGGGAACCACGGCTCCCAGCGCGGTTACGATGGACAGAGTTGTGAGTGCGCACAATTGCGGGGTTACATTGGGAAGGATGTGCATCCTCAGCAAAGCCCACGCCGGCAGGCCCTGCGCTCTGCCCTGCAGAAGATGGGGCGAGCGCCACGCGCCGTGCAAGATGCTGCGAAGAAACTTGAAGTCCCGCGCGGCGATGAGGAGCGAAAGCACCAGCACCGGGCCGCCCGCATTCGAAAGAATGCAGGCCGTCGCCATGGCCGCCGTTGGAATGGACAGGAGCAGCGTGAAGGGCGCACCCCACAGAAGCCCGACCTGCGGCAGACGGCTGATCGGTAAGGCCGTGCAGGCCGCCAGCAGCCATCCAAGAAAAATGCCCCGGGCGAGAAGCACAGCCGAGACCCTCGCGCGAGCGCCGAGCAGTTGCACTACCGGCACGTTATATTGACGTGATTGGCCCAAGTCGCCGTGGAGCCAGCTCTTCACCTCGTGAATGACGATCAGGGGAGCGGCCGGTTGCTGGTTGTTTTGGGCCTGCATTTCCGCCCGGGCCGCGGCGGCGTATTTGGCATCCATTTCACGGGAGTCGGAGAAGAAGCCGGGAGCGAAGCGCACCAGCAGGATGGTTCCTGCGCCGGCGAAAAGCATGAGGAGCAGGGTACGCCCAGCTCGTGTCACGATGGTCATCCGTAGACTCATAACACTCAGTGAGCAAATAGGCTAACGGGTCGCTATCCATAAGGAGCAGCAGAACTTACACACGGTGAATGATGAGCGATTATTGCGGCGCACTCACGGGTTTGTCTCTAGCCAATTGGTGGTAGCGTCGGGAAGCGGTGGAAGGTGAGATCGCGGTACATCACCAGTTCCACCGATCTGTCCAAAGGGCAGGTGGGCAGATTCCGATAAGGGGCCGAAAATGTTCGAGTTGCAAAACGGTTAGCGAATTCTTAGCCGAAATTGAAAAGCGGCGGGCAGACTGCCGATAGGGAGACCAGCATGCCCGCGCTTGTATCGGTTTTGGCACTAGAAAGGCTGCAATTGTGACCCCTCAGCCCATCGGTGAATCGGAAGAAGGAGTGACCCTCGCAAGCAAGGAGCGCAGATTAAGCCGTCGTGTCGGTTGCAAAGGATTCGCCGACGCCTTTGTTGTTGAGACGGGGTACCTGTTTCGCGGGGAAATTCGGGACATCAGCGAAACCGGATGCTACCTCATGACCGACGCCCGGATGCAATTGGAACTCCTCACCGAGGTGGACCTTGTTTTCGTGTTGAACAATCGTAAGTACCAAACTCTTGCCCGCGTCATGAAGATCCGGCCTAGAAAGGGCGTGGGTCTTGAGTTCCTGTTTTCCGATCGGTCGGCAGAAGAATCGTTCAAGGAGTTGAATCTCGGTTTGGGAGGCCGGCAACCTCTTCCTGTCTAGTCTGAACGTTTGTCGGAAGACGCGGACGCGGGTGCCGGCAAGGAAATTACGGAAACGCTTGGCGTCATCACGCTGCGCCTGGACCAGAAGCTTCTGGCGCTGGAGATGGCCGACGCTAATCTCGTACGGTTCGCTTTGGCGCACGACCTACGGCCGGCGGCGAATCCAGCCTGCTTCCATAGCGCGCCCGGTCGCGATCCGCTGATATACGAACTCATCTGGAATCTGCTCGACCAGATTTCTATCCAGCAGAAGGATGCGGGGCTCCGGGACTACCACCGTATCCAGCGCCACGGGCGCAAAGGTATATCGGTCAAAGGGTGCATCCCGGGAAGGGGTGCCGGGCAAAACCTGCTGCACCTGCCGGCCGGAATAGAAGACGCTGGTGGCAATGGACCGGTCAGTCCCCTCCCACCAGGTGAGCACAGGGCCGGGCGGCCCCTGCCCGCCGTGGAAGATCCCCCGCAGAAGCGTGGCTGGCTCTCGACCGTCGGGGACTGTCCTTCCATTGGCTTCAAGGGGGCTATGCAGCCGCTTTCGGCCCCCGCCGGTTAACAGCGCTCCGGCGACGTACAACGAGATGGCCATCCCGGCCAACACCACCCAGGCTCGCCGGGAGTGCCGCCTGGTCAGCCACGCCCCGTCTGCATGCGCTAAATAAAGTCCCGTCAACACGGCGAACGCCGGATAAGACGGCGCGATGTAGTGCGGGAGCCGCGTCTGCACCAGGGTGAAAAAGCCGACTACGACCAGCGCGAATATCGCCCAGACGCGCAACTCCGCCCTGCGCACCGCGGCGGCAAGGGCAAACGGATATAAGAGGACGAACGGCGGTGCAGAGACCAGAAGCACCCAAAGGTAGTACCAGCCATGCGTGATGTGGCCTTCGAGCGGGGCACTAGCACGCGCCAGCACATGGAACCCTACATACTCTCTGAGAAATCCCTGGCCAAAGCGCACCGACATGTACAGATGCCAGGGGAGAACCAGCAACAGAAAAAGCAAACATCCCCAGCAGCTGTCTTTGCCAAAACGGCGGACGTTCCACCGTTCGATGAGGGCTAAGAGAAGCACGGTGAAGAGCAGAACGATGCTGGCGCCGCCCTTGGTCATAGCGGCGATCGCGAAGCCGCCCCAGAACAGGTACCATCCCCAGAGCTCTCCCTCCTCGACGGCCGATAGCCCGCACAACGCAACACAACACCCCAGGGAGAGTAGTACATCCATCTCGCCCACGCGGCAGACATGGAGGAAGCCGAAGGTGGCCAGCAGCATCACGGTGCTCAGCCATGCGGCCGCGGCCTGCTGCTTGTGGGCCAGCCAGCCGTGCAGCAGAGCGACGATTGCGATCCCGGAAAACGCCGATCCCGCCCGCGCACAAAACTCGTTGACGCCGAAAATCCTGAAGAAGCCCGCGGTGATCCAGAGCATCAGCGGAGGCTTTTCAAACCACGGTTGATGATTCCAGGAAGGGACCAGCCAGCTGCCGGAAAGCATCTCACGC
>Ga0302325_10017907_pt1 | contig 14946 bp, 9 predicted proteins | sample Palsa_T0_2_FD_201948 | JGI IMG/M metagenome (GOLD analysis project Ga0302325, IMG submission 201948) | Peat permafrost microbial communities from Stordalen Mire near Abisko, Sweden - Palsa_T0_2 | ecosystem: Environmental > Terrestrial > Soil > Palsa > Peat permafrost | place: Sweden: Abisko... | reverse complement strand
TTGCGGGTGACTCCTGGCTAAGCCAGGGGATCTGGTTTTCGGCCTCGGTTGTGGTCACGAAGTTGGCCCAGTTAGCCGGGGTGCCGACGGCTTTGCTGGCATTGTCAGCCCGGCCGCGGGCGAGATAGGCATCCGCTACCTGGCGACCCAGGGCCTCGCCGGCCGTGACGTCACTGCGTGCCGCGGCGCCCGACGCGATTAGCGCCAGTTCCTGCTGCGCCAGCAATTGCTGGATATTGGCTATCTCATCGGGAAACAAGAGCTGCATTAATTCGGCGGTGGCCCCTGCCAGCACGGCGCCTTCGGAAGGATAGGAAGGCAGGTTATGTTTTCCCGCCAGCGCCTGGACGGTAGAATCAACCTGGTAGGGCTCCGGGCGGTTGTATTTTGTTTTGTAATACCAGCAGGCGACAAGCGCATCGTATTGGGCGGCACTTACATAAGCGTAGGCCCTTGCGGCATATGGCGGGTTGGAGAAGGGGAAATAGGGATAGGCGAATGGGTTGGTGGAACTGGGGATGGGATAGGAGCTGTCGGAATTCTGGTATGGCGGTAAGTTGTATTTGGTCACCATATTGAGCATGATCTCATTCCAGCGTAATACGCCTCCGGCGCTCCAATATTTTATATTATTCTTTTCGTCGCTGCTGAGGTTCTTTTGATAGGCTTTTATTTCATTCAGGTCTGCGACATAAGAGGGAGTGGTGGTGGCAACGGGGGTCGCCACTGCAAACGTGTCGGGGCGGGTGAGCAGGATGAGTTTCCAGGTCCCGGCATTCAGGTCTTCGTTCGAAGGATTTAGCGCCGGTAGGTTCGCCGTGCGATTGGAGACGCTTTTGTTACAGGCGCCGAGCACGGTGAGGAGACCCAGGGAGAGAAGCAGGAGGCCCTGGTTAATATTTTTATTTTGGAATATAAGCAGTTGCATGGTTACGATTTTGGTTTGTTTGATGTGTTCTTGGGCGACTTTTTGGAGAAATCCAAAATGTAGAAGACTCCCGCGTCGACCGTGGTAGCCTGACCGACATTGCGTCCCGCGACGGTGTAGTCATAGTCCACATTCAGGGAAAGCCCATCCACTTTCTTAAAGCTATACTTCACATGCCCGCCGATCATCGTCGAGTTCATCTTGTTGCTGGGGAAGGGCATATCGTTCTTGCGAATGTCGAAGCCGCCCAGGGTGTTCATATTCGTAGCCAGGGCCTCGATGATCCAGCGGTCGCTCCGGTAGCCGATCCTCAACATCTCCGATGCGACGTTGGGCATCCAGACCTGGTTCGTGAGGTGTAGTGAGGTCGTATAATAGGCGTTCTGGTCGATGGTGATATCGCGGCGCCATGTATAGGTGCCGAAGACGGTGGCAAAAAAGTTACCCTGCTGGTAATCTGCCATCAGTCTGCCGGAAAGCGTATTGCTATGTAACCCGATGGCAAGCGGGAGGTAGTCGGCGATATAATTGGTGAGGGGAATGGAGGCCCCGCCCAAGGCGTAGATGGATAACACACCCTTGCCGATGTTCTGTTCCACTGCCAGCCATTTGAGCCAGGCTGAAAGGTCCTGGATACCATGTTCGCCGTGGAGCGTGCCCGCAGTGGCGTGCGTCCACACATAGGGCGCACCGACCATGATATTGAGCTTGCGGGTGATGCCATAGTTGCCCATCAGGCTCACCATCTGGGTGGACACGGTCCCCAGATTCAGGTTATTGCGGTGGAAGGTCCCTTCCCAGTAGTAGTCCCAGCTACTATGGCTGTAGGTTCCCCCGACGCAGAAATTGTTTTTGGACATCATGATCGCATCTTCGTCTGTTTGCGCCTTCAGGCCCGTGGACTGCAAAAGCAATAGCAGTATTACGGCGGTCAGGACTGGTGTTTTAACTTTGGTCATAAGCTGTCTTGGTTTAAACTCTTTATACAGGCACTGTGTTTTCTGTTGTTCTCCGGGTGGAAACGCCGTAGCCCTTTTCGGCAATTGAGCGTCCCATTTCCATGTAGTCCTCGTTCTTTTCCGGCGCCCAGGTACCCAAACCGTCGACGTAGCGGTTGTACATGCAGAAGGCGGCGGCGATCAGCACGGTGTCATGGATCTCCTTATCCGTGGCGCCTTCTTTACGGGCTGCTTCGATATCGCCGGTCGTCACATGCTTCCCTCCCTGTTGTACATGATGTGCGATGTTGAGCAGGGCGCGCAGTTTATCGGACACCTCCGTCTTCGGCAGACCGGCCTTGATCTCATCGATGAGGGAGATATCGGCGCCGGCATTGGCAACTGCGGCAGCCGCGTGTGAGGTATGGCAAAAATGACAGCCATTCCACCAGGACACCGATGCCGCGATGATCTCCCGCTCCGTTCTTGTGAGTGTGGATTCGGTTACCAGCAATGTGTTGGCCAGATTGAGCAGCGGGGCGGCGGTGGTGGGGCTATAATCCAGCAGACCGACGATGCCCGGCAGATTTTCGTTGTTCAATGCGATGTGTGCCATAAAAAAAGTATAAGTGTCTAAATTTGAGTCGGCCACTATTAGAGTGCCATTTGTTTCTTTTCGAGTGCTTTTTCGGCAAGTCGGGTACCCTCAACCCTGGCCCTGATCTTTTCAAAAGCGATATCCCGGCTGGTGGAGATATCATCGGCGAAAGGCGAGAAGCCGCAGTCGTCAGTCGTCCCCAGCTGTGATAGTGGTATGAACTCCGCCGCTTCGAGGACCAGGTCGCGGATCTCCTCCGGCGTTTCGATCCTTGGGCTCAGGACGTCTGTTACTCCCAGGAAGACCCTTTGACCGGGTTTCAGGTTTTCCTTGATCACCTCCAGCACCTGGCGCTTCTGGTATTCCCCGGCGTATTCCAGGTAGAAGTTGGCGGCGTTCAGTTCGAACAGCAATGGCAGCAGCTCGCTGTATGGAACATCCGCGCTATGCGTAGAATCGTGGTCACCGCCCGGGCAGCTGTGCACGCCGACCTTCTGTCTTTCCGCAGGGCTCAGCCGGTTGATGACATCATTGTTCATGTCAATAAATGCACGCAGCAGGCCCTTCGAGGGGTCGAGCTTTAGCGAGAGCCGGGCTTCGGTAAAGTCTATCTGGACATTTACGGCTCCGGCTGCGAGGCACTGGTGGATATCTTTTTGTTGTTCCTGGTAGAGGTCGGTGAGGAATTCTTCCCTGCTATAACCTTCGATTCCCTCACCGGGGTAGAGAAGGCCCAGCGCAGAGGCGGAGATGACTGCCTGTTTGATGGGAAGGTTGGTCATGGCACTCGCCCGGGTATAGTAATCACTGGCATAGGTCTGGTAGCGGAATGGGCCGGTCTTTAGTTTTGGCAGCTGACGCGTGTGCCCATCTTTGAAGGGGATGACGATACCGTTGGGGTCGAGGTTTCGCGCTCCATGGATGGGGTAAGTCGCAAAACTCGGTTTTGTCTGCTCGCCATCGGTGATCACCGGTGAGCCCGTCTCTTCAAAACGTTTGAGGGTGTCCCTGAGGGCACGTTCGAACAGGATATCCAGTTCCGCTGCCCCGATGTCTCCTGCGGAAAATGCGTGTAGTCCCTGGACTAGTTCAGCAGGGCGGGGGATGCTTCCGATTGGTTCTGTAAGAATGCGCATAGCTTTGTTTTTTTAAGATGAAAGATCTAAAACCGAATATTGGCGCCAATATTAACGACACAGTTGGCGAAGGCGGCGTCGCCGTGGGTATACACGCCGGTCAGGGCCGTCGTGATCTTGTCCGGAACGCTCTGGGTCCGGTCGCGCACGATGGCAATGGGCACATATGAGTACAGAGAAACTTTATTGAACACGTAGGTCACGCCGGGCTCGCCCGAGATGATAAAGCCGGGCCGTCTGAAGCCGTCGCTGCCGCCGATCAGGTCATGCACCGGCAGACAATCGTCGCGTACACCCGCGGAGACGTTGAGCCTGTCGAACTGCAGGCTGACGCCGGCTCTTATTAAGTACTGGTCGGGCACGCTCATAATATTGCTTCCGTTGGCGATGGACGAGGCGGAAGCCGCCGCGCCATGTGTGTTGGAGATACCGTTCTGATCGCGGGGGTTCGAAAGGTAGAAAAAATTCCCATAAAGCCCGACGCTATGCGAGAAGTTGTAATAGCCATTCAGCTCAAAGGTGATACCAGTCCCGCCATCCCCTAATTGAATGGACTGGTCCACCGGACCAAAGGTCTTGGTGCTGTCGCTGGTCTTAAAATAATCCTGGACATTGTCGTCGCCCGTGGCGAATTTGAGGCCAAGACCAACTTGCAGATTTCCCTTGGGCATCTTCGTGGGATCGAACATCCAGCGGTAAACGGCAAAGCGGATATCGCCAGCGCCGAACGCGTGTGTGCTAAAGCGAGTGAGCGCGTTGTCCTGCGTATAGGTCTGCGATCTCGCATTGGCCGAGATGGGCAGGTCCAGCATGAGCGACCAGCGGGGATTGAGTATCCGGTAGATGGCCATGTCCAGCGTATAGGCGTGGTTGATGACCTCGTTGCCCAACACCTGTCTTTCTTTTTGGTATACGGTTCCGATATAATGCTTGAAGGATTTATAGTAGCGGTTGTTGACGCTGAATTGCCACTGGGCGGCAGAATCAAAATGATGTTCATCGCCCGCAGTGCAGAACCCACCGGTGCTGCGGATGGCGACGCACCCTTGTGAAAATCCTTTTGTAATAAATCCAGAGGCGATGATAAGCAGTAATGCTGTGATTATATTTCTCATTAGTTTGGTTGTTTTTATACCGCCATTGCGGTTGATGTTGAGTTTCGGAACCCGGCTTTGGCCGGCGTCTTGCTGAGGGCCAGCCATAAGGCCAGCAAAGATCCGTAGCTGCCGGCGCGTTCTACCCACTCGACAATCTCCCAGTGCGGATAGAACAGCTCGGTCCCCATCTTCCATATGAAGAGGGCCAGCAACAGCGGCCTTGCGGGCCGGATGAGCAGGGCAAGTGCAGCAAGCATTTCGACAATGCCGACGATATGCGCGGTCTTTATGGGATCGGAGAAACCGAGACTGGTGTATTGCGCCAGGATGCTTTTCTTTTCGATCCAGTTGAGCCAGCCATGACCAAGCAGCAGCAGGAAGACGACGATACGCAGACAAAGGATGACGCGGGTAAATCTTTGGGCGTCGGGACGGGGGTTGGCGTCGATTGTGGACCACCAGGAACGGAAGCCGTGGGATGAGGGCTTTGATAACAGCAGCAGTGCAAGCGGCGCGCCATAGTTACCGGCCCTTTCTATCAATTCTCCGACCGATTCGCCCGACAGTGGCCGCAGGGACGCGGTGATCAGCCCCCAGGTTACCAGCCATCCCGCGACGGCCCCCAAGGGATAGAACAGCAGGGAGAGGCCCAGCAGGATGTCCACCGTACCAAGCAACGGCATGAGCCGATAAGACATATCGTGACCGATGCCGAAAACAGCAAAATAATTACACCAGACCGGCTTGGTGATGATACCAAATGCGCCGTGGCCGATAAAACACATGGCCGATGCGATACGCAGGGTATAATGTATCCTCTGTGCGGGCGCTTCCAGCCCGTTGCTGTTAAAATCCTTCATGGTAAAACTTTTGCTACTTGGGTGCGGTCGGTGGTTCGAGCGCATCATGGGCTGCTCCGCTTGCATTTGCACTCGAAGCAGATATCCAGGCTTTAGGATAAGACGGTAGCCTGATCAGGCGGTCTTTCCGCTGTGGGGGTAAAGCTGGAGGGAAGATTGGGAGATAGGGAAAGGTTTCTGCCCGGCGTCAGGACAGCCTGCGCAGCCGGAACGACGATGTCCATCGCCGTTGGAGTATAATCTTTTGAGAAGTCTTTTATAGCTGAAGAGCCGTTCTTCTTTCCCTGGTTCTGCTGTTGCAGATCGTTGACCTGGCGGAAGAAGTCGTTTTTTGCTTTCTGCAGGCTTGTGACTGTTGTATTGGGGATACAGAGCAACTCGAGGGAGTCCCGGAAGATGCGGCGCTTGACATAATTATAGTGTACGCCGTTGAGATCGACCTGGCCATCCACCCGTTCGAAAACGGTAGAGCTATTATAATAAGACAGTGTTGTAAGCGGAATTTTTATGGATGTCAGCTGGGAATCATTGTATTCGTGTCGATCCAAACTCGCTTCCAGCTTGTGTTCTGCGCGTTGCTGCCAGTACATGCTCAACACCTGATAACCGTACCAGTTGAAGAAGAGTATGCCTATAAGCAGTATGGACGCAAGCTTTTTCACTGCACACAAGATAGCAATTTTTTTAATACAGGGGAATTTTTTTGCGCTTCCTTCGTTGCGGGCGTTATCGGATGAGGATGACCGTCCCTCTTTGTATCCGTTCCGGTTCGTCATAAAGCTTGTACTCGCAGAACCAGACATAAGTGCCCGCCGGCTGCTCTCTTCCACCTGTAGTGCCGTCCCAGCCGCCCGATGGGCTTACGCTTTGAAAGACCGTCCGGCCCCAGCGGTCATATACGGCAAAACGAAAAACACTAACGGCGCCGAGAAAGATGGGTCTGAAAACATCGTTCTTGCCATCGTTGTTTGGCGAAAAGGCACTGGGCAGGTACACATATTGTGGACAAGCGGAGTCGAGGACGTTTTCGGAAGCAACGGCTGCACAATTGTTTGAGTCCGTGACCTGGAGCGTATATACGCCCGGGGTCATCAGTCCTATCGACTGGCTGGTCTGGCCGGAGCTCCACAGATAGCTTGAAAAGGTCGTGTCGGACCCGATGGTTATCGAATTGTAATCGCATTTCACGGTGTCGGCCTTCAGAAAATTATCCTGCACCTTCGGGGGGATCTTAAATGGCACAGCGTTCGACGGAGCAGCCGGCTGGATGATGGGGTTGCCGCAGAGGTCAACCAAGTCGGGTCCAGTCGGGCTGTTCTGGACATTCACCGTGTAATCGCCCACGGGATAGTGGCCGTTAAAGTAGACGGTCACCTGCGAGGTATAGCCGCTGTTGCTGACGCAATTGACACCGGTTGCCCCGATCACGGGTATAGCGGGCGTAACATAAAAGTTGCTGCCATCCGGAGCGATCGAACTGCACGAGACCGGCTTGGAGAATTGGATGGTGACGGAGCTGTCGCTGCAGACTTTCACGCTCCCCTGCAACTGGGGCAGGTTGCCGTCCTTGAATGTAGCGGTGGATTCGGAAAGATCGAAGGTAAACCCGGAGCTCGGGCCGGGATCGTCGTCATGGCCGAAATTGCTGACCATAATAAGAAAGGTCTGGTTACCGGTCGCATTAATGGCCGCGACAAAGGAGTTCCCATAGGCGCCTGACTGCACGTAATCCGCCGTGGCCGAGGAGCTCAGGCCGACGATCCCTTGCGCATTGCTTCCCAGAGTATTGTTATTGAAGTTGCAGCGGATGACACTGTCCGGATTGAGGTTGCTGCAGCCCACGTTCGTAACATCCAGTACGGCAAAGTCATAGTCATCGGCCGTATCCTTGGGTATGATCCGGAAGGAGAGCTGACCCGGCGATGCGACGGTTACCGTGATCCACATCGAGTTGTCTTCCCCGGAACCACAGGGTGTGTTGGTGAGATCGGAGACCAGCCCGATCCCCTGATAGCTATAGGGGAAGAACTGTACGCTGCAGATAGACAATGCATGACAGGCATCCTGCTCCGGCTGATCCGGGGCAAGCACGGTCTGCGACTGCGCCATGGTATGGCGGGGACATAACAGACAGGCCGTTATCGCCAGGATGCCCAAAAGGAAATGCTGCTTTTTCATGGTCTTCTCCGGCACTCTCCCTACCAATTTCGAATAGCGACGCCTCATCCGTAAATACGTGATAAGTCCGTTCGGGGTGGCGTCCCTTCAAAAATAGCCATAAGAATCCTAAAAACTGGTGATTTTCAGGACTTTGATCTCACAAGCCCGTTTGAAATCAAGGCTAAAAAGCGGGACACTGAATGTGCGAAATCGGACAGTTCTTAATCAGCCGGGTGTTTTAACCAATTGATTAGTAGTCTGTAAGCAACCCGGCATTTTTCTGGCTGTCCTTCTTCTATTCCAAAACACCCGATATGCTCAAAAACTATATCCTTATCGCCTGGCGTAACCTGGTCCGCAATACCTTCTATTCCATCCTCAATATAGTAGCGCTTTCCATCGGCATGGCCGTTTTCATCCTGATAGGCCTTTGGATGCACGACGAACTATCCTTTAACCGGTCCTTTGATCATTATGATCGCATCGCCATGATCACCCGGCAATTCAATTATAATTCCATCCGGATCTCTCTTCCCGGCAGTCCCTATACCATACGGGACGAGCTGCTCACCAAATACCCAAATGATTTTCGCTACGTTGTCCTTTCCACCGGCATCGGTAATCACCGGCTGGTATCCGACAACAAGAATTATTTTCCAAACGGCGGCTTTATGAATGCTGAAGCCGCCGACATGCTAAGCCTCCATATGCTCAGCGGAACCCGCGCCGGACTGAAGGAGCCAACAGGCATGCTGATATCCTTATCCCTGGCGAAAACCATTTTCGGCAATACCGATCCCATCGGGAAAACGATACAAATCGATGAAAAGCTGAATGCCCGGGTAACAGGCGTATATGAAGACATCCCTTATAACACCGATTTCAGGGATCAGCGGTTCATTGCTTCCATGGATCTCTTCATGGGGGCAAACCCGGATATCCGAATGGCTGCGCATCCGTGGTACTATGAGGACCGTTTCACTGCCTATGCTCAGCTCACGGATCAGGCGGATATGGACAAGGCATCCCAAAAAATAAGGGATCTCCGGCTTGGCAAAATTCCCGCCGCAATATACAAGACCGATCGGCCCGTCGATTTCCTTCATCCCATGTCCAAATGGCATCTGTATACGGATTTCGAATACTATACCGGCTATACCGTCCGCGAGAAGATTGAGTATGTCCGGCTGCTGGGCATCATCGCCGTCTTTGTATTACTGCTCGCCTGCATCAATTTTATCAATTTGAGCACCGCCCGGGCTGACAAACGGGCGAAGGAGATCGGGATCCGCAAGGCCATAGGCTCTCTGCGCGCCCAACTGATCGGGCAGTTCCTGTTCGAATCCCTGCTGGCCGTGTTCCTGGCTTTTTTGTTTTCTATGTTGTGGGTAGCTCTCTCGTTGCCCGCCTTTAACCGGATCGCCGTAAAGGAGCTTGCTATCCCGACGGACACCATCTCCTTTTGGCTGATCAGTGTCCTGTTCATTCTCCTGACCGGGTTGATCGCAGGTCTCTATCCGGCCATCTACCTGTCTTCCTTCCGGGCGGTCAGCATATTGAAGGGAACCGCAAGGTTCCGAACGAGTTCAGAGCGAGGGACGACGCTCTGGACGAAGTTCATCAAAGCAGGCCTGATGGCCATACTTTCGCGCAGGGCGCTGGTGGTCCTCCAATTCACCGTATCGATTGCACTCATCATTTGCACCATGGTCATCAATCGACAGATCCACTATGCCTTTAACCGGCCGATCGGGTATGACCGCGATGGGCTGGTCATGATCAACATGACCCCCGATATCCAGAAGAATCTCGGGATCATCGGCGATGAGTTGAAAAGATCCGGGGCCATCATCGACATGGCGGCGTCGCAAAATACAACGATCGATTACAATGTGGACGATACCCGGCTGAACTGGCGGGGAAAGGACCCCAACCTACAGGCGGACTGGGCCGTGAGCAGTACTACATATGGTTATGGAAAGCTGATCGGCTGGCAGCTCATCGAAGGTCGTGATTTCTCGCCTTCCTTTCCTACCGATTCGACGGGCTTTATCGTCAATGAAGCAGCCGTCCGGCAGATGGGTTTTACCCATCCGGTAGGTCAGATCATCGAATGGAGGGGCCGCCCTTTCCACATTATCGGCGTGATCAGGAACATCATCTTCGAATCTCCCTATACGGTCGCCAGCAGCCCTGCCATTTTTCACATGGCGGGAAACGAGAACTATGTCGTTACGATCAAGCTCAATCCCCGCCTCGGCACCGTGGGCGCACTCGCCAAGGTTCACACTGTCTTTGCCCGGTATAATCCGTCCTTCCCATTCGATTATCGTTTTGTAGATCAGGAATATGCCAAAAAATTCAGCGAAGAAAAGCAGATCGGTACGCTTTCCGGCTTTTTCACCATGCTGGCCATCCTCATCAGCTGTCTTGGGCTCTTTGGCCTGGTATCCTTTATGGCCGAACAACGAAGGAAAGAGATCGGCGTACGTAAGGTCCTCGGAGCCTCCGCGTTCTATCTCTGGGGCCTGCTGTCGAAAGATTTTGTCCGGCTGGTCGTTATTGCGCTTCTCCTGGCCGCACCCATCGCCTATTTCGTGATGCACAACTGGCTGCAGCAATATGAATACCGGTACAGGATCTCCTGGGCACTTTTTTTCATTGCCGGCGGCAGTGCCTTGCTGGTCGCCCTCCTAACCGTCAGTTACCAGGCGATAAAAGCCGCGACGGCAAATCCGGTGAAAAGCCTTCGATCGGAATGACAAGACTGCCAGGGCTCGCCTGATCATCCTCTTTGTTGAAAACTAACAGTCATTAGTTTTTTTGTGTAAATTTGGCTGCTTGTCAAATGTTTGCACTATGAGTTATACCCCCCTTCATACAATCAGGCTGGTTACTGCCGCGGCGTTGTTCGACGGACACGATGCGGCTATCAATATCATGCGAAGGCTTTTGCAGTCGAAAGGCGCAGAGATCATTCACCTGGGTCATAACCGTTCCGTGGCCGAAATAGTGGAGTGCGCCATTGAAGAAGATGTACAGGGTATCGCCATCACTTCCTACCAGGGCGGCCACATTGAATTCTTCAAATACATGAAGGACCTGCTCGACGAGAGCGGATGCGGGCATATCCGGCTTTTTGGCGGCGGCGGGGGCACCATCCTGCCCCAGGAGATCGAAGAGCTGCAACGTTATGGTATCACCAGGATCTATTCTCCCGACGACGGACGAAGAATGGGGTTGGAGGGGATGATCGAAGACGTGATCCGTCAATGCGATTTTGCGTTGAACGGCAGTCCGGATCATTTCCAGGGCAGCCGGCCGCTTGGCGAGTGGAAGGATATTCGCCGGATCGCCCGCACGATAACCAACGCCGAAAATGGTTTGCCGCCCGCGGCTGAGGCGTCAGCCGCAAAAGTGCCCGTCGTCGGCATTACAGGAACGGGCGGTGCAGGCAAATCCTCCGTGACCGACGAACTCGTCAGGCGCTATCTGAACAGTTTTCCCGATAAGACCATCGCCGTCATCTCCGTTGACCCCTCGAAGAAGAAGACCGGCGGCGCCTTACTTGGGGACCGCATCCGCATGAATGCCATAGCCAGTCCCCGCGCCTATATGCGAAGCCTGGCGACGCGCGACAGCGACAGAACCCTGAGCGCCCATGTACAGGAAGCCATCGACGTCTGCAGAGCTGCCGCCTATGACCTGGTCGTCGTGGAATCGGCCGGTGTTGGTCAGAACGACGCGTCCATCCTCGACCATTCCGACATCAGCATATACGTGATGACGCCCGAATATGGGGCGGCCTCGCAACTGGAAAAGATAAACATGCTGGACTATGCCGACCTGGTCGTACTGAACAAATTCGACAAAGCGGGGGCGCTCGATGCCCTGCACGATATCCGCAAACAGTACAAACGGAACCATGGCCTGTGGACGGCAAAAGACGGAGAGCTGCCGATAGTCGGCACGATCGCCGCCCAATTCAATGATGCGGGAGTCAACGAGCTCTTCGAAAAACTGATCGGCCTCCTCGAAAACAAGATGGGCGTCCGCTACGGCGACCTGGTCGTGCATGGACATATCGCGGACACCTCCACCCAATCCCGGATCCTTCCGCCATCAAGGGTTAGGTATTTATCGGAAATAGCGTGCGCCATCCGGGAGTATAACAGGAAAACGGATGAACAATCGGTTATCGCCACCCGGCTCTATCAGCTGAACGGCGTGTTCCAGGATCTGCCAGCTGATGCTGCGGGCCGGCAGGATCTCTTGCGGCAAAAAGAAAAATACGAGCAGCAGCTATATCCCGTTTGTAAGAAACTGATCGATGAAACCCCGGCGCTCATCCGCAGCTATCAGCAAGAGAGCCTGGACTACGAGGTGAGGGGCAAGGTCATCCACCAGCCGCTCTATTCCGAGTCCCTTTCCGGCACGCCGATCCCGCGCGTGGCTACGCCGCGGTTTAAAGATTGGGGGGACATCCTCCGCTGGCGGCTGCAGGAGAACTTCCCGGGCAAATATCCCTATACCGCGGGTGTCTTTCCCCTGAAGCGGAGCGAGGAAGACCCGACACGGATGTTCGCCGGTGAAGGCGGCCCGGAGCGTACGAATAAACGCTTCCACTACGTGTCCGCGGGTCAGCCCGCCAAACGGCTCAGCACGGCCTTCGACTCGGTGACCCTGTATGGTGAAGACCCCGACTACCGGCCGGATATCTATGGTAAGATCGGCAATGCCGGCGTCAGCATCGCCACTGTCGATGACGCGAAAAAACTCTATAGCGGTTTCGATCTCTGCGACCCGAAGACATCGGTGAGCATGACCATCAACGGGCCGGCGCCGATCCTGCTGGCGTTTTTTATGAATGCTGCCATCGACCAGCAATGTGAGAAATGGCTTGCGGGCGACGCTGCGGCAATCGATGACGCGCTGCGACGCAAGTATCCGAACGCCGATAGGCCAGTTTACAATGACGCGCTGCCCGCCGGGAACGACGGACTTGGTTTGGCCTTGCTCGGTCTGAGCGGCGATGAAGTATTGTCCGCCGGCGTCTACGATAAGATCCGCAGCGAGACCCTTTCGCAGGTGAGAGGCACGGTGCAAGCCGATATCCTCAAGGAGGACCAGGCCCAGAACACCTGTATCTTCAGCACGGAATTCGCCCTGCGGCTCATGGGTGATGTGCAGGCTTATTTTATATCACAGGAAGTTCGGAATTTTTACAGCGTATCGATCAGCGGCTATCATATCGCGGAAGCTGGCGCCAACCCGATCACCCAATTAGCCTTTACCCTGTCCAATGGCTTTACCTATGTGGAGTATTACCTTTCCAGGGGAATGACAATCGATGCCTTCGCGCCCAACCTCTCCTTTTTCTTTAGCAATGGCATGGACCCTGAATACAGCGTCATCGGCCGCGTAGCCCGGCGCATCTGGGCCAAGGCCATCAAACATCTCTATAAAGGCAATAGTCGCTCGCAGAAGCTCAAATACCATATCCAGACCAGTGGCCGCAGCCTGCATGCCCAGGAGATCGGCTTCAACGATATCCGGACGACCCTGCAGGCCTTATATGCTATTTATGACAACTGCAATTCTCTTCATACCAATGCCTATGACGAGGCGATCACGACGCCTACGGAAGACAGTGTCCGCCGGGCCATGGCCATACAACTTATCATCAACCGCGAACTCGGTACCGCCAAGACGGAGAATTTTATCCAGGGCAGCTTCGCGATCGAAGAGCTTACCGATATCGTGGAAGAAGCGGTATTAGCCGAATTCGACCGGCTAACCGATCGCGGGGGTGTGCTCGGCGCCATGGAAAGGATGTATCAGCGGAACAAGATCCAGGAGGAAAGCCTCTATTATGAAAGTGCCAAGCACAGCGGGGAATTGCCTATCATCGGCGTCAACACCTTTCTCGACAGCAAGGGCTCGCCCACAGTGCTGCCGGCGGAGGTCATCCGCAGTACGACAGCCGAAAAGGATCAGCAGATCATAAATCTTGAGGCGTTTAAGAAAAGGAATGCGGGTAGCCGCGGCGCGGCGCTGGAACGCCTGAAGGCTGTCGCTATAACCGATGGCAATCTCTTCCAGGAACTGATGGAGACCGTCAAATACTGCACCCTTGGCGAGATCACCAATGCTTTGTATGAAGTTGGCGGACAATATCGGCGTAACATGTAACTTTATGCCTTCCAAAAAAGTATAAACGCATCAGCATGGCAGCACTACCGCTCGTCCCTATCGCCTTCAGGAAGGAAATGACCCCCGGACAGGAAACAATCACCCTTCTCGCTGCCGATATTGGCGGTACCAAGACCAATGTCGCCCTTTGTTACGCCGATCACAGCGGGGTTACCATCACCGAGCAGAAAAGATACGTGTCCAAAGATTATCCTTCTCTTTCTGCTATCATCCATGATTTCTCCAAGGGCAGATTGCCGGAAAGGATCTCTGCCGCGGTCGCTGGTCCCGTAGTAGACGGCAAGAGCCGGCTGACCAATCTGCCATGGCTGCTCGATAGCGAGGCGATGAGTAAGGAAATGAATGTCCCGGTTTCTTTTATCAACGACCTTGAAGCAACGGCCTATGGTTTGGCGGGGCTGGGTAACGACGAGCTGGCGACCCTGGCCGAAGGCGATCCCAAGGCAAAGGGGAACATGGCCATCATAGCTCCGGGCACGGGGCTCGGGGAGGCCGGGCTGTTTTGGGATGGGCAGCGTTATCATCCATTTGCCACCGAGGGCGGTCATAGTGATTTTGCGCCCCGGACCAAAAAAGATGTCGAGCTTTTCTATGCCCTGCAGCAACAATTCGGGCATGTCAGCTGGGAGAGGCTGGTTTCCGGCATGGGTATCAAAAACATTTTTCACTGCCTGACGACGGGCCGCAAGGAGCGCGTTCCGGAATGGCTGGAGCAGCGCATACAAGACGGAGACCCCGCCGCCGTCATCAGCGAGGCCGCGCTCAAACACGAAGATCTTATCTGTGCGGAGACGATGGAGTTGTTTGTTCGGTTTCTGGCAACCGAGGCCGCTAGTCTCGTGCTGAAATTGATGGCCACCGGCGGTCTTTTTCTCGCCGGTGGTATCCCGCCGAAGATCCTGCCTTTGTTACAGACGGATAATTGGAAGCGGAATTTTGACAACAATGGGCGCATGCATGAGCTCTCCGACCGTGTCCCGGTGCATGTCGTGTTGAATGATAAGATGGCGTTGCAG
>Ga0302325_10017905_pt1 | contig 14947 bp, 14 predicted proteins | sample Palsa_T0_2_FD_201948 | JGI IMG/M metagenome (GOLD analysis project Ga0302325, IMG submission 201948) | Peat permafrost microbial communities from Stordalen Mire near Abisko, Sweden - Palsa_T0_2 | ecosystem: Environmental > Terrestrial > Soil > Palsa > Peat permafrost | place: Sweden: Abisko... | reverse complement strand
GCGCGTAAGAAGTTCGTAGGAGCGCTCGCGCGGCGGGCCGGCGAGATCGGCGGATCCACCGCAGCAGCGCTCCTCCGAGCTGCGCCGGCACCGCTCACCAACCGCTAACCTGCTCGCGTGCTGAGGGACGTGCGAGGACCGGCCGACGGGCGGAGCGGTAGGGGACCTGCCCTCTACTGTCAGCACCTGATCAAGCGCTACGGCGAGGGAGAGACGATCGTCGACGCGCTCCGGGGCGTCTCCGTGTCGTTCCCGCGGGGAAGCTTCACCGCAATCATGGGTCCGTCGGGATCGGGCAAGTCCACGCTCATGCATCTGCTCGCCGGGCTCGATCACCCCACCTCGGGCAACGTCTGGCTGGACGGAAGCAGCCTCGACGGACTCGATGACACCGAGCTGACCCGGCTGCGCCGAACGCGTGTCGGTTTCGTGTTCCAGTCGCTGAACCTGATTCCCGTCCTGACCGCCGAGGAGAACATCGTGCTGCCGCTGCGGATCGCCGGCGAGGAGATCGACCAGGGCTGGCTCGAACGGCTGCTGAGCGCAGTCGGCATCGAGAATCGCCGCCACCACCTACCGTCGGAGCTCTCGGGCGGCCAGCAGCAGCGCGTCGCGATCGCGCGCGCGATGATGTCGCGGCCGTCGGTGGTGTTCGCCGATGAGCCCACCGGGAACCTCGACTCGCAGACGACCGAGGTGGTCCTGGCACTGCTGCGGCGGGCGGTCGACGAGTTCAGCCAGACGATCGTGATGGTCACGCACGATCCGCTTGCCGCCGCCCACGCCGATCGGATCCTGTTCCTCCACGACGGCTTGGTGGTGCGCGAGGCGGAGGGGCTCAGTGCGCCCGAGATCCTCGACTCGATGAAGACCCTGCAGCTCGTCGGCATGGCGTGACGAGCTACACGCTGCGCAACCTCGTCGCTCGCCGCCAACGCGCTGCGATGACCGCGTTCGCGGTACTGCTCGGGGTATCGATGATCTCCGGCACGTACATCTTCATCGACACGATCCACTCCGCCTTCCGCGAGCTGTTCAGCGACGCGACCAACGGCAGCACCGTGATCGTGTCGAGCCGTCAGGACCTCGCGACCTCAGTCAACGCCCCGGCGAAGACGCACGTCCGCCTGGTCGCAGAGATCCGTTCGCTCCCCGGCGTCTCCGGAGCCGAAGGCGAGATCTCGAACGTCGCCACGATCATCGGCCGCAACGGCAAGCCGATCGAGAACACCTATGCACCAACGCTCGGGCTCTCCTATGTCCCACCGCAGTTCGGGCACTTCACGTTCGTCGCCGGGTCTCCACCGACGGGCCCAGGCGAGGTTGTCATCGATCAGGGGACCGCAGAGGCGCAGGGATTCAGCGTCGGCGACATGGTTTCGATCGTCACCGATCAGCCATCGCAGCGGTTCAGGATCACCGGCATCGCCCGTCTCGGCAGCGCTTCACTCGGCGGCGCCACCTTTGCCGCCTTCTCGCTGGCGACCGCACAGTCGCTCTACCTCGAAGCCGGGCGGGTCGATCAGATCGCGGTCACCGCGACGAAGGGAACGTCCAGCGCCACGCTGATCAGCGACATCCGCCCGCTGCTCTCGCCGGAGCTCGTCGTCCGCACTGCCCAGAGCCAGGCCGACACCGAGGCCGCCGGGATCGCGGACCGGCTGGGGATCCTGACCGACGGTCTGATTGCGTTCGGCTTCATCGCGGTGTTCCTGGGGGCATTCGCGATCTTCAACACCTTCTCGATGACGATCGCCGAGCGGACCGGCGAGTTCGCGCTGCTGCGTGCGGTTGGGGCCACTCGCCGCCAGATCCTCGACAGCGTGCTGGTCGAGGCGGCCACAATCGGCATCGTGGCCTCGCTGCTGGGGTTGCTCGGTGGCTTGCTCGCCGCGGTGCTGATCCGGACGCTGTTCGGCGCGATCGGCTTGAGCCTGCCCTCCACCGGCATCACTCTCCAGGCTCACACCGCCGAGATCGGGGTGGGGGTTGGGCTGCTCGTGACGATCAGCGCGACCCTGGTGCCGGCGCTGCGCGCCACCAACGTCGCGCCACTGCAGGCGCTCCGCGAGCACCAAGCGCCGCGATCCACCAGCAGGCGCGCCGCCTGGCTGCAGTCGGCTCTGGCGCTCGCGCTGTTCGCCGCCGGACTCATCCTGGCCCTGACCGGCTCGGGGTCAGCGTCCCAACGCCTGACCAGGAGCGCGGTCGGAGCCGGCGCGATCGTGCTCGCGCTTGTCGTGGTCAGCCCGATTGTCGTCAAGCGGATGGTCAGAGTCGTCGGCCTGCCGCTCGAACGTCGCGGGCGTATCCTCGGCCGGCTCGCGTGGGAGAACACCGCACGCAATTCCACGCGAACCGCTGCCACCGCCTCCTCGCTGATGATCGGACTCGCGCTGGTCCTGTTCGTGACGGTCTATGCCAACGGCCTGCGTGCCTCGACCAACCGCATCATCGACCGCACGCTGCTCGCCGATTTCACGATCCAGAGCAGCGACGGCACGAGCCCGATCCCGCCCGCGACGGTGCAGGCAGTCACGGTGCTCCCGGAGGTGCAGGCGGTCGCGAGCCTGACGAGCGCCGAAGGGCGGCTCGGGCGCAGTGGTCTCGTCACCGCCGACGGCGTGGACCCGAGCACCTTCGGGCAGGTCTACACGTTCGACTGGGTGCAGGGGTCCGACGCAGCCCTCGTGAACCTCCTCCCGGGAGACGTCCTCGTGGAGCAGGACACGGCTCGCTCGGCGCACCTCTCGGTCGGCGATCGGATCCCGATGACGACCGAGACCGGGATCCAGAGCATGGTGACGGTGCGAGGGATTTACCGTGATCAGGCGCTGCTTCAAGGTTTCGTGCTGCCGAGCTCCGTGTTCGATCGGGTGTTCCATCAGCCGCGCCTTCAGGACGTATTCGTGAAGCTCGATCCGGGGACCAACGTGGCTGCGGCCGGCGGCCAGCTCACCCAGGCGCTGCGACCCTTCCCCGGGGTCGTGGCTCGCTCCGAGCAACAGGTCAAGACGGTCGTCGGGAGCCGGGTGAACAGTGTCCTGGCGCTGTTCTATGCGCTGCTCGCGCTCGCCGTCGGGATGTCGCTGCTCGGGATCGTCAACACGCTGAAGCTGTCCCTGCACGAGCGGACGCGTGAGCTGGGGATGCTGCGCGCGCTCGGGATGACCCCCGGGCAGACGCGCGTGCTGATCCGCGACGAGAGCATCATCACGGCCGCGCTGGGCGCGATCGCGGGCGTCGTCCTCGGCGTCCTGCTGGCCTGGATCGTGACGCTCGCGCTCGCCGGTGACGGCGTCGTGTTCGCGGTGCCGATCGTGCAGGTGCTCGGGCTGCTCGCGCTGGGACTGCTGGCGGGGGTGCTTGCGTCGGTACTGCCGGCGCGCCGGGCCGCTCGCCTGGACGTGCTGCGGGCGATCGCGCAGGAATAGCCCCGCAGCAGGGGCCCCTCGCGGGCGTATACGCTGTCGACATGCGTCGGCGGCGTCGAGACCAGAACGCGGGCGTGCACGTACCCGCTGGCCGCGCGCTGCTGTCCCTGGCGGCGCTGTCGTTGTGTCTCGTAGCCGGCGGCTGCGGCGGCTCCTCCGCCTCGAAGGTCCCGGATCCGCTCGCTACCGAGCTGTCGTACTTCCCGACCGGGAGTCCGTTCGTGGCCGCGATCGCGACGAATCCCCAGGGCACGGCGGTGCAGAACGCACAAGGGCTCCTTGGCGCGTTCCCGCTCTCGAGGCTCGGGATCACCGCGGGCGAGTCCGAGCTCGGCTCGATCGGCCTGAACTACCAGACCGAGATCGAGCCGCTGTTCGGAAATCCGATTGCCGTCGGCGCGCTCCAAGTCGCGGGGGCCGGAGCGATCGGTTCGAACATCATCGGCGTCTGGGTCACCAAGAGCGCCGCCGCGCTCGGCGCCCTGGTCAAGAAGATCCCGGGCAGCAAGCCGGCCGGGACCTTCGACGGCGCGACGCTCTACCGGACGGGCGCCTCCGCAACGTACGCGGTCGACGGCGCCACGGTGGTGCTCGGCGGCACCGCGGCGGCCGTGGACGCGGCGCTGAACCGCCATGCCCACGGCGGCGGGATCAGCTCCGCCGATTTCTCGAACGCAATGGGCAGTCTCCCGCAGGACACGCTGATCCAGGCCTTCGGCAGCCTGACCGGCGCGCTCTCGACGCCGGCGAGCGCCACCGCCCGCAAGGTTCCGTGGGTCGCGGCGATCCGCAGCTACGCCGCCTCGATCAGCGCCGGCAGCAGCGGTCTCACCGCCCAGTTCCGGATCGACACCTCCGGCGGCTCGCTGACCACCTCAGAGCTGCCGATCTCGAGCGGGACCACGGCACCCGACCTCGCCGGCACGCTTCCGATCACGGTTGGTCTGCGCGATCCCGCCCAGAGCTTCGACTTCATCTTGGCGGCCCTGCAGGCTGCGGATCCGACCACCTACAGCCAGTTCGTGAAGGGCGACAACGCCGCCAAGAGCAAGACCGGCTATGACCTGCAGACCTTCGCCGCGCTACTGACAGGCAACATGGTCGTCCAGAGCGACACGACTACGACGATGGGGAGAGCCGACGTCAGCGACCCGGCGAGCGCCGCGAAGCAGCTCGCCTTCCTGCCCGAGTTCGTGCGTTACGCCCATGCGCCCCACGCCGTCACGCGCACGTCCGGCGGCTTCTATTCGATCAAGGAATCGGGCACACACACGCTCAACCTCGGGCTCGTCGGCAACGAGCTCGTCGCCGGCCTCGCCACGCCGGCGCAGCTACGCGCCTTCGCCGCCGCACCCAGCAGTCCGGCCCCGAACGCCCAGGGCTCACTCGCGTTCCGGATCAGTCTCCTCGGTCTGCTTCACATCGCGTTCAAGCATGCGCCGAGTCAGATAATCCAGTCGGTCCTCTCGAGCCTGGGCGACATCACCGGCTCTGCCTCTGCCACGACCGGCGCGCTGACCGGAAGCTTCTCGCTCGGCGTCAAGTAGCGCCGAGCCGCCGCAGCAGCTCGAGTGCACCGCGCTTGGACAGCGGCTCGTTCAGGTTCCCGCACTTCGGAGACTGCACGCACGACGGGCACCCCGACGTGCACGGACACTCTCCGATCAGCCGCCCGGCGTCGTCCACCAGCCGCTCGAACTCGTCGAATCCACGCCGCGTGATCCCGATGCCGCCCGGGTGAGCGTCGTAGATGAAGATCGTCGGCCCCCCGGTCTGGGGGTGGGCGTTCGTCGACAGGCCGCCGATGTCCCAGCGGTCACACATCGCGATCAGCGGCAGGACGGCGATCTGCGCGTGCTCGAGCGCGTGCAGGGCGCCGAGCAGATGCTCGGGCGGGAACGGCTCGGCAGCGATCAGCTCGTCGAGCTCGAACCACAGGGCGCGCGTGGAGAACTCGACGGTCGGCAGATCGAGTGCCCTGAAGTCGATCACGGCGTGGTCCTGCAGCCTTTTGCGCTGGTAGCCGAGCACCGTCTCGGAGACCGCGACGGCGCCGAAGGAGAGCGTCACGCCGAGGGCATCGCGGCGGTCGTGCAAGCGCTCGACGAGAGTGAAGCTCTCGCGCTTGGCCTGGGTGAAGTAGTCGCCCGTGAACGGGTCGAGCAGCGCCCTGCGAGCGTCGAGGTCGAGCGCGAGCACCTGATAGGACCGACCGAGGTGCAGGTAGATCGCGCCCTCGTGGACGGTCGAGTACGCCCGGGCGGCCTCTACCTGGCCGAGGAGCTCGCCGGAGCCGACGTCGATCAGGGTAAACGAGTCGGGAGATGACGAGCGGAGGGCGACGCGCGCGGCCGGATAGTCCTCGGCGCGCCGCGGGACGAATCCGGTAACGCGCTCGCGGAGCATCCCGGCGGCAGTGAGCTCCTCGGCGTATCCACGCCATCCGGCCCCGAGCACGCTCGCGTCCTCGTCGCTGAGCGGCGCCTCATGCGCCGCGCACAGGAGGTGCTCGGCGTAGATCTGGGGGCTCTCGTGGTCGAGGATCGCGGCCTCCACCGGTCGACCGAGGAACTCGTCCGGGTGACGGCAGAAGAACTGATCGAGCGCGTCCTCGCCGGCGAGGAACACCGCCAGGCCACGCCCGCGACGTCCCGCCCGGCCCCACATCTGCCGCAGGCTCGAAACGGTGCCGGGGAAGGTCACGCAGATCGCGGCGTCGAGCGAGCCGATGTCGATCCCGAGCTCGAGTGCGTCCGTGGCGACCACCCCGAGCAGCTCGCCGGACATCAGCCGCCGCTCGAGCTCCCGGCGCTGCTGTGAGGTGTAGCCGGCGCGGTACGGGACGACGAGCTCGGCGAGCTCGGGCCGATCGGAGCTCTTCAGGCGATCGACCGTGTGGCGGAGGATCAGCTCGACTCCGCGCCTGGACTTCATGAAGCAGATCGTGCGCGCGCCCTCGAGCACGAGCCGCTCGAGCAGCTCCGCCGCCTCGGCGAGCGGTGAGCCGCGCCGGCCGAGCGCCTCGTCGAGCAGCGGCGGGTTCCACATCGCGACCGTGCGCTGCGCCGTCGGCGCCGTGTCGGTGTCGATCAGCGTGATGCCCTCCAGCCCCGTCAGGCGCTCGGCGAGCTCGACGGGGTTGGCGATCGTCGCGCTCGCGAGCAGGAAGCGCGGCTCGGTGCCATACCGGGCGGCGAGGCGCCGCAGCCGCCGCAGGACGTTGGCGACGTGCGAGCCGAACACCCCGCGGTACACGTGGGCCTCGTCGATCACGACGAACGCGAGATTGGCGAACAGCTCCGCCCACGCTGCGTGGTTGGGCAGGATCCCGACATGGAGCATGTCGGGATTCGTGAGCACCAGGTTGCTTCGCCGACGGATCGCCGCCCGCTCCCCGCGCGGCGTATCGCCGTCATAGATCGCCGGCCGAATCGCCGCGTCCATCCCGAACGCGTGCAGCGCCCGCGCCTGGTCCTGCGCGAGCGCCTTGGTCGGGTACAGGTACAGCGCTCGCGCCTTGCGATCGGAGCAGAGCACCTCCAGAGTCGGCAGCTGAAAGCAAAGCGACTTCCCCGAAGCCGTTCCCGTGGTCACGATCGTCGGACCCTCGAACGCGGCCCTCAGCGCCTCCTCCTGATGCCGATACAGCCGCTCGATCCCTGCCCGATCAAGCGCATCGAGAACACGCGAGTCCAGATCATCCGGCACAGAACCAAAGCGCGCGGAGCGCGCCTCATAGGAATCCTGATGGACGACCCGCTCGTCGCGAAGGAGGGCAGCCCAGGGCTCGGCGGAGCGAGTTGCGGTCACCAGGCCAGTATGGCGTCGTGGCTGGCGAGCGCTAGGGTCAACGCCCGTGAAGTGCCTGTACGTAGACCTGGACGGCACCCTCCTCGGCCCGGGAGCCTCATTGCTCAGCGACGCCGACGGCGCGTTCAGCCTTGACGCCGTCCGCGCGCTCCAGGCGTGTGACCGCGCGGGCGTCGAGGTCGTCATCTACTCGGGGCGTCGCCAGAGCTCGGTGTTCGAGGCTGCGCGCCTGATCGGCTCCTCCGCCTACATCTTCGAGATCGGCTGTGGTCTCGTGCTCGATGGCGAGCTCGAGTGGCTGACCGATGGCCTCGAGCCCCGCGACGGCGCGACGATCTTCGACCAGATCGCTGCCACCGGCGTGCCCGCGCTGCTGCTCGAGCGCTACGGCGGCCGGCTCGAGTACCACACGCCTTGGCACCTCGGGCGAGAGGTCTCGCACCTGTTCCGAGGCCAGGTCGACACCACCGAGGTCAACGAGCTCGTACGCGAGCACGGGCTGCGCCTGATCGACAACGGCGTGATTCACGATCAGGTGGGGGACGTGTCGAGCGTGCACGTCTACCACTTGATCCCGGCGGGCGCTTCGAAGGCGCGGGGCGTCGCCCGCCACATGCAGGCGCGCGGCTACGAGCGCGCCGAGTGTATCGCCGTGGGCGACTCGCGCGAGGACCTAGAAGCCGCGGACGTGGTCGATACGTTCTGGCTGGTCGCGAACGCGCTGGAGCGCGACCCTGGAATGCGCGAGGAGATCGGCGGGCGCCCCGGCGTCCGCCTCGCCGAAGCCGCTTACGGCACCGGGGTGTACGAAGCCGTGATCACGACGCTTGCGGAGCGCCGCTAGACACGACTTCCCGCTCCATCTCGTGAGCATCCCCGACAGCCCATCCGAGCCGCTCGACGAGCCGAGCCGCGAAGTGGTCTGACTCCAGATCGGCGAGGCTCACACGCTCACGCAACATCACAGCTTCTTCCCCTTGCCGGCGGGCCGAATCAGCAAGCACGATTATCTGAGGCACCGCTTCCTCCTTCCGTACGTTTGCCAGCCGAGCGTGTCACCCTCGGATCAGGCTCCAGTAAACATCTCGTAGTTTTCCTGACTACGGGTTGTTAGCAGCCCGGCGGCGCAGCCGTTCGCGCAGGCGCCGCCAGAACCCGAGCCGCACGGCCGGTCGCCACCGAGCCGGCGGTGGCACGGTCGCGCGCACGAGCGCGACCCACTCCTCGAGCGGCAGCTCCCCGGCGATCAGGCGCCCGAGCGCTGCCGTGACGGGCGCATCGATCCCGGCGGTGGCGAGCGCCCGGGCGAGCAGCGGCACCGTCTCCAGCGCCTCGACCGCCTGGCCGACACGAGCTGGGATCTCAACGGAGGCAACGCCCTGCGCGAGCAACTCGCCGGCGCGCCGGTTGCGGCTGTGCGGAGCAAGCGCGGTTGCGACGAGATCGCCGGTGCCCGCCAGGCCGATCAGCGACTCCGGCCGAGCTCCCTGCCCCTCGGCCCAGCGCCAGATCTCCAAGAAGATGTGGCCCGCCGCGGCGCCGGCCGCGTTGAGCCCCTGCGACTCGGTTGCGCCGGCCGCGAGCGCGGCGGCGTTCTTCGCCGTTCCCGCCAGCTCGACCCCAACCGGATCGTTGGATTCCTCGCACACGACCCCGGCCCGGATGAACACGCCCGCCAGCGCAGTCGCGAGCGGCTCGGCAGACGAAGCCGCTACCAGCCCCGCTCCCTCGCTGACCATCTCGCGCGCGTGCGCCGGACCACCGACGCAGGCCACGCGATCGGCGCCGAAACGTTGGCGCAGCAGCGCCGTCGGCGGGCTGCCCAGCGGCGGCACGAGGCCCTTGGCGAGCGAGACGACCGAGGCGCGCGGCGGCAGGCCGGCCGCCACGAGGCCGCCGATCACCTCGTCGAGACCGTTCGACGGCACCCCGAGGAATACGTAGTCCGCACGGGCGAGCCCGGCGCTGACGTGCTCGACCCGCAGCTCGCGGGGAAGCTCCACGCCGGCGAGATACACCCGGTTCTCGCGATCCTCCGCGAGCACCTCGGCCTGCTCGGGGGTCCGCGTCTGCAGGGTGGTGCGAAGCCCGCCGCGTGCGAGCAGCACTGCGACCGCAGTTCCGAACGAACCGGCGCCGATCACAACCGCGCGGCGCGAGCCCGGAGCTGGGAGGTGGATCGAGCGGCGGGGAGCTAGCGGCATCGGCGCGCCGAGCGTACTGCCGGCGAGCTCACCGCGTGTTGCCGATGCGGCTTCCTAGTACAGGCTGGTGAATGCGGCGATGTCGTCGGGCGAGTATCCGGCCCGTAGGTAGGTGTCGTGCAGGCGGGAGGACACGAGCGCCGACTCGACCTTCGCGATCTCGTCGGGCGAGTAGCCCGTCCGGAGCATTCGCTGGTGCAGGAGCTTGCGTATCGCGCTCGGCGAATCCGAGGACGACGGAAGAACGACGATCGCGACGGGCGCGATCGGGATGGCGGTGGCCGACATTGGGGCTTCTCCTTGAAGCTTGGCGCTTAGTAGCGGTAAACCTAGGAGTGGTATCGGCTCCGATCGGGAGTTTCTCAATTAGCCGTTCGTCGAGAGGGCGCACCCGCACCCGTCCAGCAGCTGCCAGTTGGCCTGCAGTACGAGCTCGATCTCGGCCAGGAGACGATCTTCGTCGGCGCTTTGCATGACAGCGACGAGCTGTTGGCGGTTGTGCGCGGCATGGGCGTGGTCGAGCACCGCGTGCACGTCGAAGTAACGGGTCGCGTCGCTGCCCGCGCTCGCGCCATAGTGCTTGGTCAGTCCTGCCAGCTTGGTCTCTGAGATCGCAGGCTGGGCGGCCTCGATCGCGTACAGCGTCGCGAGCGTCGCAGCCCTGTCGCGGCGCGTGTCAGCCCACGCCGCAGCGCAGGCTTCGGTCTCAGGCGTCGCAGCGGCGTCGATGTCGCCGCCGGCGAAGTGCAGGAAGCCGTCCCACAGCGCGACGTGACTGCGCTCCTCCTCGGCGTGGCGAGCGTCGCCGGCGTGAGCTGCCGAGTCGGCGAGCGCCACGACGGCGTGGCGGTACTGGCCGGCGTAGAACGCCAGCTCGCTCGGCGCGAGCTCACCGCGTACCCAGCGCTCGTAGAAGGGATGGCGCAATACATCCCAGCGCCTGCGGACCTCGTCAACGCGAGCAAAGAAGCTGGTCATCGGAATGCCTCCTGTGATGCGGCGGGAGGATCGATCCTACAACCCATGCTCCGCGACCCCGCGAGCGTGGGCGGGCGGTTAGGAGGCCGCCGGGGGTCTGCGACGGATCGCGAACAGCGGCGCGCCGCACTCCGGGCAATAGCCCGACCAGCCGGGCCGCCCGTTGGGGAGGGTTATCGCCTCCGCGTCCGCGATCGTGACCTTCTCGCCGCATACGCACCGGCCCCGCGGCTCGGCATCCGGCGTGCCTGAAGTCGGGTCAGCCATTCCGAGCAGCATACGGGCGTCTCACAACGACGCGAGCTCCTCGAACAGGGCGCGGGCCGCCGCGATCCCGAGCGAGACGTTTTCGACGAGCAGGCACTCGTTGGGCGAGTGGATGTTCGCGTTCGGGAGTGAGAAGCCGGTGATGATCGTGGCGATCCCCTTGTCCGCCAGCGCGGACACGATTGGGAGCGTCCCGCCGGAGCGGATCAGAGCGGGCCGCACGCCGAGCACTCGCTCGAACGCGTCCAACCCAAGCTGCACCGCCGCGGCGCCCGGCGGGACCATGCCCGGCGGCGCCGAGGACAGAAGCTCGACGTCGAGCTCGGCGCCGGGCGGTGCCGCATCGGACAGGATGCGCTCGAACGCTGCCGCGATCTCCGCGACCTGCTGTCCTGGCGCCAGCCGGATCGAGACGTTGGCGGCGGCCACGACCGGCAGCACCGTCTTCATCAGGTGCGGCGATCCGCTCTCGATCCCGTTGACATCCAGAGCCGGCTCCGCGAACGTCCGCATGTAGAACTCGTCCGCGGCGCGCTCGTCCATCGGGCGCGCTCCCTGGTCGGCGAGCTCATCCGCGCCCGCGGGCAGCTCGCGCCAGCCCGCCAGCTCCTCCTCCGTCGGCGACAGGATTCCCTTGCGCAGCGGATCGACGAGACGACCGTCGACGGCGACGACAGCGCCAAGCGCTTGGATCAGAGCGTGCGCAGCGTTGAGCGCGGCGCCACCGTAGATGCCGGAGTGGAGATCCTGCGCGCCGGTCCGGAGCGTCAGGTGAAAGTACGCGACGCCACGCGTCGCGATATTGAATGCTGGAGCGCCGCGACGGATCATCCCGCTGTCGAAGATCACCGCGACCTGGGCTCCTCGTGCGTCCCCCTCCAGGAACTCCACGATCGAGTGCCCACCGGTCTCCTCCTCGCCGTCGCACGCGAAGCGCACGTTGACGGGGAGCTCGCCGGCCCGCGCGAGCTCGCGCGCGGCGCAGAGCAGCAGATAAAGCTGGCCCTTGTCGTCCGCGACGCCGCGGCCGTAGAGGTACTCGCCCCGGATCTCGGGCTCAAACGGCGGTGACTCCCAGAGCTCCAGTGGATCCGGAGGCTGGACATCGAAGTGGCCGTAGCAGAGCACGGTCGGCGCGCCCTGCGGGTCCGAGGACGCCCTCAGCTCTCCGATCGCGAGCGGTTGCCCGTGCCAGTCGACGAGCTCGCTATCACCGCCGGCGCCGCGGATGAGCTCGCAGACCCACTCGCCCGCGCGCGTCACGTCCGCCTTGCGCGCCGGATCGGCGCTGACCGATGGGATACGCAGGAACTCGGCGAGCTCGTCGAACCAGGCCGGCACGGCGACGAGCCTACCCCGCCCGTCAGTCCGACAGATGCTCGCTGTCGGCCTCGCCGTACACCGAGTCGGATGACTCCTCATCGGGTCCCGCGTCTCGCATGATGCGGGACGGCGTGTGCTGGTCGCCGTGGGACGCGTGCTCGATCAGATCCTGCTCCGCGAGCTCGAAGCCTTCTGCCTGGCCTCCTCCGGCCTCTTCCACGGCTCGGCGCTCCTGACGGTGGCGCTCAGCGCGATCCATGATCGGCTCCGGAGCCGCGTCGTCAGCCATGCTTCAACTGTACTCGCTCGGATGCACCCGGCTGCTCCCATGCCTCCTGTCGGCCGAACGCCGTCATGTCGAGGTAATAGTGCGTGCCGCCGACCTGCTCGGTCCCGCGGGCATACGTGGAATAGGTATGGAATACAAGCTCGCCATCGCGCAGGAAGCAGCTCGTGCCATGGAGCTCGAACGGCTGCTCGAAGTCGATCGGCGTGCCGGCACGCGCCAGCTCGGCTTCGGTTCGGTAGTTGTATTCGACGGGTGCGATCCGTTCGTCCAGGGTAACGTGGAAGTCGTAGTTGAAGTCGCTGCCGTAGGAGGAGTACCACGGGAACGTCCAGCCCTTGCGCGCCTTGAACGGCGCGATCTTCGCCAGCGGCGCGCGGGAGACGACGGCCATGGTGGTGTCGCGGGCGTGCAGGTAGGCGAGGTTGCCGTACTGCTCGACGCGACCGGCGCAGCTCGCGCAGCCCTCGTCCCAGCTCGGGTCGAACATGTAGTGGTCGACGATCAGCTGCCGGCGTCCCTCGAACAGGTCGAGCAGGGTCGCTACTCCCTCCGGCCCTTCGAACGCATACGCCTTGTCGATCTCGACCATCGGCAATCGGCGCCGGTCGGCACTCAGCGCGTCACGCGCACGGGTCAGCTCCTTCTCCTGCGTGAGTAGCTGCTTGCGGGCAACCACCCATTCTTCTCGTGATACGGCGTGCGGAAGGGTCATCTGTACAAAGGTAGACCGTGCGCGTAGCCGAAACTAATCGCTCGGGCACCGGCGTGTCAGTCACAGCAGCGCCGCGAGCTGCGCTGCCGCCGCTTCGATCTCCTCCAGGGTGCTTGCCTCCAGGATCGCCTGCAGGTCCAGGATGCGGGCTCCGAACGCGTCGAGCCGGCGCTCGCCGACGATCGCGTGACAGGGAACGCCGGCTTGGCGGGCGCGGGTGGCGACCTCGGACACTGCCTTGCCGGCGAGGCTCTGCGAGTCGAGGCGGCCCTCGCCGGTGATGACCGCACGGGCGGCGCGCATCCGCGCATCGAACCCGAGGGCGTCGAGGATGAACGCGGCGCCGGGAACGAGCTCGGCGCCGAATGCGGCCCACAGGCCGCCGCTGAGTCCACCGGCGGCTCCCGTCATCGACACCCCCCGAGGGTCGCGGGGGAGACGGCGCGCGTGATCGCGCAGGCGGCGGGTGAGGCGGCGGACGGCGTCGCGGTCGGCGCCCTTCTGCGGCGCATAGATCCTGGCGGCGTCCTCGAATGGCGTCTGCACGTCGCAGAGGACGATCAGTCGTGCACGCCCGATCCCGCCGCCGTCGCGGATCGCCGTGATCGCGCCGGCGCCACCGTCGGTGCTTGCGCTCCCGCCGACGCCGACCAGGACCGTCTCGGCGCCGGCTTCCACAGCCGCCACGATCAGCTCACCGGTGCCGCGGGTCGATGCTGCGAGCGGGTCGCGCTCTGAGTCCGCGAGGAGCCCCAGCCCGCTTGCGGTCGCCGTCTCGACGACCGCGAAGGGCTTCGCCCCGTTGCCGTCCTCGATCAGCGCGAACACCGCCTCGATCGGGCGTCCGAGCGGATCCGTTACCCGCGCCGCGACCAGCTCGTGCCCCGACGCCCCACTGAGCGCGTCGAGCGTGCCCTCGCCGCCGTCGGCGATCGGGCAGGGATCGACTGGCCGGCTGGCGGCGGCGAGGCCGCGCCCGATCGCGCCGGTCACCTCGCGCGCGCTGAACGTGCCCTTGAACGAGTCTGGTGCGACCAGGATCGTCGTCGGTATTCCCTTCATGGCCGCATCGCCGGCGCGCGGCCTAACCGCTACTGATGCTCGTCCACCAGCAATGCGGCACCGATCGCCCCGCCCAGATCGCCGAGCTCCGCGAGACGCACGGCGGGCGGGCGGTCGTCGACGAACAGGTGCGGTCGCATCGCCGCCTCGATCCGCTCCACGTACGGCTGTCCGAGGCGGATGCCCAGCCCGCCGCCGATCACGACCATCTCGACGTCGAGCAGATTGACCGCCGAGGCGATGCCGGCGCCGAGGGCCTCGATCGCGTCGTCGATCAGCTCGCGAGCGAGGCCGTCCTTGCGCTCGAGCGCCCGGGCCCAGATGCTGCTCGTCAACCGGGTGCGGTCGTGCTTCTCCATCAGCTTGAACAGGTCTGTCGATTTGCCCTCGGCCTGACGCTTACGGGCGCGCGCCTCCATCGCGGCGCGCCCCGCATACGCCTCCACGCAGCCGCGCCGGCCGCACGGGCAGCGCCGGCCGCCCATCTTGACGACGGTGTGGCCGAGCTCGCCGGCCGCGCCGCGACCGTGCCACGGGCGCCGATCGAGCACGATCCCCGAGCCGACGCCGGTACCCCAGAAGACGCCGATCAGCGACGACACCTCGCGTCCGGCACCGAGCGCCAGCTCGGCGTCGGTCGCCACGCCGACGTCGTTGCCGATCGCCACCGACGCTCCCAGCGCCTCGCTCAGCGTGGGGCCGAGGGGGAACGAGCCCGCCCAATCGGGCAGATTGCCTGCCCCGGAGACCGTGCCCGCCTTCTGGTCGACGGCGCCGGGCGAGCCGACCCCGATCCCGGCAAGCGCGCTGGTCTGCTTCAGCCCGGCTTGCTTGGCTGCCTCGCGCAGCGCCGAGGCCATCGCGGTTG
>Ga0302325_10017904_pt1 | contig 14948 bp, 11 predicted proteins | sample Palsa_T0_2_FD_201948 | JGI IMG/M metagenome (GOLD analysis project Ga0302325, IMG submission 201948) | Peat permafrost microbial communities from Stordalen Mire near Abisko, Sweden - Palsa_T0_2 | ecosystem: Environmental > Terrestrial > Soil > Palsa > Peat permafrost | place: Sweden: Abisko... | reverse complement strand
GTCGAGAACTCCGAATAGTTCGGCGGCGTCGATCCGTCATACATTCGAATGTAGAACCGGTCATTGGCGCTTACCCGGGAGAACGTAATATTGGGCAGTGTCGCCCGAATTACCAGGCCTGGATCCTCCCCCGGCATGAAGGCAAAGTCCCTGAGCCGTATTTCAAACCCGCCGCCGGTCGGAGGAGTTACTCCCGTGTTGAGGCCAACCGCCGTTCCACTAAGTGTGGTTACTGTAAGACTGGTCAAATTGGCAAGGTATGCAGGTGCGACCGCGGGGGGCAGCCAGGCATCGGCAGGCACGATCGTACTTGTCTTGATTGCCAGATCATCGGCCCAATCGTTGGCAAACTGAATCGCATACTCCACCAGATCCGGATAACTCGCTCTGTAACTCACCTTTACCGTCCGCACCACGACCTGCGCTTCAAGGCTGGTTGAGGGAGCATTCAAAAGCAGAGCGTCTCCCGGCCAAACGTCTGTGGCAAAGCTTGTTCTGTTCCCACTATAAGTGCCGCTCCAGAGCGCACTAACTCCAGCTGCCGCCTGCTCAATCGCCAGCGCCGCATTCAGGCAGTCGGCCGAGCTGCGCGCCGCAGGATTAGTGACTGAACCAATCCAAACGGACACGGCAGGCGAACCGGCCTCAGTAAGTGCCGCCTGGCTGGCGGTATTCACAGCCCGGCCCACAGCCCGGCCAATGGTGCGGTAATTCGCTGCTATCTGCTCGCCCGGCGCCGGCGTGGAGCCCGTATAAAATACCAGCTTGCCGGTGCGTTCCAAATGACACTCAGCCGCCTCGGCCGTTGTGCCCAGCCTCCGCGTATATGGGCCTCCGCCCGAAGGTGTGCTCACCACCCAGCCCGATCCAAGATTGGTCAGGTTGATGGCGCGCATAATTCCAATTAGGTTGATGCTGCTCGCTGCAAGTACATTGCACGCCGCCGGCAGACTTGCAACCGCGCCGTCATACAGTGTGATCGGCGTTCCGCCCACCCCATCTGCAAACTCCTGAACCTCCATCTGGATCTTGCCCGAGCTTGCGCTGGACTGGCCGCCTGTGGCTATTGCCCCACTATCTCCATAGCATCGATAGACAGCCAGGGTCCGTTCGCAGTCCGCGCAATGCATCCGAATCCGCAAAGTATATTGGCTGGTTGGATTCACGGCATAAGATGCTCCCGCTACTGTTCCCTGGATCAGAGGTTGCAATGTAACTGCCCCAGTACCCACCTGCGCCGTAACCCGAAACCCGGCAATGCACGAAGACTGCGTACCCAGTCCGACAAAAAAGCCCGCCAAAACCCCTGTGCTGCCGAGCGACAAACTCACCCCCACAGCCTCCAGCAGCAACGTTCCGCCCATCTCCACGGGATCAATCCAGCTCAGACGCGTCTCGCCATCGATTCCGTTGCCCCCGTCCATGACCAGGCCGCCCGCGCCCAGGCTGAGGTAGCCGTCCAGGCCCGTGTTGGCCCACACAGACTGGTTGATAGCAGCCTCATTGAAAAGTTCGCTGATAATTGTGGACTTTGAAGAAGCAGGAAAAAATGGATCGGCGGCCAGGTAAAATTGGGTGGTGACTCCATCACCCAGAAAGTACTCAGTTACATAAGCGACAGGTTCATGCTCCCCGCAAACTGTTACATCGTTAGCCAGCGCGCGTTTGACGCTGGCTGTGAATGAAAGGCCAGCAAGATTGAGGCTGCCGTCGGTCTCATTCAGTTCATGCACAGCGCTCGGTAGAGCGCTTAGCGCTAACACCCCGTTGAGTGCGCGATAAGCTGCTCGCGCCTGACTCGCTACTAATCCGGCACTCCTGCTCCACGACGCGCCTGGATCAGGGACAAAGTTACTTATCTGTGCATTCAACGAAAGAAATGCGGTAGATAGCGCCGCCGACCCTGAATGGGCCACAAGGTTAGTCAGCAGCGCCCCTGCTGTCTCGCCCGTTGTCCCCGTGCTGGGCGGCATTAGTAATTCGTCCAACAGCAGCTCGTCGCTTATTGCCTGGATAGCAATCCTGTAGCGCGGGCCCTCAAGCGCCAGCCCGGCATATTCAAGCAGAGGGCTTACCGCAATGTACCCCGTGAAATAGATCGTGCTGTCGTCGCCAGTCACGGCGAGATATTGGTTGCGCAAAGGCGATGTCAGGCTGCTGTTGGCCGGCAGGCTCAGCCATAACTCGCAGACGGAAGGCTCATTCAATTTGCGCTCTATGGTCATCGGTCGCGCAGCATCGAACGCCGCGGTGTAGTCTAGCCCTTGGATCGTAATCTTCATTGTGACTCTCTGACTTATTTCCTCGCTGACCTGTTGAACTTGTTACACCAGCGAGTTAGCCGCCGGCAGAAAGCTTCGATAGCACAGCACGCGCTCCCCATCCAATGGGTCGGTTACTGGAAGCGCCAGAAACTGCGCTTTCAGCAATACTCGCGCCTGCCCGCCGGGATTTTTGTTGCTCAGCGGAATTGACGCCTCCTCCGCGCTGGCCATGGTCTGCAATCGCGGATAGTGAAAGAAGACTCTCTCTCCCTGGCTTCCCTGCAATACAAACAGCGCCGACCATTCCTGATAGAAGCTGCCGCCCTCGCGGTCGACAAATCCCGTCAAAGCCTGCAGCTTCGCGCCCTCTGCCGGCGCGCCGCCCGGCAACGGTTCGGCGAGCGACAGCCCTGTGGAGTTAACTTGCGACACCAGCGCAACGTTAAAGGTGACGCGGCGGATATAGTCAATGTCCGCGAGTGCCTGTCGCACATACGCTCCAGAAATGGGTGCGCCCACAAACCCTGTCTGTCCGGTGTAATCGACGTCAAGTGCAATGATCGAGCCGGGCGCGAAGCTCGCCGCGTCGGTTGAGGTCAGCGACACGGAGCTAGCTGTCGATCCGCTCTGAACCGTAACTGCGGCGGCTGCGTGCGCTCCATCTGCGGCAGGTGGTGCGCCGCTCGCTGGTGCAAGCAAATTCATATGTTGCGCCCCCGTCGCCAAAGCCATGGTCAGCTTTGTCCAACTTAAAAACTGCAGGCTGACCTGCGCCTGCAGCGTCTCGCGCACCTGCTCCAGTGTTGCGGCCGGAATGCCGGATAGAATCGGAGAGCTCTTGCTGCCCGGCTTGCGAGAGAAATCCTGAATCCAACCCAGGCTGATCCAGGGTGCCGGCGGAGCATCGAGGTTGAATCCGCCTTGCTCCGCCGGGTCGAACACCGTCGGAGTCGCTGTCGCACGATTCACCGGTGCAAAGTATGCTCGAACTCGCCGTGCTACCGGCGCGGGAGCTGAGAACCAAGTCGTCATTTACTCCCCCTGCTCCTGGTAGCTGTAAATTGATACTTTTGCCAATCGGCTCACCAAGTCTCGTTGTGTCACGATCGGTGCGAAACCAGGCTCGTCCCAGAACACCTGTGTCAGCATCGCTGCCGGAGGCGTTGCAGTGTAGTTCAGCTTCGGCGTGTAGAAGGGTTGCAGCATGGCCACAAGCTCCTCGTCCATTTCACTGAGTGACCGGCCGCGGTCCAACCCGCCAAAACTCTGCGTCCCGCAAGTCTGATATAGAATTTCGCATTCCTCCGCAGCCATCGTTGAGGCGAGATCTATATCCACGCCCAGACCCAGCCAGCGCAGCACAAACACGTCGCTCGGAAGCTGACTGAAGGGAGCCTCGGCCTCTTCGACCAGAATTCCCGGACGCAACGACCCGCGCAGCAGGATCGTCCTCTCCGGATTGATTGCCACCAGCCGCGTCCGCAACACCATATAGAACGAATCTTTCGCATTCTGCATGCAGTAAAACTCCCTCCAGCTAACAGCTGACAGTTCTCCCGAGTAACTCAGTGCCGATAAGCGCGAATCGAAAACAGTTAAGGAAGCTCTGGATAAGTCGACGCTTTGAAAGGGCACGACCGGGGTACCGGGGAACCTCTGGGTCGGGATCGCGTCCCATAAGCGCCGCAAAATAAGCGCGGGGTTTAGCCCCGGAGGAAATGCCAATGGCTTAATCAGAGCTTCCTTAGCTTCTCGATATCCGCTGTCAGCTGATTCACACCGCCTGTTGACGGGCCTCTCGCAAAAGCAGCCGGTAGAGATACACTTGCCCAAAGGCCTCATTGGAAGCGATTGATTCGATCAGATAGTCCTGCCCCGCCACAGTAACCGCCAGAGTCATTGCGAACAATGACTGTGCCGACGCCAGGTCCAACGCATTCACCTGCTGTTGCACCCCAGCCGCCGACACCAGCAACTCCCACTTCGATTCGCCGCCCTCCTGCCAGGTTGGCCGTAACTTACGCATCACCACCGGACTAACTATGACATCGGCGAAGGTAGTCGCCACCAAACCAACTTCTGACTGACTCGTATCCGCATTCGTACTCGTTACCCGCAGAAGGGCCGTTGTCCCTGCCACGCTTCGCAGCAGTGCATCGGCCAGCATCTGCGGCGCGCTCACTGGGTTCCGCGGCGCCGTATCGCTCATCGCTCACCCCAACCTGTTCGCAACGTAAGGACTCAGCCAGGCCTGCACCGTCTGGTCCACAAGCGAACTCGAGAAATACTGCATTTGCATCGTATCCATCTTGGTCATGCTCGCATTCAACGCCGGCGTCGATTGAGCATTGCGCACAATCTGCGCGCACGCTGTCTTCACGTCGTCCCCGATTGTCGTAAGTCCCGCCGTATAAGTCACTGCCACTTCGTTGTAAGGCAACCCCAGCACATTCCATGGCAGCGTCAACTCTCCTGTGTTAGGGTCGAAGTCCACCGAGTTTGGATCGATCGCCGTCCACTGGCCGGGCAGCGAAAACGCCCATGCAATCTCCGACATCGGATCGGCAGAGATTTCACCCCGCCGGGGCTTCGCATACCTGCCCTCAATTCCCACCATCGGCGTTGTCGCCGTCCCCAGTGGCGCCAGGGGCAGATAACTCAGCAACACGGTTTGCGATCCGCTGGTCAGCCGCAGACGTTCTGTGTACTGGATTACATTTAGATCCGGCCGCCTGCAGTAACTGTTGATTAATGCGGTGGCCGCCGTGATCCAGTCTACTGTCGTTCCAGCCGGCAATCCATAGTTCGGGTAATCCGCTGGCTGCAGATATGCCATACGCCACCTTTCCCTTCGCTGATGCGGCCTGGCGAGCAGGAGACATCGATCGATAACTCCCGCCCGCCGATTCGCTGACTTGCTCTCCTGCTAACTACCGGTCAACCAGCACCTGGTAATGCGCATAAGTGGCGCCCTTCACTACCGGAGCCCCGAACTTTACCGCCACATACTGGTAAGTCATGGAGTTAGGCAGTCCCAGTTGGAAGATGCGCGGAGTGGGGTCGCCGAGCCAGTGATACTCGATCAGATCCTCAGTCACGATATAGGCCGGCAGCACCGCCGAACCCGAACCCGGCGTGCCCGTGTAACTCAGGCTCCAGTCCGGAATCAGTGGCAGATCGCCCGCCTGGGTGGAAAGCATCTTCACCCGGATTCCCCCCGTGATGTTATCGGTATTCAACACCACGTTGAAATCCGTCTTCATCTCGCGGTCGATCAGGTCCAGCAGCACGGGGTTGGCATAAATCGCCGTGGGCCGCACATAGTAGCCGCTGATGGCCACCATTTGCGCCACCGCCGACTTGATCCCATCCACAATCGATGCCGTGGTGCCGATGGTTGTGGTGAGCCCGCCGGCCACAATCTGCGCGGTCACTCCCATATACTGCGTCGTCGTCGGCGTGCTCAGGCTGGTGTCGCTTCCGTTCCAGAGGGCTACATCGTGAGCCACCATCACGCCGCTCACTGTATCCACCAGGTCTTTGGCCTGTAGATAGGCAAACTGCTTCTGTTGGTCTCCCAGCTCGATGTCGAACAGGTTGTAGTTGATCTGCGAAACGAGCGCCTTCAGCGGCACGCTCCGCTCTACTCGCGTCGGACTTACTACAGTTGGCACAATGCTGCGCGGGTTGACGAACCCGGCCGCGCCCGGATTCGGAATTGCCGTCTCCTCAAAGAAACGTGACGGATGACCGGTCGCTGGGACCTGCTTGATGCGTTGCCCGAAGGGGCTCGAACGCCGGCAGATATCGAAGATCTCAGTTTGATACAGCGGAACTTCGATTGCGCCCGGCCCAATATAGTCTGCTGCCGCGTGAATGTCTGCAAAGGTTGCGTTCATAGGCTCTTTCCGCCCCCTCCATGGGGCCAGTCCTTGTTCATCCTTGTTCGTTCTCGTTCATCCTTATTCAGCTGACAGCGGACATTTGCCAGTCGTCAGTCGTTCGTGGCCAACGCTTACGCGTCAGCCGTGCGTTGTTCGCTGTCCGCTGCTTTCAGACAATCGCGCCGGCCCGCAGCAGTTGGGTCTTCACAGCAATGCGTTGTTCCAGGCTCAACCCGGCCAGGGCCGCGTCAAGTGACCGCACGTCGACCGGACCTTCCGCGATGCCGTGTTTGGCCAGCATCGCCGATGTTGACGAAGGCACCGTTCTGCGAAGGGGATTCGCGATCGACGCAGCCGCGGATGCTTTCAACTCGCCCAACTCCCTCTCGGCCGCTGCCAGCTTCTCCGCCAATTCCAGTTCCCTGCGGCTTTGCTCCACAGCGCCCGAAATCCTCTCCACCTCGCCAGGTAAAGCGGCCGCCGCGGCCACTCGCTCTTCCAGCCCGTTCAGCGTCCTCTCGAGCAGGTTTGTCGCGGCTTCCAGCCGCTCCGCAATCTCTTTCTGTTCCGTTTCCATGCCAGTCCTCTCTTGTTTGCCATGATTGTCGTGCACGTTTCCTGTTAGCTTGCCAACAAAAAGGCTCCGCGCAAACGGAGCCCTTGGCTGACTTACTAACTCATTCGCCGCGGCGGCCTAACTCGCCATGCGAAAACTGGTTGCCCGGTAAGCCGCCTTTTCTCTAAGCAGAATCGCTGCACCGGTAAAAGTAACTCGGGTCAGCTTCCAAACCTCGGCCCGCAAGTCCTCCACCCGCGCATCGGCCAACTCATAACTCATTCCCATCGTCTCCGGCGCGTGCGCCTGGATAGCACTGGCCACCTCGGGAAAGTCCCGGGCGTAAATGTATCCGCGCACCACCAGGCGTTGACCGATCAGATCCGCTTCCGTCAGCAGCCCAATCTTGCGGCGCGAGTCATGCCCATCCCATCCTGGCCGGTAGTCGACCGCCATCCCCAGCAACGATGGCAACGCCGCCTCCGCCGCCGCGCGCGTCAACATAACGCGATGACCGCGCGCCCCTGCCGGCGCCTTGTCGCTGGCTGCACTTACCACCGTTAATACCCCTTCGAACGGTACCCTGTTGGGATGCCCGTCTACATGAGGAAACTTCACCGCCATCGCTTCCAATCGCATGCGCTCTCCACTCTTTGATGAGACAGGGACCAGGGACCTGAGCAGATAGGGACTGAGGGACGTAGGAACTAACTGGTATCTGTGACCCCCAGACCTGATGACCCGGCGCAATACTTATAGCCGAACCTTGTCCTATTCGCATGGGCCGTTTTTCCGCAGCCATTGCTCCCCGATCTTGTGTCCCTGTCCACTTACGCCCTTAGTCCCTATGTCCCTAGTCCCTATGTCTCTAAGTCCCTAAGTCCCTGTTCCTCGTTCTCGCCTGTTAACTGCACCACCCCATCCTGCCCCAGCGGTCGCATCGCTCGCACCTCATTCACTGTGAGCACGCCGGCCTGCAGAAGCTGCACTTGCACCGCCAGTTCCGTCTCCTCGTCTCTCGCATTCAGTTCGTTAAAGACAAATTCAAACTCCCGCCAGCCGATGCACTTACCAAATAAATCCCGCGTGATGTGGCCGGCCAGAAGCATCGCCAGCGGCGAGATTGCCCCGCGGAAGGCCTCGTCGGTCATCTCCGCGGCGGTCGATTGATTTACGTCCGCCTCCAGCCCCAGCATCAACGGCGGCAGGCCGAATGCGTTGGCCACCATCCGAATCAGAAACTCCTGCCACGCCAACCGCAGATCGGCGTCCGTCCCCTGAGCGAAGCGCAGAACTTCAGGCTTCTGCTGCGTTGAAATCAGGGGCACCCTGCCTGTGCCTTCAATCTCGTCCTGCCACCAGCGGATCAGCCGGTCATGCTGCGTCGGCGTGGCCTCGTTGAGCCATAGGGCATATTGCGCCACGGCATTGGCCGCCAGTTTGCCCGCAAACCTGTGCGCGCTGAGAAACTGGTTCACCGTCTCAAACGCCACCTCCAGCGGTCCCAGGCCGAAAGGTGTAAAGCTGCGCGGGTTCATGCGAATGTACATCAACTGGTCGTCCCGCAAATCCACCGCGCTCGACTCCAATTGCCCCGGCAGCGCCTGCGCGTAGCGCGGAGTATCCACCTGCCCGTCCCACCGCGCGTTAATTCGAATCGAAGCCCCATCCACTGGCCACAGCATCGCCGGCCGGTCTGTGTCGCCGGTCGGCTCCATCTCGATGGCCCCGAAGCCGCCCGTCAACGCATCCTCGATCGCCTGTTCAATCAGGGTGCGAAAGCTGTCCACTGCATTTGGCTCTTCCAGCGTCCGTCGCAGTGCGCGCAGTTTTCTCTCCGTAAAGGCCACATCTCCCGGCCGCACACCACGCCGCACGCGAATCTGCCAGTCCATGGCGGCAATGCGATCCTTGATTACATTGATCGCCCGGCGCACGATCGGCGTTTCCGCAAACCTGCGCAGGTTCATCGGTGTAGGCTTAGGCAGCAGCCGCCCTGGAAAATTGACCGGACTCAAGATGGAAGGCAGCGCCAGTGTCTTGCGCTCGGCCTCCGGCGCTTCTTTGCCAGCCGCCAGATCGTTCTTCTCCGCGCCGCCAGCCTGCCCGCCGCCGTGCGTTGCCTGCCGCCAGATCTCCCGCAACTGTTCTGTTACCGTCACGCGTACCTTCCTTTTCCGCAAAAGCAAAAGGCGCATCCCTTGCGGGGCGCGCCTCTTGTTGTTAACTTACAGCCGCTGGTGACTAACTTCCAGCTGCTTGTTTCCTGACCACGAAACTCATCCTATCACGAAGTTAAATAACTATCTGCAAACTCCCGCCACTAATTCGCAGCCCAACAAGCTATTCCTCGCGGCTATTAGTTACATGCAGAAAACCGCCTTCAAATCCTTATCTCCCGCCGCGCCGTATCGGCCACCCGGTCCAGGTCCGACGTCGTCAGCACACGAATCTGGTGCTCTTCCATCGTCTCCACTCCGAAGCGGTACATCTCCAGCCGGTCAGGTTCCTCGATCGTCGCCCGCAGCCGCGCAGCCGGCTCAATCACCGCGGTCAACTCCAGTTGCGCATTCTCCACGCGCTCCACTCCGGTCCGCAATCCAGCAGCCGAAAACGCCAGCACCTTGGCCATCTCCACGCCCGGCTCCAGGCTCACCGCATGAAACATGCGGATCAACCCATTCGGCCTGTAGCCCACATCGATCTTCAGCGGATCTCCCGGCCGCGTATACTCCGACGCCGCGATTTTTTTCCTCAAGAGGTCCCACACCCCGGCCCGCTCAAACTCCGTCCGCATCCGCGCCTGGATAGCCGCCCGCCCACTGAGCCGTGGCAGGCGTTCACGGGGGGGCGCTTCCACATACAGCCGCATCAGCTCTTCCATGCCAGCCGCAAGGCTTTCCGCCAGGTAAGCCTTGCCTTCCGTCATCTGCACACTCAGCGAAAGCGATTCCTTGAGCAGCCGCATCAGGCTTCCATCCGGTTCGGCCTTGAAGCGCCTGCGCAGCTCGCTCTCCATGGCTTCGAGCAGCGCGGTATCCGCTTCCGGATCGAGGCAGCGCACGCGGCGCCAGTCATGGGTGAACTGGAGCGATGGAGGCTCCGGGCTGCCCTGCTCGCGCAGAATCACCCCGATATGCACGTACTCGTTCCGCACCGCATCCGGCACGTACCGGAGCAGGTGAAACTCGCACTCACGACGCTCGCTCCCTTTACTCATTTACACTCATTTCCCTATCCACCATTGGCCCGCATCTCGATCGCACTGTCGATGATTCCCCCTTCTATCCGCCGAGCGTTCCGGGTCTTCGCGCAATGCTCCGTGCCCCCCCTCTACATCACCCTCCCCGCAATGTTAGACTCCCACCGCGCATCCTTCCAACCATCATTTTCACTTTCCGCACCCCCGACCCATTTAGGAAATGGCTTCCTGTCCGATCTCCCGAATCCTTCAATCAGCTCCCGAATCAAGCCTTGCCGGGCCAGCAGCTTCTCCACCAGCGCCTCCATTTCACTCAGGTCGCCGCCATACCACTCAGGAGGCACCTCGCTGGCTGCAGCCCAAACCGTTTCCGCAGCCAGGGTCTCAAGCCGCGTCAACCAAGGCTCGAACGAGTCCCAGCCCGTTACCTCACGGTACACGTCGTTGCGGTAGTAGACTCCGCGCAGCGGAATATCCTCAAACTTCCACTCCCCGGCATGAAAGCAATATCCGAAGTCAATGAAGACCGCCCGGTACCTGTGCTCGCGCTGCTTCCGTACAAACACTGCCTGCCGTCCGTTCGAGTTCCCGGTCCACTTGTCCAGCGCCAGAATGCCGGCAAACTCACTCAGGTTTCTTACCTCCGCCAGTTGCTCTTCCGGCAGGTAGTCCACCACCTGGCCCGGCATCAGCCCGCCTACAAACCGCGATCCAAACTGCAAGCCCGGCTGGCATTTCACCCGCATCCGGCCCAGATCGATATCCAGCTGCGGCGTATTCTCCACCAGCCAGCTCGATACCTCCACCAGCACCACCTCCGGCGCCGCGAGGCCTGCCGCCAAAGCAAGCCGCGAAGCCAGGAAATCGTTGGCCAGAACCCTCATGTGTTGCGGGTTATTCTGAAACTTCACCACGTACACGTGGTCGTCGGCCCCGAGCATCAACTGGCCCTGTGCACCGCCCCGCATCCGTCGAATGTGCTGCACCGCCAGAACCGCCAAGCCCGCTCCCTGCCTTTTCCGGATTCTGAACCGCATTCTAAGCGCTTTCCCTGAAATGTTCTGCAAAATGGAGAAGACAGAGATCAGAGGTCAGGTTTCAGAGATCAGAGGCAGAGTTTTGAAGCCAACGTTCAAGCACTGATCTCTGACCACCACCCACTACCCACTAAAGCATCTCCGCCCGCGCTCCCAGTCCCACTGCCATGGCCATCACCAGATCGTCATGCGTCCCGGCTCGCGCTCCGGTACTGCCGTCCGCAAGCCGGACAAAACTCCTGCATTCAGCCAGCAGCCTGCGGCTCATGAACCGGTCTGGATGTTCCACCAGCCCCGCGCCCAGCTGTCCCAGCACCGCCGGCCGGCTTAAGGACGTGGTCAACCACCCCGGCTGTCCTGACTGCCTATAGATCCGCCGGTACCCGCAAGCCGTTTCCACCAGCGCCAACACCCCGCTGCCGTGGTTGTTTCTTTCCACCACGAGCCATGCCCCGTTATATTCCGTCGCGAGCTCCGTCACCAGCCGCGCCAGTTCGAAGCCGGCAGCATGCCCCGCAAACTCCGCGCACTGCATGCCTGTTTCCATGTCCAGCACCTGCGCCGCCGAGTAGTCCCCTTCGCTGCCGCCGCCGGCCGGATCCACCGCAACCAAATACTCCTTGCCCATCAATGGCGGCAACCATACCAGCAGTTCCCCGTTTCTCCGGCGCTCCTGTGGCTCCGGCGCATCTTTGAGACGCTCCTCAATCACGGCAAGCTCAAACACTGAATGGCCGCTGGCCAGAAAGCAGCTCTCCTCGCTCTCCGCATACTCCTGCTTTGCCAACCCGCGGAAGTCCGCCCGGATGCGCCGCCGGTAGCCGATCTGTTCGCGGTCAAGCTTGTGCCGGGCTATCAACTCCCGTTCCTCTTCCGTCAAACTCGCCGCATCAACCGCCTCAGCCCGATAGCGGCGCTCCATCCACCACGGAAAGAAGTGCCGCACCATCCCCGTCTCGCCGGCCTTTTGCCACTCCTCATGGAAACAGCCGCCAACTCCGTCCGGTGTCGACTCCAGAATCAGCTCTGCCGCCGGCGACATTGCAGCCCGCAACCCGGCCAGAATCTCTCCTGGTTCGCCCGGCCACCGCGCCAGCTCCGAGCAGTGAAGATTCTGCACCGTCAATCCGCGCCCCGCGTTGCGATCCCCGGCGGACACCACCCTGTACTGCGCATCGATCTCCGGAAACACAATCTGCCGCACGTTGGCCCGCGACGTCTTCAGTGGACCCTCGCGCAATTCTTCAGGCAGCCAATCGAGAAATCTATGCACGATACGGAAAATCTCTTCAGCCGACTCCTGGGAGTGAGCCACCTGAAGCGTGAGCGTGCCCGGCTGCGTAATGGTCCTCAAAAAAAAACGTGCCGCGGCCCACGTTGTCAGCCCCATCTGGCGTGCCTTCAGCACAATGTTCCTCTGGCCCCGCCGCCGCTCAAACGCCCTCTGCGCCGCATTGGCCCGCAGCGGAGCCGGACGTCCCTCGCGAGTCCGAACCAGCAACAGGTGCTCCGCCAAAGCCATACCCACTGTCCGGCCACGCAAGGCTCCAGGCCGCTCATCCAGAATGCTCCCGAATCTCTGTAACTCTTCCTTGTCCAGATCCCCCGGGAGCAAATTCCACCCCCGCACCGCATCCGCGCGCCCGTCTCCTGTTTCTGCCACGGGATTCAATTCCCACCGCACCAGTACCGCACCTGGTACGCTGTGCTTGCCGTCAACGCCGTGTTTGCTGTGATTGTCAGTGCCGTCGTGCTCTCGCTCCAGCTGATCGTGGTCACAAGGCCAGTTCCGCTGAGGGTCGGCGCAATGACGCAGTTGGCATAGTTCGTATGTGTGTTTGGAAAACTCAGTGTCGCCAGCGTTCCTGTCGTCGTGCTCGTTCCCGTGGTCAGCGTCACCGTTCCGCTCACCCCGTCGCACACATGGCTGCTCGCGCAAGCAACCGAAGGCCCCGTTCCCGCCGCCGCGCCCGTTGCCAGAGACATGGTTCCCGAGCCCATCATGAACTTGCCCGATACAAATCCCGTAGCCGTCGTATTCCCGCTTCCTGAAACAGTCAAGACTGCCGCCGGGCTTGAACCGCCGCTCTCGACAAGCAACCCACTCGTGCCGCTGCCGGTTGAACCGTTCACCACCGCCGGATTCGCACCTGCGCCAGCGTTGATAACCGTCTGCCCGTTCTGATAAAGAACCAACCGGTCCAGCGAGTTCACCACATCCGTCAGACGCAGGTAATTGCTCGCGTCCTTTTTCAGCTTCCATTGCGAAGTGCCGGAGTAGTTGTTCCACCCCAATGCTCCAACCTGATCTGCGCTCGATCCGGGCTGGATAACCACATCCTGTTCTGCCGCCGCCCCATTCGCAAACGTCGTTGTATTGCCCGTGAAAGTTGGCCCGCTCCCCAGCACCACGTTGCCCGAGCCCGTTGTCGCGGATATCTGCGCAGGCGCAATCTGGCCGCTGCTGTTGCCCAATGGAATCCCGGCCCACGTTCCCGGCGTGCCCCCGGCTACGTTGACCCAGGCCGCAACCCCGTTCGCCGCCGCGCCGGAGTTCTGCTGCAAATCCCCTTGCGTCCACGCCAGAGAAGATGGAGCAGAGGAGGATTTGGTGGGTAGTTGTATCTCCGGGCCTAACACAGGCGCGGAGAAAGTCAAAGCTGTCGGAGTCGATATGGTGGCGACGCCGGATGTGGTCCAAACCAGCACGCTGCTCGGATTGGTCGCGTCCACAAATTGGATTTGCTTATTGGCTGCCGCGCCCACGGTGATCATCTGGCCTGCGCTTAGGTCGGTCGCGCTGGTGCACACGAATTGGTTTGCAGTTGCAGTCGTTTCGCAGGTCGTCGCCCCGCTGTTCGGAGTCCCAGTCGTGCCGGTCTGGTAAACCACATCGATCGCGTACTGCTTGCCGTTCACCCCGCTCCAATATGCTGGTGGCGCCAGAATCTGTCCCGCGAACAGAGTAGTGGCATTCGGCAGCGCGGCATAAGCGGTGTCTGAATACAGAAAGGCGAAGGATTGAACCCCGTATTGCCACAGCTGGCTGAGACTGACGTCCCCTGTAAATTGCGTTGGGGCAAGTGAGCTTAGTTGGCCCGTGCCGTAGTTGGAAGTGCCCATGCTGTTGACGGCCGGATAGTAATTGAGCAGCGAAAACCATCCGTTCTCTCCGGTCAATTCGTTGCGCGCAAGGGCCGGAATCCCAACCCACCTGTTGGCCGCGCTGCCGCCGTTGATTGACGAATTTATGACAGTCAGTTGCAGCGCCAGGTCATTTGCAGGCGACATCAACACTCCGGGATTTGTCACCGGGCTGGCTTCACTCTCCGTTACTCCGTCGAAGTTCAGGGCAAACTGGGTGAGATTGACAGCGTTCGGGCAATCGTAAAGCGTCACGACCCCTAGCCCCGAGAGAATATTGTATTGATCCGACTCCATATCCACATGCGATAAAGTGCCCTCCACAGTCGCCAGGTCGCATGAGCCCGCGTCCAGCATCAGAGCGGCGCCATAGTTGTTTACCACTACGTTTGCTGTCCCGTTCGCGATTCTGAAGTTGTCTGTGCCGGTAACTCTCCAGTAGATTCCGGCCAGACCCGCGCCATCTGCCCTCCAGCCTTTGTCGAACTCCACATTGATTCCACCCGCGGAAACGTAGTAATCGAAATAAAGGGCTGTATCCAGCCAGGTGTTCAACAACCGGGTGCCTGCATCTATTCGTGCGCCAAAGTAGACGTACACGCCAGCGTCCCGATTCAGAGGTAAACCTGGCTGTGCCGCCATGCGGAGATTGCTTATTTCTTGCTGATACCTTGACCATGAGTCAAAAGCCAGGGCAACGTTGATGGTTGTCGCCGTTCCGCTGTCGGTGAATGCCCCCAGAAGAGCCGTAGTGCCGCTTCGGGGAACCAGAGGAGTGAACGGGATCACGACAGTGAATGAGCTGCTTGTGGCCACCGCCACCTGGGCCACCACCCTGTTCATGACGATGCCACTAGCGGT
>Ga0302325_10017903_pt1 | contig 14948 bp, 11 predicted proteins | sample Palsa_T0_2_FD_201948 | JGI IMG/M metagenome (GOLD analysis project Ga0302325, IMG submission 201948) | Peat permafrost microbial communities from Stordalen Mire near Abisko, Sweden - Palsa_T0_2 | ecosystem: Environmental > Terrestrial > Soil > Palsa > Peat permafrost | place: Sweden: Abisko... | reverse complement strand
CCCGCCTTGGCGAAACGCTCGTAGCGCGCGTCCATCTCCTTGGTCATCTCAAACAGCGCGCCGGCGGCCATGCGCGCATCGACGATCACCTCTTTGATCAGATGCGGAATGCCGTTGTAAACCGTCAGCTCGACACGCTTGGGATCGATCATCAACAGTTGTACCTGATCCGGCGTCGCCGAAACGAGCAGCGAGGCGATAATCGTATTCAAGCAGACCGACTTGCCCGATCCGGTTGCGCCGGCGATGAGCAGATGCGGCATTTTGCCGAGGTCGCCGAAGACCGGACGTCCGGTAATGTCTTTGCCCAGCGCCATCCACAGCGGCGGAATCGTTCCGCGATTGGGCATTGCATCGAGAATCTCGCGAACCGCAACAACCGAGATCGTCGAGTTGGGCACTTCGATCCCCACCGCCGATTTGCCAGGAATAGGCGCTTCGATGCGCACGCTGGTCGCCGCGAGCGCAAGGGCGAGATCGTCGGCGAGCGAGGCGATTTTCGAGATCTTCACGCCGCGCTCAGGCCGCAATTCGTAACGCGTGATCGACGGCCCGCGCTCGATATGTGTCACTTTCGCGCCGACGCCGAAACTCGCAAGCGTATCCTCGAGCACGTGGGCGCGATTGGAATCGTCGACCACCTGCGCTTGCGGTGGATCGAAGAGCGCAAGATCCGGGAGCTTGTACGAGCGCGTGGAGGCGACGAGGTCGGACGACTCATAATCGCCCGTAATTGGCGCCGGCACCGGCATCGGAGCTGCAGCCGGTACCGGTGACAGAACGATCGGAGCGACGACGCGCGGCGGCGGCGGCGCCTCTTCTATCTCGTCATCGTCGGTCTCAACGTTGAAGGGCGCCTTGCGATCCGACTTTGGTAGCGCGAACGCCTCGCGCAGCGAGGCATGACCTTCTGGAAGGGCAAGCGAGATCTTCGGGAGTTTCGGCGGGCGGATGCGCGACACGAAGCCCAGCAACAGGCCGATGACCTTCTTCATGCTCACCTGCGTGAGCGAGAGCGTGAGCGACAGCGCGACGAGCACCAGGACGATCCACGCGCCGGCCGTACCTAGCAGGGCGCTGAGCGCTGACCAGATCCCGCCGCCGACGATCCCACCATTACGTGGGCCGGCCGAGCCGAACGCCGCGTCGATCATGAGGAAATACGAGAGCGCCGACGTGCCCAGCGTCGCGATCATGCGCGGCACGTTGATTTCAAGGAAGATGATGCCGCCTAGAAGTGCGACCAGCACCGGGAAAAACGCGGCGCCCCCTCCAAAGAGTTCGCGCAGCCAGCCTGCCAGCGCGTGGCCGACGTTGCCGGCGTGCCCCGGAACAGCGAGAGCGATACCACAGAGGAGCGCCACGGCGAGAGCGGCGATTCCGACGATCTCGAGATTGAGCTTCCTTGCATTCGCCTTCCGGCGTACCCGTGCCATTACCGTATAGCCGTTTCGTCGTTCGATTAGGAGATCACTTGCAGAGCCCCACCATCGTCGTCCTCGATGGCGACCAAACCGGAGAAGAGTTGCTCAACGAGTCGCTACGCGTACTCGACGAATCCGTCATAGATATCGAGCTCGCCTTCGAACACTACGATCTCTCGCTCGAGAATCGGCGTGCAACGAGCAACCAAGTTGTGCACGATGCAGCCGCGGCGATGCGCACGCATCGCCTTGGACTCAAAGCCGCTACGATCACGCCCGCAGAAAAAGGCGACGTCGGCTCGCCCAACGCGATCTTGCGCAAAGAGGTCGAAGGCAAAGTGATCGTGCGCACCGGCCGCAAGCTGCCGCGCGTGCGTCCCGTCGCGGGCATTCACGCTCCAATCTCCGTCGTGCGCATGGCCGTCGGTGACGCATACGGCGCGAAGGAGTGGCGCGAGGGCGAAGGGATGGACGAGATCGCATGCCGCACCGAAGTCATCTCGCGCAGTGTCTGCCGCTATGTGTCCGAGTACGCGTTCGTTCACGCGAAAAAGATGGGCGCAAAAGTTTTTGGCGGACCGAAGTTTACGGTCAGCCCGGTGTACGAAGGCATGCTCAAGGAAGAGATGGATGCCGCCGCTGCGCGCCATCCCGATATCCCCTACGATCCGCAGCTCATCGACGCCACCTACGCGTTACTGCTTTCGAACGCGGGCGATAGTCCGCTGGTCATTCCCTCGCTCAATCGCGACGGCGACTGTCTGTCCGATTTGGTGATGCAGCTCTTCGGATCGATCGCGGGCGCCGAATCAGTGCTGCTCTCCTTCGACGACCAGCTCAAGCCCAACGTCGTCATGGCCGAGGCGCCCCACGGCACCGCGCCGCGACTCTTCGGAAAAAACGTAGCCAACCCACTTGCGATGATCCTGGCAGCCGGCGCGCTGCTCTCTTATATCGAGGACCGGCGGGCGAGCAACGCCGCTCGAGCGATTTATGAGTCGTCGTTGGAGGCGGTCCACGAGGGAATCGCTACCGCCGACCTGGGCGGACACTCGACCACGACAGAATTCACCGACGCCGTCATCGAAGGGGTCAAGCGGAAGCTCGACGTCTGGTCGACGCTCTAGCGCCCGTGGGATGAGTGTAAAGTTTCATATAAACCGGGACTGCGGAACTAGAGTTCCTTGGTCTGCGGTTAAGCAGGCGCTTACGGGGGACCGATTTTATAAAAAGGATGCTGGGGCTCTCACGACGCGCCGTTCAAGGTATTGAACGGGGCAATCAGCGACGTACTTATCGGCAGTCGATCGAGCTACCGATCGCGATTGAGGCTGGTCTGCCCGCGCCCGTGTATGGAACCCTCGTCAACATTTCTGAGACCGGTTGCCGGATACGCTCGCTGATCCTGATCGATCGCGACCGCGACGTCCGTTTCGAGCTCAAGCGCCCGGGTCACAAGGCTATCTCGCTCAAGGGACGCATCGTCGCGCGCGCCACCCCTCCCTCGGGCGGAGGCTATGAGTACGGCGTTACCTTCGTCCTGACCAATAGCGAGCGCGAAGTGCTCCTGCGAGAAATTCAGGAGATGCAGCGCCGGGAAGCGGCGGCTCGCGCGGACAATCGCCCGCAGACGGTCGCGCCGCCCCCGCCGGCCACCGGCAAGCAGCGCCGCGGCAGCGTCCGTACAATGGTCGGATTTCCGGTACGCTATCGGACCCCAGGCAAACCAGCGATCGTGGCGGAGGCCAACGACGTCTCGATGGGCGGCCTGCGCCTGATCACCGTCGAGAAGATCGACATCGGGACGATGGTCGAGTTGCGCTTCACGCTTCCCAACAGTGTGCTGTGGGTCTACCCGGCAGCCGAGCAGCGCACCGAGATCACGCCCTTCGGGGAGCGTCGAATCCGGATTCCCGATAACCGGCGCTCGTTCGACGAGATGCTGGTACATGGCCGCGTCGTCTCTCGTTTCGCTCCGCAGCGCGAACGCGAAGTCTACGGCGTGCAATTCACGGATATCGATGGTTACCAACGCGAAGAGGTCGCGCGCTTCACGCACGCGGTGCAACTCGCAAAGCTTCGGTCGGAATAGACCGCAGTCGGACATTCCAAGGAAAGGCTACCCTATCATGAGCTGGATTCCCAAGAAGAGTACGACCGCAATGGGTTGGGGTGCACCCGCGCAGATCGCAACTCCAGTCGCGACCCTGATGACCCCCCGTACCGCGGTTTGCTCGCTGGAGATGCCGGTGGTGATGGGCGTACGCCGTCTGCCTGCGCCGGTCTACGGCACGCTGATTGACATCAACGCGCAAAGCGCGCGTGTTCGTTCGCTCGTCCTCATGGAACGCGGTACGGAGGTCGAGTTCGATTTAACGATCAGCGGAAACGCACCGATCACGCTCAACGGCAAAGTCGAGGCGCGCCGTAATGCCCACTCGGGAGCCCGATTTGAGTATCACCTTTCATTCGCCTCGATGGCCGAGGCGCAAATCGACGCGCTGGCACGCATCGTTCGCGATCTGGAACGGCGCAATGCGGCCTCGAGAACGATTCAGCACTCGATCGCACAGCTTCCAACGACCGACAAGACAAAGCGCGGCAGCTACCGCGCGCTCACGGCGTTTCCCGCGTATTTCCGGCGCGAAGGCGCCGCGTGGGGCGAAGGCAAGGTCGGCGACATCTCGGCGACCGGCATCCGCATGAACTGCGAAGAGCTCATTGGGATCGGGACCATGCTCGACATGCGCATTACGCTGCCCTCGAGTGTGCTCGACGTCTATCCCGAAGAGACTGCGGTGCTCGATCTGACGCAAAGCGTTCCGCGACGCATCGGTCGCGCCGATATGCGCCGGCCGTTCGAAGAGATGTCGGTGCGCGGGCGCGTCGTCACCCGCTTCCAGCCAGTTCGCGATCGCGAAGTCTACGGCGTCGCGTTCATCGAGATCGACGGATATCAACGCGAAGAAATCGCACGCTTTACCCACGCGGTGCAGCTCTCCAAGATCCGCAGCGCTTAGTGGCGCTACCAAAAGTGAGCCTCGCTCACTTTTAGTAGCCCTCCTAGCGCAGGGATATCAATAAAACGCCGGCGAGCGCAATTGCGACGCCGGCCTTTTGTATGCCGGCGAGGCGTTCGCCGAGTACGATGCGCGCGAGAAAGACTGTGCTTGCTGGATAGAGCGAGGTCAGCACCGCTGCGATTTCAAACTTGCCGACGAAGGTCGCCACCACGTAGAGAATATTGGCAGTCATGTCGAGCACGCCGCAGCCGATAATGAGCGGCCAGTCCGCACGCGCGGGAGCCAGGCTGGTGCGCGTAGCAAACGCTGCGACCAACAAAAGTGCAATCGACGTGACGCGCGCGCCGAGCAGATTGTGCAAACCCGCTGCTGGATGCGTGTATGAGAGCAAGATGAAGAATGCGCCGAAAAGGAATCCGGTCACGATCGCCTCTCGCACGCCGGCTGTCGCGATCTCGCGTTTGCCCGAATTTTCAAACGATAGTGAGATCATCACGATCGCGATGAGCGCGAGCACAAGCCCAAGAATCTGCATCATCGCCAACCGGTCGCCGCGGATCGTGGCATAAACCAGCGGGAACGCGGCGGCCAGCACGGCCGTGATCGGTGAGACGATCCCCATTTTGCCGATCGAGAGCGCGTGATAGAGCAAGGTGATGGCGAGCCCGCCACAGAGACCTGCGAGTGCGCCGAAGATATAGTCGCTTGCGACTGCATGCGCCGGCGTAAACGGCAGCGCGACCAGCAGCAACACAAAACCGACCGCCTGCGAGATAACGGCGACGGCGATCGTCGCGGTGCGACGCGTCGCTAGGCCGCCGCAAAAGTCCGCCGCCCCGTAGGTCAGGGCGGCGAGCAGGCTCAGAGCGATGCCGATGGCGAGCTACACTTCCATCACGACCGGGATAATGACGGGGCGGCGTTTGGTTCGGCGGTTGATCGCCCGCGCGAGGGTGGTGCGAATGTGTTCCTTGACCGTATTGACGTCGCGAATAGCTTCGACTGAGACCTCGGCGATCGCGTTGCGCAACTCGGTGCGCAATTCGTCGAGCACTCCGTCCGATTCGGGCAAATAGAACACGCCTTTGGAGATCAGGTCCGGCTCGCCGATCACGCGCGCCTCTTCCGCATCGATCGCAACGACGACGATGACGATGCCGTCATTCGAGAGTGCCTTGCGGTCGCGCAAGACTGCTTCGCCAACGTCGCCGATTCCCGAGCCGTCGACGAGCACGTTGCCGCCGTACGTCTTGCCGATTTTGTCGCCGTACTCGCGGGTGAATTCGAGCACGTCGCCATTCTCCACGACGAACACATTCTCGGCCTCGACGCCGGTCTGCACGGCCAGCCGTCCGTGTTGTACCAGCATGCGGTACTCGCCATGGAGCGGCATAAAGAACTCCGGCCGCACGAGGTTGAGCATCAGCAAGAGCTCCTCTTGCGAGGCGTGACCCGAGACGTGCGAGCGTCCGTCAGTCCCGTGAATCACCGTGGCGCCGAGCTTATACAGGTTGTTGATCGTCTTGTACACGCTCTTCTCGTTGCCCGGGATCGGAGTCGCGCTTACGACAATAGTATCGCCGGGAACTATTTTGAAATTCTTGTGGTCCCGCACCGACATCCGCGCAAGCCCGCTCATCGGCTCACCTTGCGAACCGGTGGTCATGACCACGATTTGTTCTGGTGGATAACGGTCGATGTCATCGATTTTGATCGCCGTCTCGGGCGGAATACGCAAGTATCCGAGTTCGCTCGAGAAATGCACCACGTTCTGCATCGAACGGCCAAGGAACACGATCTTGCGCCCAAACCGAACGGCGTGGTCGACCGCCTGCTGAACGCGCGGCACGTTCGACGCAAACGAAGCGATGACGATGCGCCCTTTGGCTCGCTGAAAGATCGCGGTGAACGCCTCGCCCACGATGCGCTCGGAGAGCGTGTGTCCCGGACGCTCCGCGTTGGTCGAGTCGGACAGCATCAAAAGCACGCCCTCCTCGCCGATGCGCGCGATGCGCGCGAAATCGGCCGGGCGGCCATCGATCGGGGTTTGGTCAAACTTGAAATCCCCGGTATGAAAGATCGTGCCCACCGGCGTACGGAGCGCGAGCGCGCACGCTCCGGCCACGGAGTGATTGATGTGTACGAACTCGGTCTCGACCGAGCCGTGCCGGACGCGATCGCCGGGTTCGACCACGACAAAATCGATGTCGCCGAACTTATGCTCGCGCGACTTGGCTTTGATCAGCGCGACGGTGAGCGCGGTCCCGACGATCGGCGTGTCGGGAAACTCTTTGATGAAGTACGGGAGGCCGCCGATGTGGTCTTCGTGCCCATGGGTCACGAGAACGGCGCGTAACTTGTGCGCACGTTCGCGCACGTAGGTGAAATCGTTGATGACGATATCGACGCCGAACATCTCTTCGTCGGGGAACATCAGGCCGCAGTCGACCACAACGAGATCGTCGTTGGTTTCGATCACGGTCATGTTGCGACCGATTTCGCCGCAACCGCCTAGCGGGATGACGCGCGTGTAGGCTTCGTCCGGGGGTTTGGGGACGATCAGGGTGTCGGGATTCAAATGGCGGGCACTTTCCGCGCGCGGCTGCGCGCGTGATGGAGGCTCATGCTCAACCGATACCTCGCGCGGGTCGCCCTGACCTCGCTGACCCTGTGGGCGGCGCTGACCGCAGCCTCAGCGGCGCCCAAGGCGCTACCTCTTTGCCCCTCCGCGCTACGCGAACGCTACTCGCCGCGAGCCCTCCGGCGAATCCGCGCGCTGCTGCAGCTTGCAATACTACAAGCGCGTCGCGACCGGCTCGCTCTGGCGCAAGGCGCTATCGCGCATCAGGTGACGATCGAACAGATTCTCAGCTCGCCGGACGACGCCACGGTCCTCGTGCAAGAATCCGGTAACACCCACCTGAAACATTTTCACGTGGACGGCGCTAGCAAATCGGGGCAGGATGCCTCGACTGTTTTCAAGCCAGGACGGCGTTCCTCGCGGAGCGAGGATGAAAACAGGTGCTGGTAGCCGACAACGATGCTTCACGGAGAGAGGGCCCCTCATGGCTGTCGACACCTCACCCAAACCCAATGGGCTAAAAGTCGCATTGGATACGATCGTGGCGCCTAAAGAGGCGTTTGACTCTATCCGGATCGCGCCGACCTGGGGATGGGCATTTTTGATAGTGCTGGTTCTTACGCTGGCCACGTCATATCTTGTGACGCCGGCGGTGACTCATGGAATTCAGAGCGATTGGCCAAACACGGTCGCGAAGAATGCGACGTTGTCGGGGCTCTCCGCGGACGAGCAGCAATCGCGTCTCGCCCTCTCGGTCAAAATTGCGTCCTTCGTCTGGATGTTCACGCCCCTATTCGTCCTCTTCGGCTTGGTGATCGGCACCGTGATCATGCTGATTTTCAACGCGCTGGGGCACGGGGACGGCTCGTTCGGCAAGTATTGGGCCGCGCAGTGCAACATTGCCCTCACGAACTCAGTCGGAGGGATCGTTCTCACGGCGATTGTCTTCGCGCGCGGTGCGGACAGTTTTACGACCGCGGCGAGCGTGCAAGAGGCGCTGCCGAACCTCGGTATGCTTGTCCCCGGAGCCGGCAAGCTCCATGCGCTTTTCGCAACGTTCACACCCTTCACGCTTTGGGCCGCAGCGCTCGTGATCGTGGCGCTTACGGTCATTGGTCGCGTCCCGCGCGTGCAAGCGTGGCTCGCCGGTATCCTTGCTTTCATACTGCCTGGCGCGATCGCAGTCGCGTTTACTCCTTGATCGGTACTCGCTGGATGATTCGTGCACTTTCCACGGCCCTCGTCGCAATAGCACTTTGTGTGCCGGTTGCCGCCTCGGCTGCGCCGATGACGCTCAACGACGCGATCGCATACGCGTTGAACCATAGTCCGACGGTTGCACAGCAATACGCGGCGGCGCGCGCCGCCGAGCACGTGCTGGCGCAGCAGCGCGCAAACGCGTTTCCGACGGTGAACGGCGAACTGCAGAATTCGCTCGGGAAGAGCGCAAACTATGGCGGAGCCTACGCCGCAATCGGCATTCCGGTGCAAAATATTTTCAGCCAGAATACTGCACAAATCGGAACGAACTACACGCTCGACACCGGCGGCCTCGCGTTCCTGCAGCTCGCGTCGGCCCGTGCCTCGGCGGCACAAGCCGAAGAGACCCTGGTGAGCGCCGAAAACCAGGTGGCAACCAGTGTGACGAACGCCTTTTACGGGGTCGTTCAGAAACAAGCAATCGTCGGCGTTGACGCTTCGGATTTGGAGTACCAAAACGTTCTCGTTAGTGCCGCCAAAGCCAAGGAGCACGCCGGTATGGCCGCCGGCGTGGACGTGCTGCGCGCACAAGTCAATCAAACCAAGAGCGCCTCGACACTGGTCGGCGCGCACGCCGACGTCGACGACGCGCGCGAAGATCTCGCCCAAAGCATCGGCGCCTCTCTCGATCAATCATTCGTTTTTCCGAAAGTCATTGCCGAGCCGAAGTTGCCGTCCCAATCCGTTAGCACCCTCGAAGACATCGCGCTCAATGCGCGCCCCGACGTACTAGCCGCTCGGAGCGGTGTTGCGGCGGCGGAGTTCACAAGAAAAGGCTGGGGCCGTGAACTCTTTCCGACAGTGCAGATCGGCGCTGCATTCGGTAATCAGCTTTCCACGATCCAATACAATCAGTTTGGCGAGCCCGTCGCGCACCCGAGCGGGACGCCCGGATTTTGGAGTGTCCAGGCGACATCGACCTTGTCACTGCCGCTGGTCGACTACGGCCAACGCCGCACCGAGCGCGTCAACGACGACGCGCAGCTCGTCTCGGCGCAACGCACGCTCGACCAAGCTCGCACGCAAGTCCAGATCGACGTCCGTCAAACTTACCGCGCAGCGCAAACCGCGCTTGCACAGCTCGATCTCGCGCAAGACGAGTCGCGGCTGGGTCTCGAGTCCGCTCGCATCGCACAACTTCAGTACGCGCACGGGCTCATCGCGCTCTCGGACGTCATTCAAGCCCAGCAAGAATCGGTTACAGCACAGTCCGACCTTGTGGCTGCGCGCGTTTCATACATCAACGCGATTGTAAAACTTCGCGTCTCGCTCGGCACCTATACGGCGCAGAGCGCGGTAGCGGATCTGTGAGAAGGAGGCTCAAGCGTTCATGAACCGTACCCGCAACGCCGTCATCGTCATCGCCGCTCTGATCGTCGTCGTGATTTTCGCCGTCGTGGCCGCTCGCCGCAACACGAGTTCGGCGATTCCGGTCAAGCTGCAAAAGGTCGCCTACTCCGACTTCACCATCAAACTACCCGAGAACGGCGTTGTGATGAATCCCTCGACGGTCACCGTCCCAACGCTCGTAGCGGGAAACATCGGGCAGATCTTGGTGAAAGCCGGCACCCACGTTAGTGCGGGCGAACTGCTCGCGACGATCCAGAACCCGACGCTCGACTATAATGCCGCGGGTTCACAGGCCGACTACATCAACGCCGCCGCAAACGTGTCCACGGCGCGCGTCCAAGAACAGAACGCGCGCGTACAATATCAAGCGCAGGTGGATACGAACAAGAGTGCACTCGACGAGGCACGGCGCGTGTACGATGCCGACGAGGCGATGTTGGCTCAAAAGGCGATCGCTCGCAGTCAGGTCGATGCCGACAAGGCCAAGCTCGATCAAGCGCAGGTCGCCTACGACCAGGCGGTCCAACAGCTCAAACTCGGGGCGGTATCGGGTTACGGCATGGACAGCGTTCAAGCCGCTCAGGCCAACGCGCAGAAGAGCAAGATCCTCAACGCCCAGAACCAGCAGCAACTTGCTTTCACGCGCATCGTTACGCCGATAAGCGGGGTGATACTGACGGTCGCGGCCGAGACCAGCAATCCGCTTCGACCGATGCAGCAGGGCGACGTGGTTACTGCCGGAGAGGGACTGTTCTCGATCGCGGACGACAATAGCTACGTCGTGAGGGCCCAAGTTGACGAACAAGACATCATCAACGTGCGTCTAGGGCAGGCTGCGAACATCACGGGGCAAGATTTCCCCGGACACGTCATCCCGGGTCACGTTGCGCGGATAGAGCCCGTCGCGCAGAAGTCGACCGACGCGTCAAGCACCTCGATGCAAGTGCTGACGACGATTGCCCTCGACCAGTCGCCGGCGTTTCTTAAAGACGGCATGAGCGCCGACGTTGACATCTTGACGAGCAATATCCCGCACTCCATCGTCGTCCCCAACGATGCAATCAATAAGAACGGAAAGACCTCGTTCGTTTACGTGGTCACGGGCGGCATCGCAAAGAAGCGCGTGCTTATCCTGGGCCGTGCCGGTGACAGCACGACGCAAGTGCTCTCCGGCCTAGCGCCCGGCGACATCATCGTTGCGGCAAAGATGCCCGCCGTTACGGACGGCGCGCGCGTAACGCCATTGCCGTCGTCGTCACCTTCGCCAAGCTCACCATGAGCCGCGTCCTCGCGTATCTAGCTGAGGCCCTGGCATCACTTTGGCGCAACCGCACGCGTTCGATCCTTACGATGCTCGGCATGATCATCGGAAGCGCGTCGATCATCACGGTCTTCGGCTTGAGCAAGGCCGCGACGAGCGGGATTGAGGGAACGTTCAAATCGTTCGGCACGTTCCCGATCGTTGTCCAAGTCGACATGTCCCAGACGTATCCGGAGCGCGCGCAGTTGCATTACAGCGATGCCGCGCGTCTCGCCGCCGACTTGGGCTCATCGGTGCTGGCTGTCCAGCCGGATTTTACCCGCACGTGGAAAATCCGCTACGGCACCGTAAGCGACCACTTTTCGGTCTCCTCTGCCGGTGTTTACCCAAACGACGACTCGCTGACGATGAGCGCCGGACGCAAACTCGATGCGCAAGACGTCGATTCTGCTGCGCGCGTGGTTGTCGTCTCACAGAGCGTCGCGGACCGATTCTTTCCAAACCGCGATGCCCTCGGGAAAGAGCTCACCATGAATAGCGGGCGCTATACGGTTGTGGGCGTATACAACCCGATCACATCACCGTTTATCACTGCCCTAGGCGGCAACGACTTCATTGTAGTGCCGTATTCGACATTCTACCGCGCGTTGAACGAGCCGCCCGACGATTTTTCGATCTACCCCACGACCGGTTTCACGGCGGATATGTTGCACGATCAGATCGTCGCGTCGTTACAGCACATTCACGGCCCGAAAGCGCAGTATCAGATCCTCGACGGTGCTGCTTTTCTCAAGGGCTTCGACGACGTCCTGAACATTGCGGGCACGAGTCTCGCCGCGATTGGCACTGTTGCGCTGATCGTCGCCGGTATCGGTATCATGAACATCATGCTGGTCACGGTTACCGAACGTACGCGTGAAATCGGCATTCGTAAGTCAATCGGCGCAAGCAGACGCGACATCATCTTGCAATTTCTTATGGAGTCAGTCGTGCTGGCGCTGGTCGGCGGCGGGACCGGGATGCTCCTCGGGATCGCGTTCACGGCGCTCGGGGCATTCGCGCTGAGTAAGGAGCTAGGTCAGCTTGTTGTGCCGTACGTTCTGGTCGTCTCGGTTGCACTCGCCTTCTCCGGCGCAGTCGGCATGATCTTCGGTCTGTATCCGGCATATCGGGCGGCCACGCTCGATCCCATTGAGGCGTTGCGCTCATGATGTACTTCGAAGAAGCGCTGCGCGTGCTCGTTGCCAACAAGATGCGCACGTTCCTGACGACGATCGGACTGATCATCGGCGTCTTTGCGGTCATCAGCATCGAGGTCCTCGGGCACAGCATGGCCGGATCGATCAGCGAGACGCTCGGTGCGCTTGCAGATAACTCGTTCATCCTCTTTCCCGGCTCGTTTCAGGGCGACTTTGCGCGCGCGGCGATGCGCCTTTCCGATTTAGACAACATCGTTGCGACGGTCCCCAATATATCGAGTGCGGTACCAATCGGCGGGGCGCAAGAATTAGTGCGTTACGGTCACAACGTCGGGCGCTTCCGCCTGTTCTCCGATGCGAATCCGCCCTTCGCGAATCTTCCACTTGCCTACGGCCGCTATCTGAGCGATGACGACATTGCGAGCGCAGCTGATGCGACCGTGCTGAGTTGGGCCGCGTACCAGCGGCTCTTTCCCGACGGCGGCGATCCAAGCGGTGAGAGTGTCTACGCCGGCACGCACCGGTACGTGGTCGTCGGCGTCTTAGCCAAACCGCGGCAAGGTTTGCTGAACGCGACTTTCGGCGGCGACGTATCCATCCCGTACACGACCTACGTGCGCGAGTTCGTGCACGGCGACCGCATCTTCGCGGCGCGCTTCACCGTCCGTGATACGTCGATCATTCCGGAAACCGAGGCCGCCGTGATAAACCGCGTCCGCCAGTTGCGGAACATCGGCAAGGACGTGCAGTATAAAACGTTCGACAAGGCTGCATTCACCGGCGGTATCGACGGAGTCTTCAATGCCGTGACGATCGTCGTCGGCTTGATCGGCGCGGTTTCGCTGGTCGTTGCCGGGATCGGCGTGATGAACATCATGCTGGTCTCAATCAACGAACGAACCCGTGAGATCGGCACGCGTAAAGCGATCGGCGCGCGCAAAGGACAAATCTTGATGCAATTTTTCATCGAGGCGGCGCTGCTCAGTAGTTTTGGCTGCTTCGTCGGCATGGCATTGGGCTTGCTCGCGGGCGGCCTGATCAATAGTATCTTCATCGTAAAATTGACGGGCTACACCGCACCCCCGCCGTACGCGCAAGCACTTATCATCACCCTGACCTTTGCGGCAATTGTAACGCTTGCATTTGGTTCGTATCCCGCGTATCGCGCGGCGTCGCTCGACCCGATCGAGGCGTTGCGCTATGAATAATTCTCGCGCGATCGATCTCGCGCAGATCACCAAAACCTACAAAACGGGCTCACTCGAGGTGCCGGCCCTGCAAGGCATCGATCTTGTCGTCGAACGCGGCGAGTACGTCGCAATCATGGGACCATCAGGTTCAGGCAAGTCGACGCTGATGAACATCATCGGCTGTCTCGATCGTCCAACCAGTGGCTCGTATCATCTCGATGGCGAAGACGTCTCGCACCTCGACGACAATGCGCTCGCCACAATCCGGCTGCGCAAGTTGGGCTTCGTCTTTCAGGGGTTCAACCTGCTCGCCCGCACCGACGCGATCAACAACGTTGCGCTTCCGCTCTTCTACGCGGGTGTCAGCACGCGTGAACGGCGCGCGCGCGCGCTCACCATGCTGACCGAGGTCGGCCTAGCCGACCGCGCGCACCACAAGCCAAGCGAGCTTTCAGGCGGTCAGCAGCAGCGCGTCGCAATTGCGCGAGCCTTGGTAAACGACCCCGCGGTCCTTCTGGCCGACGAACCAACCGGCAACCTCGATACGAAGACGAGCGCTGACATCATGGCGCTGATCGACCAGTTGCATGCCGGCGGCCGGACGATCATCATGGTGACACACGACGAAAACATCGCCCGGAACGCCCGCCGCGTCGTTCGCCTCCTCGACGGAGCCATCGTCAGCGACGAGGCCATGGACCATCAAAAAGTAGCCAAGGGCTAGCTTTTTGCCGTTTTCTTAAGGAACGCCCCGAAACCAACCCTCGTTCTCAGAGTAGAAAAATTTCCCAGAATAATCGTCGCTAGATCGGAAAAATAGTGAAAAATCGTTTCCTGCCGACAGTGATCGTCGGCCTATCGGGCGCCGTCATCGGCAGCTTCGTGATGATGCTCTACGCCAGCACGCACTTTACCAACGTCGCGGGGCCGAACCATACGCCTCCGGCTGTGGCCGCAGCGCCGCTCAACGGCGTAAGCGATCAGGATCGAATCGTGAGCGCGGTTAAGCGCACCAAGGCCTCGGTCGTCGCGATCACTGAGACGATCAACGGCCAGCAAGTCGTTCCGATCGACCCGATGATCCAGCAGTTCTTCGGCCAGCAAGGGCCGGGCATCGTCCAGCACTTCAAGGGCCAAGCCTCGGGCTCGGGCTTCGTTTACGACAACAAGGGTGACATCGTCACCAACGCGCACGTGGTCAACCCACCGAGCGGTGCAAAGTTGTCGAATCTCACCGTGATCTTCTCGAACGGCGATCACGTGCCGGCGCACGTCGTCGCGGTGAATGTCGGCGCCGATCTGGCGGTGATCCGGGTCGACAACTATAAAAAGCTCCCGCCGGCGCTCGACCTCGCCGACTCGGACAAACTGGAGCAGGGCCAATGGGCGATTGCCATCGGCGAACCGTACGAGTTACAGCAAACGGTCACACTCGGCGTCGTCTCGGCTTTCCAGCGCGAAGAGAAGGTCGGCGCGGAAGGCGGCGGCAACGGCTATTACGACTTTAAGGGCCTGCTGCAGACCTCGGCACCGATCAACCCCGGCAACTCGGGCGGCCCGTTGATCAACATCGACGGGAGCGTCATCGGTGTCAACCAGCTCACCGACGAAGCGGCGCAGGGCATCGGCTTCGCGATTCCCTCGAATACGGTGCGTTCGG
>Ga0302325_10017902_pt1 | contig 14948 bp, 13 predicted proteins | sample Palsa_T0_2_FD_201948 | JGI IMG/M metagenome (GOLD analysis project Ga0302325, IMG submission 201948) | Peat permafrost microbial communities from Stordalen Mire near Abisko, Sweden - Palsa_T0_2 | ecosystem: Environmental > Terrestrial > Soil > Palsa > Peat permafrost | place: Sweden: Abisko... | reverse complement strand
CCCCGAGGTCTCAAGACACGCACCCCGCCGCCCCCACGCTGACCACTACCCACCGAACACCCGAAAAACCCCGCCAACGCCATCAACCACCCCCGATCAGCCAGCCAGCCGGTGGATCGAGGTTAAGTCCGGGTGGCGCTAGGGTCGGGAGGCGGCGTTGCCGGCGGAGAGGCTCGCGAGCCTGCTCTTCAGGTACGTCTTCTCGCGTTTCGAGCAGGCGGTGGTAGCGCCGCCGCTCGCGGTTTCGATGATTTCGCGGCACTCGTGGATCGCCAGTTCGAGCGCCCCGTGCTTGGCTTCGGCGAGGCCCACCAGACGCCCGACTGTCACGTCCGTCGCTTCCGCTCGTGGCACCACACGCATATGCGTCGGGTCGGACGGCTGCGCAAAAGTGCCGACATACACATTGGCTTCGGTATCGGCGACGAACACGCCGATGACGGGCTGACGCAGGTCGGCGCGCATCACCGCGACGGGCTCCGCCTTGGGAGCCTTGGTCGTTCTCATGAACGTCGCACACCCGGTGTAGAGCGAGATGCCAACGAACGCAACGAGGCCAAACCAGATGAACCTTTCGGTGAACAGATAGGCCGCCAGGCTGACGATCGCCGCCCCCAGCGCAAACGCGAAGAGGACGAAGAAATCGATGATGCCGAGTTCCTGAACGTCCGGCCCGTCCAGCCACAATGGCACAGCCGTCAGTACGACGAACGTCGCGGCGTACTCGAGGCCGCGCTCTGCGCCGGCGACTTTCGGATCGAGGGCGAGTTCGGCGTTGGCTTCGGCGTTTCTGGCTTCCAAGCTCGCGTCTTCCGCCTTGCGGCGTGCGGCCGTGGCGATTTTCTCCCGCTCGTTCGCCAGATGCTGCTGCGCCTCGACCTGCTCACGCAACTGATCGGGCCGAGCCACAGCAGCGGGCTGGGATTGCAACAACTCGTAATCTTGGCTGAGTTTGGTTGCAAATTCACGAGCGGCGCGCGCGGTCTGTTCCTCTGGCGCCGCGTCTCGGATCGCTTTGTCCGCTTCGTAGCGAAGTTTGCGAGCCGTGCGACGCTTTCCGGTAGCTTTGAGCCAACTCGGAGCGCGGAGCAGAGCATGGATGAAGGCCAGCACGGCAACGGCCCCGAGCGCGATCAATGACGCTGGCACGAGGTAGCTCGCGCCCATCGTGATGAGGACGTTCTTCGGCACCACCGCGACAGCCTCGTCTGGAGGGATGCCAGCTTCGCGTGCTCGCAGCCACACGATCGCGCCGCCGAAGAAGGTGACGAATCCCACGACTCCGATTCCTGCACCGACCGCGCCGGCCACCTTCATCAGCAGGCCGGGCACCGATTCCTCCGACTTGGCCTGACTGGTGGACGGCGCGAGCGGGCTTATCGGTTCCCGCTGCTGATCACCTTGGCCCCCATCTCGGGCTTCCACGGCAGGTAAGACTAACCGACCGCGAGCTTGCCGCCTCCATACGAGGCATATCGCTCAAAGGCATACGCGATCGAGGACGGCGAGTACAAAGCGCTGACCTACGCGCGATGGCTGGGCTGGTTCGCGCACTTGGCCTCGAACTCGGGGCGCTCTTTCGGCGTGCAGAAGGCCTCAGCGCGGATTGAACGCCCGTGGCGCCAGCGCCTTGGGCTGTCCGTGCTGCCCTGTGGTCAACATACGCATGTTAGGCATGGCATACACCGGGTCGCAAGCGGGCGCAGGGTCCGCCTGGCGGCCGGTACGATGTTTGCAAGACGTTTGCGGGAGCCCGAAAGCTGCATTGCAAAGCCAACTTGAACCTTTCTCCCCGATAGGTTCGTGTTTGGCGAAGTCCGGGCTTTCGCTGGTCGCGGCCTCCGCAAATCCCCCGCAGCGGGACTGTCCTCGATGTCGGTGGTCTGCGCGAGCACGCGGCAGGCGCGAGCGTCCCGGGTCGATTCGGCGTCTCCCGGGGGCGCCGTGGAATACCGGCCGGCAGCCGGGAGGTCGGCTCATGCAGAGCGCGGAACGCTCAGAGTTGCGCTCGGCGAAGCAGGCTGCTCGGGCGCATGCCGAGGCCGGCTGCGATCTTCAGGATCGTGGCGAGCGTGATGTTGAACTCGCCGCGCTCGATCGCCCCGTAGTAGCTGCGGTCCAGTCCCACGTGCGCGGCGAACGCCTCTTGCACGAACCCTTGTTCTCGGCGGGCCGCCCGGATCGCCTCGCCAAGCGCACGAGCCGCTATCGACTTCTCGGCAGGCATGGCTCACCAGTCGCGTTTCCACTGGCGGGTGTCGCGGCGGCCGTCGCGTTGTTGTCGTAGGCGCCGGCGTTGCTCGCGGGGGAGTGTGCTGTCGTGGGGTTGGGTGCGGGTGTCGGTGTCGGCTTGTTGGTCGTTGGGCTCGGCCCACTCGTTTAGGCAGTAGGTGGCGCAGCCGAGTAGCCAGGCTGCTCGTTGGAGGCGTGTGGCGAGGGTGAACCATTCGTCGGATTCGGCGGGGCGTGTGGCGTTGAGTGTCGCGAGCGTCTCGGCGAGCACGTCGGCGAGGCTCTCGCGGAACTCGTCGATCCGCTCGCGGGCGGCTGTGTGTGCGTTGCGCCATCTGGCGTGTTGTGGTGCCTCGGGTAGCGCCGGCAGCGTGCCGGCCTGTTGTGAGTCGGCGAGCTGTCGTTCGCCGCGGCTGGTCAGCGTCCAGACGGTGAGCCCTTTTCGCCGGATGCGCTGCGCGATGCCGGCTTGCTCGAGCGCGTCGAATTGCCGGCGTACGCGGCGGGGTAGGTGCGCTGCGCTGCGGTAGCCCAGGTGTTCGGCTGCGGTAGCGAGCAGCACGCCGTGGCCCTGTGATGTTCGGTGGCGTTGGGCGCGGTCGATGGCGGCGGCCACCAGAAGCTCCAGCTGCGGGTCGGCGGGGTTGGGCGGGGTGGTGTCCATTCGGTTCCTCCAATCGATGGTGGTTTGGAGGCGCCGGGAGGCAGCTGTAGGGCAGGCACGGACCGGCCGGCCCCGGGCGGGCTGGGTAGGCTGGCCGTGCGCCGGGAGCAGCAACTCCTGGTGCCACGCCCCCGGCTGTTCATATCAGCGCGGGGGCACTATGTTCAGAACCGGGTTTCGGTTCTTGCTTGGGTGTTGCTACAGGCCGCCCGCGAGCTGTGTCAGCCGCAGCGTTGAGCGTGTGATGAACACGAACTCGTGGCAGCGGTGGATGAGCCCCGCGGCGTGCAGCGCCACGAGCGCGTCGACGGCCGCGAGCTCGTCTCCGGTCGCGCGGGCGATCTCATCCACCGACCAGATGTCGGGTGCGTCGGGGTCCATCAACAGCGAGAGGACCACGCGCTCGGTGCGGTCGAACTCCGCGGCCATGCCGCGGGGGCTAGTCTGACCCTGCATGGGAAGGTACCGCCTTTCCGTGCCACGGCCCCGGGCAGCGACAACTGCGCCGGGGCCACTTGTTTACGATCCGGCCAGGCTACACGCGCGCGTGCGCGAAGTCCAGCTTTCGGAGCGAACTTGGCGCGTCCGGGCACATGGATCGCATCACGCCACGACCCGCCCCAAGAGCAACATGCCCTGGGCGTTCCAGCAAGCAAGCTGACCGGCCCGGTGGGTTCGCGGAGCGCGGTGGGGTGGTGGGCATGGTACGGCTGTGTGGGTGGTTGTGTTGGTGTTGTTGAGGAATCGGAGGGTGGCGCTGAAGCAGAAGCCGTGTGTGGGCATTTGTTGGGTGAGGAGGATCCCTTCGGGGTGGTATGGGACGAGCTGGCCGTGGAGGTGTTCGTAGTAGGTGAGGCCGCGGGGTCCGAAGGTGGCGTGGAGTTTTACGATGGAGACGTCTGGTGCTTCGGGGAGGCTCGCTACGAGCGGGATGGTGATGTGGATGCTTTCGTCGGCTGGCGGGGCGGCTGGTAGTAGTTGGCCGGGGAAGGCGATTTCTGTGGAGACGAACGTGTGTGCCGCGGCGTAGAAGAGCAGTCCGATGTGGCCGTGTTCTTCGGGGGCGCGGACGATTGTCATCTCGGCGGTCTCTCCGATGAGCTCTGGTCCGATCGTGATCTCTGCGAGGGCGCTGCCTTGCCCCATGTGGAGTCGGCGGGGCAGTATGTGGGTCCGAGTTTTTCGAGGGTTTTCCGTGGGGGAGGGTAAGGTCGAGAAGAAGGGTCGCTGCTGGTATCCCAAGGGAAGCTAGATCGGCGCCGGCCGCCTTGCGCCGGGGCGACCATTCGCACTATGGTCGAGCTCTCGGGCGCCAACGGAGCGATTGCGGCGCGATCTGCGCTTCACCTACCCGGACGATTGGTGTCCCGCGCGGGGACCGCCGGGCGTGGATGCGTTCGGCTGTGCGGCGGGTCGAGAGAATGACCATGCTCGCTCGCGTCATGGGTCCGAGTGTGTCGATGAGTCGTCGGGAGATGAGTTGCGCTGCGGGTGAGGACGCCTCGGGGGTCGTGAGGTAGTAGCTCGCCATGCCGCTGAGGAGCACGGCGTGCTCGTGGGCGTCGGGGAGCGGGCTGATGGCATGTAGTGCCCCGCGGGCGAGGGTCTGGAGGCGGCTGGCGGCTTCCTGCGGGCTGTCGTAGTAGCTGAGGAGGCTGCGCTGTGCGACAGCGGTATCTTCGGGCTCATCGATCAGGCCGTCGAGTAGTGAGTGCAGTGCACCGATCCACGGCCAGTAGGCTTCCTCGATCGCAACGGCTTCTCTTGGCTTGAGGCTGGGCTGTGCGGCGGCGGAGATCAGCGCGAAGACACCGAGGGAGGAGCCAGCTGACGCGGCTGTCTCCCACCATCGCAGGCCGGTCGCTGGAGGCGTTGCGTTCTGTGCCCATCGCTCCAGGAGGCGGTGGCCGCCGTGCGGCTCGCTGAGGTTGAGGCTTTGGTAGAGGACGATCCGCTCGGCGAGCCTGTTGGCTGGTTCCCTAACCGTGGCGTGTGAGGGCAGTGCGGCGAGCGCGGAGCGGCAGGCGTCGATGATTTGCTCCAAGTAGCATGCATCGTTGTTGCGTGTCCCGCATGCGTAGTAGTCGGGGTGCCCGGTGTTTTGGTCGAGCGCCGTGAGGAGCGCTTGGTGGAGCTGGCGGCCGTTGGCGACGGGTTGAGGGTTGGGCTGCTCGCCGATGGTGTCGACGTAGTCGTAGGCGGACTGGAAGGCAACCTGGGCGCGGACTGCTTCGCCGCGGTGGGTGGCTGGTGCGAAGGAGGCGAACGCTGCTGATCCCTCGACATTCCCGCGCTTGATTCGTTGGGCTTCCAACGCGAGACGGCGAAGCACGGGGTCGGGGATGGCTTCGGCGCGGTGGCGCCAGTGGTGGATCTCATGGCAGACCCGCGGGAAGACGCTGATCCAATAGCGTCGTGCCGCTGTCAGGAACGTGGCTGCCAGTAGTTTGTCGCTGGCTGAAAAAGATGCTGTCATTGAGACAGCATCGCGCCAACGTGGTGATCGTCACAGGGACTCCTGAAAGCTTGCCTGTGCCGGGACTCGGGCGGCGGCCAGGCCGGGGAGCGCGATCACGAGCAGGGCGATCCCGGTGATGATCGCGAGTGTGAGGAACACTAGGCCGATGCCGAGCGAGAACGGCGCCGGGAACCCGACCGACAGCTGCAGCCAGCGGCTCGCGAGCGCGTGTGCGTAGATGCCGAGGATCGCGCCATCGAGGCAGCCTATGCCCACAAGGATCGCGCTCTCGAGCAGCAGCGCGCGCCAGAGCTGCCTGCTGTCAAAGCCTTGGGCCTTCAGCGATGCCAGGCGAGCGCGGCGCTGCCAGATCACGGCGCTTAGCGCGGTGGCGATTGCCAGCGATGTCGCGATCAGCAGCAGGGTCGCGATCTGGCTGAGGCTCTTGATGCCCTGGCGAGCGCTTGCTTCATAGTGGGCCTCGCGTTCGGCGAGCGTCTCAACGACGAGTCCGGGGCGATGTCCGAGTGCGTGTTCGACGGCCTGCTTGCCAGTGCTGGGTGTCACTCCGGGCTTGAGGTTGATCTCGAGGGCGGTGGGGTTGGTGGTTTGCCAGTAGCGCTGGTAGTCGTGGTCGTTGATTGTGATCGCGCCGGGTGGCCAGCCGACGTTGGTGGTGATCGCTGCGACACCGAAAGTTGCGTTGCCAGAGGGGGTAGGGAGCGTGAATGTGTCTCCCACTGCGAGATGGTGTTCTTCGGCGAAGCCGTTTGAGATCGCGGCCCAGCCGCCGTGGCGGATCAGCCGGGTGGCTTGCGCGAGGTGGCCGTGCAGCAGTTGGCTAGCCTGGATGAGGGCATCATCGCCGGAGGGCCGGGCGCGTATCCACAGTCTGCGGGTGCCGACGTCGAGTAGGCCGCCTTGATACTCGCGGACTGAGGAAATGCCTGGTGTGCGAGCGATGCTTGCGAGCGCGCCGTGGTCCTGGAAGCTGTTGATCGTTAGAAAGTTGTTGTCGGTGGTGACCCAAACGTCGGCGGTGTCGAGGTATTGCACGAGCGCGGTGTCAAGGCCGGTGATCAGGTCATGCCGTGCGCCTTGAATCGCCGTCATTCCGTAGACGGCGAGTGCCGCTACGCCGGCGAGCGCTACCGAGCGGGTGGCGGTCGCATCGAGTTCGACGAGGGCGAGCGCGAGCATGCTGCCGCGTAGGCGTTCGCTTAGCGGTTTGATGATTCTCACCACCATCGCGAAGATCGGGAGGGTTAGGCAGAACGCGGCCAGCGCTAGGACGACGCCTCCGAGGACGCTGAGGGCTGGCACCAGCAGCACGACGACCGTGACGGCGAGAAGTAGGGTCAGCCCGAGCGCGCCGCCGGCTGCCGTAGCGCGTTTGTCGATGTGTTGTCCGGCCTCCCCGGACTCGTGCAAGATAGCGTCGGCTGGCCGGCCGGCTCGCAGGTCGAGGACCGGCAGCAGCGACGCCAGCAGCGTCGCGAGCATCCCGCAGCCGATCGCCAGCAGGACCGTGGTCAGCGGGATTACCGGGTGCGTGCCGATCGGGAACGCGAGCATGAGGTAGCTCGGCACCTCATGAAACAGCGTGCGAGACAGGACATCGCCGAGGATCACACCGATGAGCGAGGCCGCTAGGCCAAGTATCGCGGCCTGGGAGATGAGGACTGTGAGGACTTGTCGAGGTCCGAAGCCCTGCTCGCGCAGCTCGGCCGCAAACCGCCGTCGCTCGGGCACCGTGAGCAGTACGGCGTTAAGCGCCAGCAGAAACCCGACGATGGCGCTGATCGCCGCGAACAGGTTTGTCGACTGGCTCGTCGGCTCGGCAGTCGCCTGCAGGACCGCCAGTTCGCTGCCCGCCGGCTCTACGTCAAGGCGGCCTGCCGCGAGACGCCGAAGCTCCCTTGCGACCAGCCGCGCGGCGCCGGGCTTGGGCTCGACGAGCACCTGGGTTACCCGTCTCGGCTTGCCGCTGAGCTGCTGGGCGAGCGGTAGTAGCGCGACGACGATCGGACTGTTCGCGACCGGACCCACGGTCTGGCTGTCCAGGACAAGGCGGACTTGGACCGAGCGGGCTGAGCCGTCAGTCAGGAGCGTCGCGGGCTGGCCCGCCTGTGCGCCGATCTCGCTCGCGACCGTGGACGGCAGCGCAAGACCGCTCGCCAACGATAGGCCGCCCGCGGCTATGTCTCGGGTGGCTGTCCCATCCAGGGCGACCTGGCTGGTCGTCAGCCCGACGAGCTGAACAGAGTCGCGTCCGTCGGGGCCGACGATCGCTGCGTTCTCGCGGAGCATTGGTGCCGCGACTTTCACCCCCGCCAGCCGACGGACACGCTGGGCTAGCCCTTCGTTGAACCCTTCAGGCGAGCGTGCGGCGAGCTGAAAGCGGGCTGAGCCGTCGATCGCGTGGGCGAGCTGACTCGCGGAGCCGATCAGGCTCGTGTTCGCGACGAGCACGCCGAAGAACAGTGCGACCCCGATCGCGATCCCGCTTCCCGCTAGCAGCTCGTGGGCCTTTCGATTGCCGATGCGCCAGCGATAGAGCTCGATCAACGCCGAGAGGCGCAACCCCGCAATCTTCGGTGCCCTCAGGCGGCCGCGGCTCATCGCATTGGCGCGCTGGCGAGTTCAGCGTCAAGGCCCTCGTGCAGCAATCCGTCGCGAAGCGTGTGGACGCTGGAGACCAGCGCGCCGGCGTGCGGATCGTGGGTGACGAGCAAGCCGGGGATCTGGCGCTCGTGACAGATATCTCTCAAGAGTTCGATGATCTCTCGGCTGCGCTTGGAGTCGAGGCTGCCCGTCGGCTCGTCGGCCAGCAGCAGCCGCGGCTCGTTGACGAGCGCTCGGGCGATAGCGACACGTTGACGCTCGCCCATCGACAGCTCCGCAGGCGTGTGTTCCGAGCGTGCGCCAAGGCCCACACGATCAAGCCACGGGCGGGCATGCTGCTTGGCCTCGTGCAGGCTGAACCCGTCAGCGATCAGCTTGAGCGCCGCGTTCTCCAGCGCCGAGGCGCCCGCGATCAGATGGAACGACTGAAAGACAACGCCGACATCGTGGCGCCGATATATCGCGCTCTCGTTGGCGGAGAGCTGGCCGATGTCCCGTCCGTCGAAGAGGACTTGCCCGTCATCTGGTGTGAGCAGGCCGGCGGCGAGCTGGAGAAGCGTCGTCTTGCCAGACCCGCTCGGCCCGTACAGGGCGGCCAGCTCACCCGGCGAGATCGTCAGGCACACGCCGTCCACGGCGCGTACCGTCTCCGCGCCGCCGCGGTAGTGCTTGACGAGGTCGAGCAGCCGCAGTGCGCTCACGGCCGCGAACGCTGACGTGCTCGCTCGGGAAGTTGAACGAGCGTCCCTTGCCGGTCGGTCGTGCGCAGCCTTCCGCTATCGATCGAGAACATCCGCCGCGCGTCGCGGATCGCGCTGATCTCTTCCGAAGCGATCACGACCGCGAGGCTCCCGTCGCGGCCAAGCGAACCCAGCAACTCATACAGCTCGACTGCCTGGCTCGGCCGCAACAGCACCGCCGGCTCATCGAACAGCAGCATCCGCGGTTCACGCACGAGCGCTTGCGCGAGCGCCACCCTGATGCGCTCGAGCTGCGAGAGCTCATCCACAGACACCCGCGCCAAACCCGCCCCGCCTACCCGCTCAAGGGCGCGCCATGCCGGCTCGCGCGCCTCACGAAGACTCATGCCATCGCTCAGCAGCGGAAACGCGACATGCTCGACCACCGGCTTGTTGCGAACCGGACGCCACTCCCCGCTCACCAAACCGATCCCGCCGTGGCGTCGCAACCTCACTCGACGGTCCGACGACATCCGCGTCACCTCATCGCCGTCAAAGCGAACGCTTCCCTCATCAGGGAGCAGCCTGCCTGCCGCAATCTGTAGGAGGGTGCTCTTGCCCGAGCGTCGCATGCCCCACACACCGACGAAATCATCCTCATCCACCTCGAAGGAGACACGATCGAGAACGGTGATCTCGCCCAGCCCATCCGGATAGTGCTTGGTGACGTTCGTAAGCGAAAGAAGGCTCACTGGGTCGGTTCACCGGATATCTCGGCCACGAAGTCCTCGATCGACCTGCGCGCGATCGCGCTCCAACGCAGATCCGCCTGCAGCCGCTCGTCAGTGGCTTTGCGTGTCAGATTCAGAGTCACGCCGGCCCACGAGCTCATCGGCACCTCTGCCTCCTGGGCGTCGGCGAGCGCCTGAAAGCAGTCTCGTTCATACCAGTCCAACGCGCGCAGCAGCTGCGGGGCGTCCCGTGGGCGTGACATCGCCAGTCTCGCCTGAAGCTCGATACGCAGGGGCTCACGCGAGAGAGGCCGTTCCATCCAGGCTGTAAGCGCCGCCTCAGCCTGATCGGTGGCCGAGTAGACCTTCCGACCGCGGCCCCGTCGGTTCCCCGCCGTCCTCCACCAGCCGTAGACGAGTTCGTCCACTTCGAGTCGGTGGAGGGCGCCGTAGACGCTCTGGCGCGTGATATCCCACGCTGGTCCCAGGCGGCGCTCAGCGAGCGTCGCGAGCATGTAGCCGTGCAGCGGTTGCTCCTCGCCTACCAGTAGAGCGAGCAGCACTCCTTGCAAAGGCGATCCACTCAACTGCTCCTTGCCCGTAGCGGCCTGGGCCATCGACTCCTCATCTCGCCAGTGACCAGCAAACAATACGCCAAGCCCGCGCCCGATGTTGGCCGTACAAACCGTTTCGATCAGCAGCAATTCCAGCGAATGGCATAGTGCCACTCAAGCTACCGCTAGACGGATGTCTAGCAATGCCAACCCGTAAGGCGTGACTATGCAAGCACCCACTCACACGCCATCATCGCGGACATGACCGATAGCGCGAAGACTCCCGGCTGGTCGCCACGCCTCGCGGTGGCCGTCAGCGGCGTGAGTGCCTCGGGGAACGCACCGGATGGGACGAACCGTTGCTAGTGAGCGAGGACCACGGCGTCATGATCAAGCTGAGCGACGCGCAGATCGCGCAGGTGATACGCGAGGCGTCCGATGGCGGCAGTCTCGTGACGCTGCTCGCGAGCGGCAGCTCGCAGAGACTCCAGGACGCAGCAGTCTCGATATCAAACGACTGGGCATATTCGCGCGGCTTGGCCCGTGCGCTGCTGGTGCTCGCCGCGTTTCCAAACGATGGCAGCGACTGCGAATTGACCCAAATAGCCAGGCAGGTGGGCTTGTCAGCAAGTACCGCCTACCGGTATATCCGCACGTGGACGGCGCCCGGGTTCCTTGAGCAGATGCCGCGCTCACGCCGATACCGACGATCACCGGTACCGCCCAAAAACGAGAGCACGACGTGAGCGAGACGGCAACGATCATGATGGACAGGTACGCCGACACCGCGGATGCGCTCGGGCGCCGTCGACGCTCGCCGCGCCCTCCAGGACATCGTGAACGCCCGCATCTGGACGCACGATGCCTGCTCCAGTGGCAGTGGCAGCCGCGCGGTTCCCACATCCCCCGGCTGTCGCTGCCAATGACGGTGGCCTGCCTTGCAGGTCGCCCGTCCAGGCGTGACGGCCTCTCGAGCATTTTGGGGCGGCGCTAAAACGTGCCCGCCACAATAAAAGGAGATTTCAGGAAGAGCTGGCCGATCGGTGCGGACTGCACCGCGGGGAGATTTCTCTGCTAGAGCGCGGGCTACACTCCCCGCGCCTCTGCACGATGGTCCTGCTCGCGACACAGCTGCGGATCACGGCGCTTATCGAGAATCTGCCGATCCCTACGGTGAGACCACAACGATAAGCGTGCGCCACGACTCTATGTGGAAACGACCCATTCCGATTAGTTCGGTACGGGATCTCGGCAGCACACTTCGCCGCCGGCGCGGCGTGCTTGGCTTGTCTCAGAAGCGGCTTGGCGAGTCAGCCGACGTCGAGCCCTCAGCCATCAGTCGCCTTGAGCGAGAAGCCGACGACCGCACGCCTGTCGGTGCTGTCATCCGCTTGGCGACAGCGCTGGGGCTCGAACTTAATCTATGCGCGCACGGCTCGCGATCTATTTCACCACCGAAGATGAACGAACTTGGGCTCAGTTCGCGCACGACGATGGCCCTTGCGAAGGAAAAACTGGAGTCCATCGCGCAGCTCGACTCAGCGAACTTGATGCTGGCTCGGCCAGAGTTTAGGTGCGGAAGCGAGCTTTACGAGATCATCTGCGCCCTGACTCGACACGGCCTCACCCCGCCGGGCGGACGTGGCGTCCCCAGCCGCCGCGACCACGAAATCCTGAGACGCAGGATAATTGACGGTCTGACACTGGAGGAGCTTGCCAAGGAGCACGACCTCCACACCGAGCGGATTCGCCAGATCCTCAGCCTGTTCGGAGTCTCCGGGGTACCGCCGGCAGCTTCCCTGCGCCGAATGTGGAAGAAGGCTCGAACGACGGCCTCAAACGCTCAGCTCAAGCCACGCTGATGGCTAAACACATGCTGAAACAGGATCGGACGGGAGCGGAAGGCGCGTGAGCGAATCCCCGACCGACGATGCTCCTCTACGAGCCCGCGCTGCGGGCGCTCGGCCTGGAAAGCACCATGACCTCGTCTGATACCGCAATGTCGTCGGTCATCGCGGGGCTTTACTCTCGGCGAGCGGAGCTTGAGCGAGCAATCTTTAGACGTGTCCGCGAAATCGTCCGTGATCCCCCAAAGTTGGAAGATCCGGAGTACGTCTTTGGGCTTCGCGCTGCGATCGCCTCGATGGTTGAGTTTGCCTTGGTGAGTATCGAGCAGGGAGAAACATGGTCGGGACCGATCCCATCCGCTGCGCTTGCACAGGCACATCGGGCCGCGTGTATCGGCATAAGCCTAGACACGGTGTTGCGCCGCTACATCGCCGGGTACACGTTGGTCTGGGACTTCGTATTGGAGGAGGCCGCGCATGGTGGCCTGCTGAGGCACGAGGATTCCTTGCAAGGCGTTCGAATGATGCACGCATCGTTGCTTGATCGTCTGATCGTTGCGGTCACCGACGAGTACAGTCGTGAGGTCGAGCGGACAGGACGCTCGCCCGAGCGACGCCGCGCAGCGCTTGTCATCAGACTGCTCGCCGGCCGGCCCGTCGACTCGACTGAGCTGGGTTATGAGCTCGATGCATGGCACATCGGCGTAATCGCCACGGGCAAGGAGGCGAGAAAAGCCGTACGGGACATGGCGGCGGCGCTCGATCGCAAACTCTTGCTGGTGTTGCGAGCCGAGGGCACCGTGTGGGGGTGGCTGGGTGGGCGACAAAGACTGGCCGGCTCGGATGTCGAGCGCCGATTGCCGGCGACGTGGCCCTCGGAAGTGTCATTGGCAATGGGCGAGCCAGGAAAGGGAGTCGAGGGATGGCGTTTGACGCACGGCCAAGCTCAGGCCGCGTTGCGGGTCGCCCTGCGCAGGCCGCAAGTGCTCACCAGGTACGTCGATGTAGCGCTCCTGGCGAGCGCGTTGGGCGATGAGGTCCTAACGCGGTCGCTTCTGGAGATCTACCTGTCGCCCGGGGGCGCCCGCGCCTCGGATCTGCGCGCAACTCTCCGCGCGTACTTTGCAGCCGACCGAAGTCTTTCTGGTGCAGCTCGGTCGCTAGGGGTCGTTCGGCAAACGATCGACAATCGCCTGCGTACAGCTGAGCAGGCGATCGGCCGACCGCTGAACGTGTGTCTACCCGACTTGGAAATCGCACTTCAGCTTGACGAACTGTCTGCGCCTTAGGCCGGATTGTGCAGCGATAACCGTACCCCCTGGTGAGCGGGGGCGCGGGTTAGGTCCAAGGAAAAGTCTCGGACGCAGCGCTCCACACCAACGCCCGCTCAGCACCAACGCCTCGCGCCTCCAGGCGCAAGCACGACGCCACCATACTGCGCGATTCGACTTGGCGCGCTCTGACTCTCCCGCGGAATGGCAACAACCCGCTCGATCAGACGTTGCCGACTATTCGGCACGCCTGGACAAGTGTCAAAAATCTAGGCGATAACTTTGACGGGACTCTATTGCAAGCTGCCTGACAAGGCTGATACTCATTACGGCGACAGCGCGAATCGCCGCAACCTGATTCGCCACACAACGCGGAATTCACTTCCGTAAAGCCCGACACAACCAATCGGGGGAGGACAGATTGATGCCCAGGGGGCTCGCGTACAGGACGATCGGTCGAGGGCTGCGCAGCGGGCATCCGCGACCAGCAAGAAATGAGCCGGCCGGCGTCGTCATGATTGACCGCGCGGTCCGCAGACTTGCGGTCGCTCTAGTCACTGCGGTAACGCTTGCGATGGTGATTAGTGTTGCCGTCGCCCAGGCAGAACCTATGCCTAACGGTATTCCGGGCACTTGGCAGCTGAAGGTCAACGAAGAATTCACCGGTGCTAGCCTAAATACTGCACTGTGGACGCCAGGCTGGCAAAGCGACGCCAGCATCTCTGGACCGATGTCGAATGAGTGTGTGTCGCCAAAAAATGTCTCCCAACCAGGCAACGGGTACCTCTACCTGGTGGTGCGAAAAGAACATGCCACCTGCGGAAGCACAACCGTCGAAGACACAGGGGGCCTGATCGAGTCCAATCCCAGCGATGGCCAGCCGGGCCATTCCGGCTTTGCATACACCTATGGAGTTGTCGAATGGGAAGCGTACGTTCCCGGGGTTTCGCCCACAGGTCGGGGATGTCCGAAAGGCGGCTGCCTGCCGGATTGGCCCGCGCTATGGAGCCTATCGAGCACAAACGCCGACGAGATCGACACCATGGAGGGAGTCGAAACTCTCGGGCAGGCCTGCTATCACATTCACCCACCCACGAACGGACCCGGTGCCTGCCTGTCTGGCAGCTACGCCAGCGCCTGGCACACCTTTGCCGCTAAGTGGGAACCCGGCTACGTGCAGTTTTTCTACGACGGAGCCCAGATCGGCCAGCTCAGTTCGGAAGTACTCAACGGTACGTCTCAATACCTGATCGCAGACATGGTGCCCCCAGGCTGCTGTGGGCAACCGTTGGTCGTCCCCGACGAAATGGTCGTTAACTATGTCCGAGTCTGGCAACACCCGTCGCCGCCGACTGTAACTACTAACGCCGCATCGGGAGAACAGCAGGAACAGGTTAGCCTAAATGGCAAAGTCAACCCACACGACGCCACAACGGCATATCACTTTGAATACGGCACGAGTAGCAACTATGGAAAATCTACGCCGCCAGGTGAAATAGGCTCAGGTGTCGAAGGAGAAGACGCAGTTAGCTCAACAATTATCGACTTGCTTCCGGGCACGACTTATCACTACCGGCTGGTAGCGACGAACTCATACAACGAAACCAGCTACGGCGCCGAACGAGTAGTGACTACGGTACCCCGTACCAGGCCGTCGGTAGTGCGAGCAACTAATAATGAGCAATGGGCGTACTATATAGGCACTACCGGAAATCTGTGGGGCCGGTTCTTTAACTCCTCCGCGGGAGAATGGGTGACCTTCAATGCAGGGTCAGGTGAAGCGGCGGCGCCAGGCACGAGCCCCGCCGTGGTGCGTGAAAGTAACAATGAGCAGTGGGTCTACTACGTCGGCGTAGGCGGAGATATTTGGGGCCGGTTCTTAAAAT
>Ga0302325_10017896_pt1 | contig 14949 bp, 15 predicted proteins | sample Palsa_T0_2_FD_201948 | JGI IMG/M metagenome (GOLD analysis project Ga0302325, IMG submission 201948) | Peat permafrost microbial communities from Stordalen Mire near Abisko, Sweden - Palsa_T0_2 | ecosystem: Environmental > Terrestrial > Soil > Palsa > Peat permafrost | place: Sweden: Abisko... | reverse complement strand
GCCCGCGCGCCGGCGGCCGTCAGAGGCTGGCCGGATTTCGCGCCGTTCCTCGACGCCGGCGGTTTTCCGTCGTCGGTGCTGAGCGAATCCGTGCTGGCAGGCGCGCTCGCCGACGCGCGCGTCGCCGCGATCCTTGAAGACGTTTCCCGCTTCACCAACGATGGACAGGCGGGCGGAGGATTTCTGAATTACGCCGCGCCCTACTCCCGCTCCTCCATACCGGATGGCTCGGTCGACCTGTTTCTCAGTCACTCGGTGCTGGAGCATGTCGCGGATATTCCCGCCGCACTTCGCCTGATGCACCGCGCGCTGAAACCGGGCGGACTGATGTCGCATCAATTCGACTTGAAGTCGCACGGCATCACGCGAGCCTGGGACGGGCATCGCGCCTTCGAACGCGGCCTGTGGAAGATCGTCGTCGGCAGGCGCCCGTTCCTGGTGAACCGGCTGCCATATTCGGCGATGATCGAACACATCGAACAGGCGGGATTTCGAATCCTCGATGCGCGGAGGCTGTTCGAACAACCCACGCTCGACCGCTTGAGCCTCTGCCGCGAATGGCAATCCGCATCCGACGAAGACCTCCGCACGATCGGCGGCTTCGTCCAGGCCGAGAAGATTTGAGGAGTCGACGTCCGCATTCGCGCGCATTGTTATATGGCGCGCCACTGCCTAGATTCCGTTGCCGAACCGGAGACGATCGATGGGCCTGCGCGAGCGACTGAGCGATGCGGTGAAAGAGGCGATGAAGGCGCGCGCGCAGAAGCGGCTTTCGACGCTGAGGCTTGTGACGGCGGCGCTGAAGGATCGCGATATCGCCAACCGCACCGAGGACAGCCGCGAAGGAATCTCCGACGACGAAATCCTTTCCCTGCTCGCCAAGATGATCAAACAGCGCGAGGAATCCGCCGAGACCTACGACAGAGGCGGCCGGCCCGAGCTCGCGGCCGGGGAACGCGAGGAGATCGGCATCATCCGGGAATTCATGCCGAAACAGATGGCGGACGACGACGTGACAGCGGCCGTCCGGAGCGTCATCGCCGAGACCGGCGCGGCCTCGATGAAGGACATGGGTAAGGTGATGGCGGCGCTCAAAGAGCGCTTCGCCGGCCAGATGGATTTCGGCAAGGCCGGCGGGGTGGTGAAGGCGCTGCTCGCCGGCACATGAACCGGACCGGAAGGCATCCTGATCCGGACCAACAGGCGTCCCGGTCCGGACCGGCGCGTGGTCTCGTTCCGGTCCGGGAAAGGCATCTCCAAAGCGCCCGGAGCGCGACCCGAATGCGTCCGGCAGAATCCTCCGGCGCGACGCAGAAATATCTTGGGCGGCTATGTACCAATATGGTTGCATTCCGACTGGGCGTGCGATAGATTGGAGCGTTGGGGTGAGCCGTCGTTTCGGTTGCCCGGCCGGCTTTTTCCCTGCCGCAGGGAAGAAAGCAGGGTAAAATTGCGACGGGCGTTCGGATGTTCAAAAAAACCGTTATATATCAATATGTTAACAAAACAGACGATGGTCCGCAGGGAAAGACCAGGGTAACGCCCTGCACGAGATAGACTCACAGGATTCGAATCGCCGGCCCGCGCTTTGCGCCTGGCCAACGCATAGAGTGAAACCATGCGCTACGGCGAAGGTCTTCTCGACGAAATCCAGCGGCGGACGGATATCGTCCAGCTCATCGGCCGCCGGGTGAAGCTCGTCCGCCGCGGCCGGATTTTCTGGGGCCTCTGCCCGTTCCACAAGGAGAAGTCGCCGTCCTTCAAGGTGGACAACGAACGGCGCAACTACAAATGCTTCGGCTGCGGCGAAGGCGGCAGCGCCTTCAAATGGCTGATGGATGTCGAAGGGCTTTCCTTTCGCGAAGCGGTGGAAAAGCTCGCCGGCGAAGCCGGTGTCGAGTTGCCGCAATGGACGCCGGAAGACGAAGCGCGCGAGCAGCAGAAGAAATCGCTCTACGAGATCATCGAGGCTGCCTGCGTCTTTTTCGAACAGCAACTGCTCAGGCACGAAGGCGCGCGGGCGGCCGGGTATCTCGCTTCGCGCGGACTTGACGACGCGGCGGTCACGCAATTCCGTCTGGGCTTCGCGCCGGATTCGCGCAACGCCCTGATCGCTCATCTGACATCGCGGAACATTCCGCTCGACGACATCGTCGCCGCCGGGCTGGCGCGCGCCGCCGAAGACGGCCGCGATGCGCGCGATTTCTTCTACAACCGCGTGATGTTTCCGATCGCGGATTTTCGCGGGCGGATCATTGCCTTCGGGGCCCGCGCGCTCGAAGCCGAGGCCAAGCCGAAATACATCAACACCGGCGAAACCTCGCTCTTCTCGAAGGGCGAGCTGCTCTACAATTTTGCCACAGCCCGCACCGCCGCTCTCAAGGGCGGCAGCATCGTCGTCGCGGAAGGCTATATGGATGTGATCGCGCTGGTGCGGGCGGGCTTCGATGCCGCCGTAGCGCCGCTCGGCACCGCGCTCACCGAAGACCAGCTGACATTGCTGTGGCGGACGGCGCCGGAACCCGTGCTCGCCTTCGACGGCGACGAAGCCGGCTTCCGCGCAGCGCAGCGCGCGGCGCGGCTGGCGCTTCCCCATCTCGCCCCGGGACATTCGTTGCGCTTTGCATTCCTGCCGGCGGGCGAAGATCCCGACAGCTTTGTCAGATCGCAGGGCGCCGCCGGGATGAAGCGCGTGCTCGATGCGGCGGAACCGCTGGCGCAGGTGCTCTGGCGGCTGGAAACCGAAGGCAAGGAGTTCTCGACTCCCGAGCGGCGCGCCGGCCTCGAACGCGCGCTGGCGGACATCGTCAGCCAGATGCGCGATACGAAAGTGGCCGACTACTACCGCCGCGACTTCGACAATCGCGTGTTCGACCTGCTCAAACGCCGCACCTCCCGCGCGCGCCAGGCGTTTCGCGGCGCTTCGTCGCGAGACGGGCAGTGGCGCAGCCCGACAAAGCCTGTCGAAAGCGTCTCGCCGGCAGTCCGCAACAGCCTTTTGGCAAGGGTCGCCGGTGTCCGGCAGACCAAGGAGATGGAACTGCTGGCACTGCTGTTGGAAGCGCCGGAAATCGTCGAACGCCAGGGTGAGCTTTTGGCCGCACTGCCGCTGGCGGACCGCTCGCTTGACAGGCTGCGCGAGGAGCTTTTAAACCTCGCCGCTTCCGGCTTCAGGCTTGAAACGAGGAGGCTGGAGAACCATCTCGTCCGCGCAGGCATGGCCGAGCTTGTCGAGCGTCTGAACGCCCGACGTGCAAAGGGAGGGCTTGGCGCGGACACGGCTCGCGAAGGTGCCGGGGGCGGCGCCGATCTCGAGGAGATCGAAGCCCGCTGGCTCGCCGCAGCCGTTCAATTGCGGGAGATCGCCGAGATCGACCCCGAACGGAGGCAGGCCATGGAGCGTTTCAAGTCCGAGGCGAACGAGGAGAACTGGCAGGGCGCGCACCGTCTGCTGCTGTCCCGTGGAATCCCGACCGAATAATGTGCATCCGGGTCGGCACGGATGCGAAACCTGACGCGCCGGCACCCGGCGCCTGAACGACGAACAACGGAATGACGACGAAACCAAGCTCCAAGAAGGCTGCCGCGAAGCCATCGAAGGCCAGGTCCGCTCCCGCAAAGGGCAAGCCGGCTAAACCTTCACCGGCCAAAAAGGCGGTCATCCGCAAGGCTCCTCACAAGCCTGAGGCGAAGGCTGCGAAGGCAACGAGACCCGCGTTGAAAGTACAACCTGCCAAGGCAAAAACAGCTGTGGACGCGAAAATACCCGCAAAAACCGCCGCGAAACCTGTCGTAAAGCCAACCGTTGTCGCCGCGAAAAGCGTGGCTCCTTCGAAGCCTCCCATACCGGTCAAGGCCGCCAAGCCTGCTCCCGCGCAGCCGGGCAAGGCCGATGACGGCAAGGTGCTGCCTCAGGGCAAGATCGGCGCGAAGGCCGGCGCACCCGGAACCGAACCGACGGCGCCGCGCGAAGACGCCGATTCGCCGCTGCTCGACATGTCCGATGTCGGGGTGCGCAAGATGATCACGCGCGCCAAACAGCGCGGCTACGTGACCTATGACGAACTGAACAAGGTTCTTCCGTCCGACAAGGTGTCCTCGGAGCAGATCGAAGACACGATGGCGATGCTCAACGAGATGGGCATCAACGTCATTGAAAGCGACGAACAGGACGAAACCGCCGAAGTGCCTGCGCTGGCGCAGGGAAAACAGGTCGCCGTCAAAACCGGCGAAGAGGAAGAACAATACGATCGAACCGACGATCCCGTGCGCATGTATTTGCGCGAGATGGGCTCCGTCGAGCTGCTTTCGCGCGAAGGCGAAATTGCAATCGCCAAGCGGATCGAGGCCGGCCGCGAACTGATGATCGGTGCGCTGTGCGAGAGTCCCCTCACCTTCGAAGCCTTGACGGTGTGGCGCGACGAGCTGAACGAAGGCAAAGTATTGCTGCGCGACATCATCGATCTCGAAGCGATGTATGGCGCGGGCCCCGAAGGAGGCCAGACGGTCGCCGCCGCAGTCGCCGTCAATGGCGCCGCCGGCGCATTGGCCGGCGTACAGATATCGACCGTGGCCGTGAACGGGCATGACGCTGTTGCGGCGACCGTTGCTGTTTCGGCAACCGTCGCCGTCGTGGCGCCGCCACCGCTGCCACCGCGGCCAGTCATCGTGCCGACGCCTGCCCCGAATCCCGAGGTCAAGACCGACGGCGAGGAACTCGATCCGGGTGAAGTCGCGGCCGCGGCAGACGCGGCGGCAGAAGCCGACGACTTCGACGACGAAGGCAATATGCCGCTGTCGGCCATGGAAGCAGCCCTGAAGCCCCAGGTGCTTCAGACGCTCGACCAGATCGCCAACCTCTACAAGAAGCTCGGCAAACTGCAGGATGCTTCGGTGGAAGCGGCACTGGCGTCCGACGAGCTTTCCAGCGGTCAGGAGCGACGCTTCAAGAAACTGCGCAGCGAAACCGTCGATCTCGTCAAGAGCCTCAAACTCAACAACAACCGTATCGAAGCCCTCGTCGATCAGATGTACGGCATCAACCGCCGGCTGATCTCGCTTGAAGGCCGCCTGCTGAGGCTGGCCGAAGCGCATGGCGTCGAACGCCTCGATTTTCTCAAGCAGCATTTCGGCAACGAGCTCGATCCCAATTGGGCGCGCCGCGTCGGCAGACTTTCCGGTCCGGGCTGGCGAGATTTCGTCCAGGAAGAACGCGACCGGGTCAAACAATATCGCGACGAAATCCAGACGCTCGCGCAGGAAATGCGCCAATCGATCACGGACTACCGCCGTATCGTGCAAACGGTCCAGAAGGGCGAGCGCGAAAGCGGCCAGGCGAAAAAGGAAATGATCGAGGCGAATTTGCGCCTCGTGATCTCGATTGCGAAGAAATACACGAACCGCGGGCTACAGTTCCTCGATCTCATCCAGGAAGGCAATATCGGCCTGATGAAGGCGGTCGATAAGTTCGAATACCGCCGCGGCTACAAATTCTCGACCTATGCCACGTGGTGGATCCGCCAGGCGATCACGCGCTCGATCGCCGACCAGGCGCGCACGATCCGCATTCCCGTCCACATGATCGAAACGATCAACAAGCTCGTGCGCACCTCGCGCCAGATGCTGCATGAGATCGGCCGCGAGCCGACGCCTGAGGAACTCGCCGAACGCCTCGCCATGCCGCTCGAAAAGGTCCGCAAGGTCCTCAAGATCGCCAAGGAACCGATCAGCCTCGAAACGCCGATCGGCGACGAGGAAGATTCGCATCTGGGCGATTTCATCCAGGACCCGAACGTCGTGCTTCCGATCGACGCGGCGATCCAGGCCAATTTGCGCGAGACGACCACGCGGGTGCTGGCAACGCTCACGCCGCGCGAGGAACGCGTGCTGCGCATGCGCTTCGGCATCGGCATGAACACAGACCACACGCTGGAAGAAGTCGGGCAGCAGTTCTCGGTGACGCGCGAGCGCATCCGCCAGATCGAAGCCAAGGCCTTGCGCAAGCTCAAACATCCGAGCCGGTCGCGAAAGCTGAGAAGCTTTCTGGACAACTAGGTCGCCGAAATCGGCCGGTTCGTGGAGGGTGCGCGGGGCGCTCTTCCGTGAGCTTTGTTCTCGCCCCGAACGCATGGAAAGACCGAAAGATGTCCGAACCTGCCAAGAGCCTTCCAAAAGCCGTGACCCGGAAGGTGTTCAAATATCCGAGCGAAGACGAAACCTTCGTGCGGCGGTTCGGAAGTGGCGTGCTCGCGTGCTGGAGCAGTCTGGAGCCGGAGATACGCGAGCGCATCCTGGCGGAAGCGGCGACGGCCTGGGATCGCGAGTACAACGTCAGCAAGCTCACACAAAAGCTTGAGGAATTCGCGAAGCGCCATCCCATCCGTCTGTCGTAACAGTCGGTGCTTCGGGCCGGCGACGCGCGTTAACGGAGCCGCCATAGAACGGTCCCGGAGTTGTATGCGTTATGGACGTTTCAGACGGACGGCGGTGGTGAATTCCAGCAGCGTAGAACGGTTATATAGCCGGGCCGAAAACGGAGTCGACGCCGTCATCCACGTGGCCGGCGTTCTCTTTGCCATCAACGCCGGCGCATGGCTCCTGTTTCACATTTCCGGACTGAGCGTGGTCGCAAGCGTTTCCGTCTATTGCGCGGGGCTCTTCGTCATGCTGACCGCTTCGGCCGTCTACAATCTCGCGCCGCATGGCAGCGCCAAGGGGTGGCTCCGTCGCTTCGATCACGCGGCAATCTTCATCATGATAGCCGCTACCTACACGCCCTTCGCCGTCAACCGGCTCGCACAACCGGAAGGCGGCATCATCCTCGCTCTTGTTTGGCTCGCGGCGACCGTCGGCGTGATCATGAAGATGCTGTTTCCCCGCCGCTTCGAGATCGCGAGTCTCGGGCTCTATGTCGGCATGGGATGGATGATCGTGACTGTGATCAAACCCCTGTCACACGCGATGGCAACCACGGATTTCTGGCTTCTGATGGCAGGAGGGGTCATCTATTCGTCCGGAATCGTTTTCTATCTGATGGAGCGGATGCCCTACCACAAGGCGATCTGGCATGCGTTCGTTCTCGTCGCCGCCATCCTTCACTTCACGGCCATCGCCAGCGAGTTCGCGGCTTGACGCTCCCCTCGCGCTTTTCCGCCATCATCTTCGATTGCGACGGCGTGCTCGTCGACAGTGAAGTGCTGGCCATGGAAGTCGAGATCAAGGCGCTGGCCGAGATCGATCTTGTCTATGACGACAGCGAATTTCGGGCACGCTTTTTGGGCATGAGCAACACCGCCTTCTACGACGCGCTGGAAGCCGACCATCGCATCCGGCATGGACGCGATCTGCCGGACGGATTTCGCCAGATGTGCCATGGCCGATATCAGGCGGCTTGGCACAGGCTTGCCGAAGTGCCCGGCGCGCGCGACGCCGTCGGACGGGTCTCGCTACCCAAAGCTGTTGCCAGTTCGAGCACGCGCGACGGGCTTGCCAGGAAACTGCGCCAGACCAATCTGTGGCCGCTGTTCGCGCCACACATCTATTCGGCGGACCATGTCGCGCGCGCCAAGCCGGCACCGGATTTGTTTCTCCATACAGCCGATGCGCTTGGCATCGCACCGGCCCGGTGTCTCGTCCTCGAAGACAGCGCGAATGGAATTGCTGCCGCGCGCGCAGCCGGCATGACGGCCTGGGGCTTCACGGGCGGCGGACATATGGGCGAGACGTGCGGGGTTCGGCTTCAGGCCGCGGGCGCCGAACGGCTTCTGCCGGACTGGCCGACAGCAGCGGATGTTCTTTGCACGCTGTAGCACTTCCGGCGCATGCAAACCCGAAGCTTCAGCGACGGGGCAGCTTCAGATACCCGGCCACAGGATCGCGACGAGAATGAGAATGATGGAGAACGTCGCGACAACCCAGACGAGCGTGCGCACGACGGGCACGCCGGCCGCGTAGAGCGGCACATAGAGAATTCGCGCCGCGAGATAGATTTGTGCGCCCCACACGGTCGCCCAGTTGTGGCGGCCGATCAGCGCGGCGGCGATCACTACGGCCGCAAAGAACGGAAACGTCTCCATGAAATTGCGGTAGGCGCGTTCGAGCCGGCCCGCGAGCGGCCTTACGGGCGGAGGCGGTTCGTCGCGCGCTCCGACATTCCACCGGACGCCGCGCTGGCTGTTGCCGCTGCGCGCCGCAACGAGCAATTGCAACAGACCCAGTGCGACGGCGAGAACGAGCATCGTCATTTCGACGCTCATTCCCGCGAGCCGCAGATTCAGGAACGGCAGCGTTTCGATTTGCATATTATCCCCCAGCACAGCCCGGTTATCTTGCCAGATAAATGACCGCCGCGAAGCGCTGCCCGCTTGCGTTCCCGTCGCTGAGATATCTCACTTCGCAGTTCGATGCTTCAAGACTTCATTCAGCTTCGATATCGTCGAAACGGCGTTGCTTCCATTCCGTTTCGCATGCGGTCCGGCCAACAGAATGCCTTCATTGCCGATGAACGCGGTTGAGCCATAAAGGCTCAACCATAACGCCCACGTGCCGCCTGCCTTGATCGGTGTCTCAAGGTCAAACGTAACGGCATAGTTCGCTTGATAGTGCACATAATACGAAATGTCGGCGAGGTTGACGTTGCCATTCTTCGCCTTACCGCCCATCGGCGGCACGCCGCCTTTGGCCGCAAGGCCTAAATTGGGGAATTTTTCATCTCCAAAGCCCTCACAGTTCGAATAGCCGTGATTGCCCGCGTAGACGGCACCCACCGCATGACCTACCTCGCCGTCGCAATAGGAACCACCATCCTGCGTGCCGAAATGAACACTGTAGCTGTAAGACTTCGCATTCGCATCGCCGGCAGACACTGTCGCCAGCGCAGCAGCCGTACTCATCAGCAGGTATTTATTCATGGATGGCATCCCTCTTCCGCTTGCGCCAGCCCCAAGCGTACCCCGAAATATGATTTCTCACCAATATTGCATTGCAGCACCAGGCCACGGCTTCAACCATTGCGGTGCAGGCTGTTGGCACCTTCGTGACGCGCGGCGGAATGCGTTTTTTGGAACAACAAATGGAGACATCCTCGCAATCCATCGTGCGTGCTGCAGTTTTTGCGATAGTCGTGGCGACCTTTTCGGGCTGTGCGGTCGCAGACCTTGCGGGCACGACGGTAAAGGCGGGCGCGACCGTGGCCAGGACGACAGTCTATGTCGCCACGGATGTCATGGGAGCCCCCGCCGATACCGTCGGCGGCAGCTCTAAAAACAACAAGAAATCGAACTGAACGCCTACTCGCTGGATTGTCCATCAGCGCCAAAACGATAGCGCAGCTCGACGCCCCACATTCTGGGAGGCGCGTAGATTGATGCGTTCGTTCCCAGGAGGTGCAGATAGGGATTGGCGCCCACCTGATAGGTCTTGTTGAACGCGTTATCCACGAACGCGCTCGCATCGACCGGCTCGCCCATGAAATTCTCCCAGTCGAAACGGAAGTTTGCCGTCGTATACGGACCTTGTTTGGGTTGCTGGCCTGCCGTTGCGAGGCAGGTATATGGGCCCGAAACGTAGGGCGGTCGGATAAAGGCGGCGCAGGTCGTTTCCTGCTGGCTCAGGTCGGTGAACCACTCCGTGCTCTGCCAATACACAGCGGCGCTGAGATACGGCATACCGAGAGACGCATCGATGGGGATATGGAAACGGGGTTGCAGCCCCAGCTTGTTCTGGGGCGTGTCCGAGAACGGATCGCCGGCAAGATTCTCGAGATTTACGGGCGTCCCGCCTTCGATGAACTCGGGCAACTCGAATTTCGAGTAGGTCGCATCGGTATAGGAATACAACAGGCTCATCTCGAAATTGTCGTTGGGAACGATTGTCGACTGGAATTCCACGCCCTTGATCGTGGCGCGTGCGGCATTGAACGTCAGCGCATCGAATTGCGGCGCCTCGCCGCCCAGAATCCCAACCGTATCGTTCTTTTGAACATCGTCGTACCAGCCATAATAGCCGTCCAGATTGGTGCGGCCGGGAACGCCCAGGATCGACCAGTTGTTTTTTATTCCGATCTCCAGGTCCGTGAGGAATTCCGGCTTGAACTCTTCGAGCTGCGTGGGCAGACCGGCAGAACCGCTGTTGAACCCGCCGCTCTTGTAGCCGCGGCGATAGGTTGCATACAGCATCGTATCGTCTGTCACCTGATAGTTTGTCGACAGAGTCCAGCTCGGTGCACTGAAGTTTGCCGACTCTGTCGGCAGTGCGTAGGCGCTGGTGAGCGGGAATGGGCATGTCGTGCCCTCGAGATAGAGTGGGCACACGCTGGCGGTCGCGACCTTGTGGTCCCAGGTGAACCGGCCACCCGCCGTGAAGCTCAGGCCCCGCACCCACGACGACGCGTCATAGGTTGCGCTGCCATATGCGGCATCCGATATGCCGCCATTGCCGAGCGATTCGAATTCGGTCGAGCCGAAACCGAAAAACGGACTGTTGAGCGGCTGCGGGCCACCAAGTACGCTTCGCTCCACTTCCGAGTAGCCGCCGGGATGATCGAGCTCATGATAGAAGCCGACGATCCAGTTGATGCTCTTGTCCGGTGTTTCACCCAGGACCTGAAATTCCTCCGTCACCTGCAGCGAATTCGACTCCCATGTTCGCGAGTTTGAAATATCGAGCAGCGGCAGGAACGAGCCGTCGACGTCGAACGACGGTCGTTGCTTGTCGCTGAGGAATCCGAAAATGTTGCGAATATGAAGGTCGTCGGTGATGTCGTAGCTGGCCTGATCGACGACTTTCCACGTGTCCCGGTCGAATCCGGGAGCGATGCTTGATGTCGTGACACGGGGACCCAGACCCTGCTGCTGCTTCAGCGCATACAGCATTTCCTGCTCGAACTGACAGATCGCCGGGTCCGCGTCGCACGGATTGGGATCACCGAAGTCCTCTCCCGCGAGCGCCTCGGCCGCGAGATTGTCGATGGTTGCGATATTGACGCCTGTCAGCACCGCGCCCGTGCCATTCGTTTCGTCGTGCAGCCAGTCGAAGACGACGTAGTTTTCGAAATGGACGAAGGGCCGCATGATCGCGCTGGCGCGAAACGCGTCGTAATCGACATTGTCGAGATTCTGCCCGGTCGAAAGATCCTGCGTAAACCCGTCACGCCGCTCGAAGTCGCCCGCAAAGCGAATGTCGAGTTTGTCGCTGACGATGGGAATATTGACGGCGGCCTGCAGCTCGTTGAGATCGTAGTCGCCAAGCTGCCCGTCGACATAGCCGCCATATTCGTCCGTCGGTTTGTTCGGCTCGAACAAGACCGCGCCGCCGGTGGTGCTGCGGCCGAACAGGGTTCCCTGAGGGCCGTTCAACACCTGGACGTTGGCCATGTCGTATTCGCTGCCGGGCCCGCTGGCGCCGAACGGTACTTCTGCGAAATAGGTCTGCACGCCAGGATCGGCGCCGCCGAAAGGCTGCGACTGTCCGCGAATGCTGAACACATCCGTATCGCGCGAACCGAGGCTTGCCGAGACCGTGAGCGACGGCGCGAAATTCTGAAGATCGATGGCCGATTTCACGTCCGCAACGCGCAAGTCCGCACCCGATATTGCGGTCACCTCGGCGGGGACTTTTTGCACGTCTTCCGACCGTCGGCGTGCGGTAACGATGACGGTCTCGACAGCACCGTTCTGTGCGAAGGGCGAGGCGCCGGACTGCGTTTGACTACCGGTATCGGCGGCGCCTGCCGGAGCCGCAAACATGCAAGCCGTCGCGCAAAGCGCGAGCTTCAAGGATCGCGTAGACATTGGTGTCCCCTTCCTGCCTGATCAGGCTCCGGCCGAACGGCCGTCCCCGAGTCCCGATGCTTCGCGAACTATAGGCCCATTTTGGCCCCGGCATGAAGCGGTCCTAGAACGCGTCCTTTCGCCTCCGCATCTCGGCGAAGACCTCCACCTCACTTGCCCCATGCATGTTCAGCATACGCCGGATTTCAGGCGAATTCGGCCTTAAGAACGGATTGGTCCGCTTCTCGAGATCGATGGTCGAAGGAATCGTCGGCGCGCTTTTTGCCCGCAATTGTTGCACTTCGGCCATACGGGACCGGAGATCCTCGTTGTCCGGCTCGAGCGTCAGCGCGAAGCGGCCGTTGTTGAGCGTGTATTCGTGGCCGCAATAGACGGCGGTGTGGCCATCGAGTCGCACGAGCTTCGACAGGCTCGCCCACATCATGTCCGGCGTACCTTCGAACAGTCGGCCGCATCCCATCGCGAACAGCGTGTCGCCGGTGAACACGGCGGCATCGTCTTCGAATGCGAATGCGATATGGGCGCGGGTATGCGCAGGAATTTCCAGAATCCGCGCCTTGTGCGAACCGAGGCTGAATGGCGCGTCCTCACTTACCCCGACATCGATGCCCGGAATCCGGTCGCGATCCTTTTCCGGCCCGACGACCTCGGCATCGAACTCCTCCTTCAACGCAATGTTGCCGCCGGTATGGTCGAAGTGATGATGTGTGTTCAGGATATGCGTCAGCCTTAACCCGTGACGATCCAGGGCGGCGCGAACGGGGGCCGGTTCCGAGGGGTCGACGATCGCGCAGAATTCGTCGTCGGCATCGTGGATCAAATAGGCGTAGTTGTCGCTGAGGCAGGGAACGAGCTCGATCTGTAACCTGGTCATGGAATCCTCCGGGGGCGCATATCCTAACAAGTCCGTCCGAACGGTTGAACCCGGATGAAGCAGGGTTTACCCAGACTACATGCAACTCGACGCGCGCGATATTTCGGCCTTCTACGACGAACCCCTCGGCCAGATCACACGACGCATGATCGCGCGGCGTGTTCGCATCGCATGGCCCGACGTTCGGGGTCTGCGCCTGCTGGGATACGGCTTCGCGACGCCGTATCTGCGAACGTTCCTGCCGGAAGCCGAACGAATCGCCGCCCTGATGCCGTCGTCGGAAATCGTCCCGGCGTGGCCGGGCGAACGGCAACTCGTCGTGCTTGGGGAGGAAGACGCATTGCCGTTTCCCGATGCCATGTTCGACCGCATCATGATCGTGCATGGACTTGAGACCGCCGAATCGGTGCGGTTCCTGCTGCGCCAGGTCTGGCGCCTGCTCACGAGTGGCGGGCGTCTGCTCCTGATCGTTCCCAACCGCGCGAGCCTTTGGGCACAGATTGAGCGTTCGCCCTTCGCGCATGGCCGACCGTACAGCCGCGGCCAGCTCGATCGCCTGATGCGCGACTGCATGTTTCTTCCCGAACGCTGGGATAACGCGCTCTTTCTGCCGCCCATCAGGACCCGACAATTGATGCGCAGCGGCGTGGCCTGGGAGCGCGTCGGTCGTGCGCTGTGGCCGCGGCTGGCGGGCGTGCACCTTCTGGAAGCTTCCAAATCGCTTTATGCAATGCCGCCGTTGGAACGGGTGGGGTTGCGTCGCGCTGTGCTTTCACCCGCCGCACATTAAGCGCGCGTAACGCGTTCTTCATGAATTCGCGCGCGATGCAATCTCGGACTATTGCAAATCTCCAATAGTTTTTTCCGCGGATGCCGCCGCATACCGGATATGCGCAGACACATTCGAGTGAACACTTTCATCGTGCTCAACGTTTCCTATGTGCTGCTTGCCGGACGGAGATCCGGCTTCCAAAACGGAGGAGTCCATGCGTATCATGAAATTGACGGCAGGTATTGCGATCGTAACGGGAGCGCTCGCAATGGCTGCGTCGTCCGCCGGCGCCGTCGAGACGTCCAATGTCTCCGGATGTCTCGCCCTGCAGGCACAGGTGAAGACCGCACTCGAGAGCAACGCGCAGTCCGCAAACTATCGGGATGCGAAGAAGCAACAGCAGGTCGGTCAGGATTATTGCAGCTCCGGCCTTTTCGAGAACGGCGTCAGGCATTATGCCGAAGCACTCAGACTGCTCGGCGCAGGCCAAAGCTGAACGATTGCCTTCATGCCCCGGCGCTGCCCCCGGCGCTCAGCATGAAGATAGCCCCTTCGGCGAAGAGATTGGGTCCCCACGCGTCAGGCCTCATGGCGCGGGTGTGCCCCTCTTCGTTGAGGGCATAAGCCTTCTCGATCGAACCGCGCGCTTCGCGCACGAGCGCAGTGAAATCCGCGATCGTGCAGAGGTGAATGTTGGGCGTGTCGTACCAGGCATAGCCGAGCGCCGTTGTGTTCGGCATGCGGCCGCGCAGGAGCAGCGAAAATCTGACGCGCCAATGTCCGAAATTGGGGAATGAGACGATGGTCCGTTTCCCGATTCTTAACAGATGCGTAAGCACCGCACGCGGCGAATGGGTCGCCTGAATGGTCTGGCTCAGAATCACGATATCGAAGACCTGTGAAGGATATTCCGAGAGATCCGTATCGGCGTCCCCCTGAACAACCGACAATCCGCGCGCGACGCAGGCGTTCACATTCTGCTGGGACAGTTCGATACCGCGGCCGTCGACATTCTTTTCAGCTGCCAGATATTCGAGCAACTCGCCGTCGCCGCAACCCACGTCCAGGACGCGCGCCCCGCCGGGGATCATCTCTGCGATGATGGCCAGATCGGGCCGCAGGGATTTCGCCCGGGCGCTCACACAATTCCCCGCGAAGAGGAGACCGAAGTCAAGAAGCCCCGGATGGCGGCAAACATCTCCGGCTCGTCGAGCAGAAACGCATCGTGGCCGCGGTCGGTGGCGATCTCCACGAAACTGACATTTGCGGCCGCCGCGTTGAGCGCATGCGCGATCTGCTTGTTGCCGAGTGTCGGGAACAGCCAGTCGCTGGAGAACGAGATAATGCAGAAGCGCGTCTGTGTGCCGCGGAAGGCATCCGCCAGCACTCCGCCGTAGTCCGCGGCGAGATCGAAATAGTCCATCGCGCGCGTGATGTAGAGATAGGAATTGGCGTCGAAGCGGTCGACAAAGGCCGCACCCTGGTAGTGCAGATAGCTTTCGATCTGAAAATCG
>Ga0302325_10017892_pt1 | contig 14950 bp, 16 predicted proteins | sample Palsa_T0_2_FD_201948 | JGI IMG/M metagenome (GOLD analysis project Ga0302325, IMG submission 201948) | Peat permafrost microbial communities from Stordalen Mire near Abisko, Sweden - Palsa_T0_2 | ecosystem: Environmental > Terrestrial > Soil > Palsa > Peat permafrost | place: Sweden: Abisko... | reverse complement strand
CCCAGGCGGAAGAATTTGCCGTCGCGGCGAACGCGATTGCTGCAGGTCTCGGCGATGCGCTGCCGGCCAGCGGGCAGGGTGGCCGCTATCAGCGACGCGATTGCCAGCTTGTTGTCTCGACCACGCGCGACGACTGCAGCCATAAGTCTTTCCGATCCTTCGGTGTCCGACATTCTAAGCTATCGCCGGCCGCGAAGGTAACGAAATGGCCGGCAGCCGTGGCGTCAGGTGGTTTGGTCCAATAATTCTTCCGATCCGCTTTCTGTAGCCAAGCCAGCGCCCGACGTGGCATAATCGGGGCTGCCATGGCCCTCAGCGCTGACGCCGTCATTGAAACCTTCGAAGGTGCCCGGGAGGAAAATGCGCTGAGTCGATTCCGTCAGGGTCAGGTCGTAACGCTGCCGGCCGAAGGTGAAGTCTGGATGACCGGCGACATCCACGACCATCGCTCAAACTTCAACAAGCTCATCAACGCGGCTGATCTGGGGAACAACCGCGGCCGCCATCTCATTCTGCACGAGCTGATTCATGGCGATCATTTTGATTCCAACGGCGCAGAAGGAAGCTGGCAAACGCTGGCCAAGGCGGCGGAATTGAAATGCGATTTCCCCGATCAGGTGCACTTTCTGCTGGCGAACCATGATCTGGCGCAGATACACGGAGAAGGAATCATGAAATCCGGGTTGAGCGTGTGCGAAGCGTTCAACGCCGGCGTAAAGCGGGACTTTGCCGACCATGGAACGGCGGTAACGGTGGCGATTACGGAGTTCCTGCTATCGCTCCCGCTGGCGGTGCGGTGTCCCAACGGTTTGTTCTTTTGCCACAGCCTGCCCAAGGACGACCAGATCGCCACATTTGATTTCACCGTCTTTGATCGTTCGCCATTGCAGGCCGCCGATTACAAACGGCGGGTGGGGCCGGTGTATCAACTGATCTGGGGAAGACACGTGACGCCGGCGGGTGTAGCGATGTTTGCTGAAAAGATGGGCGCTTCGCTCATCGTGACGGGACATCAACCGCAGGATTTCGGCTACGCCATCAATGGCGAGCAGCATTTAATCATCGCGTCAGACCACAATCAGGGGGTCTTCCTGCCGCTGGATCTTGCGGCAACGCACACGATCGACGAGATGGTGGAGCGGCTGCAAAAATTTGTCGCGATCGAATAGTCTGTGACCGCCCTGGATCGGACGACCGAACATCGGATGGACCTTCTCGGCTTGGTGCGGGTAAATTTGGGAGCGAATGCAGATTCGACCCGCCATCCGCACCGATCTGGAGATGTTCCGCGACATCGATGGCGTGATCGAATCGTCGAGCTACCTGCACGTGGATCGCAGCGGCGAAGGGATCGCGATTTCGCTCAAGATCGAATCCCGGCCGCTGCGCGAGAAGCTCATTTGTGCCAATCGACTTGGGGATGAGGCGTTTTTCGCTTATCGCCAGGTGACCGAGGCGAATGATGAAGGAATGGCGCTGGTGGCCGAGCACGAGGGGATTATCGTTGCGGCGGCGGTGGCTCAGGTGAGGCCGGAATTGCAGACACTGCACGTTGTGGACTTGCGCGTGGATTATGACTTCCGTCGACAAGGGGTGGCGACGGGAATGTTGTATCAAATCATTCAGGGCGCGCGCGAGCGTGAGGTTCGGGCGGTCTATGCGGAGGCGGTGGCGAACAATGTGCCGGCGCATCAACTGCTGCTCAAATGCGGCTTCGAGCTGTCGGGCGTGGATTGGCGACGGCAGTCGAATCACGATCTGATCAAGGAAGTTGCGACGATGCTGTGGTATGTTCCGCTGGATTGAAGAACGCGATTCCCGGGAGCAAGAAAACCAACATCAGAACGACATGAGCGAGACACCCGAAGATTTCCACAGCCCCGGCGCTACCGAGGAATTGGGCCAGCCGGGCGATGTTGCACGGCGCATCGAAGAAATGCCCGCGGCCGACGGGGCGAGCGTCCTGAACAATCTTTCCAATGAACGAGCGGCGGATGTCGCGGAATATCTGGACCCAGAGACGGCCAGCCGAATTCTGGCGCAAATGGATCCGAACGAGGCCGCTTCAGTGATCAGCGGGATGGAGCCTCCCGAAGCGTCGATGGTTCTGCAGGCGATGGACCCTGACGATCGCGTCGATGTGATGGAGCATGTGACGGGCAAGCTGCACGATGAATTGCTCGGTGAAATGGATGCGGTAGAGGCCGCGGAAGTGCGCAATCTCGAGCAATATCCGCCGGATACGGCCGGCGGAATCATGACCACCGAGGTCACCGCGCTATACGAACATCTGACGGTTGAGAATGCGATCACGACGCTGCGGCGGCTCAACGAAGAAGTCGAGCAGATGTTTTACGTCTACGTGATCGACAGCCGGCGGCACCTGGTTGGTGTGCTGTCGATGCGGGATTTGATTCTGGCGCGCCCGGACTCTCGGCTCAGGCAGATCATGATCCCCAACGTGCGCTCGGTGCCGGCGACGCTCGATCAGGAAGAGGTCGCGCGGCTGGTGCGGCGATACGGTTATCTGGCGGTGCCCGTGGTCGATGAACGCGGCCGGCTGCTGGGGCTCATCACGCTCGATGACGTGGTCGATGTCATTCAGGAGGAGGCGACCGAGGACGTTCAGAAGATGTTCGGTGCTGGTGCTGAAGAGCGTCTGAATAGTCCGTGGCAATACAGTTTCAGGAAGCGCATCTGGTGGCTGGAAGTAAATCTAGCCACGGCTTTTCTGGCGGCGTGGGTGATCAGTTGGTTTGATGATGTGATTGCCGCCCTGCCGGTTTTAGCGGCATATGAATCCATCGTGTCGGGGATGGGGGGGAACGCCGGGGCGCAGGCGCTAGCCGTCGCGATCCGCGGAATCGCGCTGGGCGAAAGCGGCGCGAGCCTGATCTGGAAGGTGCTCTATCGCGAAGCGATCGTCGGCCTGGTCGCCGGCTTGACGGTTGGGGTAACCACCTGGCTCTGCGCCATCTGCGGCATTTTCGGATTCTCCCAATATGGCGGGCACCCGGTTTTGGTTGGATTCGTGATCTTCCTGGCGCTGACCTTCAATCACGTCAACGCTTGCACGACCGGCGCGATGCTGCCGTTTATCATGAAGAAATGCGGATTTGACCCAGCGCAATCAGCGACGATCTTTGCGACGACCTTTACCGATTGCGGGGGATTCTTTGCTACGCTATGGCTGGCGAAGGTTATTTTGCATCTCCACTAGCTTCAGATGACTGGGTGATCCGTGGGCCTCAACGCACCGGCTAAGAGGCTATTTCAGAACCATGGAAAGTCACCGGTTCCGGGCCGACACGGCCCGGCTCAGAGAGGTTGTGAAACAACCTCTAAACCGCTGGGGCCTCGGCAACCGCGGCGGCGGCGACAACCCTGCGGGCGCGGGCTGGCGGACGCTCGCTGGCAAGGCGCAGGCCGCGATAAAAATCGCCTTCGGACAATTCGATGCCCGTCGAGTTGATAAATTCCTTGCGCGCTGATTCGAATTCGCTGGTGTAGGGAGTGATTCTGGCTTTACCCACGCGATGATCGCGAACACGCTTCAAGTGGGAAGCGAGCGGCTCTTCATCAACCACCTCCACCGCCGCCCCTTTGGGGCAATTGCTGCTTTTGATGTACTTGACCAATGCGCCGTAAACCTGGGCGGGTCCGGCATTTTTGAATGCGCGATCCTGGAAGTCCTGGCACATCTGGTTTAAGGCTTCGGAGTAGGGCAATGCATCGCGCGGCACGCCTGCGGCATCGTAAAGTTCCTGAAGGTGCTGCTGTTCAATCGCGCTCAGTTTAAGAGGAAGCGCCATAAATGCTCCGGGTTTAGGACACGAAATAACAGATTTCGAAGTGAAATCCGAACGTATCGGAACCACTACGCTACCACAAACGATCGAGAACCGCACCATGCGACGGCGAAATCGAAAAGCGGCGGATTTTGCCGCACGAATCCGGGTCTTCGGGGTACCTCAGACCCGGCGTTTCGGAGTTTTGAAATCGTGTCTTAGCCGTGGGCGGAAGCCCTCGGTATCAGATCGGTCACCGGGGCTTGGGCCGCGGCTGAATCACCACAATGAAGAGGTACGCGAAAACCGGGGTAGGCGCAGGTCCTGGCCGCCCGCTTCATCCAGCAAAAAAGCCCCGAGTTTTTAGCTCGGGGCTTGGGTCGAGGTCAGTTGGTTGAAAGAACTCAGGACGCCAGGCTAGGAGTTCCGACCGTTGAACTGACGGCCTGATATTGGCCATCGATCGTGGCTGCGGCCGTGGAATTACCATCGGCAATACCGATCGTGAACGAATTGACGCCGCTCAACTCCTGCACCTGTGAGGGATTGCTATCTGGCGAGGTGCGGCCAAATCCGAAGACGGTCATCTGGTCGTTCAAATCGTAATACGAGTCTTCGGCGGAACTGACGGTATCGTTGGCGAAGTAGATGAACCGGTTCTCCTCGGCGGATTCGAACGCAGCCCACTGTCCTTCGTTGGAATTGCCGATTCCCGTGGGATAGTCGAAGGAGTTGCCCAGCGTGTTGCTCGATCCGTCGGAAAGCGCGTACGAATCGCTCGTACTGAAACTACCGCCGGGCGTGCCTTCGTAGAGGAACCAGTAGTTGTCGTTTCCGTTGCCGTTTTCTTCCTGGGCTTTATCCACTGTGACGCGAACGAAGCCCGCATAGAACTGGTAAGTGACATTCACATTTCCGTCGGTGGTTGCGACGTTGAGCGTCGTCTCGAGCGGACCGCTGTTGACGACGGTGGTCGTGGCGGTGTTCTCTGAGTCGCTTGAGGGGAAGTTGCCCACCGGATCGTACGGATGCAGGCCGCTGGGGATGCCCATGTTCGGAACGCCCCGGTATTCGCCCGCCGACCCGCCGTTGCTGTTGAAGCCGACCCAGTCGTTCCCGCCCGTATCGATGATTTGCGAAATTCCGCCGGTTCCCTGCTGCACGACATACGTTGCAGTGCTGTTGGTGACGGCAATCGCGGCTTCGCCCACGGAATCGGTTGCGTTGGCGTTGACCGTGACCTGCGAAGTAAACGTCGGCGTCGTAAAGGTTCCCTGCGTGTCAAAGTAGAGGCGGTAATAGCGGGTCTGGCTGGCTCCGGTGGTTCCGGTCATTTCCAGGACCAGATCGCCTGAGGCATTGCTGGTCGCATCGTAGTCGGAGTCCTTGTTAAACTGGAAGGGCACGTTGCTATCGATGACGTTTCCGCTCGAATCGGTCTCAACTACCTTCAGCGAACTGTCTTCGATGGCGCCGGTCCCGCTGAGAGTTGTGAGGGCCGTGGACAAATTGATCTCATTGTCCACCGGTTCGTCGGTTCGGGTAAATCCGTTGCCGGCGATCGTGATCGGAACATAGTAGCGCTGGCCCGTCACGGTGGTGCCGCCCTGGTTTTCATCCACCGTCACGGTCGCTTCATGCGTGCTGGCGGTGTACGTCTTCTCCGGGGTGAGGACCAGCACGAGGATCGGGTTGGTTGATTCGGTCAGTCCAGTGACGGGCCTGACGTCGATGTAGGAAACGCTTTCACCACCATGAATGGTGACCTCGCCGGTGAGCTTGGTGTATTCGTGACTGTTAATCGTTGTGGTGGACGCGGCGCGGTAGTAAACCTTGAGCGGCGCGGCAGTGGAGCCGGTGCGCTCCACCTCAAACTGCCCGTCGGCTCCGGTAATTCCTGAAGCCGTTGGGACCGATGCAACGAGCTTGACCGTGGGGAGTGCGCTGAAGAGCCTGCGCGCCTCCAGCGGCTCAGCCGCGAAAGCAACCTTGCTTGGGCGATTGAACTTACCAAACTTCGAAGACGTCTTCTTCTTCATGTAGAGTTCCCAATATAGATCGATGCGAGCGAAGCCCGGTTTTTCCTCAAGGCGAACAAACGCACTTGAGTTTGGCTAAGATGAGAGGGATATTCCGTATAAGGAGAATTTCCCTCGCTTCAGTAGTCTGTTGTTATCGGCAGAGAGTACCAGTGGGACTGTCACGGAAACCGACGCGACTAAACCTGCATTTCTCGTAGATATTCCACTATCGTTTTCTGTGGCGCTAGGGGATTTACCTACCGCTAATCCGTTGTTGGCACGACGGAGGTTGACTGGCGATTGTAAGAAGCATCGGCCGATAACATTTTGAACGCCTCGCCGTTTAGACTGCTGGAAAGACACGCACAGAAATGGACCAACTCACCATTATCTTACCCCCATCGGTGTCGCATGCGACGGACGAAAGCTCAACGCACGAACCGCGCAGCATTTGGTTATTCCCGTCTTTTCAACTGCCGGTCGCGCTTCGTCGCTATGGTTTTGCCATCGTGGCCGCTCTTATTGCAACAGTGCTTCGGTTCTGGATTAGCAGGCAATTCTTTGAGGACATCTCATTCCTTGCTCCCTTCGTCGCGATCGCTGCGTCAGCGATGTACGGCGGTTGGGGCCCGGGCCTGGTTGCGACCGCCTTTGTGGGAATCGCCGGACATGTGCTTCTGAACCGCCATCACCCCCTGCTTCCCAGTGATCCGGGGTTCAAATTGCTTCTGGAAGGGGGCGTACTGCTAAGCATTGTCGGCGGCGAGGTTTTCGCGGCGCGTCGGCGCGCCCGCGCCAGCGATGTGGAACGATTGGATCTGGAACGCAAGGTGCTGGAAATCAGCGATGAAGAGCGCCGCCGGATAGGCCACGATCTTCACGATGGATTGGGACAGCATCTCACGGGAATCTCGCTGCTGAGCGCTTCGCTGGCGCAGCGCATTGAAGCCGGCTCGACCGACACGGCCAAAGACGCGGAGAAGATTTCGCAACTGGTCGCCCAGACCATTGGATGGACGCGCGACCTGGCGCGCGGACTTTCTCCGGTCACCCTGGAAAGCGACGGCCTGCTCGCTGCCCTGGAAGAACTGGCCGGGAATGCCCAGTCGCTTCTGGGGATTGCCTGCTCGTGGCGATGTGAAGGTTCAGAGCCGCATCTGGATCGCCAGAGCGCGCTGCACATTTTTCGCATCGTTCAGGAAGCGGTGAGTAATTCCGTGAAGCACGGGAAGGCCAAAGCGGTGCAGATCAGCCTTGTCGTGCACGGACACGTTTTGACGGCCAAGGTGATTGACGATGGGTGCGGCCTTTCTGCAAAGACCAGAGCAAATCCGGGGCTGGGCTTGCGAATTATGAATTATCGAGCAAGGATGGTGGGCGCGGTGCTGAGCGTCGACCGCATCGGGCCCGCCGGCGGCACCGTGATGACCTGCCAGTGCCGTGTGCCGTCCGAATCAGCCGTCCTAACAAACTGATGATTATCCCAGGAGCAGTGTATGGCGCGCGAATCAGCGAATAAAACAAGGGTGTTTCTGGTTGATGATCATCCCATTGTTCGCCAGGGGCTGGGCCAGTTGATCAACGCCGAGCATGACCTCATTGTCAGCGGCGAAGCGTCGAGCGCGCGTGAAGCCCTGGAAATGCTGATTGCTCCGCTGCCGGATGTGGTGATCATCGATATCTCGCTGGAGGACCGAAACGGCGTCGAGCTCATCAAGGACATCATCGGTCGCCATGCCGGTCTGCCGTGCCTGGCCCTGTCGATGTACGATGAGACCATGTACGCGGTTCGTGTTCTGCGCGCCGGTGGACGTGGTTATGTCATGAAGCAGGAAGCCCCAAAGAAGGTGATCGTCGCCATACGCCGGGTGCTCGGCGGTCACATTTATGTCAGCGAAGACATGGCGACTCGGCTGGTCGATCAGTTTGTTCTCACCGCGCCCGGAGCAGCTTCCCCCACCGGCGAATTAAGCGATCGCGAACTCGAAGTGCTAACCCTCATCGGCCGCGGACACGGCACCCGCGATATCGCCGAAAAATTATTCCTGAGCGTCAAAACCGTCGAAGCGCATCGCGAGCGAATCAAGGAAAAGCTCAAGCTCAAGAGCGGCTCGGAATTGCTGCGCTACGCGGTGCAGTTCACGTTGGACCACCAGTTGGAGCCGGAGAAGGCATAAAATTCGAATGACGAAATTCGAAATTGAGGGTTACATCGCCCCAAACCGCCCCAGCCACAACCCAATCGCAAACACAATTCCACCGCCGACGATTACCTGCACCACCGTTTTTGCGAGCGGCGTTTTCATAAAGCGGTAGCGGATGAAGGCGATCGCGAGCAATTCGATCCCAACCACGATGTAGGCCGCGTGCAGCGCTGTCGAGAGATTGGCGATGAGAAAGGGCAATGTATGCAGCATGCCGCCAAGCACTGTCGCCAAACCAGTGATGGCCCCGCGCAACACGGGCGTCCCGCGGCCGGTGACCTTGCCATCATCGCTAAGCGCTTCGGCCAATCCCATGCTGATCCCCGCGCCGACCGACGCCGCCAGGCCAACAAAAAAAGCCTTTGTCGAGCTCCCCGTCAGACCGGCGGCGGCAAACAGAGGGGCGAGCGTCGAAACCGAGCCGTCCATCAAACCGAGCAGCGCTGGCTGCACCCTTTGCAAAACAAATCTGGCGTCACGATCAACCAAAGTATCGGCCGCTTCCGTGGTCATCGCGCTACTCCATTCTGATCCAGCAGCTTTTGATCCAATAGCTGGGCGATCGAAGGGTCAAGAAGCCAGATGAGCTCGCCGTCGACCGGCGCAATTTCCTGCGCGGGATGTTGGTGAAAGTTGCGCTCACCTTCCAGCACCATTTTGAGGGTCTGCGCTTTGGCCCGACCGGTGGCCATGAACAACACACAGCGGGCATGGTTAAAGACTGGAAATGTCAGTGTTACGCGATCCACCCATGGGGCCAGACTTGCGTGATTCATAACGGCGATCTCGTCGGTCTTATCCAACGCCGGGCTATTGGGGAACAGCGACGCCGTGTGCCCATCGGGCCCCATGCCGTTGATCGTCACATCAAAACGTGGCCAATCGCCTTGTTTCAAGCCGAAGAAATCGGCGATGGTCTGCGAGTATTCCCGGGCTCCCTCGGCCGGTGTTGCCGCAGCTACCGGAACGGGGAACACGTTTGATGGCGGCAGGCGCGGGGCGGCACGCAGAAGCTTTTCATCGGCGAGCTTGTAACTGCTGTAAGGGTTGGACTGCTCCACAAAGCGGTCATCACCCCAGAAGAGGAACACCTTGGGCCAGTCGATCGCGGCATCCGCGACGAGCAGTTCGAAAACATTCCCCACCGATGTTCCACCGCTCAGCGCAAGCGTGCACCGGCCACGCTCCTGGATTGCGAATTGAATGCGCTGGGAAATGAGCGCAGCGGCTCGCTGCACAACCGCGGAAACATCGGGAAGCACGAGTATCGTTTGCCGCATCGACTCATAATAGCCGGGAGCAACGCTTATCGCGCTGCGTTGGGCGTCGATTTGGGAAGAGCGGCTTGCGCCGCCTGGCGCGCTTCATCACGGCGTGCGATCGCAACGTCGAGCTTGATCTTCGCCGCCGATGCCTGGGGGTCGGCCAGCAGCGCGGCGCTCTCCATCTGCGTGACTGCCTGCGCCGCATCCAGTTTTGCGGTAGCTATGGGTGCCGCACGCTCGATCGAAGGCGCGGGGTCCTTGGCCTTGAGCGATTCCACTTTTTGCGCATCCTGCTGTTTGCGCGCGAGCGCCTGTTGATAGGCCGGCTGCGTCTGCAATTGGGCCAACACCTGGGCCTTGGCAGTGTCATACTCCGCCTGAGCGATTCGGACCTGGGCATCGGCCTGGCGCCACTGCGGAGAGGCCATCAGTGCGGCGTTGAGCGCCGCCGATGGTGTATCGGGCGCCTGCGGCGGAGTTACCACGGCGGCGGAAGCATCGACCGATTGGTCTTGCGGCTGTGAAACATCCGCATCGGTTTGATCGAACGGCGTGGGATACGGGGTTTGATCGTATCCGAAGGGAAACCAGCCTGGATCAAAATAGGGTAATTATATACTTGACTCCGGTAGCCGAATTCGCTAGAATTCCGGCATGGAAACGAAAACCATCGACTTCCCCGGAACCCTGATCGAAGCCATCCGCAAGTTTTCTGATCTCGACTACGCTACCGCATTCTTCGCTGGCGTCCGCTGGCCGCACGGTATCTGCTGCCCGCACTGCGGATCGGTTGCGGTCGATTATCTTCCGAACCGTCGCCTGTGGCAATGCCGGGAAGATCATCCGCGCAATCAATTCAGCGTGAAGGTCGGCACCGTCTTTGAAGAATCTCGTTTGCCCATCGACAAGTGCCTTGTCGCAGTCTGGCTGGAAGTGAACGCGAAAAACTCCATCAGCAGTTGCGAGTTGGCGCGGGCAATCGGAGTTACCCAAAAGACCGCATGGTTCCTACTCCATCGCGTTCGGCTCGCGCTCCATCAGGGTCATTTCGACAAGATGGCTGGCACCGTGGAAGCCGACGAAACCTTCATCGGTGGACTTGCCAAGAACATGCACAAAGCCGAACGAAAGCGGAAAATCACCGGCACCGGTGGAAGCAACAAAACCGCCATCATGGGACTGCTGGCCCGGCACGATGGCAAGAGGCATAGCACCGTCCGCACCAAGGTCATGCAGAACCTACAGCACGATACCGTCCGCACCGTCGTCAACGAAAACGTCGCGCAGGGATCGACCGTGTATACCGATGCGTTCCAAGCGTATCGCACTCTCGGGCAAGCCTACTTCCATGACTTCGTTGACCACACCGAAGCCTATGTGCGCGGAGCGGTTCACACCAACGGGCTGGAGAACTTCTGGGCGATGTTCAAGCGGTGCATCAAAGGCACCCATATCAGCGTCGAGCCGTTTCACCTTGGCGCGTACGTGGACTCGGAAGCCTATCGGTTCAACAATCGGGAAACCGATGACGCGGCTCGATTTATCGGAGCGCTCAAGGGTGCACCAGGGAAGCGGTTGACCTACAAGACGTTGATTGGAGATACGTCACTGGAGGTAGCCCCCGGAAGCGACAGGGACGCGGTAAATTGAAAACGCGAGAACGTAAAGAATAGCGAAAATAGCCCTAAAAGCGCCGCAAGTGACGTTTTTTTTCAAAAGTCAAAAAAGGTTGCTGTTTGTTATTGATTGGTCGCTCATTGGCCGATAGACTTGATGTAGCGACCAGCATGGGCCGGTGTCAATCGACCCTAGGTTAATCCTCTGGCCGCTATTTTTTTGCGCTCATGTTCTGTGCGGTAAGCCACGTCAGAACGTCTTGGTCGTCTTTGTTGTCGTGAAATAGGCTAGCCTTAGCCAGAGCGATTCCAGAGTCATCAAAAGACTTTGGAGAAAATCCCCATTCTCTTTCCGTGCTCTTTCTTAGACTGAGAGCGAACAAATCGCACAACTGAAGCGGGAGGCTTTTGGTTGAATCGATAAAAAACCCCTTTTCGATAACCTGAGAAAGCCTTAACACACCTTCCGAAATTCGGAGAACTCCTATCGATTTTTCGACATCAGCCGCAACCTCCTTGTTGTCATCGCAAATAAACATTCCAAGCGGCGATCCAGGAAGCGATTTTAGATAATTGTCAACGCATCGAGAAAGCAAAGCGAACGCGGCGATATGTGGGTTGATGACGATTCCATGCCCAAACGTTTTTACGAGCCATTGGGCGTACATTTTTTTGTGGATGGAGCGAACGACTAACCGAACGCCATTCTCTTGCCCGATTTTCATCCAAGCATCGCGGAAATTTATTCGGTTGTCTGGCGACATTCCATCAAAATGGCCAGCTCCCCTGCGCAGATCGGAACCGTGAACTTCAAACGGAACAAACGTTCGCCAAGTCGGAATACGCTCATCCAACACGCGCTTCAATCCAGATTCAAGGCTGTGCCATTTTGCTTCGTCAACAATCATCGCACACAAAGAGAAAACAGGCTGCTGCGAATCATTGAGGTTGACGCCAGAGTTCCCAGATTCGTCAAGGTATACGAGGTACATCGGGCAAGTATAATGAACTCTGTCGATGCGAAAATAAACAAGTACGGATGGCAATTGCGTTGTAGGTCTACTGTCTGGCGGTAGAATACGGCTTTCCTCGGCCACACGATCTTTTTCATGGTGAGGTATCCGTGCAGGTAATCACCGCGATGCTCGTCGTATTGGTCGTCCTATTTGCCACCGCCTTTTTCTTTTCCGAGCAGGCCATCATTGATCGTGCCGACCCGAGTAATCTCGAACTTGGACTCGATCCGTTCTCAGAAAAAGTTCAAGACGCCGCATGGGATGCGCGAATAGCGCAAGAGCAAATGCTCGAAGTTCTCGGATGGACGTGTTTGGCACTCGGAATTGTTGGTTTGGTTATTCGATCCGCAGTACGGGGAGCGCTACCAAGAAAATCATCAGAGCCGGTTCATCGCAGTTCGCCAGTCGCAAATTACCAAAGCCCATTTGAAGGCCCCGGCGTTTACCGCGTCAATGGCGTTGACCGCGACTCGCGAATGGACGTTACCGAGCATTATCAAGCAGATTCCCCAGCAAACGCTCGCGCCAAAGCCGAACTCGATGGTATAGTCGTTACGCGAGTCGAATTTGCCGAATAGGAGACCTATGGCACCCCGTCCCCACCGCGACGAACCGTCACCGAACCCCGCAGGGTATCGTGAAGGCCCACAGGCGGCTAAGCGATTTCAAGACGCTATGACGATACTGGCCAACACGCCTAGGCCGTCGGCGCAACCGGTGAAAGTGAAGCGACGGAAGAAGTAGCGGGCGCAGGACGCGGTAGCGCGGGAATGGGCTGATTTTCCGTTCCGGAGTCAAGTATATAATTACCCAAAATAGGCGTAGGCATATCCCAGAGGGAAGTAGAGGTTGGCATTGCTGCGGTCATGGTGATGATGATCGCCGTCACGGTCGACCACGTTCCGGCCAGACTGAACGTTGTTAGTGGGATGGGCAACGCCGGTTGGTTGGTTGGGTGCCACGATTGCAGTGGGAGCGGGCGAAGGTTCGGCCGAGCGGGGGGCGGGACTTGATCGCGCGGGTTCGGCCGGCGTGGCTGCGGGCGCGGCATGAGCCGGCGCCGCCACTGGCGGCGGCGCGATCGTCCGGTCCGGCCAAACTGACGCCGTCACCGAACAAACACGTCGCCGCCATTATCGAGAAAACATGGCTCGCAATGCATTTGCTGCGGTATTTCATCCGTCTCTCCGCTTGTCAAAGACCAGTGAGATTAACTCGCAAAAGGGGTGCCATACGCGGCTACGTTGACGGCGGGTAAGTCGAATCGGCAATCGCATAGCGCCTTGCTTCTCCGGCGCGAGTGCCTCAATAATCGCTTGCATGATTCGCCTTGGAATAATGGGTTGCGGGCATGTCGCCGATTACGGTCACATCCCCGCCATCAAATCGATCGCGGGATTGGCGCTGGTGTCGGTATTTGATCCGAACTCGAAACGCGCCTACGGCACCCAGCACAAGTTCGCAATCCCGCACGGTTACGTCGATGCTGAAATGTTTTTCAACAGCGGCATCGACGCCGTCGCCGTGACTTCGCCAGCACCGGCACATCTGGAAAATGTGATGATGGCCGCGCGATACGGCAAACACGTGCTCTGCGAAAAGCCGCTTTCCCTGAGCGAATCCGACAGCCGTTTGATGATCGATGCCATGGCTGCCGCCAACCGCCGATTGTTCGTAGGATTTGTCTACCGCTTCAGCCCCGTGGCGATGACGATCAAGCGGCTGGTTAGCGAAGGGGCCATCGGCCGTCTGGCTGATCTGCGGCTGGTTTATCTCTGGAGTTGTCACGGCCGGTACGAGGGACAAAATGGGGGAAACGATCGAAGCAAATTAAATCCCCGCCGCCAAGGCCGGATGGACGAAGGCGGCCCGATGATCGATTGCGGCGTTCATCAGATCGATCTGGCCCGCTGGTGGACGGGCTCGGAAGTGGCCAGCGTCCGAGGCGTCGGCGCCTGGGTCGATGAGCAGCACACTCCCGATCATGTCTATAGCCATCTCACCCACGCGAACGGTGTTCAGACGATGGTGGAGATCAGCTACAGCTACGCCCACACGACGCCGGATCGTCCAACGCAGTTCACCTATGAACTGATCGGAACGGAGGGGCTGATTCGCTATCACCGCGAGGATCACACCTTCGTTCTGGTCAACGGGGACGGCACGCGGCACCTGCAGTGGGCCGACGAGAAGAACTTCGGCGGCATGTACGCCGAGTTCGAGCGGTGCCTGTCGCAGGATCGTCCCGGCGAGATGCCGACAGGGATGGACGGACTGATCGCGGCGGACGTGGCATCTCAAGCCACCGAAACGGCAATTCGTACTCGGGTGGCCAACTCTGAGAGGAAATGAGCGTCTCGACTCCGATCCATTCTCCGCTGGAACCTGTTTTCGCTGAAAATAGCCACATCCCGTTCGCCTTCGCCGAGCAGTTTCTTCATGGAGAGCATCTTTCCTACGGCATGAAATTAGACGGAGTTATGCACCGAATCTGGCGCCGACCTGGCCCCCTGGCGCCACTGTTTTGGGCATTGGGCAGGGCCGGCATCCTCGTGCCGTACAATGCTGAAAACATCCCAACATCGTTGGTGGTCACTCCAGGTCGGAATCGGCTCGATGGGCTATTTCACGTCTGGGATCGGACTCTCGCGTTTACGCCATCCATTCGCTTCCGGACAACGATTATATACGATCCTTCGCTCGATAAAGTCGTGGACTTGGTAGGCCCTAGGAACGTGCTTTATATGGTTTGGGCGGCGAAGTTTCATCCGCCCGGAAAATTCACGCTGGATACCGATTCGATTGCATTTCGATTTCGGAGCCACAAGCTGTGGCTACCCCGATGGCTCTGGAAGTTTCTGTTTGGCACTGTGACGTTTACCCAGACTGTTGATCCGGAGCATGAGGACACTGTCAATACTGTCCGGCATCCTGGCCGGTTCTTGAGAGAAGATGGTAATCGATGACCGACTCGTCTGTGCGATCTTGTCTTCTTGGGCCTTACCGGGTTGGTTGCGCGCATGCAGCGGCGTCGGGGGCC
>Ga0302325_10017891_pt1 | contig 14950 bp, 16 predicted proteins | sample Palsa_T0_2_FD_201948 | JGI IMG/M metagenome (GOLD analysis project Ga0302325, IMG submission 201948) | Peat permafrost microbial communities from Stordalen Mire near Abisko, Sweden - Palsa_T0_2 | ecosystem: Environmental > Terrestrial > Soil > Palsa > Peat permafrost | place: Sweden: Abisko... | reverse complement strand
TCCGTGGGATCTGGGGGGTCTCGAGACCGGCCTGAGGGGACCGGGCGAGGCGGGAGCGGGTGTGAGCGGCGGAGATACCGTGGTGGAGCTCATCGGCGGGCGACCTCCAGGTTTGAGTCGGACGGTTCGGGGTCGGGGTCGGCGCGGTCCTGGGCCTCATCGATTGGGCGTTCGGTGAGGGCGAAGAACACGTCATCGAGCGACGGTTGGCGGAGCTCGACGTCATCGACGCTGATGCCCGCCTCATCCAGGGCGCGCACGACGGTGGTGGCCAGCCCGGCGGCGCTGCGCACCGGCGCGCGCAGGCGGCGCCCGTCATGGCTCACCCGCACGGGACCTGCGACGAACGGACCGATCGCCGCCGACGCGGAGGGATGGGCCTCGCTGAGTGTGAGCTCGAGACGTGCCCCGCCGATCTGGGCCTTCAGCTCGGTAGCGGTGCCGCCGGCAATCACCCGGCCGTGGTCGATGACCACGATCCGGTCGGCGAGCTCGTCGGCCTCATCGAGGTACTGGGTCGTGAGCAGCAGGGTCACGCCGTCAGCCACCAGCCCGCGGATCACCTCCCACATCCGCACTCGGCTCGTGGGATCAAGGCCTGTCGTCGGCTCGTCGAGGAACAGCACCGGAGGTCTCGTCAGGAGACCGGCCGCGAGGTCCAGGCGCCGGCGCATCCCGCCCGAGTACTCCTTCAGGACGCGGTCGGCGGCATCGACGAGATCGAACTGAGCCAGCAGCTCGAGCGCCCTCGCGCGCGCCTGCACCCGGCGCAAGCCGCCCAGGCGTCCGATCATCAGGAGGTTCTCGCGGCCGGTGAGAACCTCGTCGAGGGTGGCGTCCTGAGCGGTGACGCCGATGTTCCTGCGCACGGCCGACGCGTCGCTGACCACGTCATGGCCCGCGACACGCGCCCAGCCGCTGTCGGGCATCGAGAGCGTGGTGAGGATGCGAACCGCCGTCGTCTTACCAGCCCCATTCGGTCCGAGGACGCCGAGAATCGCACCAGCGGGCACCTCGAGGTCGATGCCGTCCAGCGCGACCGTCGAACCGAAGCGCTTGCGCAGGTCATGAGCCTCAATCATCAGATCGTTCATCTTCAAATGCTCCCCGATGTGCTTACCGGTCGGCAAGCAAGAGCGAGCATACAGATTACTAACCGGCCGTCAAGTAGACTTCATTCCATGGCCCAGCCAAAGCCGCCAAGCCCGACGACCAAACGCACCGCGTGACTCGCCCGGCCGAGCCATCCGAGGGCGCAACGCAGCCCGGGTCGACACGTAAGCGCATCCTTGACATCGCGCTGGAGCTGTTCGCCGATCAGGGCTACGACAAGACCTCGCTGCGTGACATCGCCGAGCGGCTCGGCACCACCAAGGCGGCGCTCTACTACCACTTCGAGCGCAAGCAGGACATCCTGCTCGAGCTCCATCTGCGCCTCCACTCGCTCGGGCGCGAGGCACTCGAGCAGCTCGAGCAGCTCGAGGATGGACAGGCCCGTGCCGATGCCTGGCCCGGACTCGTCGACCACTTCATCGACCAGGTCGCAGCCAACCGCGAGCTCGTCCTGCTGCACCAGCGTAACCACAGCGCGCTTGAGGAGCTCACGAACAACGAGCGCCACCGGGCCGAGAATGACGACATCGAGCAGCAGTTCCGTCGCGTCCTGGAGAGCCCGACCATTCCACTCGCACAAAGGGTGCGGATGGTCTGCTCGCTCGGCGCGGTGGTCGGGGTACTGGTTGGCAGCGAGGGGCTGTTCAGCGACGTGCCGATGACCGAACTCGCCGATCTCGTCCGCGATGCCGTGCGCGACCTCTTCCGAGCGCCGGACACGGCCACCGCAGCCACTCCCATCCAAACGCCGCCTCCGGCCACGCGCACGTAGGCTGTTGCCCCGCGCACCCGGCGCCGAACTCCGACTCAGCCGGCCGTTGAAGATGGAGGAAAATCCAGCCCGCTCATGAGGCGGCATCAGGTCGCTGGGCGCACTGACGATGGACGACGGCCCACCCGCACAGCCCAAGACAACTCGCCAGCCTCGTTCGGCGCGGCCACCGCGAAGTGGCGGGCGCGGCCCCGTGATGCCCCACCACCGGCGGCGGCGGCTGATGGCCCTGGGAGTGGCGGCGGCCTTCGCGCTGATCCTCGGCGCGATCGTGGGCTCGGGCGGCCAGACCGCGAAGGAGCATCGGATCGCACCGGCTCCCCTCGGATATTTCACCCGGCTGCGAGCGCTGGCGGGCACCGGCACGGGTTCGCTGGGCGCCGCCGAGCAGACGGCCGAGGACGACGCGATCGACCGGACGCTTGCCTACACGCCGTACGTGCGGATCGCCGGCTCGCAACACCGCGAGATCGCGCTCACCTTTGACGACGGCCCGGGCCCGTACACGCCACAGATCCTCGCGGTCCTCAAGCGCGAGAAAGTGCCGGCCACGTTCTTCGAGATCGGTGTGCTCGAGACGTACTTCCACGCGTCGACCAGCGAGATCGTGGCCCGCGGATACCCGATCGGCGACCACACCGAGACGCACCCCCCGATGTCGGAACTCTCGGCCGCCCAACAGCAATCCGAGCTGCTGGAGCAAACCTCGAAGATCGGCGACTACGGGGCACCATTCCCGCGCATGTTCCGCCCGCCCTACGGCCTGTGGAACTCGGCCACCCTGAGACTGCTCAAGAAGTATCGGATGCTGATGGTCCTGTGGACGGTCGACACCAACGACTACCAGCTGCCCGGGGTGGCCGCGATCGTCCACTCGGCCGTGACGGGCGCGCAGCCCGGAGCGATCATCCTCATGCACGACGCCGGCGGCAACCGAACCGAGACTGTCGAGGCGCTACCGCTGATCATCTCCGCGCTTCGGGCCAAGGGGTACAAGCTCGTGACCGTACCGAAGCTGCTGCTCGACAATCCGGCGCCCCGCAACCAAGACGTCTCCGGCCTGAGCGGCGGGAGTTAGGATGAACCGCATGCCCACCCTGTTTGATCAGCTCCTGGGGTCCTGGGAGCTGGTTTCTTACCAGCTTGACCTCGACACCGGGCGGACTGCTCACCCGCTGGGCGAAGACGCGGTCGGACTCATCCTCTACACGCCCCAACGCCGGGTGGCGGTCAACATCATGCGTCCGGGGCGAGCGACCTGGGCGTCGCCGAACCCGGCCGCGGGGACCCAAGCCGAAACCGCGGCGGCGGCGGCGGGCTACCTCGCGTACGCCGGTAGCTTCACTGTCGACGAAGGCGCGTCCCTCGTCGAGCACCACGTCGACGTTTCGCTGTTTCCGAACTGGGTCGGTGACGTGCAAAGACGGTTCGTCGACATCACTGGTGACGAGCTCGTACTCGAGTCGCCGGTGATCACCGATGCCGCCGGCACCTCCGTCACTCCACGTCTGCGATGGCGGCGAATCATTCACGCGTGAGGGGGGCCGACGGCTCCCTCAGCGCAGCCCGGAGCAGCGGCGCACCCGGGTGAGGTAGCTCAGCCGGACCACGTCCTGACCCTGGAGTTCTGGTTCCTCTCGCCACAGCGCAGCCACGCGGTCCAGGAGCGCCTCCTGTTCGCCGGCCTCCAGCATGGCAATGCTGCTGCGCGAAAGGGCCAGGTCCCGGAGCAGATCGGGGTCGACCGTCTGCTCGTGGGGGAACTCGCGCTCCTCCACCGAGCCGAAATACTGCAGCAGCTCCTCCTCACTCGGCCAGTGGCCCACGCGACCGAGACGCGATCCGCCGAGGATCTCGCGGAGGTGAACGACCCACTGGACCGAGCTGTCGAAGCGGTTGCCGAGCAGGCCGAGGACGCCCGGAGACCGCAGGATGCGGGCGATCTCCGGGAACGCGCGGGCGCGATCGAACCAGTGAAAGGCGGCGCCCGCGACAACAGCATCGGCGCAGACGTCGGGCAGGCCGGTCTCCTCCGCCGTGCCGGTCACCGCTCGGACCTCGGGCAGGCGGTCCTGAAGGATCGCCCGCATCTCGGCCAGCGGCTCCACAGCGGTCACCCGATGCCCGGCGCCGGCCACAGCCTCGGTCAGCTTTCCCGTGCCCGCCCCCAGATCCACAACGTCCAGCGGCTCGTCCCCGAGCAGCCAAGCAATCGCCTCCGCGGCATAGCCCGGGCGCCCACGGTCGTATTCCTCGGCGACGAGGCCGAACGCTCTCGCGCGCTCCACCCCACCAGCATGACAGACGCGTCTGGTACACAATCGGTCGCGCGTATTCTCTGGCGCCCGCGCGAACGGGTGTTCCGACGCGATCGCCGCGCAGCATGGTCATGCGTATTGGGTGATGTGTATTCCAGGCGGACGCCCGATAATTGGCGTTGTCGCTTCAGACGTGGGCTGTGTCAACAGGCTACGTCTCCACGTCGACTCTCATCGTGACTGGTACCCCACTGAAGAGCTGGAAGCCAAGCCCCGCCAGGCGGGCGATCGTTGACTTCGTGACGTCGACGACGCAGCCAGGACCGGGGTTCGTCGCGGTGGCCGATCGGATCGCGACGTTCGACAACGACGGCACGTTGTGGGTGGAGCAGCCACTTCCTCCGCAGTTCGACTTCGTGTTCCGGCATTGGGCCGAGGAGGTCAAGCAGGACCCGTCGCTGGCCGGCGAGCAGCCATACAAGGCGGTCATCGAGAGAGATCCGGCGTTCTTCGAGGGCTTGACGACGCAGGATCCGGAGGTGGTAGAGACACTGCTGACGGCGTTTGCTCGTTCGTGGGCGGGCACCACGCCGGAGGAGTTCGATGCGCAGGTCCGCGAGTGGCTTCAGACCGTGAAGCAGCCGAAGCTCGGCGTTCTGTACGTCGAGCTTGTGTACAAGCCGATGCTCGAGCTGTTCGATTTGCTCAAGGCGCACGAGTTCCGGGTGTTCGTCGTCTCCGGGGGCGGGCGGGACTTCATGCGCGTGTTCGCCGAGGAGACGTGGGGAATCACCAAGGAAAACGTGATCGGCACCGCGGCCGAGTACAGCTACCGCGACGGCAAGATCGTGCGCGGCGAGCGCGCACTCGGGAATCTTGACATCGGCCCGGGCAAGCCAGAGCACATCTTCGCTCAGACCGGCCGGCTTCCAGTGTTTGCGGCCGGGAACGCCGACGTGGACATCGAGATGCTGAGCGCTGCCAAGTTCGCCCTGCTCATCAACCACGACGACGAGGAGCGCGAGTTCGCGTACACCAGCTCGGCCGAGGCGTCCCTGGCCAAGGCGAACGAGCTCGGCTGGACGATCGTGAGCATGAAGAACGACTGGAGCACCGTATTTTGAGAAAGGACAGACCGCGCGAGTGAGGTGACAGCGATCGACGTCCTGACCCCGCCGGACACGGTTGCGACGGACGCGCTAGGCATGACGATTGATCGCCAGCACGAGAAACGAGATCGAGGGAGAGTTCGATGGGCAACAGGATCACGACGACGCACGCGGGCAGCCTCCCGCGACCAGCTGACCTGGTCGAGTTGATGTGGGCGAGGATGGACGGCCAGGACGTCGATGCGGCCGCGCTCGAGGATCGCATGAAGAGCGCCGTGGCCGAGGTCGTCGACAAACAGCGCGAGCTCGGGATTGACGTCATCAGTGACGGCGAGATGGGCAAGCCCGGCTTCAGCACCTACGTCAGCGAGCGCTTCAGCGGCTTTGCCGGGCGCGCCGAGTTCCAGAGCGACGACGTCGCGCCGTTCCCGGACCTGGCCATGCGCCTGTTCGCCACCGACTCGATGGCGCATGTGACCTTCTCCAACTGTGTCGGACCGGTGAAGCTGACCGACGGGAAGTCGATCCATCGCGACATTGCCAACTTCAAAGCGGCGCTCGGTGACACGCCTCCCGGCGGCGCGTTCATGGGGTCAATCAGCCCCGGGCAGGTCGCCTTTAACTACCCAAACCATTACTACAGCTCGCACGAGGAATACCTGGGCGCGCTTGTCGATGCACTCTCCTACGAGTACCGGGCGATCGTCGACGCCGGCCTGAGCCTCCAAATCGACTCGCCGGATCTCGCCATGGCTGCGCACTCGCGGTCAGTGGGTAGCAGCATCACGAGCTGGGATCAGCATCTGCCGCTGGCGATCGAGGCCATCAATGCCGCGCTCGAGGGGATCGCGCCCGACCGCGTCCGACTCCACGTCTGCTGGGGCAACTATGCCGGCCCCCACCACTGCGACGTGCCGTTCGCCGACATCGTCGACGAGGTCATCAAGGCCAAGGTGGGAACGATCTACCCCGAGGGCGGCAACCCCCGCCACGAGCACGAGTGGCGCGTGTACGAGGACCTCAAGCTTCCCGACGGGATGACCGTCATCCTCGGCACGATCGACACCAAAACCAACTACATCGAGCATCCCCAGGTCGTCGCGGACCGCCTCGTGCGGGTCGGCAAGCTGATCGGTCCCGATCGGCTGATGGCCGGCACCGACTGCGGCTTTGACACGTTCATCAAGTTCTCCCAGGTCGACCCGGCGGTCGCCTGGCACAAGCTCGCGGCGATGGTCCAGGGCGCTGAGTTGGCGACGGCGGAGCTGTCCTAGCTGTCATAGCTGCGCCGTCACGGGTTGGGATCTCCTGCGCCCCGCCAGCGGATGGCCGGGCGCCGCGACGACGAGCAGCCGGGCGCGCAGGTCGGCCCGCGCGCACGCCCTGGCGTGCGCCGCGCCCTCGGTCGTGAGACGCGCGCGGCGACCTCGGCGTGCGCGATCATTTCGGCATGTCGACTGCGTTCTTCTTCGGAGCGATGTCCCCCTACTCGTGGTTTGCCGCCGAGCGGATCGGGACGCTGCTGCCGGATGCGGAGTGGCGGCCGGTGTTCGCCGGCGGCCTGTTCACAGCTCAGGGCCGGGTGTCGTGGGGAATGACCGAGGATCGTGCGGTCAAGCTCGCCGACTGCGAGGCGCGAGCTCGCTCCCACGGTTTGGGCGCGATCCGCTGGCCGGATCCGTGGCCAACCAATGACCTGCTGATCGCTCGGGCGATGATCTTCGCCCAACAGCGCGGAGCTCTGAGACGCTTTGCGCTGACCGCGATGCGGATGGCGTTCCTGGAAGGTCTTGATCTGGGCGAGTCCAGCGCGGTGCGCGCGGTGGCTGACCGCTCCGGATTGTCGGGCGACGAGGTCGCCGAGGCAATTGTCAACCCGGAGGTCAAGTCGGCGCTGCGGGCGGCGAACGACAAGGCGGTCGCTCTCGGGGTGTTTGGGGTGCCAAGCGTTTGCATCGGCGCCACGTTGTTCTGGGGCGATGATCGCCTCGAAGCGGCAGCGGCCCTGGCTGCCGGCACGCCAACCCGCACGCCCGGCTGATCATCGGCCCGGAGCCGACGCGGACGCCATCATGTGAACCTCGGCGTTCCGCGTCCACCTCTCGGACGCCAAACGCCAAAGTTCGGACATCCCCGGGTTGGCGGGGCAGCGGGGCGCGCTTCAATTTCGGATCTCATACAGGTGCGTGCACCTCCCGGCGAGCGCGACGCCCCCGGTTGACGGTGTGAGTCACCCTTCCCAGGCGGACTCCACCCGGAGCAGACGTCGCGCGGCGTCGAGCGCGATCCGCAGTTGATCGGGATCGCGCCGGACTTGAGCCAGGAGCAGGCCGCCCTGGAGCAGGGCCATCGTGGCGGTGGCGAGCTGACTCGGGTCAGCGCCCGAAACGAGGAACCCGCCTGCCCGCATCCGCTCGAGGCCGTCGCTCGGACGCAGGCGTGACCGGCGAGTCGGATGGTGAGCGATGATTTCGGGCCCCGGCGGCGGTCCTACAGGCATGAGCTCGACCCCGGTTGGCCCCGGCGTTCCCTGGTGTGTGGATGCCGATGGCGGCGCTGGCGCCCGAGCGGGGGGCCCCTGGCGACCCGCTGAGGTGAGCTTCGCGGGCGGCTACAGGACGAAGGGAATGAGCATCTTCGTACTGGTCTGGTACGCCGGATACGCCGTGGGGAATGTCGCGGTGAGGTTCTTCTCCTCCACCGATGCCGAGTAGTAGAAGTAGGCACCCAGGATCAGAACGATGATCAGGCCGATCAGGTTGGTCGCGAGTGCGGTCCCGAGCAGCCCGGCCAAGAGTCCCGAGTAGATCGGGTGGCGGACGAATCGGTAGGGGCCGGAGGTCACGAGCTCGGGCTCGGCCTTCTGGGTCATCGGCATCCCCCAGTTCCGCCCGAGATGGACGCGAGCCCAGATCGCCAGCGCGATCCCGAGCGCGAACACGACGGCCCCGATCACCTCGAGCACGGGGCTATGGACGGCCAGACTCCCGCCGCGGAAGACGCGGAGGATGAGGACGACCGACAGGCCGGTCAGGCCGGTCAGGGGGATCCGACGTCTGCTACCAGTGCCCTGCTTCACGCCGAACGCGGACGCCAACCAGTAGATCCAGAAGATGATCCAGGCGATGCCGATGGCGACTTGGAACGCGTGCATGTCGTTCGACGAGCGTGCGGTCGTGGGCGGACACCCACCAGCCTACGGCGGCGTGGGCACCCCCGTCGTCTCGGGAGAACTGCTTACGACAACATTGCACCCTGGGCTGGCGCGACCTCGCCTGGGCGCCGGCGCGCTTCGCTGCGCCAGCGTCCCGGAGCCACGCCATGGTGGCGCTTGAACGCCGCGGCGAAGGAGAACTCCGACGCATAGCCCAGCGAGGTGCCGATCGCGGCCAGCCGTGCGTCGGTGTCGCGCAGCCGCTCTCGGGCGAGAGCCATGCGCCAGTCGTTCAGATACGTGAGCGGGGCCTGACCGACCAGATCCGTGAACTGCCGGGCGAACGCCGAGCGCGAGAGGAGCGCGTGATCTGCGAGTTCCGCGACTGTCCATGGATGCGCCGGGGCTTCGTGCAGCGCCTGCAACGCCCGTCCGACGCGAGGATCAGCTGACGCGCGGAACCAGCCGGGAGCGTCGTCTGACCGGGTCCGGAAGTGCTCCCGCAGGATCTGGACCAGCGCGACGTCGAGCAGGCGGTCGAGCAGCGTCTGCTGTCCGGGCTCGTCGTTGAGCATCTCGCGGGCCAGCAGGTCCATCGTGGCGCGCAGTGTGCTGCCGGCGGCCGGAGCGAGTCGCATGGTGTCAGGGAGGGCGTCCAGCAGGCCGCGACACAGGTCACCATCGAACAGGTAGGCGCCACAGAAGAACGACGCGCCCTCACCCTGATGGGGGTGGCCGACCGTGACCTGCTGCGTCACGCCGGGCCCAGACTTGATCACGCTCTCCAGTGGTTCGGTCGGCGCTCCGGAGGCGTGGGCGACGTGGTGCTCGATGTCCTCGCGCACCAGGATCACATCGCCGGGAGTGAGCCGAGCCGCGCGGGCCGGGTCGTCGGCCCACAGATGGGCCTCGCCTTCGATGATCGCGTGGACCGCGAGCGCTGCGGTCCCCGGGAAGCGCAGTCCCCACTCGCCATAGGCGGTGGTGCGGCAGAAGGCGGCTCCCTGGGCTCGCGAGCGCTGCAGAAGATCGGTCAGCACGTCCATCGATAAGGACGATGGCATATGTGTTTCGGATATTCAAGTATTGATGCTCCTCCGTGGATCTGGTTATCTGTGCGAAGTAGAGATCGTGAGGCAATGCATGCATTAGGTGACAAATCGGCCGAGCCGTTGGGAATTTGTCAGGTCGTTCATGTCATGCATGCATCCACTGACAAATCAACCGCGCGGGGGGAGATTTGTCATCTCGTACAGGTCACCCCGATAGGGAACACAAGGAGCTGAAGCTGATGTCACGGGCAGTGAGGTTTGAGGAATACGGCGGCGTGGACGTGCTGGCGGTGGTGGACGTCGGTCCGCCGGTGCCCGGCCCCGGGCAGCTGGTGGTCAGGGTCAGGGCCGCCGGGATCAACCCCGGCGAGTCGAAGATCCGTGAGGGTCTGCTGCATGAGCGCTGGCCGACGACCTTCCCGTCGGGCCAGGGCAGCGACCTGGCCGGCGTCGTCGAGCAGACCGGAGACGGGGTTGACGAGTTTGCGGTTGGCGACGAGGTGATCGGGTGGACTGACAACCGCGCCAGCCAGGCCGAGCTAGTGCTCGTCGAGGCCGAGAACGCGACGCGGCGCCCGAGCAACGTCCCGTGGGAGGTGGCGGGCGCGCTGTTCGTCGCGGGGGCGACGGCTTACGCCGCGGTCCGGGCGATCGCCGCTGGGCCCAGCGACACGGTGGTCGTGGCGGGCGCGGCTGGCGGGGTCGGCTCGATCGCGGTGCAGCTCGCCGCCCGGACGGGGGCGACCGTCATCGGGCTCGCTCGCCCATCCAACCACGAATGGCTGCGTGCCCACAGCGTTGTGCCGGTCACGTATGGGGACGGCGTCGTGCAGCGGATTCGCGAGGCCGCGCCCGAGGGCATCGACGCGTTGATCGACACCGTCGGCGGCGGCTACGTCGAGCTGGCGCTGGAGCTCGGCGTGGCGCCCGAGCGGATCGACACGGTCGTCGACTTCGCGGCCGTAAAGAAGCTCGGGGTCAAGGCGGAGGGCAACGCGGCGGGCGCCAGCGCCCAGACGCTCGCCGAGCTCGCCGGCCTGATCGCGGACGGCGCACTCGAGATCCCGATCGCCCGGGTGTACCCACTTGACCAGGTGCGCGACGCCTATCGGGAGCTCGAGCAGGGACACACGCGCGGCAAAATCGTCCTGACCCCCTGACATCGACTGGGCACCGGGCCGTCACGAGCTCGCTCACGAGAGCCTGAACACGTCCTCTGGTCGTCGATGATCGCGTCGGTACTTATCGGTCCTGAACCAGCCCGAGGACATTGCCATCGGGGTCGGTGATGGTGGCCACCAGGCGGCCGCCACCGACGTCGTGCGCGGGCTCCTTCACGGTTGCACCCGCGGCCGTCACCTCAGCCAGCCTCGCCTCGATGTCCGGCACCTGCCAAAAGGCCACCGGCGAGGTCATGCCCTGCGGCCCACCGCCCGGCACCAGCCCGATGTGCTGGCCCTCGGCCTCGAAGCCGACGTAGTAGTCCGCGTCGGCTGTCGGCGGTACGCCGAGCAGGGCGGCGTAGACTGGCTTGGCCGCCGCGAGATCGGACACGGGATGCAGCACGATCTTGATTCCCTGGGTGGAAGAGCCGGTCATGGTCACTCCTGACGTCGTGGGCACATTGGACCCGGTGTGTACGGTCGTGTTAAGACGAACGCGAGGCGGCGAAATCGACAGTCGACCCCACAAGTCGGCACCCCACGGGGTCGGAAGATCCGCTAGGGGAGTCTGGGTGAGGGCAACACCTTCTCGAACCAGTGGTCTGCGAATGGCTCGGCGTTGAATGCAGGCACCTCGACCCAGCCGGCGGAGCGATAGAGGGCGAGCGCTTCGGTGAGCACCGCGCTTGTCTCGATGCGCGCGACCCGCGCCCCGCTGGCCAACGCGCACGCCTCGAGTTTCTCGAGCAAGCGCCGGCCCAACCCGAGCCCCCGTGCCGACGGAGCGATCCACATCCGCTTGATCTCCGTGGGCGCGCCGGCGTGATGCTTGGCGGCGCCGCAGCCGATCGGCTCGTCGTGACGGTACGCGACAAAGAAGTGTCCGACCGGCGGGCGAACCTCGTGCGGCAGGGCGGTGGCGCCGACGGATGGGTCGAAGCCACGCTCCGAGCGCCGGTTGAGCTCGGATACGTACTCGGCCAGGCAGTACCGCGCGTCCGGGTGCTCGGGGTCGACAACCGTGATCTCGACGCTCGCCGAGTCCAGCAGCAGCTCGACCTCACGCATCGCTCAAGCGACGGACCTGATCGACCGTCGGAACCGACATTCTTTGACCTTAGTCAGCCGGCTGGCAGGATGTCAAGAAGTGCTCAGACGGGGATATAGCGGGCGCCGAGCGTGGTGGCGAGCGTCCGGTGCGCGGGCGAGCAGCCGACCAGGATCGAGCGCTCCGGGTCGATCGAGTGAGTGCGCGCGAACGCAAGCGGTAGGCCTGGCAGCGGCGGCCGGCACCAGCAACTGGGTGGACCTGCCGAGTGCGGGCAGACCGCGACTTCGACCGGTCACGATCTCCCCGTGAGCAGCGGCTTGCGTAGATCGGCTGACGCTCGGGCCAGGGGCGTGGCGCGGGCGCCACCGAACGCCACCGTGAGCGTGGCCTGCTCGTCGGTGCCGAGCTCGAGCGCGGCCGCCCGCGCAGCCGATCGCGCGCTCTCCGGCCGCCGGGCGCCGGGGATTGCGATCACCGCCGGTGAGAGTCCGAGCAGCCAGGCGAGTGCCGCCTGCGCCTGGGTGGCATGGTGGCGCGCGGCGATCGGCGTGAGCTCAGAGGGGTCGAGCCAGGACACCGAGCCCAATTGAACCGCAGCGAGCCCGGGCACAGATCGCGGCAGACCCTGATCGGCTCGGCACGCAGGTGTGAGCCGAGCCGGTCCTCGCGTCCCGGGGCGCGGGTTCAGTCCTCGGCGTCGCGCTGCGCCGGCGTCGTCGCGGTCAGGTGCGCCAGCCGCTCCGGTGCCGTGAGCCGGGCCGGTGAGGAGTCGGCCGCGGCGAGCGCGGCGATCCGGTCGAGGCTCGGCGGTGCGGTCTGGCCGACCACGATCGTGTTGCCGGAGCGAGCGCCGAGCGCCCATACATACGGGAAGGCCGCCGAGACGCTGGCGGCGACCGCGCGTACGTCGCGCGCGGTGCGATCGTGGATGATGTTGACGAGCAGCAGCGGCGCCACCCGCGCCGCGTCGGTGAGCGCCTCGACCGTGACGAGATGCCGCGGCACGCTCGCGGCGATGAACGCGTCGATCACGACCGCGTCCCAGCTCGCGTCGGGCTGCGTCGCGATGAAGGCGCGCCCGTCGGCCTGGCGGACGTGCAGGCCGGGCTTGCGCCGCAGGCCGAGGTGCGCGCGGGCGAGCGCGAGCACCTCGGCGTTGACCTCACACACCTCCTGGCGCCCACCACCCGCAGACTCGGCGGCTAGCGCCCGCGCGAGCGCGCACGCGCCTCCGCCAACGTGAACGATCCTCCGCGCGCGGGTCGCGCGCAGCACGATCCGAAGCCAGCGCAGGTAATCGAACTCGAGGTACGCGGGGTCGGCGAGATCGACATAGGACGCGTCCATGCCCTGGTCGCGCAGCAGCCGACCGGAGGCGCGCTGCGGATCGCGCTCGACGACCAGGTCGCCGTGTCGGGCGATCAGGGACGGGAGCGAACGGTTCCGGGACATGGAGGAAGGCTGCCACGGCGCCCTGCGATCGGCTCGGACGGCGGTGCCGGACTCTGCCGGCGTCGTGGATGCCAGAATCTCAGGCGGTGCGGCACAACGGTTATCACGCGACCGAGGATCCTGAGGTCGTCCGGCGGTTGATTGCCGAGAATCCCTGGGGCACCCTGGTCAGCCAGGCCGACGGCGGACTGGTCGCGTCGCATTACCCGATCCTGCTTGCGGAGGACTCCGACGAGCTGGCGGTCGTCACGCATGTCGGCCGTCCCGACGAGGAGGTTCACGAGTTGGGAGATCGGGAGATCCTCCTGATCGTCCAGGGTCGACACGGCTACATCTCTCCGAGCTGGTATGCGCCCGGCGCGACTCGAGCGCCGACATGGAACTTCAGCGTGGCTCACTGCTATGGGGTCCCCGAGATCCTCGACGAGGACCAGAATCTCGCCGTGTTGGGCCGCCTGGTTGAGCACTTTGAGCGCCGCGTCGAGGAGCCGCTGCTGCTGGAGCCCGACTGGGCCCGGCCGGTCGCCCGCGGCACGGTCGGCATCCGGCTGCCGATCACTCGGTTTCTCTGCAAGATCAAGCTGAGCCAGGACAAGGACTCCGTGACCCAGCGCCAGATCATCGATGCGCTACGCGCGCCGGGCCCATATCACCATCCCGGGCTCGCCGATGACATGACTCGGGCGCTCTCGGGGTCCTGACCTGGCGTCCGGGAAGGTCGCGGCCGACCCGGCGTTCGACAAATCGGCGTGGCGGCGATGCTGCGCGGCGGCAGCGCTACGCGGTGCCGTTCGCCGCGTCGATCAGTGCCATGACCCGGTCGGGAGTGAGCGGCAGCTGCTCGACGCGCGTCCCCCCGAGGGCATCGGAGACGGCATTCAGGACCGCGGCGGGAGCCGCGATCGTGCCGCCCTCGCCGACGCCGCGGTAGTTGACCTCGTCCATGACCGCGGATTCGAAGTGCTCGACGCCGATGGTGGGGATCTCCATCGCCGTGGGCACGAGGTAATCCAAGAACGTGCTGGAGACGAACGTTCCCTCCTCGTTGTAGCGGGCGTGCTCATAGAGCGCGATGCCGATGCCCTGCGCAACGCCACCACGGACCTGACCGTCAACGACGGCCGGGTTGATCAGCGAGCCGCAGTCCTCGATCACCTCATAGCGCGGGATCCGGACGATGCCAGTCTCCGGGTCGATCTCGACGAAGCAGACGTGGGTACCACCGGAGAAGCCCCCGGGCGGGGCATCGAACAAGGCGGCGCTGCGCAGATCGTTCTCCTCGCCCTCCGGGGGAATGAAGTACACCGCCTGGGCCAGCTCTCCGAGCCCCAGGCCCGAGTCCGGGTCGCCCTTCACGCGGACGCGAGCCGCGACGATCTCGAGATCGTCGGGTGAGATCTCGAGCATGGTGCCGGCGTAGGCGAGCGCCTTCTGCTTGACCGCCCGAGTGGCGTGCAGGGCCGAGCCGCTGGCCATCGTGGCGGACCGCGACCCGCCCGTTCCCATGAAGCTGTAGGGCACCGCGCTCGTGTCGCCGTAGAGCACCCGGACGTGCGACATCGGGACACCGAATTCGGTCGCCGCGACCTGGGCGATCGTCGTCTCGTGGCTCTGGCCGTGGGGAGCCTGGGTCGTCATCACCGTCAGGTGGCCGTCTGGCTCCAGGCGGGCGACGGCCCGCTCGCCGCCGATCGGGAAGCCGATCGCGGCCCAGAAGTCCGGGGGGCCGGGCGCGGGTTCGATGTAGGTCGAGAAGCCGATGCCGAGTAGCCGGCCCCGCTCACGGGCGCGACGCTGTTGCTCACGGAAGCCGTCGTAGTCGACCA
>Ga0302325_10017889_pt1 | contig 14950 bp, 12 predicted proteins | sample Palsa_T0_2_FD_201948 | JGI IMG/M metagenome (GOLD analysis project Ga0302325, IMG submission 201948) | Peat permafrost microbial communities from Stordalen Mire near Abisko, Sweden - Palsa_T0_2 | ecosystem: Environmental > Terrestrial > Soil > Palsa > Peat permafrost | place: Sweden: Abisko... | reverse complement strand
CGTTCGGTCGCTTGGGTCAGGATGGCGGCGGTTTCGACCATCTCGGCCATGAAGGTGGAGCGACCGCGGGCGAGGTCATCAGCCGCCCCCACGCGGCTGAACAGGCGGTCGACGATCCCGAGCTTCAAGGACGCAGCCGGCACGAAACTGCCGGCCTGGGCCAGGATGCACAGAAGCGCATTTTGGCGCAGGAAGGTTGACTTGCCGGCCATGTTCGGCCCGGTGACCAGCGCGATGCGGGCCGCTTGCCCACCTCCGCCGTCCAGGGCGCAATTGTTGGGCGTAAAGCCCTTCCCCTGGCGGCGAACCGCGGCTTCGACGACCGGATGTCGCGCCCCGAATGTTTCGAAGACAAGGGAGAGGTCAATCGAGGGCCGCACCGCCCCAACCTCTACCGCCCAGTCGGCCAACGCGGCGCATACGTCGAGGAGAGCAAGCGAGTCGGCGGCCCCGTGGATCTCGGCCGCCAGGCCGATCGCCTGATCGCGCCAAGCCTCGAAGACTGAGCACTCGATCGCAAGGGAGCGTTCGCCGGCCTGGGCGATCCTTGCGTCCAAGGCGGCCAGTTCGGCCGTCGTGAAACGCACCTGATTGGCGAGCGTCTGGCGATGAGTGAAGCAGCGGCGCGGGTCACGCATCAGGGGTTCGGCGTGGCGCGCGCTCGCCTCGACGAAATAACCCAAGATCGCGTTGTGTTTAATCCGGAGGGCGACCCCAGTTTCCTCGACGAGCTGGGCCTCGAGGGTCGCGACGATATTGCGGCTGTCGTCGCGCAGGCCGCGGGCCTCATCGAGGTCGCTGGAAAAACCTGGCTCTACAAAGCCGCCATCCCGCGCATGAGCTGGCGGCGCCGACGCGAGGCCGGCGCGAAGGATACCGAGGAAATCCCTGATGCCTGGGCGACCCTTCGGAGTGATCGACTCCATCGCCTGAATGATCTCTCCTGGCGGGTCTCCGAAACTCCGGCATTCGACCTGAAGGACCTCCCAGATATCAGCGCAGCTGGCGAGCCCATCTCTCAGACACCTCAAGTCACGGGGACCGCCCCTGGCGAGCGCGAGGCGGGAGAGAGCCCGCGCCATGTCACCGCTCGTTCTTAGCGACTGGCGCAGCCGGCCACGGAGTTCGGTCCGCTCCAACAGCCATTCGATACAGTCCAGCCGCAATTCGATTGCTGCGGGTGTCGTCAAGGGGCGGGCTAGGCGTGAAGCCAACAAACGCGCTCCAGCCGCGGTGATGGTGCGGTCGACGGCGAACAATAGAGAGCCCTGGCGCGATCCCGAAAAGGTGACCTCTATTTCCAGGCTGGCGCGGGTCGCCGGATCGATGGTCATGACCTCGCTGCCACCGCCCCGACGTGGCGCGCGCAACACGGGTTGTCGCCCCGGCTGTGTCGTCTCGAGGTGGGCGCCAATGAGGCCAAGGGCGGCAAGTTCAGCGCCCGAAAGAGCGCCGAAGGACTCAAGCGTGTCGATTCCATAGAGGCGCTTGAGACGCGCTTCGACCGCGGACGGTTCGGCGACGGCCGCGGCGAGAACCTCCAGCGGGATATTCAACGCAGAGAGCGCTGTGGCCAACGCCTGGTCGGCAAGCAGGCGGTCCGTAACGACGACTTCTGAAGGCTGGAGACCAACCAGAGCCGCGATCAAGTCGCCTTGCGCTACCTCGACGCACTCGACCTCGCCAGTGGAGAGCTCGACGCTGGCGACGGCCCCGCGCCCCGCCCGCATGGCGACGGCGGCAAGACGATTGGCCGCCTTGGCTTCGAGCAGTGTGTCCTCGGTTAGTGTGCCCGGTGTGACGACCCGCACCAGGTCCCGCCGGACTATGGACTTCGCGCCCCGCTTTCTGGCCTCACCAGGCGTTTCCATCTGTTCGCACACCGCGACTTTGAAGCCGGCCCGGATCAATCTGGCGAGGTAGCCGTCGGCCGCGTGCACCGGCACGCCCGCCATTGGTATAGGTTTGCCGTGATGTGAGCCGCGATGGGTGAGGATGATGCCGAGCGCGGAGGCCGCCGCGCGGGCGTCGTCGAAGAACAATTCATAGAAATCGCCCATTCGAAAGAAGATCAAAGCGTTGGGTTGACGCGCCTTCGCCTCGAAGTATTGGGCCATCACCGGGGTCGTGGAATCCTCGGTCCGGACATCATCGGCGCTCAGTGCGACAGGACGATTCATCCGCACAAGGCTACATGGCCAGCCGCACGTCGTCAGCCCTTGACGCCGGCCGGCCGCCGGCCAAGTCTGACTACGCCATGCAGCGGCTCGCAGACGCCGTCATCGTTCCGGCCGGCCCATCGGATGCCGTTGATTTGGCGCGAATCCATGTCACCTCTTGGCGGGAGAGCTATGCGGGGATGCTGCCCGCCAGGTTTCTCGATGACATGAGCGTCACGCGCCACGCCCGGCGCTGGAGCAGTCAACTCTTACGTCTGCGACCAGGGGAGGTGGTCATGGCGGCCGAGGCCCGAGATGGCCTTGTCGGTTATTGCGCGGGAGCCGCCCCCGAACCCGGCGGGGGCGATCGGGCTGAGATCTTCACCCTCTATCTACTTCGGTCGGCCCAAGGCCGTGGAAACGGCTTTCAACTCTTCCGTTCGACGGCGCGCGTGCTCGCAGCGAAGGGCGCCGGAGCGCTCGAGCTCTGGGTCTTGAGCGAAAACAGACGAGCACAAGGGTTCTATCACCGGCTGGGCGGCCGTCCGATTTGCGAACGAGACGTTGGCGCCTGGAGCGGTGGCCTCAAGGAAACCCTTTATCGGTGGGACGATATCGGAGCACTCAGCGTCTAGGACGCTCAAGCGCGCTGCTCGACGCCAGTGACCCCATCCCAGAACCGCCGCGCCTTCTGAAAAAAGCTGGCGGATCTCGGGTTCTGCTGCTCTCCGCACAGCCCGGCGAATTCCCTCAGGAGCGCCTTCTGACGGGCGGTGAGCTTAGTGGGCGTTTCGACGAAGAGTTCGACCACCAGATCGCCGCGCTCCCGCGATCGAAGGGAAGGCATACCGCGGCCGTGAAGACGCACGCTGCGGCCGCTCTGCGCGCCCTCGGGAACCTTGACTGTTATCTTGCATTCGCCATCGCAGTTTTCGCCGCCGAGTAGACAGGGCGCCTCGATCTCGCCGCCGAGGGCGGCGGTCGCCATGGGCACCGGCACGGAGCAGAGGAGATCAAGTCCGTCCCGTTCGAAGAGTTCGTGCGGCTTCACGGACAGAAAAATGTAGATATCGCCTCTTGGTCCGCCCCGCGCGCCGGCATCGCCTTCTCCTGCCAACCGAATCCGGGCTCCGTCGTCCACTCCGGCGGGAATGCGAACCTCCAACGCGCCGCGGTCGCGCCGAATCCTGCCGTGGCCGCCGCAGCTCTCGCATGGATCGAGCACGAGACGCCCTGCCCCGCCGCACCTTGGGCAAGCGCTCTCGACGGAAAAGAATCCCTGATTGCGACGGACGCGCCCGGCGCCTCCGCAAGAACCGCAGACGGTCGGGTTCGTCCCAAGCCTCGCGCCGGAACCACCGCAGGCGTCGCAATCCAAAGCCGCGGGCGCTTTCACTTGGACCGTGGCGCCGGCGTAGGCCCGCTCCAGGGTGATCTCGAGGTCGACCCTCAGGTCCTGCCCGCGGGCCGGCCCGGTGCGCCTCTGGCCGCCACCGAACATGTCGCCGAACACATCGCCGAACACATCGTTGAAGATGTCGTGCACATCGGCGAAGCCGCCTCTGCCGCCATTGATGCCCTGAAGCCCGGCATGTCCGAACCGGTCATAGGCGGCGCGCTTCTTGGAGTCGGAAAGGACCGAATAGGCTTCATTGATCTGCTTGAAGCGCGTCGCTGCTTCCTCGCAGCCCCCATTGCGGTCGGGGTGGTGTTCCATGGCCAGCGTACGAAACGCGGATTTCAGGCCTGCTTCATCGCATCCGCGGTTCACGCCCAGGATTTCGTAGTAGTCGCGCATTTCGACGCTTCGGAGGACCCTTGAGTGCGATCAAGCTGAAGTGGGAGGCAGCGACCCTCGCCGCAAGGCTCGGGCCGCCCGAGCTGGAGTCTGACGGCGATACTCTACCGGGTCAGAGGTCACGTCGACCTCTTATCGTCCCCCACTTCCTCGAATTCCGCGTCCACCACCCCGTCATCGGCAGCGGGCCGCGATGCGCCCTCGCTTTCATCGCCGCCCTGCTGAGCCTGGTACATGGCCTCGCCGAGTTTCATGGATGCCTGCATCAGGTTCTGAGTCTTGGCCTGAATAGCCTCGAGACTACCTTCGTCCAGCTCTGCCTTGAGCTCGTTGATGGCGGTTTCTATGGCGGATTTATCGGATGCCGCGACCTTTTCGCCATGTTCGGCGAGCGACTTTTCGGCGGTGTGTATCAAGGAATCGGCATGGTTTCGGGCTTCGACGAGTTCCTTGCGCTTCTTGTCCTCCGCCGCGTTCGCTTCGGCTTCCTTGACCATCGTCTGGATGTCGGCGTCCGAGAGGCCACCGTTGGCTTGGATTCGGATCGACTGTTCCTTGCTCGTGGCCTTGTCCCGAGCCGAGACATTGACGATACCGTTGGCGTCGATGTCGAATGTCACCTCGACCTGAGGCACGCCGCGTGGCGCCGGCGGTATGCCGACCAAGTCAAACTGGCCCAGCATTTTGTTGTCCGCCGCCATCGACCGTTCACCCTGGAAGACCCGTATGGTCACCGCATTCTGATTGTCGTCGGCCGTGGAGAACACCTGGCTCTTCTTGGTGGGAATGGTGGTGTTGCGCTCGATGAGCGGCGTGAAGACGCCTCCGAGCGTCTCGATTCCAAGGGTCAGCGGCGTGACGTCGAGCAGCAAGACATCCTTGACGTCGCCTTGCAGGACACCTGCCTGAATCGCGGCCCCAAGCGCCACCACTTCGTCGGGATTAACTCCCTTATGGGGCTCGCGTCCAAAAAACTCCTTCACGGTTTCGACGACCTTCGGCATCCGGGTCATGCCGCCCACGAGGATCACCTCGTCGATGTCACTCTTTTTCATCCCCGCGTCCTTCAGGGCGCGATCGCAAGGCCCGACGGTCTTTGCGATGAGGTCTTCCACCAGGGCTTCGAGCTTGGCCCGGGATAGTTTGATGTTCAGATGCAACGGCCCCGAAGCGTTCATGGAGATGAATGGAAGATTCACCTCATATTGAGTCGCCGAGGAAAGTTCCTTCTTGGCCTTTTCCGCTTCTTCCTTAAGCCGCTGCAGAGCTAGTTTGTCCTTGCGAAGATCTACACCCTGTTCCTTCTTGAATTCGTCTGCGAGGAAGTCGACGATTCGCAGATCGAAGTCTTCCCCTCCCAAGAACGTATCGCCATTTGTGGCTTTGACCTCGAAAACACCATCGCCAATCTCCAGGATCGAAACATCGAAGGTGCCACCGCCCAGATCGTAGACCACGATCTTCTTGCCCTCGTTTTTCTCCAGGCCGTAAGCCAGCGCCGCAGCGGTCGGCTCGTTGATGATTCTGAGCACCTCGAGGCCCGCGATCCTCCCGGCGTCCTTTGTCGCCTGGCGCTGGGCGTCGTTGAAGTAGGCGGGAACGGTGATTACGGCTTTTTCGACCTTCTCGCCGAGGTGAGTCTCCGCGGCTTCCTTCATCTTCTGCAGGATGAAGGCCGAGATCTGTTGCGGCGAATAATCCTTGCCATGGGCGCGCACCCAGGCGTCGCCATTGGGACCCTTGACGATCTGGTAGGGCACCATGCCCTTGTCCTTCTCGACCATCGGGTCGTCATATTGGCGTCCGATCAGGCGTTTGATGGCGAAGAAGGTGTTTTCGGGATTGGTCACCGCCTGGCGTTTCGCTGGCTGGCCGACCAATCGTTCACCGTCGTCCAGGATCGCCACCACCGAAGGGGTGGTCCGCACACCCTCCGCATTCTCGATGACCTTGGGTGTCTTTCCGTCCATGATGGCGACGCATGAGTTGGTCGTGCCAAGGTCGATTCCGATAATCTTGCTCATGAGTTCTCTTGCTCTCGCTTCCTCTGTGACTGACGACCGCTCAAGAGCTTGCAGCTATCCAAGCGGCTTGATCTGCGGGCGTGTGCGGTTCGAACGGGTCTCCAGGGTCGACGCCTTCGCGGTGACCGAGAGCGCCGAAATTCTGTCGAGCGGACCCCTGGCCAAGAGACGCCGCCCCGCGCTCCGATATGGGCGCCGGCGACGCTCCCGCAAGGGCGGAGGCGAGAACGAACGCATCCTTGGATCGCGAGGCGCGGGAACGTGAGCTCGGGCGGCTTCCGACTTCTCCGCGCCCGTCTGGACGCCGCGGAGCAGAGGGCTCTGGTGTGTGATGTGATGGCGGGCGTCGAGGAGGCGCCCTTCTATCGATCGGTCACGCCCTGGGGGAAACCAATGAGCGTGCAGATGACGAACCTCGGTCTCTTTGGCTGGGTTTCCTCTTCAAAAGGCTATGAATATCAGCGCATCCATCCTCTCACAGGCGCGCCTTGGCCCGCGATTCCGATGCGGCTGCTGGAGCTCTGGTCCGATCTCGTTGATGATCGGATCGAGCCAGACGCCTGTCTGGTCAACCTGTACCGGTCAGGCGCTCGCATGGGCTTGCATCAGGATCGCGACGAGGCGGATTTCTCGATACCGGTTCTCTCGATCTCCCTCGGGGATACGGCGGCTTTTCGAATCGGCGGTCAAAGCCGACGGTCGCCGTCGCGCCCGACTTGGCTCGCTTCGGGCGACGTGTGCATTCTGGCCGGGGAGGACCGGCTCGCCTTTCACGGAATCGAGCGCGTCCTTGCCGGCACGTCGGCTGTGGTCCCCGGCGGGGGTCGCCTGAACCTCACGCTTCGCCGCGCCTCGCCACGTCCCTTGTTGACAGCCGTCATCTGAAGGCACGACGATAGCTTGCAAGGAGACCGCCATGCTCACGCTCACGCGCCCGGAAGGGGCTCCGCCCAGGGACTTTGACCTCACGCGCCGAGGCGTGGCGGCGTCATTTTTCGCTGGCTACGCCGCCGCCGGCCTGGGCGCCACGGCCGAGCCCATTCATACCGACGAGGCTGGCCTCGTCGTCGAGACGGTACACTTTCCTTCCGCAGGCTTCTCTCTTCCCGCCTATCTGGCCCGCCCCGAGGCCGGCGGCCGCTTCCCCACGATCCTCGTCGTCTCAGAAGTCTTTGGCATTCATGATTACATCAGGGACGTGTGCCGGCGACTCGCCAAGCTTGGATACGTTGCGCTCGCTCCGGCGTTCTTTGTCCGGGTCGGTGATCCGGCCCCGCTCCAAGACATCAATGCCGTGATCAAGATTGTCGCCCAGGCCTCGGACCAGCAGGTCATGGGGGACGTCGGAGCGGCTCTGACCTTTCTAAAAGCGCAGCCGTTTGTCGACCGTACGAAAATGGCCGTGACCGGCTTCTGTTGGGGTGGCGGCGTCACGTGGCTCGCCTGCGAGACGTTTACCGATTTCAAGGCCGGCGTGGTTTGGTATGGCCGAATGGTCCCGCCGCCGGGTTCGCCGACCGACCCCAACAGGATGTGGCCGGTTGCGGGAGTCTCCCATCTTCACGGTCCGGTTCTAGGCCTCTACGGCGGGCGCGATCCGCTCGCCGCCGCCGTGCCTGCCATGCGTGATGCGCTCGCCGCGGCGCACCGGACCAGCAGCGAGATCGTCGTCTATCCCGACGCCGGCCATGGTTTTCACGCCGACTACCGCTCCAGCTACAACGCAGCCGACGCCGAGGACGGTTGGCGACGGATGCTCGCGTTCTTCTCGGAAAACGGTGTCGCGCCGAAAGCTTTTCGTCCACGCTGAGCAGGCGCTCCGTCGCTCTGGAATCAACCTCGGAGCTTTCGCTCCAGGGCCTCGAGGTCGCTCGCAAGCTGGGAATCGGCGGCCCTCAGTTGATCGATCCGCCGAACTGCATGCAGGACGGTCGTATGGTCGCGACCGCCAAACCGTCTCCCGATATCTGGCAACGATCGCGTCGTGAGCTGCTTGGCGAGCCACATCGCCGCTTGCCTGGGACGAGCGACAGATCGCGTACGTCGCTCAGAGATCAGATCGGCCTGCTTGAGACCAAAATACTCGGCCGTGGTCTTCTGGATATCGTCGACGGTGACCCGACGTTCTCCTCCGCGCAGGTGGGGGCGAAGGAGGCGTTGACAATCCTCCAGCGTAAGGGCGCTCAGTCGGGGACCCACCCGGACGATGAGCGTATTAAGCGCGCCTTCCAGCTCTCGCACGCTGTCGGTGAAGCGATCGACCAGGAACTGCCCTACCTCGGAGCGAAGGACCCCTGCGAACCCCTGCTGTCGGCAAAGGACGTCGAGTTTCTTTTCCAGAATTCCCAGGCGAAGCGCGCGGTCGGCGGGCTCTATGCCGCAAACGAGCCCAGACGACAGGTGGGAGCGAAGCCGACCGTCCAACTCGGTAAGCGCAGAAGGACCCCGGTCAGCCGAGAAGACAACGCGCCGCCCATCCTCCATCAGAGCAGCCAAGGTATGGAAGAGCTCCTCCTGCGAGGATTGCTTTCCGCCGATAAAGTGGACGTCATCAATGAGCAAGAGGTCCGCCGACCGGAGCTCTTCCTTGAACGCCGCCGCCTGTCTGTCCATCAGCGCCCGCACGAAGCGCGACAGAAAACGCTCGGCGGTCAGATAGACCACACGGCGGTGGGGCGCGGTTCTCATGGCCTCCCAGGCGAGGGCGTTCAAGAGATGCGTCTTACCGAACCCGTACGGTCCGTGGAAAACGACGGGATTGAAGTGTCCGTCGGCCCACGAGGCTACTCTACGAGCGACGGCGTTCGCGAATTCGTTGGTCGGTCCCACGACAAAGGTGTCGAACGTGAAGCGATCCTGCAGCGCGCCACAGCCAGCGGTTCTCTGGCTTGCGGCTCTGTCCGGCGCGTTTTCGACGATCGGTGACTGGCCGCCCACTTCAAGGGCGGACTGCGCGCCGCATTCCGCCTCGAACTCGATGCGGGACTTCAGGCTGAGGGAACGACCTTCAGGGTCGTTCGCGGCCCAAAGCTCGCCGATCCTGCGCCAAGCATGGCGGAGTATCCAATCTCGCGCGACGCCAGTGGGGGTGACCAGGCACAGACCTCCGCCAGAGCCTGACTTCAGGGCCGCCTGAGACAGCCACGATCCGAAAGTGTCCTCTCCCAATTCATGCTTCAATGCATGGGTAGCTTTGGTCCAGGCCAGTCCTGCGGTTGTGGAAGCCCTTACGGGCGAAGTTTCTGTCGATTGCCCCATGTTCCGACGTCGTCCCAGTGATCAAAGAGGAACGGTCTCCGGCGCCCCTGCCCATCCCGACCCAAAAAAGAGACACAAAACCGCGTTCGACGTGGACGACGTGTCCCGCCGGTTCGATTTCGTCCGTACAAGATCGAAAGCTTCGAGAGCCTCAGACTAGCCCCGCGCCCTCGCTCGTCAACGGCGTTTTAGGGCCAAAAACGCGATAATTCGGGTTGACTCAGCGCAGGTCCCAAAGGGCAAAGGGAATTCCGATTTTTGTGGCTTTTTGGCCTGAGTGAATAGGTCGCACACGTCGCACTCGGAGGACCAGCTTATGCGGCCAAGAAGCCGCCGTCAGATGAAAAAACGATAATAATTCAAATACTTGATTGGGGTCGTATAAGAAATCAGGCGACGGCGTGCTTCTTCAATTGGGCATGCAATCGCGAAACCTTCCTGGCGCCGGTGTTGCGGTGCAATACCCCCTTTCCGACAGCCCGCATCAGCTCCGACTGCGCCTCGACGAAGGCCGCCTTCGCAAGGGCGGCGTCGCCCCCCGAGAGCGCTTCTTCGAACCTCCTCAGATAGGTCCGAATTCGGGAGCGCCGGGCCTTGTTGATCTCGGTGCGGCGGGCGATCTTGCGGATCGCCTTCCGGGCGCCTGGATTGTTGGCCATCGTTTGAGGGAACCTTGCAGAGGCGGACGCGCCCCCGAGAGGCGGCCCAAATTGGGGACGCGGGATATATGCGACGGTCGAGCGGCGGTCAACGCGGGCGAATGCGCCCAAGCGCGATCATCGGCCACAGTCACAGCTATCTGGTCAAGGTCCAGCCACTGCGAAGCCGCTGTTTCGCAGGAGGGCCGGAAGCCCTTCCGGGCCTAGCAGATGGCCAATGCCCACGACCACGACCGTGGTTCCACGGTGAGTCAGTAGTCTGCGGATGACCTCGCTCCAGCGCCGGTTCCTCTCTGTGATGAGTCGTCGATAACTAGTGGGAGAGGCGACTTCGAGCGGTTGCAGAGCGTCGGTTTGCAGGCCCGCCAGATCACCGTTCATCCACTCCCCTACCAGGCGTCGAAAGATGGTTGGGCGACCCTCGATCTCGGTGAGTGTCTCATCGAGCGAGGCGATCTGGTCGGGTTCCGGCGTGTCGGCAAGCGAGTCGATTTGGTCCCGCGGCGATTCAAAGGCCTTTCTTCGAGCTCTTGATGGAGCAAGAGCCTGAATCTGCCGTTCGACGCCCTCCGAAACTTGGCCGCCCGCCCGAAGATCATCCAAGACCGACAAAGTGACTTCAGCAAACCATGGCCGCATTCTATCCAGGGCGGCCGTGGAGACGCCAAGTTCGAGGGCTGTCCGCCTGAGGCGTTCGTTCAAAGCCGGCGGAAGATGCGCGGAGAGACTGTCGTCGGCCCGCAGCATGCCGCGGCCGGCGAAGAGAGCGGCAGCCTGCTCGTCCGTCGCTTGATCCAGGGGAAGCTCGAAATAGAGAAGGTCGGCTTTGGCCAAGGCCGACGCCAGCTGCGCCGGTCTCCAATCAAGTCCGGCCGGCAGCAAGTGGATCGAGCCGAACAGGATCACCGTGGCGCGGTGATGCGTCACAGTCCACACCGGCGGCTTGGCCAAGGCGGCGCTCCCCAAGACCGTCAGAAATGCGGCGAGCACCACGCGGAGGATCATTCTTGGCATGTCGGGCAGTGGTAGGTCGCGCGACCCGCCTGGATGCTACGATGGATTCGTCCGACGCAGCCAGGATTTGGACAAGGCTCGCCGCCACGGCCATAGACGCGAAAGCTGTGCTGAAAATAGCCAGGCGAGCCGTTTGCCGCCGCGAAGTCGCGAAGGGTGGAGCCGCCCGCGTCGATCGCCTCCTCGAGGACCGCCCGGATCGCGGGAACGATGCGGCCGATGGCCTTGCGTCCGATCCGGCGCGCCTCCTTGCCCGGCGCGACCCGGGCTCGGTGAAGCGCTTCGGAGGCGTAGATGTTTCCGAGCCCCGCGACCACGCTCTGATCCATCAGGATGTCCTTCACGCCCCGACGACGGGCGCTAAACGCTGCGGCGAGATAGGATTGATTGAAAGCTCCGTCGAAAGGTTCGGGACCCAGGTTCGCCAACTGAAGGTGATGAGACAGATTGGCGGTCTCGAAGACATCCATGAAGCCAAAGCGCCTAGCGTCACTGAATGTTACACGCGGGCCGTTGTCGGTCTCGAAGACTACATGCGCGTGTTTGGGCGGTGGACACTGGTCACGGAATGGAACGTCATCGGCCGCCTGGGCCAGGTCGATCAGGAATCGCCCCGTCATGCCGAGGTGGACGATGAGGGTTTCCCCTGAACTCAGTGGCGCCAGCAGAAACTTTCCTCGCCGGCGCAGCTCTGCGACGCGCGCGCCTGTAAGTCGTCGGGCAAAATGAGGCGGGAAAGGGAACCGAAGGTCCGGACGCCGGAGCGTCACCTTCGTCAGCCTTCTGCCAACCAGGGCCGGTTCCAGGCCCCGCCGTACCGTTTCGACCTCCGGAAGCTCGGGCATGGGGGATGCGTAGCGGAAGTCGCGGCGCCACGCCACGCTACGCCAGCCTGGCTGGCGCGGCCTCTCCTTACGGCCTAAGAGGCCGCCAATGAAAGATGAGGTGGCGAGCTTCGGTCTTCGGGACGTGGAACCGAGCGAGAAGCGCCGCCTGGTGAACGGCGTGTTCCACAGTGTCGCCGAGCGCTACGACATCATGAACGATGTCATGAGCTTCGGCCTGCACCGATTGTGGAAGGACGCCGCGGCGGCGAGACTTAACCCGCAACCCGGCGAGGTGATCATCGATTGCGCGGGAGGGACTGGTGACCTGGCCGCCCGTCTTGAACGGTTGGCCCGCGCCGCGAGGCGCCGGCGCGGAGGCCCATCGGCAAGGGTCTTCGTCATCGACTTCAATACCAGGATGGTCGAGGTGGGCCGCTCGCGGAGGAGAGGGGATGATATCCTGTGGGCGGTGGGCGACGCGCAAACGCTGCCATTGGGCGACGCCTCGGCTGACGCGGTTTGTATGGCCTTTGGCCTTCGCAACGTCGTGGAAGTCGCCGGGGCGCTGGCCGAGGCCCGGCGGGTGCTCAAGGGCGGAGGTCGGTTTGTCTGCCTGGAGTTTTCCAAGCCGATCAATCCGGTCGTCAGCAAGGCGTATGACCGGTACTCCTTCGGGGTGATCCCGATCATCGGCACGGCCGTGGGAAGAGACCGCGAGGCTTACCGATACCTTGTCGAGAGCATCCGCCGATTCCCAGATCAGGCCCGGCTGTCCGAGCTAATGGGCCACGCCGGGTTCTCCGCGGTCTCGGTGACGAATCTCGCCGGCGGGGTTTGCGCGCTTCATCAGGGCTGGGCGATTTGACGGCGTGAGCCAGTTCAAATCAATGCTGCGGCTGGTGGCGGCAGTCTGGATACTGATTCGCGCCGATGCGCTTCTGCCACGTGAACTCGATTTCGCGTTTCCGGAGGGGGTGCGGGCGTTGGCAAGGTTGCTGCGCCTGTTCTCTGGACCGCGAGCGCGCCAAGGCGGGCCAGGGGCGCGCCTCGGATCCTCCCTGGTGCGACTTGGGCCAGTGGGAATCAAGTTCGGACAATTCCTCTCGACGAGAGCCGACATTCTGGGGGCTGACGTCGCCACTGATCTCGCGCACCTCAAGGACCGCTTGCCTGCCTTCCCCACCGAGATAGCGACGATCGAAATCGCGCGGGCGCTCGGTGTCGAAGCGGCTAGGCTCTCTGTGGAGCTTGGGGCCCCGGTGGCGGCGGCTTCGCTCGCGCAGGTTCATAGAGCGAGGCTCGCCGATGGTCGCCAAGCCGCGGTCAAGATTCTCAGACCCGGGATCGAGAGGCGCGTCGCCGATGACTCACGGGCGCTCGTCCTGGGGGCGAACATGGCCCACGCCCTGTTTCCCGGGATCCGCCGTCTCGCGCCCCGCGAATTTGTGGCTACCGTTATTCGCTCGCTGCGGTTGGAGCTCGACATGCGCCTGGAGGCGGCGGCGATCGACGAACTGCGCGAGGTGATGGCTCGCGATGGCTTCATGAGCGCTCCAAAGGTAGTCTGGCCCTGCGTCGCGCGCCGAGTCCTGGTCTTGGAATGGGCGGCCGGCCTGCCGCTCTCAGACTGTGCTTCGCTGGATCAGCCGGGACTTGATAGGCCGCTCCTGGCCGTCAACCTCATTCGTGGCTTCCTGGCGCAGGCCCTGGATCACGGCGTGTTCCACGCCGATCTGCACGAAGGCAACCTCTTCATCGAGGCGCCGGCGAGACTGGTGCTGGTGGACTTTGGCATCGTCGGCCGACTCGGCGCGGCCGAAAGGCGATATCTTGCCGAGATCCTTTGGGGTTTCCTGCGCCGGGATTACCGGGCGGTGGCGGAGATTCATTTTCGAGCCGGCTATGTCCGTCAGAACCAAGACCGGGCAAGTTTCGCCCAGGCTTTGCGCGCCGTCGGCGAACCCGCCTTTGGGAAGACAGCCAGTCGACTTTCCATGGCCCGGGTCCTTGCTCAGCTCTTCGAAGTGACGGCCCTCTTCGACATGTCCCTAAGACCGGAACTCATCCTGCTGCAGAAGACGATGGTCACCGTCGAGGGCGTCGCCCGCGGCATCGATCCAGACCACGACATCTGGTGCGCAGCTGAACCGGTCGTGCGCCGCTGGATCGAGCGCGAGGTTTCGCCCTCGGCCGCGGTACGCCGCGCCTTCGATGAACTCCGCGCCGCGGTTCGCGCCGTTCCCCTTCTAGCCGCCAGAGCTGGAGAGGGAGCCGCAACCATCTCGCCCTCGCCTGAAGCCCCCACGCGAGCTATCGGCTCCTGGGCGGCGTTCGTTCTGGGCGTGATGGTCGCAGCCGGCGCCTTCTCCGCCGCCATCCTGTTCCGTTGATTTCCGCGCGACGGCCAGGGGCCGAGCTAGCTCTGATCGCCGCCACCCTCGGATGCGGACGCCGTCCTTTTTGCCTCACGGTCCTTTTGAACGGTCCAATAAGAGGCCCCGTCCCGCGGCTTGAACATCGTCCGAGGGGCGCCATCCCTGGAGACCACGGCGAAGACATTGCTCCCGGGATCATAGAGCAGGCGGTCACCGTTGCGCCGGTCGATGGTCTCCACGTCGCGCGGCGGCCGCTCCACGAATGCATGTGCCTTGGCGACATAGTCGGTTTCGCTGCGCGCCCCGAAGTCTCCACCGTTCTTCGCGAACTGGAATTGGGCGTTTTCCTCGGCTGAGTGCCTGCGATTGGCCGCCCACATGGGCTTGCCGTCGACAAGCGGCACCGGAGCCCGCGAGGCGTAGGTGGAAGCACCAAGGTTCGGCGAATCCGACGTTGTTCCGTAGGATGCTTGACTTGGCGTGGCGACGGCGGACGGCTTCTGACCGCACCCCGCAATAATGAAAGCAAGGGCGCCCAGCGCCCCGATCATCGGCACAACTCTCATTTCGAAATCTCCTGTCCAACCCGTTGTGACGGCCTAACGGAACAAAGAAAGAACATTTCAGGGCGTTGGCGATTGTGCCTGACTTGACGGATAGATTTGGACCTGTCATAGTGCCTCCATCGAGACGGAGCCGCCGCCATGACTGCCCTCATTCACCAAATGACGATCCCCCAGTTCGAGGCGATGTTCCCGAACGAGGGTTCGTGCGCGGCTTATCTGGTTCACCACCGTTGGCCCGATGGTGTCCGTTGCCCGCGCTGCGATAGCCGC